>Ga0209358_10000459_pt1 | contig 35551 bp, 29 predicted proteins | sample LauGreFa1BDMLBSN_2_FD_187574 | JGI IMG/M metagenome (GOLD analysis project Ga0209358, IMG submission 187574) | Freshwater lake microbial communities from Lake Michigan, USA - Fa13.BD.MLB.SN (SPAdes) (version 2) | ecosystem: Environmental > Aquatic > Freshwater > Lake | place: Lake Michigan, USA... | reverse complement strand
GAAAATGTAAAATTATTAGTTACTAAAGCAAATTCATGCGGTTTATTTGTAAGAATGGACATGGAAAATAGTCCATATACAACCAAAACACTTGAATTTTATCGAAGGCTCAGGAAAGAAGGATTTTCCAATATAGGAATTGTTATCCAAGCATATATGAAACGCAGTGAATCAGATATTCTAAGTGTTTTAGAATATGATCCAGATATACGCTTGTGCAAGGGAATTTATAATGAATCAGCAGATATTGCATTTAAAGATCCTTTGGAAATAAGAGAGAATTATAAAAAACTCTTAAGGATTCTATTAAGAAACGGGAAAAAAACAGGTATTGCAACTCATGATGAGAGCTTAATAATTGATGCAGAAAACTATATTCAGCAACACTCTATTCATTCAAATAGATATGAATTTCAAATGCTTTTGGGTGTAAGAGAAGAAAGAAGAAATCAATTAATCTCGGCTGGACATGCTATGAGAATCTATGTACCATTTGGCAATGATTGGTATGGATATTCTGTAAGACGATTGAAAGAAAATCCAAAGATTGCAGGATATGTATTCAAAGCAATGTTCGTAAAAGGTTGATAATTAATATGATTACATTTACTAAGAATATATGTATTGGACTTTTCTCGATTATAATGTCGATTGGTTTAAGTTCTTGTTCATCAATTATTTCAGACCAAACACTATCAATTGGTACATTTAATATTGCATGGTTAGGCGATGGTATTGATGATACAATCCAAAGAGACGAATCAGATTATAAAAGAATAGCCGATATTATTCAAGAAAGTGGAGCCGAAATATTATGTCTACAAGAAATAGAGAATAGTACATCTTTAGATAAACTGATTACATTTATCCCACAGTATAAATATATTATTGGCAAAGGTGGGCGTTCTCAAAATGTAGCTGTATTATACAAGCCATCTGTTTCTATAGACAAATCTTATGAATATCTACCAATTGCTGTTGACCCCAATCGAAATCGTCCGGGACTTGTATTCAATGCCAAAAAAGGGAATTTTGACTGTACAATTATGGTGGTACATTTTAAGTCTTCTTCAAGATTTGATTCTACAGAAGCATTAAAAATCCAAGCACGACAAATGAGATATAAGCAAAGTGAAATAGCAAGTTTATGGGTTGACTCCCTCTTACAACATACCAAAGAGAAAGATCTCTTTATCATTGGTGATTTTAATGATTTTCCAAAACGTGTTAAAGATCCAACATTAACCCCACTGGTACAAAATCCATCTCTGGTATTCCTGAGTGAAAATCTTAAAAGCTGCAAATTCCCAAATCTTTTCGGAATAGATCATATAGTTACAACCAAAACGAGTGTTCAACGATTTAAAAAAGACAGTGAATTCATTATAAATACAAGATCAATGTATGCTGATAAAATCGCAGATAAGATCTCGGATCACTGTCCAATATTAATGCAATTTGATATTCAACAACAAGATAATGATTAATACAAGTAAACACTTTCGGTATATATTTTTATGTATGTTCTTTTTGCCATTACTTGTATCAACAAGTCTAGCGCAACCATTTAAATCTGTTCTCGATTGGCAAATGGCAAATTCGAATAGATGTGTTCAGGCAATTCTTGCAAAGGATTTTGTTAAAGCTCATAGTTTTTTTACACCTGAGATGAAAAATGAATTCCCAGCAGACACATTAAGACTCTTTTGGGAACAATTTGAAAAAAAAGCTGGAAGAATTATCAAGAAATTTGATACAAGAATAGATATTGATCCAGACGATACAAATCTTGTTGCTATAGTTCATTCATTACGATGTGCTACAGGAAATTGGGATATAAGAACTGCATTTAAATCAACCCCAGAAATAGATGGTTTTTTTATAGCCCAGTTTAAACCTAAATATGGCAAACATACCTATACAGTTCCTGAATATGCTAATGCAGACTCTGTAAAAGTTAGAGATTTAGTTATAGGTAAAGGAACTGATTGGGAAATTAATGGAACACTTACTTTACCATTAACAACGGGTAAATATCCATTCATTATTATAATTCATGGAAGCGGACCATTAGACGAAGACGGTACATATGTAGCAAATAAACCATATGCTGATTTAGCTTGGGGTTTAGCATCAAGAGGAATTGGGGTATTACGTTTTGAAAAAAGGACAAGAGCATATTATTCAACAATAAAATCAAAAAAAATCCAAGTAACTCCAGATTTTGAAAGTACAGAGGATGCCATTGAAGCTTATAAGGCATTGAAACTTTTTAAAGAAGCAGATTCCAATTCTATATTTTTATTAGGTCATGGAACTGGAGGTATGATAATACCTAGAGCTGCACAAAAAATTAATGGTTTAAAAGGGATGATAATGCTTGGAGCACCTTCAAGACCACTTGAAGATGTTTTATTAGATCAATTAGAATATGTACTTACCTTAGATACAATTATTGATATAGCAGACGCTAAAAAGAAATTAGAAAAGATAAAAAAACAACATGCAGCTGTTAAATCTAAATCTCTTTCACCAGATACGCCAAATGAGCAACTATTACTAGAAACTCCAGCACCATATTGGTTATCTTTAAGAAATTATAATCCGGCTGAATTAACAAAGTCATTATCCTTACCATGTTTTATCGCTTATGGAGAAAGAGATTTTCAATCTTCAGTTAAAGACTTTGATCTATGGAAAAAGTCCTTGTCTTCTTCTAAGCAACATGCAAAAAATCTTTATAAAAGATATCCATCATTGAATTATCTCTTTATGGAAGGAGTAGGAAAGGCTAGTCCTATGGAATATACAATTTATGATCATGTAGATAAACAAATAATCGAAGATATCGACCAATGGATAAAAGAGTTGATTAAAAAATAATGAAAGCCCTGATATTCAGGGCTTTTTAATGAACAATCTACATAATACAAACCCATAATGTCAACTTCTAAAACAGCAAGCAAGAAGTAACTGTCTACACATTCTATATCTACACTCATCGCCATTATTACCATGAAAAACGAATTTTCACATTCTGATTATATTATTATTGGTGCAGGAGCTGCTGGACTTTTTGCTGCAGGAAAGTTAACACAGTTGGGAAAAACAGTAAGAATTATAGATTCTGAAGACAAACCAGGAAAAAAAATTCTCATTTCAGGAGGTGGATACTGTAATTTTACTAATATCCATACTACTGCAGCTAATTTTATTTCAGATAATCCACACTTTTGTACTTCAGCATTATCTAGATATTCCCCATATCAATTTATTGAGTTAGTAGAAAAATATCATATACCATATCATGAAAAAGTATTAGGACAAATGTTCTGTGATACTTCGGCAAGAGATATTGTACGAATGTTAATGTCTGAAATTCATCAAAATACATTCACATTAGAATTACAATGCAAAGTAAAGGCAGTAACAAAATCTGATATCTTTTTTGTTCATACAGATAAAGGAATGTATACATCACAAAGTGTTATTGTATCTAGCGGAGGACTTTCTATTCCAAAAATGGGTGCTAGTTGTATTGGATATGATATCGCAATGTCTTTTGGACATACTATTATCCCAACTAAACCAGGATTAGTCCCATTGATTGTTTCAGAGGATACATTTCCTTGTTCAGAATTAGCTGGATTGTCTATTCAATCTGAAATTCAAACTGAAAAATCTCCATTATTTAAAGAAGGTTTATTGTTTACCCATAAAGGACTAAGTGGCCCTGCAATATTGCAAGCTTCTTCATATATTAATGATTCACCTACCATTAATATTAATACCCTAATTGATCCATCACACTATGCTACAATTGTTCAAGGCAATTTTGGAAAAATGGATTGGAAAAATGCATTATCAACTATATTTCCCAAACGCTTTGCATATGCTTGGGCACAATATCATAAGCAAAGTGAAACATATTCTCATTATAGTGTAAAAACAAGAACATCGTTTGCAGATCAACTCATGAATTGGCAACCAATAATTAATGGCAATGAAGGTTATACAAAAGCAGAAGTAACTGTAGGTGGAGTAAATACAAAAGAATTATCCTCTAAAACTATGATGTCTAATAAAATACCTCATCTATATTTTATTGGAGAAGTCGTAGATGTAACCGGACATCTTGGCGGTTATAATTTTCAATGGGCTTGGGCATCAGCAAATGCTATCTCAATATCATCTAATTAAAGTATATATATGGCAAAACAGATATTTTCGGCACATAATCTTACAAAATCATATCATGAAAAAGTACTATTCGAGCAAATCGGAATAGGAATTATGGAAGGTGAGAGAATTGGTATCATTGGTCGTAATGGGATAGGGAAAAGTACACTTTTAAAATTAATAGCTGGGCTAGAAGAACCAGATGATGGAATCGTAGCAATTTCAAAAGAAGTACGAATCGAATATTTGTCTCAATTACCAAGCTTTGTACATCAACAAACATGTATACAAGCCGTAATGGAAGCAAAACAACATATCATTATTATGAGAAATAGATATGATGAACTATGTGATATTGCTTCGAATGCATCAATGACAGATGAACAACAAGAAGAAATGCATGATTTGGCTTTAAAAATTGATAATGAACAAGGTTGGGGATTAGATACAGAAGCAACAATCTTATTATCAAAATTAGGAATTACAGATCTTCACAAAGATGTAATGTCTTTATCCGGTGGACAAAGAAAAAGAGTTGCTTTAGCAAGAGCTTTATTATCTGAACCGGATTTATTGATATTAGATGAACCAACAAATCATCTTGATGCAGATTCTGTGCAATGGTTACAAGATAGACTTCAACAATCTCATAAAGCATTATTATTAGTTACACATGACAGATATTTTTTAGATGCTATTTCAACAAGAATTATAGAATTAGATCAAAAAAAGTTGTTTAGTTATGATGGTAACTTTGAATATTATTTAATGAAAAAAGAAGCCAGAACAGAAATTGAAGAAGCAACTGCAGAACATGAAAGAAATAAACTAAGAACTGAATTAGCTTGGCTACAAAAAGGGGCTAAAGCTAGAAGAACTAAGCAGAAAAGTAGAATTGACTGGATTGCAAAAATGCAGTCTGAACCCAAACCAGAAGAGCAAAAACAAATTAAAATAGAAGTAGGAAATCGTTTTTTAGGGGGGAAATTAATTGATGCGGTTTCAATTAGTAAATTTCATAAACAAGAGTATTTGTTTAAAGATTTCACCTATAGAGCCGCCCCTGGTGATCGTATCGGAATCATTGGGCCTAATGGTGCAGGAAAATCAACATTATTAAATGTTCTTTCTGGAAGGCTGCAACCAGATACAGGCTATGTATCTATAGGAGATACAGTTACAATAGGTTATTTTGACCAAGAAGTAAAAACATTAAAAGAAAATGATACCCTGATTGCTAATTTAAGAGAAGTAGCAGAATACATTGATACAGGAGTAGGCAGAGAACGATATTTAACTGCAAAAGATTTATTAGATAGATTTTTATTTCCAGCTAAACAACATTATTCATTGGTACATACATTATCTGGTGGAGAAAAAAGGCGATTAGCCGTTCTTCGAACTTTGATGGGAAATCCAAATGTTCTTATGTTTGATGAGCCAACGAATGATTTTGATATTCAAACTTTAGGTGCATTAGAAGAGTATTTAGATAGTTTTAAAGGTATTCTCCTCATTGTTTCTCATGATAGATCCTTTTTAGATAGAACCGTTGATAGAATTTATTCGTTTGAAAACAATGGGAAAATCAAAGAATATCCTGGAAATTATTCTGCATATTTAGAGAAAAAAGAACAAGCAGATCAACAGAACTCTCACATATCTAACAAAGAAGTAAAAACTCAGATTCAACATTCTACTCAGACAAAAAAAGGATTGTCATTTCATGAAAAAAATGAGTTTGAGAAATTAGAAATAATAATTGCAGAACATGAAATTCAGCTAAATGCAATGGCAAAGCTAATAGAAGAAATACCTCCGCATGAGTATCAAAAAATTGCAGATATTTCACAACAAATGTCTTCTTTGGAAAAAGAATCTGAAAATAATATGATGAGATGGATTGAACTGTCGGATAAACAAGTCAAGAATTAATAATATTAACTGCTTGGCACTTAAAATGCTATCTATATAAGAACATTATTCTCAGAAATTACATACATAATGTCTATGCTAAAAGAGCTATTAAAACCTGATTTACAAGACTTAATCCGTGCAAGGAATTGGACAGCCTTAAGAGAAGTATTGTCTTCGTGGACTACTCCTGAAATTGCAGATTTATTAATGGATTTAGACAATACAGACCAGGTTTTACTATTTAGAAGCTTAGAAAGGAATTTATCAGCTGAACTGTTCTCGTATTTAGAACCAGAAGATCAAGACTCTTTATTACATCAATTAACAAATCAAGAAACTAGAGAATTATTAACTGGTTTATTACCAGATGATAGAACAACATTATTAGAAGAATTACCGGCTGAAATGACTCAGAGATTGCTATCTCTGTTATCGCCAGAAGACTTAAAAGAAGCAAGATTCTTACTTGGATATCCCGAACAAAGTATTGGGCGTTTAATGACAGTGAATTTTGTGTCGGTTAGGTCTGAATGGTCGGTTTCTGAAGGTTTATCGTATATAAGAACACATGGTCGAAAAAGTGAAACAATCAATCGAATCTATATAACAGATTCTAGAGGTTGTTTAAAAGATGATGTTCCATTACGATCTTTCATTTTTGCTGATCCTGATAGTAAAATTTCAACATTAATGGATAATACTGCAGTTTCATTATCTGCATTCGAAGATCAAGAACAAGCAGTTAAGGTAATGGAAAAATATGATATTTCAGAGATTCCAGTAATTGATTCTGCCGGAGTATTAATTGGCATCGTAACCTTTGATGATGTAATGGATATTCAAGAAGAAGAAGCTACAGAGGATTTTCAGAAATTTGGGGGTATGGAAGCTTTAGAAAAACCGTATGATGCAACTGCTTTATTATCAATGATTAAGAAAAGAGCAGGGTGGTTGATTCTTTTGTTTTTAGGAGAAATGTTAACAGCCACCGCTTTAGGATATTTTGAACAAGAATTACAAAAAGCCGTCATACTTTCTATGTTTTTACCTTTAATTATATCTAGTGGTGGTAATTCTGGTTCTCAAGCTGCTACATTAATAGTCCGTGCTTTATCGTTAGGAGAAATCAGTTTAAAGGACTGGTGGTTTGTTTTACAAAGAGAATTACTATCGGGTTTATTGCTTGGTTGTGTTCTTGGAATAATTGGATTTTCAAGAATCATTATATGGTCTATGATAAGTAATGTTTATGGAGATAATTCTATTCAAATAGGATTAACAGTAGGAGTTTCCCTGATTGGTGTTGTAATGTGGGGAACATTATCTGGTTCTATGTTGCCATTATTAATGAAACGATTAGGTTTTGACCCGGCCACATCCTCTGCACCTTTTGTAGCTACTTTAGTGGATGTAACCGGGATAATAATTTATTTCTCAGCTGCTGTTTGGTTTCTTCGTGGAACTCTTCTGTAAGACTCAAATTTTCTATTAAAAGGTGGCTTATATTCATGTCTTGGAGATTCCATACATGTTTCCGAGCATGAACAATTGGTTTTAGCAACGCATTCTAAACATTGAAAATGCTGTCTATGACAATCAAAATTACCACAATTAACATAAGAATCTGTAGGTGTTCCACAATGGACACAATGTGAAATCAAGTTTGCATCTTCTGTATGATTTATTGGTACTGAAACTCTTTCATCAAATACATAACATGTACCATCAAATAATGCACCTTTTACTTCAGCATCCTTGCCATAGCTTACAATTCCGCCATGAAGCTGATATACTTCATTAAAACCTTGTTTTAATAAATATGCAGATAATTTTTCGCAACGAATGCCACCAGTGCAATAGGTTAACATCTTTTTATCTTTAAACTCAGATAAATTTTTCTCGATCCACTCGGGGAATTCCTTAAAAGACTCTACACTTGGCCTAATAGCACCTTTAAAATGTCCTAAATCCCATTCATAATCAGTTCTTCCATCTATGATCACAATATTGGGATCTTGCATCATGTCATACCATTCTTTTGGTTGAAGATATGTACCTGTTTTTTCTAATGGATTTACATCTTCTGATAATCTAAATGTTACTAATTCCTTTTTTGGCCTTACAAACATCTTTCTAAATGTATGTTCAGGTTCTTCATCAATTTTAAACCACATATCATGAAAACGAGGGTCTTCATGCATTATTCGCATATATTCTTGTGTTTGTTCAACAGTTCCTGATACCGTACCATTAATCCCTTCATGAGCAAATAGAATTCTCCCTTTTAATTCTAAAGATTTACATAATTCTAAATGCTTTTTTGATTCTTCAATTGGATTATCAATTGTTACATATTTATAATATAACAATACACGATAAGGAAGTGAATGAGTAGTTTGTTGTGACATAATACAATTGTTTTTTTATTAATTATTGAAGTAAAGTACGTAATCCGCCAATATTACCATTACTCATAAGTACAATAATATCATGCGATTGAGCACATTCTTTAATATAGGAAATAGCCTCTTCGCCCCAAAGTGAATCACTTCTTTGAACAGAATAAGATTGTAAACCTTTGGAAGCATAATGTTGTAATAAAAGGGGAATATCAAGTCTTTCTGATTCTTTATACCGTTCTGGACGATTTACCGGACCTATAATCACACTTTTACAGCCATCGAAACATTCTGTAAATTCTTTCTGAAAAATATTTCTTGTTGTAGTATTTGATCTAGGTTCAAAACATGCAATAATATCGCGATGTGGATATTTAGTTTTGATTGCTTTTATTGTTTCTGAAATTGCAGTTGGATGATGCGCAAAATCATCAATAATGATACAATCATTCCATACAGCAATTTCTTCCATTCTACGTTTTGGTGCTATAAAAGTAGCTAATCCTTTTTTGATTTCTTCTACGGATAATCCAGCATGAAAACACGAAGCTAATGCCCCTACAGCGTTTCTTATATTATGTTCACCGCTCATAGAAAAGGTAAAAGTACCAAAGAATGATTGTTTATACTGTACAGTAAAAACAGTAGAAAATTCGTCTGTTTTAATATCTGATATATGCCAATCAGCCTTAGGGTGTAAGCCAAATGTTTCTACTTGTGTATATGCATCAAGAGCAATATCACATGTCTCACTAAAATCTGCACATGTAATCAAATATCCATTTGAGGGGATAAGACGAATCATAGTTTTAAAAGATTTTCTTATATCATCAAGAGAAGCAAAGATATCTGCATGATCGAATTCTAATGCATTGATTACAACAATAGTGGGTGAATAGTGAAAAAACTTACTTCTTTTATCATAGAAAGCAGTATCATATTCATCACCTTCAATTACAAAAATGCCTTTATCAGTATTGTGTAATTCATCTGGTACAGGCCTACATCCAGTATCAAATCCATGAGGAATACCACCAATTAAAAAACCTGGTTGCTTTCCTGCATCTTCAAATAACCAAGCAGCTATAGAAGTAGTTGTCGTTTTACCATGTGTACCAGTAATAACAATAGAAGTATTGTGTGCTATTAACTCATCATGAACAATAGCAGGCATAGATGTATATGGTATTCTATGGTTTAGGACATATTCTAATTCTGGATTCCCTCTACTGATTGCATTTCCAATAATAACCATATCTGGATGAGAAGATTGTATATTCTCGGGATTAAAAGAATGGAACATATTAATTCCATTCTGTTCCAAAAATGTGCTCATTGGTGGGTAAATTCCAGAATCACTTCCAGATACAGTAAAACCTTTTCTGGCACAAGCTACAGCAACATTTCCCATTGCAGAACCAGCAATTCCAATGAAATAGAGACTTTTTTTCATATCAAACGTTCACTAAACAAATAACCGAGAACAAAAAACATAATAGCACAGCCACATAATCCGATAGTTAATCCCCATCTAAAATATAAAGTAGTAACCTCTGATGCAGAAGGATTAGTAATCATATAATCAACTTGCACTATAGTTCCTACGGAATACAATGGAGCAGAAGACCCAGTTGCATCTGTAAATGTATGAGATATGTGTGAGCTATCTTTAAATCGAACAATAGGATAATATCTACCGGATTCATTGTCTTCTGTATATGATAAAATTATACCATTTGTAGAATATTTATCAGAAAGATCTACTAATTCAACGATGCATGCTATAAAAGACAATATGAGAAACAGAGCAGATATCGCCCACAGAAGAATTCCTAAAGGTGGAATGATAAGATTTCTGAAAGCTATATCTTTCATTATTTAGATGTACTATTATTTTTAAGCCAATTTTTAGCACTTAAGCTACCCAGCTTTGCAGCTTTTTTAAACAATTTCATTTGTTGTTTTGTATCTCCGTTTTTAGCATAAATTGTACCCATTGCAAACCAGTATTCACCATTTTTGGGTTCAAGTTCAGATGCTTTTTGCCAATATCCCATAGCAGATACATTGTCCTGTAAACTTGCATGAGATAATCCTAATGCATACCAATATTCTGCTTGTTTAGAATCTATAGCAAGTACTTTTTGAAAATACTCTATAGCCTCTTTATCTTTTTGTAAATAGTGTAATGATAAACCAGCATTATAGAGTGCTTTTATATAGAGTGAATCATAAAGCAAAGCATTTCTAAAAAATTTAAATGCTCTTAAAGTATCGCCCAAAGATAAAGTTACTAAACCAGCATTATTATAATAAACGGGGTTTTCCAAATCAAATAACAATGCAGAATTAATAGCAATTATTGCACTATCGGGCTGTTCAATAGAATAATAAAGCATACCTAGATTATTAAATGCTTCTGAAAAATCTGGTTTCATCATAATAGCTTGTTTATATGCTTTAATTGCTTTATCAGGCTGTTTAGAAAGATTTAAAGCATTACCTAATCCTAACCAAGCTTCGCTTAAGGTAGAGTCTGTTTGTAAAGCGATTCTAAATGAAATAATTGCTGTATCAATATTATTAAGCGCTAACAATGAATTTCCTAATTCTTGATAAGCCTCTGCATATGTATTTTTTAAAAGAATAGCTTTCATTAAACATTGTGATGCATTATCATGATATTGGCCAACTTGAAATGTTTTTCCCATATAAAACCATATTTCAGGTTTTAAGGAATCTATTGTCAAACAAGAACGATAGACAGTAATTGCATCATCGAGATTACCCAATGAAGTTAATGCAATACCTTTTTTTAACAATATTGACATATCATTTGGAGTACCATTTAATAAGTCTTCATAAGCAAGTATTTCTGACTTATACTCTGCATTCATATGTAATGCATGAGCATATTTTAAGATTAGTTCTTTATCTTTACTTGTAGTTAATGCAATTTGGTATGCTTGTATTGCTTCTGCATACAATTTTTGATTCATCAATGAATCACCCTTGATAATCATATTATCGTCACGTACAGATGGATTTTGTGCTTGAGCACAATAAACACTGCTAATCAAAGCAAGGAATAAAGAAATGAATACTCTTTTTATACGAATAGTTCTCATAAGTTTACTGTTTCCATGTTATAGTGTCTTGTGTCAAGACACTACTATTGATGCTTTTAGAGAAGAATACTATGCTATCAATACAACTAGTATGGGCGTATTGGGAAGCTGGGCATTATTAAATATTACTACTGGTATTTATGGCTCTTTATATTCGCAAGAAGATAAAAAAGCATTCTGGCAAATGAATGCAGGTTGGAACATTATCAATATTGCAATTGCCGGCTTTGGTTATTATGCAAAGCCGGAATTATATGATATTCAATCTGCAATACATCAACAGTCATCTATGCAACAATTACTTGCATTAAATATTGGATTAGATATTGCATATATGATTGGTGGCTTATATCTAAAAGAAAAATCTAATACTACTTCACAAACTCAATTACTTGGCTTTGGTAATAGCCTGATTGTTCAAGGAGCTTTTTTATTATTATTTGATTGTGCACTATATACAACCCATCACCAACATGGGAAGCACTTAGAATCAATTATAAAACATATCTATCCAATGTCATCAGGAATAGGATGTAGTATTCCTTTTTAGAATGCTATATTATTCTTTTTACATATTTCTTGAGCTTGAGCATATCCAAGTTTTGCAGCTTTTTGAAAATATTCAATCGTCTTTTCTCTATTTCCTAATTTATCATAGGATGCTGCCATATTATGATAAGCAACAGCATAATTAGGATTAGCAGCTACAACTTTAGAAAATGCATCAATTGCTTGAGGTAATTTATTACTAAAATAATAATATAAACCTGTATTGTTTCCTGCTTCAGCGGGATTACCGATCTTATTGAAACAAGATGCTAATTCTAAATATGAAGCTACATAATCTGGCTTTAACTGAACTGCTCTATTATATGATTCAATTGCTTTTGGCATATCATTCATAGCAACATAGGAATTACCAATATTAAAGAAAGCCTCAACAAATTTTGGATTTTTCTCTATGGCTTTTTTATAATTTGTTATAGCTTTATCATATTGTTTTAAAGAATGATATGCTACGCCTAAATTATTATAACCTAATGATGTATCAGGTTTTACTTCTAATGCTTTATTGAATTGGTCAATTGCTTTTTGGAATTCACTTGTTTTGGTATACAAGAAACCAAGAGAATATAATGCATCTAAAGACTTAGGATTTGATTCCAAAGCTGATTGTAAAGATGCAATAGCTTTTTCAGGCAAATTTTGCATGACATAAATTTTACTCTGAACTATATTAGCTTCAGTGTTTTTTGCATCTTCTGTTAAAGCTTTACTTATTTCTTCTTGAGCTCTGTCTACTTCTCCAGAGCGCATAAACATTTCAGCCTTAAATGTTAAAAAGTCTGTATTGGATGGCCCTTTAGAACAATGTATTTGCATCATACACATACATATGATGCCAGCAGATAATAAAAAATTGTGTACAGATTTCATGTCTTCTCTCCTTAAGATGATTATTTAGAAACGATTTTGTTTTCTAATGAATGAATAATGTTCTTTATGTTTTCTTGTTTTTTGCTATCTCCAAGTTGGTTATAGACAATTTCTAATTGTTTATAGGCTTCCAAGAAATCAGGTTTTATTTGTACACATAATTCTAAATGCCTAGCAGCATCTAAAGAATTATTGAGTGCTAAATAAGCTAATCCGGCATTAAAATGGGCTTCATATAATGATGGATTAATCTTGGCTGCCTCTAAAAAATAGGGAATACTTTCTAGAGTTTTTTTATCTGCAGCTAAAATCATTCCTGTATAATTATTATATGATGCTAAATCCTTATTACTTTTTGCAATTGCAGCTAAATACTTATATGCTAAAGTCATAGATGGATTAAAACTAATCGCCATTTTAAATACACGCTCTGCATCTGCATTATTACCAGATTTAAAAAAGGTAACTCCCATAAATAGCCATGCTTCAGCATAATCAGGACGCAATTGAACAGCACTTTGATAATGTTGCAAGGCTTCTGAATAATTGCCTTTTCTTGCTAAAGTATTGGCTAAATCATAATGAATTTCTTGATCTTTCGGGGCTATAGATAATGCTTTATTATAAAAATTCAAAGCTAGTTGAGTATTATCTAAATTAACATAAGCTGATGCCATATTTTGATACAATTTTGCATCATTCGTATTCGTGGTTAAAGCTTGTTCATAATGCTTCAATGCTTGGGTATACTTTCCAGTTTTAGAATATATATTTCCTAATATAAAATGAGCATCAAAATTTGTAGAACTCATTGTTAATAAAGAATTCAGTAAATAAATAGCTTCTTCATATGAATTCTGTAGATAATATATTGTGCCCAATTTTTGATATGCTTCAATAAATGATTCGTCTGCTTCAATTGCTGATTTGTATAAAGAAATCGCTTTAGCAATATCCCCATCAGTAGTTGCCTTTTCAGCCTGAATATAAAAATCTTTTGATGAATTTTCTGAACAAGAATAACTACAAATTCCTAAAGCCATTATGAGCATTAATCTGAGGATCATAAAGGATTGAGTCTGTACAGATGAAACTTTCATAGTTTATATAATATCTTTGAAAAATACATGTGCAAAATAATAGTTTTTTTGCTCTTATTAGCAGTAAGAAAATAAGCATGTATTTTTGCACCATGAATTATTCTTTTTTTGTAGTAGCAGGCGATCCCTCAGGTGATGCTCATGCAGCATTACTGATGAAAGAGCTTAAGATCATTTTTCCTAATGCCGTTTTTACAGGTATTGGTGGACCATATATGCTTGCCGAAGGATTGAATTCCTTGGTGCATTTTGATTCAATGAATATTGTTGGTTTTTGGGAAGTCATCAAACATTATCCTTTTTTAAAAAAGGCTTTAAACCTCTGTGAAAATGAAATCTCCAATGGATCATATCATGCTTTTATAGGAATTGATTATCCAGGTTTTAATATGAGGCTTGGAGCAAGCGCTAAACAAAAAGGGATACCCTCTATTTGCTATATAGCGCCGCAATTATGGGCTTGGGGAAGTAATAGAGCACAACAAGTAAAAAAGTCTACTGATCTTATCATGACAGTGTTTCCTTTTGAACAGGCTTATTTTTCTTCTTTTGATATTGAAACTGCTTTTGTTGGACATCCCATTTTAGATAATCCTCTGTTTATTCATGAGTTTTCTGAACATAGAGATAAAACAATTTGCTTGATGCCTGGATCTAGAAGTCAAGAATTACATAAGCATTTGCCTTTGATGAGACCTATAATTGAAGAATGCAAAAAGAGAGATCTTAAGCCTTTACTCTGTATACCAGAAAGACTTATCGGTCATCCCGGTCTTAAACATTTTTCACAAGATGAAATTTCTACTAATGCACGTGAATGTATGAGAACTGCACAAGCAGGAATTGTTAAAATTGGTACAAGTACTCTAGAAGCCGCATTACTTGGCATGCCTTTTATCTCTTATTACAAAACATCATTTATTTCATATCTGATTGCAAAAAGTCAAATTCATCTACATAGTATTTCTCTTCCAAATATATTATTAAATACAAATCTGATACCTGAGCTTATTCAGTCTGATGCACAAGCGCAATCTCTACACAATTCTCTTTTTTCTTTATTAGATAATCCAATTGCTATACAAAATCAAGTTCAAGGTTTTCATGAAATTCGAACTTTACTTGGTGGCCCAGGCGCTAGTAAAAGAGCAGCATTAACAATAGAACACTATCTTAAGAATCGGATATGAAACTATTGCAAAAACTTGCTATATATATTCTTACTTTATTGGCTAAAAGCTGGAGATTCAAGCTTATTGGTGAAATCCCTAGTCAAACTTCTGTCATTGCATTTTGGCATGGATCTATGCTTCCTGGATGGTTTATTCATAAACATTTTTCTTGTTTTGCTATTGTCAGTTTAAGCAAAGATGGCTCTGTATTAACTAATATTCTTAACCATTGGGGCATTGATGTGATAAGAGGTAGTTCTTCCAATAGTGGCAAAGAGGCTCTTTATAGTGCCGTTAATGAACTTCAAAAAGGAAGAACTTTTTTAATTACTCCAGATGGACCCAAAGGTCCTAGAAATAAAATGAAACCCGGAGCAGTAATAGCAGCTTTTAGAGCCTCTAAGCCACTGTTCTTATGTAATATTGAGTGCTCGTCAACATATATATTTAAAAAAAGTTGGGATTTATTTTCATTGCCTCTCCCTTTTGCTTCAATTAATGTACACTATACAAAAATTGATCCCATACAAGATCAATCTAATCGTGATGAGATTACAAACATCATTCATGTGTGTGAAAATATCTTAAACGGAGAATCTCAACATGTATAATATGTTTGTAAAGATGAGAAATTATCTGTATTCACATAATATGCTAAAAGTATATTCATCCGCTTATCCAGTGATAAGTATTGGTAATATCAGTTCAGGTGGATCTGGAAAAACGCCCTGCGCACTTATGATAGCAAAAATATGTAAAGAGAACGGTATACAAGTATCTTTACTTTCAAGTGGTTACAAAAGAACAAGCAAGGGCATTTGCACAGTATCTTCTTCGTATATCATGCATAATGATATAATGCCAGAACAATGTGGAGATGAAGTGTATATGCAAGTAATATCAGGGTTTTATCATACAGTGATTGTCTCCCAGCCAAAATACAAGGCATTATCTCAATTTACGACACCAATTATTATTGATGATGGATTTCAACATCGTGCAATTAAAAGAGATTGTAATATTGTGTTGCTACATTCTAGTGATGTAGAAAGTAATGTTTTCCCCTGGGGTACTTTAAGAGAATCTCTGAATGCTTTACAAAGGGCAGACATTATCATTTGCACTGATTCATTTCCTTTAGAAAAGATAGAACCATTTATCAAACATAAACCTCTTATTTGCAAAAGTTCAGTTATTGTTGGAACTCTCTATCCACTTGATGAATTACTAATATCTCATAAATCATATACTACTCTTCAGAAAAGTTCAGTTTATGCTTTATCAGGAATTGCACATCCAGGTAGATTCCACACATCAATTCAAGAAAAAGGATATAATATAATAAAGAGTAAAGTTCTTAAAGACCATGTTCATTATACAGATACAGTAATTTTACAGATAATCAATGAGATGAAGCAATGTCATCTTAACACAATAATTACTACCGAAAAAGATGCAGTAAAACTCCATGCATATCTGTCGATTTTTGAAAAGAATTCAATTCAATGTTTTGTATTACCTATTACTTTTGATATAATCGAAGGAAAAGGAGAGTTTTTACTTTCTTTACAATCACTTTTAACTAGCAATATTTCAATTTCAGATATATAATTATGAATATAGCATTATCGTTTTCAACAGGTTCAGAATCCTATTCGAATTATTCCACATGGCTTAATGAAGCGCATCCAGAAATCAAAATTATTCATTTGGATCAGTATGCAATAGAAGATATTGAACATATATTAACAACATGTTCTGGGATTGTATTTACTGGTGGATCAGATATTAATCCTTCATTTTATGGACAAATTGAAAGACTTAAAGATTGTAAAGTAGATGATATCAGAGATGCTAGAGAAATGAAAATGTTTGAAATATGTATGTCATTTCATATACCAATACTAGCAATTTGCAGAGGGGAACAAATTATCAATGTATTCTCTGGTGGAACTTTAATTATAGACATTCCCAGTGATACTCAATCAAATATCGAACATAGATCTGTACAAGGAATAGATAGTATTCATGAAATTACTATACAACCTGGCACATTATTGAGTAAAATAGTTAGAACTGATGTGATTCAAGTAAATAGCTCTCATCATCAAGCTGTCCAGCATTTACCTCCTGTATTTACTGCCTCAGCACATTCACATGATGATATAATTGAAGCATTTGAATGGGCAGATCCTAATGGAAACTCTTTCTTGTTAGCTGTTCAGTGGCACCCGGAACGTTTAGAATATAATCATCCTTGTTCATTATTTATTGCAAAGCATTTCCTCATGGAAGCCGAGTCTTATTCAATGTTGTTTCTCACTTTACCATAATAAATCTTATGAAAAAATATACTTTCTTCGTATGTATCGCTATACTATCTATATTTTTTTTTAAAAAAATATATGATATATCGAAACCTACACATTTGGTTTTAGATGCTATGTCTATACAAGATAGAAATGAATATATGCATATGTTATTGGCAGATCCAGCTACGGGGCAAATTCCCAAAGGAATTAGATCAGCAGAATTAGAATTTGCACGTACTTTACCAAAAAGACAAAGCACAAGTGAAAATCCAGATGCAAAAATTCAGGCTACAAATAATTGGTTTTCTGCTGGCCCTGTAAACCTTGGAGGTAGGACAAGGGCAATAGGTATAGATATTTCAAATGATCAAATTCTCTTAGCTGGTGGTGTCTCTTCTGGAATGTTTAAAAGTACTAATCAGGGATTATCTTGGAGGAAAACTTTTACAAATAAGCAATTACAAAGCGTTACATGTTTAGCTCAAGATATTAGACCAGGCAAAACACGAACATGGTATTGTGGATCTGGTGAATTCTATGGTAATTCAGCTTCATTGAATGGTGATGGACTTTTTAGTACAACAGATAATGGTGATTCATGGCAACAATTAGCTATTACAGCTACAAATACCCCACAAACCTGGGAAAGTCCTTATGAATATATCTACAATATATCTATCGATCCATCTAATCTTAATCAAGATGAAGTATATGTATCAACTGCTTTAGGTGGAATCTACAGAACAACAGATGGAGGAAAAAGCTTTAAAGCATCTTTAGGTGGATCGGGTAATAATTATTCATTATTCACAGATGTAAAAGTAAGTCCCAAAGGAATTGTATATGCATGTATGAGTACAATTGCTGGTGGAGGTGGTATATCATCTTCAAAAGGAATTTGGAGATCTATCGATGGAATAAATTGGGTTAATATTACACCTGCTAATTTTCCAGTACAAACTTATAGAATGATTATAGAAATAAATCCATTAGATGAAAATCAAGTTCTATTTTTTGGTCATACCCCTAATTCAGGGAAAAAAACTGTGAATTTCAGAGGGGATATTGAATGGAATAGTTTGTGGAAATATACTTTTGTTAGTGGCGATGGTAAGTCTAATGGAGGAATATGGGAAAATAGATCTGAGAATCTCCCAGCTCTAGGTGGTGAATTTGGCGATTTGATTGTTCAACAAGGTTATGATTTAGTAGTGAAGTATCATCCAATAGATACAAATATTGTGTTTATAGGAGGAACAAATCTATACAGATCAACAAATGGCTTTAGAAATCCAGAATCAATATCTTGGATTGGAGGATATAAACCATATACGAAAAGACCATATTTCGAAATCTATCCAAATCATCATCCAGACCAGCATGCTTTGATTTTCTTTCCAAATAATCCAAATAAAGCACTTTCAGCAAATGATGGGGGAATTCAAAAGACAGATAATTGTGTGCTTGATAGCATTAATTGGACAAGCTGTAATTATTCTTATTTGACTTCTCAATTTTATACAATAGCTATAGATCATGCAACAAAACAAAATCCAGTTATTATTGGTGGTTTGCAAGATAATGGAACATATATGACAACAGGGTCTTTTCCATCAGATTTTTGGGAAATGAAATTAACATATGATGGAGCTTTTTGTGCTATCGAAGATAATCGAAAAAGTTATTATATGTCTGCTCAGCAAGGAAGAATTGCCAGAATGATTATCGATGATCAAGGTACTATCATTTCTAAAGGTAGAATAGACCCAGCAGGTGGGACAAATTATTTATTTATTAATCCATTCACTCTCGATAAAACCAATCAAAACATAATGTATGTAGCTGGTGGACAAATACTATGGAGAAATAATAATCTTAAAGATATGCCAATGGGTGGCTGGGATTCTACATCGATATACTGGGATAGTTTATCGAATACTCGTTTACCAACAGGTGAAAGTATAAGCGCAGTTTCATCAACTAAAACAACCAATCATATCCTATATTTTGGAACTAATAAAGGAAATCTCTACAAAATTATAGATGCTGATAAAGGTGACCCAATACCTATTGATATAACCGGTGGCAAATTTCCAATCAATGCAAATATTCAAAATATTGCTATTGACCCCAGAGATGCAAATAAAGCACTAGTTGTGTTCAGTAATTACAATGTTTTAAGTATGTTTTACACTTCGAATGGTGGTGAAAGTTGGACACCAGTCTCAGGTAATCTAGAAGAAAATCAAAGTGGGGGAGGAAAAGGTCCATCGTGTAGATGGGCACAAATACTTCCAGTAAACAATGGTACAATGTTTTATGTAGGAACTAGTGTTGGATTATTTTCAACATCCATACTTGACAGTACAAATACATGTTGGGAACAAGAAGGATCAAATACAATTGGAAACTCTGTAGTAGTGATGCTTGATGCAAGAGAACAAGAAGGATATGTAGTTGCTGCTACTCATGGTTCAGGAGTATATGCCTCTATCATTTTTGATTTACCATTAAAAGCAAATTCTCCAGAATTAATCTCTCCAGGCATTGATTCTACAACAACATCAACTACAATTACATATCGTTGGACATCAGTTCCAAATGCGGTGTTTTATAAGTTAGATGTATCTGAAACACCAGATTTTTCAACATTAAAACTCTCAAGATCGCTTATTACAAATACTTTCTATACAGCTTCCACAGGTATTGTTGTCGGTAAAAGTTATTATTGGCGTGTACAAGCAATTAACTCTGCTGGGGCATCTGTAGCACCTAATTCTCGAAAATTCAGTGTTAAAAGTAGCACGGGTATTAATGAAGAACAAGATGCACCAATTGTCTATATATCAAATGGCATTCTTGTAATAAAGAAGAATGATTATTTCGATAATCCAGAACAGATCACATATTCGATATATGATATTGTAGGAAATTGTTTTTGGACATCTTATATGCTTAAAACTTCAGATGCTTATATAGATATTTCATCATATCCTAAAGGTATATATATAGTTGTAAGTCAAACTGGAAATAAGACTTGGCAAACAAAGCTATTAAATCAGTAATTCCAATGTTAAGAAAAGATAATATTCGAATTATGTAAACCTGTTAATCAAACTTGTAAGTTTGATTATATACTTTCGAATCATTTCATGTAAAACTTATGAAAAGAAGATTTATTCTCTTTTTTACAATTTCTTTGTTCATTTCTGGATCAGCTTTTGAAAATAAAGTATTGACTCTGAAAGGATCAGACACTATGGTTATTTTGGTTCAAAAATGGACCGAAGTTTATCCAGACAAATCTGTACAGTTTCAAGTTACAGGTGGTGGATCAGGAACTGGAATTGCATCATTGATAAATGGTACTACAGATATTTGCTCATCCAGTCGTCCAATGAAATCTGCTGAAGCCTCTCAAATGAAGCAAAAATATGGAAAACCTCCTATTGAAATCAGGGTAGCACGTGATGGTTTAAGTGTCTATGTACATAAATCAAATATGATTAAGGCATTAACTATTAAACAACTTGGTGATATTTTTACAGGTAAGATTAAAAATTGGAAGGAAGTAGGTGGTCCAAATCACAAGATAATTTTATATAGCAGGGAAAATAATTCCGGAACATATGAATTTTTTAAAGAACATGTACTGATGAATAAAGATTTTGATCCATCAGCTCAACATATGCCAGGAACATCTGCAGTTGTTGGAGCAATTGCTATGGATGAATGGGGTATTGGATATGGAGGAGCTGCATATACAAAGGGAGTCAATGAAGTTAAAGTATCATTACAAAAGGATTCAATAGCGTATTTACCAACTGAAGAAAATATTTTAAATGGTAAATATCCAATATCACGTTTTTTATATTTCTATCTGCGTGAGCGCCCTATGAATGAAATCAAACAATTTATTGATTGGGTAATTAGTAATGAAGGACAAAAAGTAGTTCTTGATGTTGGTTATTTTCCAACTAAAAAATTATAATATACCTAAGGTTCTTTTATATGCATTCCACATCAAAACTATATAAAAAGAGTAAATTTAGACTATCAGAAATGATTATTGAATGGACTATTCGCTTGACAGCAAGTTTTTCTGTAATTGTTATCTTTCTCATTTTTATCTTCATATTTCGTGAATCAGGTGGATTGATTTTTGGAACCGCTAAAGAATTAAAACCTAAGAAATCAACTTCAGAGAAAACAACGGATAAACCAGAAGAAAAGGTCAAGCCAGAGATTTATAATCCGGAAACTGGAGAAATAGCTAAAGTTAAAGAAAATAAAAAGCAAGATATATCAAAATCTTCTGAGAGTAAATCAGAGTCTATTTGGAAAAACATATTTTCAGATACATGGCAACCGGTAGGGAAAAAGCCCAAATATGGTATTCAGCCATTACTTATTGGAACTTTTAAAGTAACCCTAGTTTCTCTTCTTTTTGCAACCCCATTATCCATACTAGCGGCAATCTATTGTGCTTTCTTTGCAAAAGCATGGATTAGAGATATCATTAAACCTACAGTGGAAGTGTTGGCAGGTTTTCCCTCAGTAGTGTTAGGATTTTTCTGTTTAGTTACTGTTGTTCAGGGTGTGTATAATACTACTCAATTTTTACAGCCATTATGTACACATATTGCTGATTTTATTAGTTGGGTTATACCATTTAGTAATGAATGGATTCACAGTGTATTAACTATTAGTGATTTTCATTATTCTTCTGTTGTGGGCGGCATTGGTTTGGGCTTAGCTGTGATACCTATCATCTTCACAATATCTGAAGATGCATTAAGTTCAGTACCTAAAAGTTATAGAGAAGCATCATTAGCATTAGGAGCCACTGAATCTGAAACTGCATTTAAAGTTATGTTACCAGCTGCTTTGCCTGGAGTAGTTGCTGCTGTATTATTAGGAATAGGGAGAGCATTCGGAGAAACTATGATTGCATTAATGGCAACAGGAAATGCTGCTTTATTTTCTTGGAATATTTTTCATCCAGTGCGTACATTAGCTGCCACTATTGGATCGGAAACAGGCGAAGTTCAATGGGGATCTTTACACTATAACATTCTATTCTTCTTAGGAATTTTGCTATTCTTGGTTAGTTTTATCATAAATGCGCTTACTGAGTTATTTGTTAAGAGATATTTATCTAAAAAATTCCAAGGAGCATAATCATGACAGAATTATTGCTTCAAAAAAAGCATTCACCTTATTATTATATAAAAAGTAAACTTTCAACAGGATTACCTCTTTTTTCTGCTGTATTCCTTGTTCTGTTGATTGCATTACTTCTTCTCCATTTTATTTGGCATGGGGCACCTGGAATAACTTGGACATTTCTTAGCGAAGCTCCTAGAAATAATAATACTGAGGGTGGAATTTTTCCTGCAATTTATGGAACTGTTTTCCTCGTATTTATTATGTCTTTATTAGGTGTTCCTATAGGCACAGCAACAGCAATATATCTGAGTGAATATGCAAAGCAACAATCTTTCTTTTCACGATCTGTACGATTTGGTGTCAATACATTGGCAGGAGTTCCTTCTATAGTTTTTGGATTATTCGGGGTTGGATTTTTTGTTCAGTTTATTGGAAAAAGCATAGATACTGCTGCTCAAACTACAATTTGGAGCAAGCCATCATTGATATGGGCCGCAGCAACATTGTCTGTTTTAACATTACCAGTTGTTATTGTAGCAGTAGAGGAAGCATTAAGAAATGTACCTCAAGAATTAAGGGCTGCAAGTTTAGCATTAGGTGCTACAAAATGGCAAACAATCTGGAGAGTTGTACTTCCTAATTCACTAACAGGTATTTTAACTGGTACTATCTTAGCAATTGGAAGAGGAGCAGGAGAAGTTGCTCCAGTTATATTTGTAGGAGCTGTATATTCTTTACCTCAATTACCTGATAGCCTGTCAGATCAATTTATGCATATGGGTTATCATATTTATGTATTGGCTACTCAGTCACCAAATGCAGCTGAAGCATTACCCTTACAATATGCATCAACTTTAGTATTACTAATGTTAGCATTCAGTTTAAATCTAACTGCAGCATATATTCGATTAAAAATTCGACGTTCACATAAATAATACAGACATATAAGAAATCATTATGGCTAAAGAAATTTCATCCAAGATTCGAGTAAATAATTTTAATGTGTTTTATGGTGATAAACATGCATTAAGTGATATTTCTCTAGAAGTACAATTAAACAAAGTAACCGCATTTATTGGACCCTCTGGTTGTGGTAAATCAACTTTGTTACGTTCTATAAATCGTATGAATGATCTTATTGATTCTTTTAGTGCAAAAGGAGATCTTTTTATTGATGATGTTAATATCTATGATTCGACAATAGATGTAGTGACTTTAAGAAAACAAGTTGGAATGGTATTTCAAAAGTCTATACCATTTCCTAAATCCATTTATGAAAATGTTGCTTATGGTTTAAGATTAACAGATTCACCATCAAAATCAGAATTAGATGGCATTATAGAAACAAGTTTGCAAAAAGCTGCATTATGGAATGAAGTAAAAGACAGATTACACGATTCAGCAATAGGACTATCAGGAGGACAACAGCAAAGATTATGCATTGCTAGGGCCGTAGCTGTAAATCCAGAAATACTATTAATGGATGAACCTTGTTCTGCTTTAGATCCAATTTCAACTGCCAAGATTGAAGAGTTAATAGAAGAATTAAAGAATACTTATACCATTGTAATTGTTACTCATAATATGCAACAAGCTGCCAGAGTAAGTGATGCAACTGGATTCTTTTATATGGGAAATCTAATAGAATTTGATAAGACAAGAACCTTGTTTACAAGTCCTTCAAAAAAAGAGACAGAAGATTATATTACTGGAAGATTCGGTTAATTATTTTCTGTATTTTGCCACATGATAAAATCTATTAATTCAAGCATTTAGATTCGGAGACACATATATATGCATCGTTCATTTGAAGATGATTTAGATAAATTAAGAACCAGGCTTATCCGTATGGGAAGTTTGGTAGAAGAACAAGTAGAACTAGCTTTTCGCGCTTTATTAGAAGGCAATGCTGAATTAGCTAAATTTATTATTGGAAGAGATGACAAAGTAGATAAACTTGATATTAAAATTGATAAACAATGTCAAAGAATTTTCGCTTTACAACAACCAGTAGCCTCAGATTTGCGTCTATTGTTGGCAGCAATTAAAATCAACAATGAATTAGAAAGAATTGGTGATATGGCAACTGAGATTGCAGAATCCATAGCAGCAGATCCCAATATTCATGTTCTTGTAAAAGATTTAAGTATTGATAAAATGACAAATGCAGCATACACTATGGTAAAAGCTAGCTTAGATGCATTTGTGAATAATGATCCTGATTTGGCAAAACATGTATTACCTACAGATTCAACAGTAGATAATCTTGAAAGGGAACATGTTCAAGATATCATTACTTTAATGAAATCAAATGCTGATATCATTGATTCAGGTATCAAACTTATTTTGATTTTAGGTAATATAGAAAGACTTGCTGATCATGCTACAAATATTGCCGAAAATGTCATCTTTTTAATTGAAGCTAAATTAGTTCGTCACCGTCATTTAGAAAACGATCTTCTGAATCCTCTTAATATAGATCTTGGAATTGAAGATTAAACTTACAAGCTTTAGGCATTCAAGAATAACAAGGCAATAGAAAGAGAATTATTAGTTCTGTTCTATTGCCTTTTTTTATTTTTGTAGAAATACTAACTATTACTTTATACATGGATAAGATTTATGACAGCAACAAAAGCAATTATTCTTGCAGGGGGAAGTGGCACAAGACTCTATCCCTTAACTGCTGTTATAAGTAAGCAATTACAGCCTGTTTATGATAAGCCAATGATTTATTATCCATTGGCAACTGTAATGTTGGCTGGGATTAAAGATATTCTAATTATTTCTACACCACATGATTTACCACATTTTGAATCAGTGTTAGGAAACGGAAATCAATGGGGAATTAATATCGTATATAAGGCACAAGCTGCGCCAAAAGGCATTGCTGAAGCTTTCATTTATGGAAAAGAATTTATAGGGAATAATCAAGTATGCTTGATTTTAGGAGATAATTTATTTTATGGCAAGCTAGATTTTCTTCGTAAAGCCTTACAATCCAATACAGGTGGAACTATTTTTGGCTATCAAGTTCATGATCCAGAACGATATGGCGTAGTGGAATTACAATCAGATGGTACAGTTATCAGCATTGAAGAAAAACCGAAGCATCCTAAATCACGATATGCAATTCCAGGTTTATATGTGTTCAATAATGATGTAATTTCTATTGCAGAACATTTGGAACCAGGCCCACGCGGTGAATTAGAAATAACAGATGTACAAAAACAGTATCTCAATCAAGGTAATTTACGGGTAGAATTAATGGGAAGAGGTATAGCTTGGTTAGACACAGGTACACCCGAAAGTCTTTTAGAAGCCAGCCAGTTTATTCATGCAGTAGAAAAAAGACAAAACCTAAAGATTGCATGTCTAGAAGAAATAGCCTTACAAATGAATTATATTACAGCAGATGACTATCATCAATGTATTCAAAAACTACCAAAATCTTCATATAGAGAATATTGCGAAAGAGTTGCTCAGGAATTAAATCCTCAATTTGATTAAATGATTCATGAGAATATATCCATGAAGAAAAGTGAAGAAGCATCCTCATATGTGATTCATGCTCATACTCCGCTGCAATATGTAAAATCAGTTGGGCCTAAAAGAGCAGAGGCTTTAGCTTCTGTTGGACTTCACACCGTTAAAGATTTATTATATTATATTCCATATGGATATATAGATAGAACCTCTGTCCAAAGTATAGCAAGTATTCACTATAAATATAAAAAAGAGAATACTATATTCAATGCTGAATCTATAGATATAGATGAAGCTATTTCTCTTAAAAAAGAAATTACAATTGTTGCTACTGTTCAATCAATTCAAGAAAAAACCTTCGGCAAACAGGGACGCAAGATGTTGATTGCAAAAGTTTCCGATGAATCTAATGCATATGCAGAGATCGTGTTTTTCAATATGGTTCCATATTTTAAAAAAGTATTACAAACTGGAATTGTACTCGGAATTAGTGGTTTGCCAGATTATGATGAAAAATGGAGAACATTACGTTTCCAGCATCCCGAAATCATCATTTTAGATGCTCATGATGAACAGGAATTTAAAAAAGGGGTCATTCTACCAAAATATTCAATTAATCAAGCAATGAAGAATGCGCATATCTCAATCAAAACGATGCGTTCAATATTTGATATTGTATTTGAATATTCTGATTCTTTAATTGATGAATCTTTGCCTGAATCATTTCTGAATTCTCAAAGCTTAATGCCAAAACATAAAGCACTACAAACATTACATAAACCCCTATCAACAAAAGAATTACTTGATGCCAGAAATAGAATGAAATTCGAGGAATTATTTTTCTTTCAATTGTTTATTGCTTTAAGAAAACAAGGGAAAAAAACAAGTGAGCAAGGAATTTATATATCAAGCAAAAGTTCATTGGCTAAACATTTACATCAAGCATTACCCTTTGAATTAACTAAAGATCAAAAGAAAGCCTTATGGGATATTGCTCTCGATTTTGAATCTGGTAAACCAATGAATCGCTTGATTCAAGGAGATGTTGGAAGCGGAAAAACAATAGTATCCTTATTTGCAATGCTCATGGCTATCGATGCAGGATATCAAACGATGCTCATGGCTCCAACTGAAACATTAGCCGAACAGCATTATCATTCTATTTCCACTTTATTAGAACCATATAATATTCATGTCACGCAATTAGTTGGTGGACAAAAAACATCGTTAAGAAAACAAGTATTATCTGAAATAGCTTCTGGTAAAGCACAAATTATTATAGGAACCCATGCCTTATTTGCAGCGCAAGGCAAAGATCAAATGTCGGGATTATCTTATCATAAATTAGGATTGATAATCGTTGATGAACAACATCGTTTTGGTGTAATGCAAAGAGCCCAATTAAAACAGTTAGCAAAAGCTTCTCTTATTGAATCCCCACAACACCATTCTTTATCTCCTCATATATTAGTAATGAGTGCTACTCCTATTCCTAGAACATTATCTATGACCTTATATGGAGATTTAGATAGTACTACAATCAAAGAAATGCCTATAGGAAGAAAACCAGTCAAAACTGAAATTGTATTTGATTCTACTATAGATATAGCTTATCAAACAATAGAACAAGAAATACAAGCAGGAAGACAAGCATATATTATTTATCCTTTGGTTGAAAAATCAGATACTATTGATGCCAAATCCGCAGTTGAACATTATGAATCCTTAAAAAGCGAGATATTTCCTGATTATTCTTGTGGTTTACTGCATGGCCAAATGCAATGGCATGAAAAAGAACAAGTAATGAAAGCTTTTAAGAATAAAGAATATCAGATTTTAATTTCTACAACAGTTATTGAAGTTGGTATAGATATACCAAATGCCACAGTAATATTAATTGAAAATGCCGAACGGTTTGGTTTAGCACAATTACATCAATTAAGGGGAAGAGTTGGACGTAATGATCTACAATCAACATGTTTTCTTGCAACAAAAGATCATTTTCGCTTTCACATTAACAAACAAAAATCTGAAGATGTACAACTAGAAAGGGCATCTGCAATTGCAAGATTAACAACGATGATTTCAACAAATGATGGATTTCAGATAGCTGAAGCAGACATGAAATTGAGGGGGCCTGGTGATATTATGGGGACAAGACAATCTGGTATTCCTAAATTTTTATTTATTGATTTGATTAATGACAGCGATTTAATTGAACATTGCAAGAAAACTGCGGAACAGATAATAGAACAAGATCCACAATTAAGATTGCCGCATCATTATCTGATAAGAAATGAATATGAACGCTTAAGATTATCCGACACTTTTTTTATGAACATAGCATAACATATATGAATATTATTTATACTTTTTTTTCAAGTGTACTGTGTCTATTCATTTATCTACCTCTTTCTGCCCAATTCTCTTATACATATGGAACAGATATTGGCATTGGAATGAATGCCATTGGAGTAGGATATCAAGACTTAACATCTATTGGATTAGCTACTAATTTTGCAAATAAGGGAAAAGCTGAAACTAGTAATCCGCTACTCTTTGCAGGTGGGTTTATTTCATATTCTTCACCTACAATTGGTTTTAGATTTCGTACTTCTTATGATAATAGAAGTGGTATTATTCAAGATGAGTTTACTGCAAATTCCAGACAAATGATGCCTTCTTTGGCTTATATCACTAATGATATCTCATGTCATTATTCAATTTTACCAACTTTGTCTTTCTACATTGGACCAAGCATTTCTTTTCTTATACACAATAAAATTAATCGTATTGATGCAAATGATAATGACAATCCCATTCCTGCTATGAATTCGATTTGCCCTGGTTTTCTTGGTGGGATTATGTATCAAACTCCATTTTCATTTTCTGCAGGATCTTTTTCATCCGAACTATCGACATTTCTAGAATCGTCTTGGATGGTTAATCAAAGAAAAGGGGAGTTTTCAGTCAATAATAGCGGTTTGGCAAATATTTGGTCTACTGTATCAATCAGAGCAGGTATTTCTCTACACTTTCAATTCAATAAAAATCCTATTGATAAAGATTATCCAGCAACTGATAGTTTATCCTTTTATATTAAAACTCCAAAGGAAATAGCTGGAAAAAGAAGAATAACAGAATATTTTCCCTTGCTTCCTATAGTATATTTCAGACCAAACAATTCCAATATTCCGTTTTATTATCAACAACTTTCTAGCGAGCAAGCGGCATCTTTTTCCGAATCCCAATTAGATGAAATCATTACCGATAGTGATAAGCAAAAACATGCTTCAAAAAGAATTATGGTATATCAACATGTATTGAATATCATCGGTTCACGCATGACGCATTCCAAAGACACACTATTTATTACTGGTATTGCACCAGAAGAAAAAGATGGGATTATTATTGCTGGATATATCAAAGACTATCTAACTGGAATATTTAGAATAGATGGAGGGCGTATCAAACAATTAGAAGATAATAATCAAAAAAATATAAAAAACTATGATAGTGATGATAGTGTAGATATTGTTTTTAAAAGGCAAGATAGTAGAAGAATTGTTCTTAAGTCCAACTCTCCATCTTTGCTAAAACCAGTACAATTACATTTTGAAAGCGTAGATCCACCAGAAAATGAAATAGAGATTAGAGTATATTCACCTTCTGATCTAACATCGTGGACAATGCAATTATTAGGTCCTGATGAATTGATGAAGAATATTGGTCCTTTTTCAACTCAAAAAACCTTTATAAATGCAACTTCATTATTGAATGGAGCATTGGCTTCAGGAAAATTCACAGCATTGGTTCAAGCAGAAAAATCAACAGGAATACAATTACAAGCAGATACTTCTTTTGCATTAATAATGAGTAATGCTGCTAAAATGAGTGCTGAACGATTTACTGTCTTACAAGAAGGGTATGAAAGTACAGAACATTTCATAGAAGAAATTGTCTCTGTAGTACAATTAAAACTCAATAATCACACAGAAATAGTATTGATCGGAAGCTCTGGAGCACATGGCGATACTAAAGAGAATGAAAACAAGATACAAAAGCTTTTAGAGCGTGTAAAAAGTCAAATAGAACAAATTGTAGCTAAAAAAGGAAAACCGATCACTATAAAGCTTTTAAACTATGGTGAGGATCAAAATAGAGTGTCATTTACTCAAGAATTACCCTATGGAAGATCATATAATGACTGTATTACAATAGAAATGATCAAATAATTACAATGAATATTGAATGCTACAGATAATATTTCTGGGATCGGAAGGTAAAATGCCTGGTCCTGGATATGATTCTGCTCTTCTTGTAAAATATGATTCATTAAAGACATTTTGTATATGCATATCAACAATCAATGATTGTAAAAGTTTATAACTCATTGAAATATCTATAATTGAATAAGAGGGGATTAAGCCAATCACAGCATTTGATGTATATTCGGCATTGGTAGCGTCTGTATATTGTTTATACACATAAGAATACTGAATACTTGCTTTTAGTTTATCTTGTTCATATTGTAATCCTGTCCTTAGTGTAAAAGGAGATACTTGTTCTACTTGTTTACCTGTTATACCAGCTTGCAATGAAGAAGTATATATTCCATCTAAATATGAAACATTGATAAATCCTTTTACACTTCTTATATCATCATCAATCCACAGTTTCCATAGATCTGTTTCTATAATTGCTTCAATTCCAATCGTTCTAGAAGATCCAATATTTGTTCTTAATCTATATGGTATATAATAAGGGGCTTTATCTGCCGCTAAGATTGTTCCAATCCTTCTATCATATTCTAAATAGAAGCAACTTATATCGCTATAGAATAAACCATGAAATAATGAACCACGAATTCCTAGATCTGCATTAAATCCCTTTTCATCAGATAAATTTGTATCAACAATAAAATTGGGATTAACAATGCGCATATCACTAAATGTCATTGCCCTGTAATTTTGCGCATAATTAGCATATAATTCAAGTCCATTATCAAATATATAGCTTGTTCCTAGCCCAAATAATCCAAAGGATCGTAGATTTGATTTATTTTCATTATACGTAGATGATTGTACCAAATTACCAGCAAGATCTACTATTCTATCTTTATACCATCCATTTGCAAATGTGGCAATATATTCAACTCGTATTCCTGGGACAATACTCCAATTTTCTGTGGGCCTGATTACACATTCAAGAAATCCTGCAATATTTTTACCTGGATTTTTATACAATAATTGCTCTGGATTATCTTGATCTAGATATGCAAAGTCTGCACCAGATCCCTTTGAACCAAATCCTTGTTTTTGAACTGAATATCCTTGATATATTCTTGTGCCCAATAATATATTAGCGGGAATATCATTGATAAAAAAAGTATGCATTAATCGTGTTTCATTACCAATATTGGCAAAAACACCATCTATTAATGTTCTTTCTGAACCATTATCTAGCACTGAAATATTCTGAAGATTTCCTACTGATGATCTATGTGCTAGTACTGAAAATGTTCGAGAATGTATTCTGGTTAAAGGAGAAATTTCATACAGAATATTCAAAGCATATATTTGCCAATCTATCAAAAACCAATTTCTTGATCTACTAGATTGCGAAGGATCGACCTGAAATTGTCTGTCTGTTAAACCACCCGGTTGCTGGCTTAAAGAATGATGATACGTAGCATCAAATGATATTGTAAGATGCTCATCTATTGTAGTTGATAAAGCAGAATACGCTGTATGAGCAGAGAAATCTGAATTCGGACGCCATCCATTGCCTTGTTTATAGGAGTAAAAGCTGATATAATTCAATCCTTTAGATTCTCCTCCAACTAATGCAGAGATACCCATTAATCCAAAAGATCCGCCATTCATTCTAAATTCTGCATGCAGTGGGACAGAATCTATACCTTTTTTCATCTTAAAATTAATCATACCTCCAAATTGAGGCCCGTACTGAAGTGAGGCAGCCCCTCGAACGATCTCGATTCTTTCTATTGCTTCAATTGGCGGAGTAAAATATGATTCAGGATAACCAAGTGCATCTGCTGCGATATCATAGCCATTCATTCTTGTATTAAAATGGGCTGTTCTATTTGGACTTAACCCTCTTCCTCCAATTCCAAGCTGAAGTCCTGCTTGATCGCTTTCCCAAATATTTAATCCTGGTACTCTAGAAAACAGTTGTCTTGCTTGCATGACTGCTTTATTAGGATTCAATAAATCAGGAATAATTAATTCAGTCTTTTTAGCTTCATAAATAGCAGATTCTTGTATTGATTCTACTTTATTTGCACTGATTAATGACTTCTTCTCTGCATTTACTATGATATCTTTAACCTGCATTTTTTTGGTTTGAAGCATTATTGTCTGTTTTTCTTCACTGCATGCTATACTAGCAATAATAGATTCATATCCATTTGCTTGTATTCTTAATGCTATGCTATCTTTTTTACAGACAATCACTTTTTGGAAGATTCCATTGCTATCTGATCGCATTACTTTCTGCAAATCATCAAAAAAATACACTTTTGCAAACGGTATTGCTGTTTGGGTTTCAGCAGATATAATCATGCAAAATATTTTTACAGTTTTTGATGATAATATCTCATTGCTTGTTGAATGGGAAAATGCATATAAATGCATATGTATATATATCGAAATGATTATCAGGAATATCCTCATTTAGATACTCCTTCCGATAATATCCATTCTTTGTGAAACCATGAATCTTTAATACTTGCTAGATTAATAGAAGGATCAATAAATCTATATGATTTTCTCCCATTCAATGTTACCCATGAATCTGCAGTAATTATTGGATATGTATATCCATTCTTTTGATAATACGAAGCCAACACATGTGCGAATTGTAGAATCAGATCAGGCTGCATACTCATTTGCTTTTCTTGATGATCAGTTAGCCATTCAGCATTATCGATGATTCCTTGTTTTCCAGTTAATGAGTCTCTGATTGTAAATTGAGTATAGCCAGACTTTTCTATTAACATTACTCGCCAACCGAATCTATAGCCTTGCTCTGTCCAAAATACATTGCCGGGGTATAATACATATCTAAAAGGAAATAAAAGTTGAAAGAGACAATATGCTATCAATGAACCATAAATAAATGGATGAATAGAAAAACGTGCAGACTTAGTTAAATCATTTCTTACTCTAACTGATGTTTGAATCACAGAGAGAATTCTATTCAATACATGTAATAGCTGTTCTGGAGGAAAAAATATTAATGTTAGTACTATCATAACTAACGGAAATACACCAATCTGAAATAATATTCCTGTTATTGTATGAAAGCATAAAACAGCTATATAGGCATATACTCTTGTAGTTTGTATTGATAAAAATAGGGGAATAGTACAGTCATACAGCATTCCAAACCATGAGAACACATATGCTGTCCATCGTGCAGTTAGTATATTACCCAAAATTGGCATATCACTATGCGAAGGAAGCCATAAAGAAAGGGGTAAAGCCTCTATCAGCCAATCATATTGAATCTTTGCTATTCCAGCATACAGATAAATGATAGCAATTTGAAATTGTAAAAGCAGTATATAATATCTTGGTATAAGTGCTTGATAAAAAAATGGTTTAGACGTACTATCTACAGAGAGTATGCAATGCGCAGGTAAAAAGCATAATAAAAAGCTACATAAGCTTACTGCATAATAATGATTAAGATAATAGGAAATGTCCCATAATTCAGTATATGTAAAGGCTAGAAATAATAGTATGCTCATTATGCGATATTTGTAGCCTATCATAACACAGAATGAAGCTAAGATTAATACAGAATACAGAAGATAAACATAGAATGCGGTAGGAACAGTTATCCATTCAAAACCATAATACTGAAAGTGTATTTTTGGTTGCAATATTTGCTCTTCTATCCAGCCTAATGCTATAAAACGAATGGTACTTAACAATATCAAAGCACCAAAGGAAATTCTAAATATTCCCAATGAAATAGAAGATACTGGAGCAGATAATGATTGCAAAAATTGCACTAATCACCATCATTGCTAGTATATGTAATTGAAATACCTAATAGAGAAGACATATCACTTTTTAAGAAATGTGTATGTTTAGATAATTCTGTAAATACATCTAGAAGAATAGGCATTTTTTGATCTATCATCACTGATAATGGTATCGATCTATCTAATAGTGATATTTGTTTTGAAATTTGCTCCCACTGATACTCAGTATCTTCAACTAATTGTTTTCCAGTTGGAATAGAAAGTAAATAGTCTTTAAATCCAATACCACTTAGACTTGATAGAGGACTTAGTCTTGCATATCCTCGCCAAAAATATAATAATGCCTGATTATGATGATACAGTAATTCTGTCGAAATTCCACTATAAAATCCCTCTGTCTTTGTTGGCTCTGTTGATACTTGACCAACTTTTAATCCAAAAGGTAATCCGCATTGATAGTTTTTCATTAATTCATATGAATGAACAAATGAATTATACAACTCTGAAATAGAAGAACCTGCCTGGACACCAGTGTTTTGGACAAATGTTTGTGAATATCCATTAATCCAAGCATTATGCACTGTTTGTACTTTTGTTATGACATGTTGAATCAATTTTTTTAAATAAATTACATTGTTATTTTCTTTATTTGTCAATAACTTATATGTATTCAAGGAATCATTAAATAATAGGTATTCAATTGCATAAATACCTCGGGTATCTCTATCAAAATTAGCAAATAGGGTATCTTTTGTCTCTATCTTACTTAGAATCTTATTAACTGAAACAGGATATGTACCAATATTTTCAAAAAGGGTTCCATCAGAAAATTCGGCAGGACCAAAATCAAACATCGAGCAATATTGCCAAGAAATTGCTAAGGATCTCCAAGCTTGCCTCATCTCTATAACCATTGTCTCATTTGGTTGAACCAAAAAGTTTGCGCATAAACTATCCAAAGTCTGTGAATGACTTAATACATCAGCATACATTGGTATGATAATCTGCTTGGCAGTAAAATCAAGCATTCTTGTTCTATCAAATTGAGCATCAGGATTAGATGGGGCATTCCCAGTACAAGAGAATTGAAGTACTATCAATATGGCAAGTATAAATTTCATATTATTTTCTGTTTTGAACAGTAACCCAATTGATTTTAAAATCTTCTAATTGCTGAGAAGAAAAGCCATAAATAGATTGAATGTTATTGACAGCTTTCAGTAAATCTGGAGCTGAAT
>Ga0209358_10000457_pt1 | contig 35681 bp, 59 predicted proteins | sample LauGreFa1BDMLBSN_2_FD_187574 | JGI IMG/M metagenome (GOLD analysis project Ga0209358, IMG submission 187574) | Freshwater lake microbial communities from Lake Michigan, USA - Fa13.BD.MLB.SN (SPAdes) (version 2) | ecosystem: Environmental > Aquatic > Freshwater > Lake | place: Lake Michigan, USA... | reverse complement strand
GAAGGCGTTAGGAGCCTCGTAAGCCAAAGAAGCAATAGGATTGGTGTTTAGGTGAATGTCACGCATCTCTAGGAAGTCTGTAGGCAGACCAATCGTAGAGTCACCACCAACAGTATCAGCCGTAGCAACGACCAACATCTGCCGGGTTCTCAGATCACGACGTAAACGCTCCTCAGCTAACCGGATAAAGTCAGGGATAACTGAAGTCAGATCACTACGAGCTAGGTAGTTCGCTATCGTAGTCTTTAGGTCACTGTAGCTCGTAAATGCCATGTCTATTTCCCGTTATTGTGCGCCTCTATAGCGCCTTCCTCTACATCGTCCCATCGATACTCATACGTACCAATGTGACCAATATGCTTAGATAAACTATGATCTACGTAAGTCTGAATGCCAGCATCTAAGGCTTTGATGCAGAAATGCACATCCTCGCCAATGATGCCCTTAGATCCCCAACCAACATCAAACCAAGGCTTAGGAACCTTCTCAAAGACTTCCTTGCGGATCATCACAACACCAAAACCAACCGCTGTAACAAGCTCTATGCCCTCTTTATCCATTGAATCTATCTTATGCCAAGCATGACGAATAATCTTGCCATTCTCATCCTTCTCAATTTGTAGATTCAACGCAGTCGGTAGTGTCGGCTTACGTCTTGTTACTGCATTAACTCCAACAATCGGTACATCACGGCTTAACAAAATATCAATAGTGTCAGACGGAAACCGCATATCAGAGTCAATAAACAGAATCGCATCGCATCCTTCAGCCAGAGCAGCATCTACTAGCTTCTCTCTCTGATCGAATATCAGCGTTCCTGCCATCGTATAGAGCTTTAGACCATTACCTTCTTTAGAGCATCTGTGCCTTGAATCTCTGCCAACCATCTTGGCGAAATCAAAAGCAAACGATGTGTGAACCTCATCCCTAGCTGGTACGCAAGCACCTACGATCATACTGTCCCCCTATAGACTTTCCATTGTGCATTATCGGAACTATTAAGCCAACTCGCAAAAGCCGCATCATCTACTATTGCAAAGCCCTTCATTATTCCCTTCTTGTTCAAGTCATCAATGACCGTGAATGGAATACGAGCTATATGGTGCAATTCATTAAGATTTCCTGCTCTTTGCTTGTCTGCCTCCAGAATTTGTTTGTTACTTTCAAGTATCTCAGTAACATCCTGTTTAGTCTCGATGACAATACCGCCATCACCGTCCGCATGTACAACCTGTTGTCTATAGTCCATAAATCCTCATAGAAAAGCCCCCAACCATAAGGTCAGGGGCTAGTTCTTTACAGTGCCATATTCAAGTCAGCAACGATGCCATGAGCAGCTTCGTTCTTAACTTCCAGCGTAACTTCGACCAGAACCTGAGTCTTGTCAGCATCGCCAGCTTTCGCCAGTTCGATAGTCTGGAAAGGACGCAGATAGGCCAGAGCAGCGTACTCAGGATCAAGGATCAGAGCATCGCGGGTACGCATGAAGCGGTTAGGAACCACGCTCATTGAACCGAAGTCCGACAGGTAAACGTCAGCAGCGCCAACGATAGTAGCAGCACCAACAGCACCACCACCACCAGCATTGACGTTGTAACGATAAGCAGACAGACCTGTGAAGCTAGAAACCTTCTGCTTGCCAGATGGGCCAACCATCAGAATCTTAGGTACGCCACCCGAAGTAAACACTTCAGCCACAACTTCCTTCAGCAGGGCTTCGGTGAAGGTACGTGTGTTACCGTCAGTACGAGTCGATACACCGATAGTCGTAGGATCGCTACCGTTAGTCTGAACCGACGAGTTGGTCTTGATCCAAGACAACAGCGAACCCATCTTACGAGCCGACGAGTTGCTCGAACCAACCGAACGACCTTGATTCGACAGCAGGATGGTTTCCAGATCGCGCTTCAGCTCTTGCGAAGCCTTAGCCAACTGGTAAGCCTTTTCCGACTTACGACCAGCTTTGTTCACTGCATCCAAAGTGCCAGAGACTTTGATAGTCTTTTGCAGGATCTGGGTGTAGTTACCAAGACGGGTAGTAGGTGACAGAGTTGCGTCCGAAGCATCAGCACCTTCAACAGCAGCGTTGTTGGTGGTAGCAGCAGCCAGCGAGTCAGTCTGCCACTCGTGGAAAACAGCAGTAGCTTTGGTCTTGCCAATCGAAGACATGAATGGAGTCTCAGTAGGCGAGATGTCATAGATTACGTCGGTCAAATCTTCACGCAGACCGATTGCGTCGTAGGCGTTATAAATTGCCATGATTCAATTCCTTATAAAAAGCGTTCAAACACATTAGCCGCATCCTTAACACTACCAGTGGATTTAGCCCGTGACTTAAGTTTCCTAATTTCCTCAGAATTACTATCCCTCGGCTTAGATACACCCGGCTTAATAGCCTTGGGAGCCTCTGAAACCTTCTTAGTAATCCCCGGCTTTGCAGACTGTAACTTGTCGTACTGCATCGCCTTGTATAACGTCAGAACGGCTCGTGAATCAAATACGTTAGCCAGTTCTTCATCAGAGAATCCCATCTGCTTACCGTATGTGCGAATGTCCTTACGGATTACTTCGCCCTTAGACGGATCAGCAAACTCAGGTAACACAGAAACTAGCTTCTCAGATTCAGTGGCTATCATTTGCTTCATCTGTTGCTGCCTGTCGTATTCTTGCTGCTGAGAGATCATCTCTCGTTGAGCGCGAACCTGTGCTAACTGCTTCTCCTTCTGAGACAATTCTGCGACCTTTACGGCATAACCGATAGGGTCAGTCTCTTTCAGATAATCCAAATCCTCTGCTTGTTGCGGCTGGTTCAACATCTGCTCGATGATCCCCAACTGCTGCGCGTATTGATCGCGCAATGCCTTGGCTTCTTGAACTGCATGACGTTCGGCCTCAACCGCCTTGCGTTCCTCAGCTACGGCTTGCGATTTCTTGGTGTAATCAGTGCCAAGTTGATAAGACTTGATAAGCTCATCAAGGGTTACCTCTTTGTCTTCGCCAGCGGCTTTGACACGATACTTCTGAGGTTCCTCTTGCTCACCATCGTCATCTTCTCGTTCTACCTCTGACTCATACGACTCATCAGATTCGGCCTCGCTTTCGTTAGCTTCTGAAGCGGATTCTGGTTGTTCCTGTTCGGAGCCATCTTCTCGATTCATCATGCTCAAGAAAGCGTTAGCTGCACCTTCTACCGTCAACTCTCCACTTCCTTCCGGAGTCGTGTTTGGAGTATCGCTCATGTGTGTTGTTTCCTAAATTATATCGGGAACCGCCCGATTCGGGTTACAAAATCTTAATCCTTTTTTCGTCCATCATCTTTTGAGCAGCCATGCTTTCAAGATGAGATTCAATTGAATCTAGTACCCTAAGACGGATATAAGCCTCCTCACGAAGCTCTAACTCACCATAGGTACTGTTTATAATTTTGTTAAGTTCATTGCCTCGGAGATCTTCCATCATCTCCTGAAAGATTGGCTCCATAATCAAGTTAGAAGCCCACTGTGCCTTATCCACCTGTCAGACTCCCTAGCTCTTTAATCGCCTTCAAGACAATCTCAGCTTGTTTGTTACGGCTATCCTCGTCAGCCAAGTCCATTGCCAATACCGCTTGCAATTGCTGAACTGCTAACTGCGCCTCTTTAATGCGAATGTCAGCCTGATCCTTCTGGTTCTTCATCTGCATCTCGATGCCCTTGCGGGTGAACTCAGCCTCTAGGTTCTGACGCTCAAGATCCAACTTAGCAGCATCAATCTGCGCCTTAGCCTGTGTCTTCTCACGCTCGACCTGCGCCAACAACTGCGCCACTTCTGCTTGTTGATCTGGCGCAGGTGGCTGTGGCTGCGACAACTGAGCATCCATCTCAGGCGTAATCTCGTTCATGAAAGCATTAGCATCCTTGAAACCAGCAGCCTCGATGAACTTTGCTAACGTGTTACGGTATTGACCAACAGAAACAAGCGGGTTAGATGGGCCATAGGTCTGGATGATCTGCTCCTGCTTGGCAAGCACCATCTGAAGCATCGTTAGCTTCTGATCCCGGTCACCTGAACCCAGACCAACATTAACGGATACATCGTATTCATTAGCCCATGTACGAGGATCAAACTGCACGTACTTGCCACGCATACGGACAATCTTCGGCTTATCCTGATACTTGCCCAACAGATGCAGAATGCCTCTAAACAGACTCTTAACGCCAGTCTCAGCAAAGATACGGGCAATCAACTCCAGCTTGCCAGAGTTAGACTTCATCATCGCAGCAACAGCAGCAGCCGTTACGTTAGACAGAATGTCTGGATCAAGACCTTGTTGCGCGTCGCTAACACCAGTACGCTTGGCCTGTACCGCATCCATGTATTCCAGCATTGGCATAGCCTGACCAAAGGTAGACTGAACCTGCAATGGAACCAGAGCGTTAGGATTCTTCAAGCGGACAATGCCGCCGGGAGTAGCGTTAAGCAGGTCATCCAAGTTCACCTGACCATCTACAGCGCCAACCCGATTGTTATTCGTTAGGTAGAGATTATCGAGAGACTGACGAGTAATAGTGGACTTGATAAGCTGGATGTCCATAGTCCTATCTGCCAGCGACTGTCCAAAGAACTTATGAGGAATAGGTATAGGGCAGATGCTATGGAATGGAACATAGTCGCAGTCTTCATCTTCTAGTATTTCCGATCCGCAATAAACAATCCTACGCAACTCAGCGATACCGTCATCGTTCTCGTCAATGCGTATATAGCACTCGTATACCTCAACCGTCTGCATAGAATGGTCAAGGGACTGAGTTTGATCTGGCTGTTCTCCGTTATCAAAACGAGCAACACGCTCGGCAGAGAAACTTAGATCGTCATAAGAAGGTAGCTCATTTACGATGTCTTTGTCGTAGCCCATTGCAATCAATTCTGACCGCTGCATGAGCTTGCGATGAGCTACAAAAGGGGAGTCCTCGATTGTCCTAGCCGCCTTGGAAATCAGGAACTCCTCCGGAGGTACGTTCTCAATCCTTACAGAACCACTCTTATTTGTCCGCTTGACCGTAACGTCATACGATGGAGCCTCAATAGGCATCCCCATCATATCCACGCCAGCAGGAACCATCTCAACCTTCTGGCTTACAACGGTAAGAGACTCGTCAGACAGCAGCATGACCAGCTCATCTTCAGTCAGGTTCTGGTATTTCTCTTTAATAACATCTTCTTGGGCATCCCAATACGACTTAATGATGCCAACCTTCTCAAGCAAGGCATCCTTAAACCAGTTATGCAGGATCAGTAGACCTTCGTTCTCACGGTAGAACACCCAGTTGCAGTAGTCCGTAGCTTGTTTAGCAGACTCCTCATCTTCAGCAGTCTTAGGCTCAAAGTAGACAATATCCTCTGTTGTCGTAAAGACACGGATAAGTTGTGGCAATGCACCATCGATAGCCTCGGCTACCTCGCCGGTGACGATCTGGCTGCGACCTTCTACCTCGTTACCATACGGATTACGGAGATAGTAATCTAGCGCCTTACGACGCTCCTCAACGGTTTCTGTCTCAATGTATCCGATAGAGTCATCTATCTCGGATTCGACGATACTCTTGATCTGGCCTTCATCCATCTTCATAGCAAGCCCTTACAGGAATTTTGCTTATTATACAACCCATTTTGCGTTAATAGGCAAGTCTGAAGACCACGAACTATCGCTCTCGTCAAGCCCTATTGCTAGATATCTGAAGGCATCTGAGTAATGGCTAGACCAATCGTGCAAGGGCTTATCGTAGAAGACCTGTTGCTTCTCGTTATATTCCCTACGATAGTTGCGTATAGCGTCTAGTCCCGGCTTAGTCTTGTGGTCAAACCAGCAACGTGGGAGCAAGCGTCTGACAGCCTGAATGCCGTCAGCTATAGACAGACGAGGCGCTACCGTTATCTCTAAGCCAGCCTCTTGCAAGACTTCCTTACGGCTGCGTCCTGTGCCTAGCTCCCTTACCTCCACATCGTGCGGCAGTATCTGTGCAAAGCCTTCGTACTTGTTTTCCCTGAGCCACGATACATACCAGTCCAGACCGACTCCGTGATTCTCGATGCAGTCGATAAGCCGCACTTCTTTGCCAGCCAACTGAGCCACCCATAGACAAGTAGAGTCACCCATACCAAGATCCCAAGCAACAAAAGACTTGCAAAGGTCATCCCGGTCAATAGTCGTGATCCTAGACTTGGCTTCGAGATCGTTAATAATCTGACCATAATAACTACCCTCGACTGGTGCATCAAAAGAACACTCAAATTCTTGCAAATACTTGTCTTCGCCCATTTCCTGACGAGAAGACCATAGCTCTTTCTCTGGAATAATATTTGTCTGCGAAGCCCTAAACTCAACTAACGCCCAATCCTCAGTTACTTTGGCTCTATCGCGCAACCCTTTATAGTGATTATTCCCTTTCGGCGTTCCGATGAATAGCGCCCATCCAAGACGATCAGCTAGGGCAGGACGAAGAATCTCGTTCCAAATCTTAGGATTCATATCGCCAACTTCGTCTAACACTACTCCATCGTAGTAACCGCCTCGCAGTGAGTCTGGGTTTTCTGCGCCATGTAGCGAAATCCTACGTCCCCAGAAATCTACCCTAAGTTCCGATATATTAGCCACTGCACCTAGTGGAGCCGTATATTTAACTAAATAATCAAAGGCAATTCTTTTGGCTTGGGCATAAGTTGGCGCGACATAGGCGTATCTAGGAGCTTCTAGCTGGCACTCTATAGCCTGTTTGACGATCTGGTTAATAGCTGCAACAGTCTTGCCAAACCGCCTGTGCATAACTCCAACAACGAAGCGGTTATTGTCTAACGCCTCATGCAGAGTTAGTTGATGCTCCCTTGGCTTATAGGGGATCTCGATTACTTCTGCCATGTAACCACATGCTGCTGAGGAGCGCCATCAAGTCCTGTAACCTCAGTCCTAGCCAGCTTAGGGATATGGTACTCAGAAAGCTTCTGGATAATGTCCAATGCCTTATGAGGATCTTTATCAGCTACCTCATTAAGCCATCTATCCATGTTAGGAGCATTGCGCTCTAGTAGCTCTGCAATAGCCTCTCTGACCTTACCAGTGGCCTTATTAGGCATTCCTTTAGGTCTACCCGGCCCTGCTAGTCCTTTGCCGATTTCTGGCGTTTTAAAATCGCTATCTGTTTCCATAATTGCATTATCCTTTGGATGTCATGCTTATCTACCAAGTAGTCCCGGTATCTGAATCTGTACCTGTCTACCTTTACCTTGCGGCATCATTGCCTCACCGTACATTCTTGCCAATCCGTAAAGACTAGGAGCATTAGCAATATAATCTCCTGTAGACATACTTTGCTGTACTTTGCTTTTTAATGGATTGAAGTCGTAAGTGTCCTTAATCGAAACATTTCCTGTCTTTGGATCTACAGCGTAGTTAAACTGACCTAGCGTAGTCCTGATGTTCTCGTAAGGGTTAGCTGCTCCTGCTCCTACTCCAGCCGCCATAGAGTTTTGCGCTGAAGGAACAAAGTTAGCATAGTCCTTGTACTGGATATATCCTGTAGGCGCATTGGGATTAGCCATTTGTTTTGCTCTAACCAACTCACCGATTGTCTTTAACTCTGCCTCAGTAAAGTTCTTCTCAGTAATAGGATTCATCTGCTTATCTGCAAATGTTTCCAAATATATACGTTTGTTTGATGGCATCTGGCTACGATCAGCAACAGCACCATAAGCCTGAACGCCAGCACCAGTTATCTGATTTGCCAGCATCTTGAAGAAATCATCAATCGGGTTAGCCATAAAACACCTCGTATATATCCGGTCTGTTAGCCTTTATCCACTCTCGTGGTTCCTCATGGCATTTCTCAAAGTCTGTTCCTACTGTCTGGCTTCCTGCGTGATGAACATAAGCCCTTGATACAAAATGCTCAAACCCTGCTTTTTGCAGGTCATGGCATATTATATTATCGGAATACCAATTCGTGCTAGGGAACTTAGCTACATCCCATGCCTTCTTGCTAATGGTAGCAAATATCGGAGCAATCACTCCTGTGGGCTTAATGTAGAACTCGCTTTCCCACTTTAATCCGACTCGCTCATCTTCCTCTACAGGGAATCTAATGTTCTGGTCAGGCAATACATAGTCCGATCTGGCTCCCAAGAATCCGACATTTACGCCATTTGATTCCAGAATTTCCGAATCATTCTTCATTACATCTATGGCACTAGGTGTTATAACAACGTCATCATTAGACACAATGACTGATTTATAACGTCCATGCTCAAAGGCATAATCTATTGCCGTATTGTAAGCATCGCCAAAGTTAGTCGCATCGTTCGGCCTCCAGACCAAGTTAGGCAGGATACTCTTAGCCTTGTGCCAAAGCTCTAAACTATTACCAAATAGGTATACAGGCATCGTAGGAGCATAAACTCTAATGCTTTCAAGCAATATCGTTACGCCGGGGTTCTTTACCGTACAGATAACTATAGCTTGCACAATGTCACCTTCATTGAGTCTACAGCTCGTGGAGTTCTTAGGATTTCCTCATCAGAAACGCCATTCTCAGACATTCCTGAGCCTAGTTCAGACAACTTAAACTGAAGCTCTGCCAATCTAAAGCCAGATTCCCAACCTAAATACCAGCACCACTCGGTATAGTACAGCCAGCTATTCTCGTTAAAAGCACGTACGTGCGTAGGATCTTGCCAAGCACCTAGACTTAGCTCATACGGCACAGATATAACGAACTCACCACCGACTTTAAGTAAGTCTCGGCAGTTCTTCATGGCACTAATTAAATCCGGAATATGCTCTAAAACGTCATTTGCGACGATTTTTTCAAACATACCCGGCTCAATCTTGATCTGTCCAAACCGGGTTTCTATTACCTCACCCCATTGAACCTTAGATATGTCGCATACCCAGTCAGGATTTACCCTAGCCTGTATGTCTGAGTTTAGACAATCCTCTCTCCAGTCTTTACCGGAGCCTAGATTTAGTATCATTTTTTCTTATTTCTAGCGGAAATAGCTGCTGCCTTCTTCTTAGCATCTGCCTTGCTGCTAGCACCCCATGCCTTTAGGGATAACAGTAGGCGCGTAGGCTCACCGTTAGGCTTCTTCTCTGGCCCCGGCATATTGCCCATACGTGCTAAAAAGCTCGCTCGACGGGGGTTATCACCTGACTTGACTGGAGCCTTTAGGTCAGAGCCGGGATTCTCAGCCTCGTAAGACTTACGGCCTTTCTCATTAAGACCGCCTTTAGGATTCTTGCCAGCCTTCTTAGTCCAAGCCGCTGCCATTATTCTTCATCCTCGTCTTCTTCTTCGTCATACTCCATCTTTGCCATTTTAAGCATGGTCTTTTGCTTGTTGGTCATAGCCTCAGTAATTGGGCCACCTACCAGCCAAGCAGAACAGGTACGATCAGCAGCACACTTGAACTCAAAAAGCTCACAGTAGCCTAGTTCTGACTCTGCGACCACCTCGTTAGCGTAAGTCTCAGCGTCTGATTCCTCACCCTGAATACCCTTAACGATGCAGTCCATCATCTCAGGAGTCTGGATAAATGCAGCACAGTTACCACAACGCATTGTCTGTGCATTGTCTGGAGTCGTAGCCCATTCCTCAGCACGTTTATCCCAGAAGTCTTCAGGTTCCTCTGGGTTTGCCGGGCCATAGCCTACATTTTTAAATGCCCAATCCCTATTAGCTAGGTTGAGCTGGATGTCTGAACAGACTTTAGGACAAGGTTTCATTTCTTACCTTTAGGAAGTGGGAATATTTCACCCGGTCTAGCAAATGTTGGTAAACCATCTTTCATTCTTTGCATGGCAAATTCCTCAGCTTTTTGATAAATACTATCTGTTGGTTTTTTACCAGAAAGCAATATATTAAGCTCTTGTTTGCTTAATGTAGGAACAACCAATGGATATAGTATTCGCTGTCCATTTATATCTGAATCTGCGCTTAATTCTGTTACATCCATACCTTTTACATCACCAGCAATACCTTTAAGAACTCCAAAATACCCTGCACCTTTAGGAGTTTTATCAACTCGCAACATTGAATTAGCGCCGGGACTTAAAAGACCCATCCCAGATAATTTTTGCGCTGCAATATCAGGAGATTCTCCAAGATTAACCATTGCAACAATTTTATTTAAAGTATCGTTGTCAGTTGGCAATCCAAATTTTTTGGCAGCATTGACAAATATTGAGCCATCCATTGAAGCAGCCGGAGGGGACAGTAAGCCAGCCATTATTTCTTAGACTTATTCTTAGCTGTACGGGAACCACGAACAGGCTTGGCTGTTTTAGCCGCTTGCTTGAAGTCCGCTTTAGTAGGAGCGCCCTTAGTTCCCGGCTTCTTCATCTTCTCGCCTGAACCCTCGGCTATGCGCTTGCGTTTAGCATGAATATTACTGTAAAGACCGGGCTTCATTTCTTAGCCTTTTTCTTAGCTACGCCAGCCTCACTGAGCGCGATAGCTACGGCTTGGCGCTGAGACTTGACCACTGGGCCACCTTTACCAGAATGCAATTCGCCTTTGCCATACTCACGCATAACTTTGGCTACCTTCTTGGCTGCTTTGGTCTTCTTCATTTAGAATCTCCTGTACCTGCTGTGCTAACTGCAATTCGGTAACCTCGTACCGACGCTCAAAGGCTTTTCTTCCCATGCCGTGATAGCCAGTATTCCCCCTGTGATGCTCAGGACAAAGTGGGATAGTTGCGTAATTAGAATTCCTTACACCCATCCCCAGACCTATACCTCTGATATGGTGGATCTCTGCTGGAGTCCCAATATAGCCAAGCCTATAACAAATTATACAGCCTATATCAGCTATTTTTGACAGATATTGAGCCTCTTTTTTACGCACGATTTTTACCTTGGAGTTTCTTCTGGACATCCAGAACCAGAGCTTTAATCTGGTCTGGATAGTAATACTTGAGATTACCGAAATGCTTTATACCTAGTTGTTCTATCTCATGCTCGGCAAGATTCCGTAGCTTGATGGGCAATTCCTTGGTCTCGAATAATTGCCTTTGCCGGGTCATAGCGTAAGAAAGATTCGCCTTCGTCGCATTCAGGACACACAGTCACGGTTCCGTCAGAACAGCAAGGATCATTTGCCGTAGGAACATCATCCCTGTCTGTTACATAACCGCAATACTCGCACTGCACTAAGTTGCTATCATCTACTATGTTTGTGTCGTTCATATTATCCTCTTATTGAGTTGATCTATCTATATTCCGATTACTAGCTTCCTGTGAGCGCCAAACATCGATTCTGGCCTGTGCTGCTACTAACATCCAACGAAGTTTCTCAGCTAAAGCTACCGCTTTTTTAAGGTCATCCAATACCTCTATATATTCTGGATGACTATAAGCATAGTTTTCTTTATCTGCAATAGTGTTTCCTATTGCGTTAGCAAAAAGTAATGCTTTTTTTGATTTTCTAAATTCTGTTAAGTAAGTAACTTCAGCCTTTGCAATAGCATATTCAGCAGAATGCCGAATCATGTAGTCGATGCTTTTATGTGGATTTATTGTTTTCATGTAGACAATTCATCTGCTGATGGAACATAGACCCAATCGTCTTCATATTCATCAAAGTACCAATATCCGTTTTCCATATGCGGCTCCTATTGATTGATATTGTTAAATAAGACTTCTTTGTTTATTTATTATTTTTCCCAAATGCAACCATTGTAAGAAATATCTGCAATAACTTTATTCCCTTGTTTTACTTTTCCTTTAGGAAATGTTGATGCACCTTCGCAAGACTGATCGCGCAAATTGCAGTAAAAATCTGATGCTTCATCAAGAGATGCAACTTCTAAAGTAATTCGCTTTCCAATTGTTAGCATTAACATAATTTCCTCACTTATTTATTGATATTGTGCTGCTGTGAAAGAACTATAGCATAGTATTCTCCAAGTGCAACATAAATATTTCTATCAGTTATTATTTACCGATAGTTTTTATTTAGCAGCGTGTTGGTAAACATAATCAATGGCTTGGGCGAATTGCTTTCTTGTTAACGATAGCTGTAAGTTATCAGTAAGCACTAGCGCATCGCCTACCTGCCTTAGATCACTGCCAGATAATCCCCACTTGCCAGACTTATCAAACCTAGCTTGTACCTTTAACATGGCATCTAGCCCTATCCGTATCTCTTTGGCTATGTCTGGTTGATTATCAGAGTTAGCGCATACCAAGCCAACATTAAGCCTAGCAACTATCGTGTGCCAACTGCTTTCATCCCCGTAGCCCTCTCTTAGCTTCATTAGCTCAGAATGAGGCGCTAGTTGTAAGGCTGTCTCTGACTCTGCGTTATGCCTGATGGTTAGTGGTAGCGTCTTTGGTATGTACTTTCTAGGCTTTCTTGGCTTCTTATTTGCAGGCATCGTAAACCGCAGTAAAATTGCGTCCTTTGTTATTAACCACCGCAACCTGACCTCGCCATCCAGCATGCCAGATAACCTGCTGTGCCGTTAGCTTGCCGTCCCCGTCTTTAATCTCTAGCAGTACGTTATAACGTTTGCCGTTATGACTATGACCTATCAGCAAGTCTGGACAGCCTTCCCCTACTTTATGGAGATGCTGGACAATAAACCCTTCTTCTCGCAATGCAGCAACAATAGCCTTCTGGTTTCCATCTACTCGGTAAGCTCTCAACGCCAATCTCCCTTAATCCCTCTGTTTCCCTTAGCCCACTGTTCTTTGCAGTCATTGGCTAGTTTATCTGCTACTACATCACCCCTAGCTTTTCTAACCCTAGCTAGGTAATCAATAGCCTTGTTCCTGTCTTCTGTTCTCCAGCGTAAGACTTGCGACACTTCACAACGATGTCTATGGTCTTCAACTGAATGAATTTTCAATGAAACTTCATGCACTCAGGATTCTCCATGCTGTTGCTGCACACAATGGTACTTGTCCATTTCCAATGGCTTTAAGTCTGTCCACTCTAGAGGCCACCCCATCAGCCACTCTACCCACGTTGGGTTCAACTTCCCACCAGCATGAGTCGCTAGCGAAGGAGTATTCCTGTTGTATTCTGCTGGAAATGCTCCCTCTTTGCTGTTGTGGCACGTTGGTGTTGGAAATTTTATTACTTCGTAACTCAATTTTTTTGCTTTCCCCGGGCCAGTTTTTGCATATCCACTGTGTTTCGAATCTTGTGCTATTGGAGTTGGCCATTTCTTCACATATTCCGCTGGAGATGGAAGCCTCCCCTCCGCAAATTTGTCGCTGCGTTCGCTCATGGTTGCTGTTGGAGTCCCAATTTCCAATTTCTTCTTTAATGCTTTCCTGCTGTTGCTCCCACCGTCTAATCCTGTTGTGTTGGGCGTATGGAACGTGTCCACGCCGTTTGGCGATAATCCAGATCCTGTCTCTCTGATGGTTTGCTCCAACGTCGGCTGCTCCCAACACTCCCCATCTCGCATCAAACCCCATCGAGGCCAAGTCTCCAAGAACGGTTCCAAGTCCCCTAGAAGTGAGCATTGGTGAGTTTTCCACGAACGCGAATCTTGGCTGTACTTCGTGAATGATCCTCGCCATTTCTCGCCACATTCCTGATCGTTCTCCATCAATTCCTGCTCCTCGTCCTGCTGAACTAATGTCCTGACATGGAAATCCTCCAGATACAACGTCAACAATTCCTCGCCAAGGTTTTCCGTCAAAGGTCTGAACGTCATCCCAAATCGGGAAAGGCGGGAGAAGACCGTCATTTTGTCTTGCGACAAGTACGCTAGCTGGATAGGGTTCCCACTCAACTGCACAGACGGTTCGCCATCCAAGGAGTTTTCCCCCAAGTATTCCTCCACCAGCACCCGCGAAAAGAGCCAACTCATTCATATCACCCCACAAAGCCAGATTTATTATCAAAGTCCATAGGCATAGCGCCAACCTTCTCTATAAATTGCTGGCTGCTGCTATGGTAATAAAGACCATACCACTCCTGAGCCTCACCATTCCTCTGCTTCTCACACATTAGGTAAGCATCTGGCTGTGTCTCGTCTATCTGTTCACCTCGGTTCCTCATGTTCTCTTTCTTCTTATTTCGCCACATTAGAAACACATTGTCTACCTGATCCGAAATAGATCCGGAACCTTTCAAGTCGTTCTTGTTCGGCTGCTGCTCCTCATTGACCAGCTTGCGGATATGGTGAACTAAGTGGATGTGTACATTGTGATCCCTCGCTAATGCCGTTAGCTCATCAATAAAGTTCTTCTGACCATTAAAGTCATCCTCACCCTTAACGCACTTCATTAGGCTATCGATAAATATATGCTTAATCCCTAGTTCCGTAGCGCAATACCTTGCCATAGCAATAACTTTGTCAGTCGATGTAGTTCCCTGTTGATCGTAAAGAAACAATTTGTCAGAAACATAGGTATCGAATCTGACAAAAAGGTTGTGGATATATTGCTCACGATCATTACTTAACGGGTTATCTATGTACTCACCAGAAAACTGCCTAACCATACGCTCTAGCGTTTTCTCAGGCTTCATCTCAAAGCTAGCTATGCAGACCTTCTGACCTTGGCGAATCAAGTTCAGCGCAATCTGGCCTGTAATCAGCGACTTACCACCACCGTTACCACCAGCGTAAACAGTAACTTCACCATCTCTAAACGCAAAAGTAGAATGCGTCTTAGGCCAAGGCAATACAATTTTTGTATCAGTTTTACTATTTAGATAGCTTTTCTTGATAACTTCCGACCATTCCGTAGCCCGTTTAACTTTAATGGTCACATCATTAGCGTGTAGATACTTCTCTACATCAATGACTTCTGACTTAATTATTCTGGCTTTTCTCGCCTCGTCTAAATCTATTGCTCGATCTTCAAGGCTCATATTCTCTCTTTTCCTTAATCGCTAATATTGCCACTTTATAATAATTTGTTAATTTATCTTTCTTTGCCATTTCCTCTAAAATATCCAAACAATCTGCGCGTTCTTGTTGCACTCCAATTTCATAAGACAAATTCATTTGACTCATAAAAAAATCCCAAACTTCGTCATCACCAAACGAAATTTTCGGAAACCTCTTAATTAGTCCTTGCCGATATTCTTCTAGAAATTCACTCATGTTGTCCTCAGTTAATATAATTAGCTGCTTCGTTAATTCGCTCAAAAGCCGTTTTAAGGCGTTTTCTATCGGTGTCTGATACCTGCCTACCTTCTGACAAATCAAACGCCGCTATGGACGTAATAAGTGCCTCAAAATGGATTATTCGTAACAGGTCTGTCGCATAAAATGGTCTACGCTCAGGTTTTTGACGTTGTGTATCGTGTGTATAGCCTAATTTGTTCTCTTTAGGAAACAAGTCTCCGATGTCCATTCCGACAGAAGAAACTATTTCGTTAGCAGAACACCCAGCAAAACACTTGAGCAGAATGCGACCATCGTCAAGGTGAGTTATCGCTAGGCTAGGACTACGATCAGCGTGAGCAGGACAGCAAGCAGTCCAGCGACCTTTAGAACCTTTAACTTTCTCTAGGCGATTGAGTAGATTACCGATCATATTGCTTTCCTCCCCATATTATTTTCGGTAGCTTGAGCAGTCTTTTTTACCCAGTCAGATTTAAATCCAGCCCATCCATTAACAATCATTAACTCTATTGCTTGAGACAAATTCATATTCGCTTTACTAGCCTCAGACCTTATATTATTGATAACAAGTTCAGTTACCACTGCTTTCTTACGTTTTCTATGTTCTTTAAACTCAACCCAAAGGTATTCAGAAATATCATCAGGACGCTTTAGCGGCTTATTAGTTTTTATATTGGTTATTGGTTTATGGTTATTGGTTGCGATCTGATCTGGATCTGATTTCGTATCCATTTTGGATCCCCAACGGATCTTATTGGCTGTCTTTGCACGATCTGATTTCAGATGGAATTTGGATATTTCTTCATCGCACCTAGTGTGATACCAAGCGTCATTTTCAAGATGAAAAAATGCATTTAAGATCATCCCAACGTCTTTGGGATTTGCCCCAAGTTGAAACGCAATGGTCTCTATATCCTGTTCAAGCGGTTTTTCTGTGTCGTAATACATCCAGAGCAGCCGCAAATAAGTCATGCATTGCGTGTCTGTTAAACGAGCAGTGGCCTTGATGAAGTCACCGATATGGTGCTGGTAGTAGTGCATATATGCCTCACGTTATTGGCTGTCGTTACTAATGTAGGTGGGATAAGGCAGGACGGTAACGAATCGTCTTTTCGGGTTGCACTCCCTAGCCATTCCCTTTGAACTATACCTTAACGCCTCTCAGAGTGCAAATCCTGCATACGTTGCTATCTTTGAACTGAGTAACAGTACGGCTTTTCTTACATCCTCGGCAAAACCTAGTACCGAAATAGCTGTTTTTCGTTAATTCTGCTGGTACAGACTTTAAAGGATCGCTGCTCAATTGGTTGACCTCTGGGTGACAGTTTGGGCAAGAAGGTTTGCAACGGCTTCCATTGCAAAGATGGTGCTGGCTCATTTGGCTCGCTCATAATTTGTGGTTCCGTATTATCCGACATTTTTGTCTATCCTCATGGCTAAAGTCAGGACTAATCTCAGCCACCATACAAGGCAGCTTTGGCGGCATATTATGTACTTTAATGCTCCAATATATCGCTAATGCGCCACAAATGAACCAAAACACGATTATTAACTTTTCGGCAACCTTCATAATCTCCTCCTGTAGTTAAGCTGCCCATAGATATTGCCCATGTAGAATATTGCTGTCAATTGATATTAACTATTGGCAATAGATAACTGATAGAAATAATTTTACACACAGTCATCATTTTTGAGTATAGTTCACTCACCGCAACACAGCGGCTACTAGGAGACTAATATGAATATCGATGAAATCAAAGCAAAGATGGACGAAATCGCAGCACGTAACGAACATTGGAAATCATGCCAAGATGGTAGCTACGAAATGGCTATGGATCGCTCAGGATACTACGAGCTGGCAGAACAATATAAAGCATTGAAGGAATCTAGCAATGGATAACTCAATTATCAGTGACGTTAGGACACAGGCATATAAAGATGGCCTTGCTGAAGGAATGGAAATAGCCCGTCAGATGTTATGCAAAGCGATAGGCAAGGAATGTGATTCTTTTGGCAAGGCAGTAGGTAACTTAGATATTATGCTTATGGAAATGGAAAGGATGAAACGTGAACAAACTGCTATCGACGAATGACTGGTTTGCTAGACATCCAGTTTTCTGTGGTGTAATAATGATCGTTCTTTACGTTATCTCTTGTTCAATATGAGTAAATCTATACTAGATCCATCATTTAAATATGTTCCTGCATCCAGTACCAATGTTGCTAAGACATTTGCAAAGATTCGTAGAGAAATGCAGGTTAAGGCTAATACGGTACAGCCTGTTCAGGAAAAACAATCATTCAATATTGTGCAGTATAAAAAATTCAAGGGATAAATAATGTCTGTTTATATCAAGCTGCAAAAAGCTAGGATGATGTTACAAGCAGCGCCAATAAAGAAGTCAGGACACAATAAGTTTGCTGGTTATCAATATTTTGAGTTAGGCGATTTTTTACCAACCATTAACTCTATATTCTATGAAATCGGACTCTGCTCAGTTGTCAGCTTCGATAAAGAGTTGGCTACTTTACGTATTGTTGATACTGATACTGGCGGGGCTATTACATTTACTAGCCCGATGGCTGATGCCAATCTAAAGGGCTGTCATCCCATACAAAATATGGGCGCTGTGCAGACTTATTCTCGGCGCTACCTATACGTAAGTGCGCTAGAGATTGTCGAGCATGATGCGCTAGATGCTACAACAGGCTCAGAGGCTCCTAAGTCAGTCAAGCCTATTACTAAAGACGTATTCGATAGCATGACCGCTGAGGAGCAGGAAGCTATCCGAAGCATTGGTGTCAATGTGATTTCATTGCTATCAATGGATGATGTAGCTGGTGCTGTTGAATATATTGAACAATCAGAGTTAGATGCAGATTCTAAAACCGCCCTTTGGAGTCTGTTAGATAGTAAGCAACGGGCAGCAATTAAAAAATACACTACAAGGTAAATATGAGCAATTTCGACAATACAAATAGAGGCATTCTCTCTAAGAATCTAAATAAGACAGCAGACAATCACCCAGAGTACAGTGGATCTATTAACGTGGATGGTACTGATTACTGGTTGTCAGCATGGATTAAAGAGTCTAGCAAAGACGGCAAAAAGTTTTTTAGCTTGTCAGTTAAGCCTAAAGACGCACCAAAAGCTAAACCAATTCCGGAAGAAGATCCTAACGATCCTATTCCGTTCTGATCTACGGAGAGAAAGCAAGCTGGCAGGAGACTTTGGTCGGTTCACTCCTTCTTGTGAGTATCTCCACCTTTACGATCTGAAAGCGGATACTGGTTAGTACAACAGGCGTAGCGAGTAAGATCACCTAATACGCCAAGCCGGTAGTGGCGGGTAACACCGGCAGCAGGGGCTAGATACTCTTTCGGACTGCTCCAAAATCTAGTGACCCTGCACCAAGACGCATGACCATTGCTGGACTCTTTACGCGAGAGAGAACTAACCCAGAACCGGGAAGCCATAGGATTCTAGATTGCTATGGCAGGACGATGGGGAAATAGCAGTGGTCAGCCGTGTTGGTCAACCATAGGAGAAATACGTGATTCTTGATGAACTGCAAAAACGCTTTGACATTAAAAACGACCGCCAGTTATCCATTAAGCTAGGTGTAGCTGCTCCAGTAATTAGCCGACTACGTAACGGTAAAGCTAAAGTCTCAGCAGAGATGATGATTGCTATCCATGAAGTATTTGAGTTGCCAATCGCTGAGATTAAGGAACTTTGTAAATGAGTTGGGCTGTTACGGAACTAGACGTTATCCGATGGGCAGAGGCTAGAGGCATTGTCGCTAACTCAGATTCTAAGACCCAACTACTTAAAGCAGTATCTGAAATGGGAGAGTTAGCAGATGCCATTATTAAACGGGATCGACCTGCTATTGTTGACGGTATTGGTGATGTGCTTGTTTGCCTTATTGTGGTGGGGGCTTTAGAAGATATAGACCTTACCAAATGTTTAGAGGCAGCCTATAGCGAAATTAAAGATCGCAAAGGCTACCTCAACAAAGACGGAGTATTCGTCAAACAGCAATAAGCTGTCCTCTAAAGACTACGTGGTCATCATCCCAGACCTGAAATAACTCTGGAGGCAATAACTTCCCATCAACAAAGGTTAGGATAGCTCCTCCACTTCTATGGTTGCGAGGGTTATCCTCCGAATACTCGAACTGATCTCCATTAACATCAGCTAATGAGCCTGTATCTACGCCATATCTATCGCCACGATAATCAGACCAAGGCGTAACTTTAAGGGAATGTAAGTGTCCGGTTACGACACTGATACCAGCCTTCATTGTGTTGTTGTAGACCGCATGAATCCCGTTATGATAACGATGCTTAATCATTACATTCTCGTTGACCATAATGCTAGTTGAGAACTTCCAACGTGGAAAATGGTCAGTCAGGTTCATGCCTTCAACGCCTCGCCAAGTATCCCCTACCTGAGCCGCTAAACGAGCGTTAAAGCGCATATCGTGGTTACCCCACGTCCAGTTAAGGGAAGCGCCTTTTGCAGCCTCCTCAATCTCTCCTAGACGTTCCTGACAGGCTTCTAGCTCTTGTTTTACAGTAGGAGTAGCTCCCCATCCTGATACCGGGTGACGAGAGATGCTAGCCCCGTCAAATACATCGCCATTCATAACGACCATCTTTGGTTTCAAATCTTTGATGATCTTTACGAATGCACGATGAGCAGTGCTAATAATGTTAGGCCAGTAATGACAATCAGACCCTACGATAATGATGCCATTCTGCAACTCTACGTTGACCCGTACATTGTTCTCTGGGTACGTTACTTTAAAGTCTGGGCTATTCTTAGCTACACCAGCTAGAATAATTCCATGCTTTTCTTCAATCTTCCTACGCCTTGCATGGGCATTTCTGTCTGTAATGCCTAAGATTTTTGCTACTTCTGCTACTGAACCGTGTTTATTCCACAAACCAATAAATTCTTGCTCTGTGCAAGATGATTTAGTCATGATTCCCTCTAATTAGAAAAACGATGGAACTCTCCGCACCAGTCATCCCTAGCTGTAACCGGGTAAGTGGAGTCATAGTCATCCTCACCAGTTCTAACTAAAATTGGTGGATAACGTCTGCAATAGCCTAGATCTTCTTTTGGCTCAATCTCGAAGAAAGAGCAAGACTGGCAAGCTGGCATCCAATCCTCTTTTTTCTTAGGCATTATGATATGTACTAAGTTAATGTTGCGAAGACTACTAAAACTATATTACAGGATTGTTGCAAGAAATTAATATCCTAAATAAAGGGCTTTTTCATCATTTCGCCTCTTTACAAGTCCCGGTAATACTTTCCCACCGCCTCTTGTGTACTTTAGGAACTCTTGAGCAGCACCCTCATAGTCACCTCGATTATGCTTCTGTCTTAGCGTACTTCTCTGCAAAGCACCTAGTCCTACATTAAAGGCAAAGCTGACCAACGCATCCAACTGCCCTTGACTAGCAATAACAGGACAATAACGGGATACGCCTCGTATAAAACGAGCAAGATCGGCCTTAAGAATCTCATCTACTTCCTCATTGGAAAATTTGCGGAAATCTTCTATCTTTAATGGATAGGCTAGACGCTCTGGCATCTTTAGATTGCCCTGCTCTGGGTACAGAACATGACCTACGCCAATAGTCCACAAGGCAGCAGGACAGCGGTAAGGCTTATACCTTACTCCCTCGTGTTTTTTGAGCATTAATAGGGCTTTGTCGCTAATCATTTGCCAAAAGCCCGACCACCGAAATGAAACGCTATGATGGATGCAAACAGAGCCTGAGTTTCATCGTCCCAGAGCTGGTTAGCCATTTCGTTAAAGGAAACACCTGACTCAAAGCCTTTATAAGCCAGAACTGCATCCAAAGCGCATAGAAGGCCAAAGAAGCCATAAGTAATGACAGGACGTACCGAAGCCCTCAGATTCTTCATCCACTGGCTAGTACCCTCACTGAGCTTCATATCGTGAGCATAAATAGCCTGTAATTCAGCCTGTTGAGCGCCGATTAGAGCCACTTTCTCGTCAGACGCAGACTGAACCTTGATCTCGTCTAGCTTGACTTCCTCAATGCGCTGTTGAGCCGCATAACCCTCTTTAGCCAAAGCCAACTCACGCTCAATTTGGATTTTAGCAAGCTCTAACTCATGCTTTTTGTCAGACTTGTCTTGAAAGAAGTCTAGTATCTTGGGCAAACCGCCCATTAAAAACGATGTAAAAGTAGATAATAAAGTAAGCATTAAGCCCCCAAAGTAAACATCCAAACAATACCAATTATTATTGCAATAGAAACTATACCACCTAGTACTATAGCTAGTGCATCCTGAATCATCTGCACTTTCTTAGCTTTCTCTCGTCTAGCCGCCATCTCCAAAGCCTTCAGATGCAGCTTATGGTCTGTCTCTCTCTGCCGACGATCTGCCCTAAGTTTCTCTAGCCGACCCATAAACTCGTCATACAGACCGGGTTCCTGAAACTGGTAGATAAACATCTCTTTAAGGTCTTTATAGAACTGCTTTAGCTGCCTCTCAGCAACCATCATCTCAATGACTATCTCGTAATCACTGCGACTATCTTCTTCAGGTGGATTCTCTTGGAGTTCTTTAGCGTGTGCTATGCCTTCTTCAGCCTTGCCAGCAGACGAAAAAAAACTGGTAAGCGCCCCTAATGATTCATGAGCAGACTTACCAGCCTCAGCACATTCTCTGATCTCGTCAAAAGCTTCTTTAGCAACATCAAAAGCAGCCTTAGCCCCTTTGATGACCATTAGGGCTGTAGCAACTTCAATCATTTTGGCAATGTTCCGTTACCAGCCATCCAGAACATTAGACCCAATGCAGCAGCACCTACGATCCAGAATATCTTTTTAACAACAGAACGACCGACTTCTTCGTAGATCTTCTTAAATGCGACCTCAGCGGCTTTTTCAGCTATGGCCTCAATCTGATCGTCTGTGAGTGGCAGCTCTTTCATGATTAGACAGTCCTCTTCCACATACGAACCACAATGTATGGCTGCAAATTAGCGTTAGTGCCAGAAGAACCAGTAGAGGCGTTTGTTGTTGCTACGGTAATACCTGTTGATGCCAAAGCAGTTTCGTAATTTCCATTTGAGTTACCCGATGATGGGCCTAAAACGCCCGTGTTAAACCCCCCACCAGACGTGCCAAACGAAATATGTTTGTGAGTTGGGTCAGTTACAACAGATGTCGCTGTGTGCGTATGGCTTACTGTAATAGCATCAGCAGAACCGCCTGTTTCTTCAGCCGTATCAAATGCTGCATTACCAGCATCTAAGCCAACCGGAACACGACCAGCACCAAAGGCTACCCAAGTACCAAAGCCAAGCAACGTAGCAGGGTTAGTGCTGCTTGTAGCATTAATATAGATAGATCCGACCGGATAAGCCGCTGCTAATGCCGCCTGAACAAACGCTGTAGTAGCTACTTTAGTTGTGTTATCACTAGAGGATTGCGTAGTAGCAGTAGCTGATCCACCTAAAGCAACAGTGCTAGAGAATACAGCAGCACCAGTACAAGTAAACGCACCGCCTACCGTAAAGTTATCGCCATCAGTACCTACTTGCTGGTCTTTAAGCTGTGCCATTAACTCACGGATAGCGTTATTAATGCCAGACGGAGCGCAACCCTCTGCTATGTTAATACCACCTATATCAGTGTTATTTGCAGCAGTAGCGCTATATTCGCTAATCTTGTTCTTTGCCATGATTAATTTCCTAAGAGTCCGTAAAACCCAGTTCCAAGCGAACCACCAAGAGCCGTAGCAGTACCTTTGGGCAATAAACCTTGTGGTCTAGGGATAGTCATATTAGTAGCACTTCTAGCTTTAATTACTGGTTTTAGTTGACTTGCCAATGATGCAACACCCATAGCACTAGCAGAAGCAATATCCCCAGACGCTAAGTTACCAGCAGCACCAGTAAAGCCTAATTTGTTTAAAACGCTAATAACTGCTCTAGCACCTTCGTAACCAGATCTAGATGGATTCTGAGCTTCAATCGGAACAACCAATTTATTAAGGTCAGACCTTAGTTTTGTGATTTCCCTAATTTGATCCGCATTAAATAGCTCTCTAGTTAATCCAGAGCCTTTGCCCATAATTAATTCATCAATGGTTCTTACAATCTTAGACGCTGGCAACATATTGCCTTGACCATCACGAGTCAATCTTACAAAAGCAGCCTCTTGAAATTGTTTAAAATCATTTGAATCTGCGCCAAACATTTTCTTTAGCCGTTGCACAGTTCTTACAGAAGATTGCGCCTCACCTATAGCTGATTTACCGTAAAGCAAATTCATTACTTCATTAGGCTGCAAGTCTTTCTCAACAATAGTTCTAATGTTTTTTGCAGCATCAGCATCAGCTAACTTTCCAGTATTACCTTGAGGGAATGTTGTTCTATACTGGGAATACAATGATCTAGCTTCTTTTAGTTTACTAAGTTGAGTTATATCGCCTCGAATTAAACCATTAGTAATAGAATCATCTAGCCAATTATCAAACTCTTTGATTATTGCTGAAACATTGCCCCTATCTGTGTCATTCGCACCGGCTTTGTAAATTTCATTGAGCTTTTTTCTAGTTGTCTCAATTGACTTTAAGCTAATGTCAGTCACATTGGCTTTGCCAGTCTTAGGGATAATTGACCTAATTTCGACAATTGCGCTTCTAGATGCTGGAGTCAACTTAGGATCAACAACTCGATCCTTTAAAGCACCCATAACCCTAGATTCCAGCGGATCTACAGACTCACTAAGAATTCTAAGTGCAGTGGGATCTACTGCTTCATAAGCTGTTTTGTAGCCTGACTTTAACTCTTGTTGTTTGTTTCTAATAATTTCATAAAGCCTACCACCGACTTCTGTTGGCGATGTTGTAATCTGACCAGAGGCAAATGCTTTTTGCTTTGACTCAAGATCTTTTAGAACTTCTACTTTTTGCTTTTCGTCAAATCTAGCTAATATCTTTTGAGCAAACGAACCCCTAGCGGCATTTCGCATTGCTTCTTCTTCTGCTAACTGAGCTATATCACCAGTTGCTTGACCTCTAGTTAATGGGAAATTAACATCAGCAATGTTTGCCCCAGATGTTACATTTTTAGCTTCTCTAACAAACTTACCACCAAGTTGCTTGTAAGCATCAATAATCGACTGTTGACCGCCAGCACCATAATCAGAAATATTAATACCAGCAGCCTTTAAAGCAGCATTAAATTCTTCGCTAATGGCTCCAGACGAATCTGTGACTGGCCTTTTGTTTCTTAGATAAGCACCTAATAAATCACCAACAACTTGACCGCCAGCACCAAAAGCAGACTCTAGAGCAACCTGAGGAACGCTAAAAGGTTGTGTGCTTCCCATTGCTTGTGATGCAAACTGAGATCCTGACCCAATAACACCAGTTGCAGTGCCAGCTATAGCCGCCCTTCCCGGTATGGTCATACCAAGTTGCGCCATTTTTCCTGCTGGATAAAACTTAGCAAGATCACCAATAAAGCCAACAACGTCAGTGCCAGACAAACCCGGCTTATTAAGGTAATAAGGCTTGTTTTCAATAATAATAAAAGGATTGCCCTCTGGATCAACACCGGGTTGAGAGCCGGGTATTTGTTTAACCATAATGTCTTGCAACGCTTTAGGATCAGTCGTAGACATTACACCTAAGAATGGAGCAAAACTTTCAGTAAACCCTAATGGCGCACTAACTATTTCAGGCGTTCTTTTATTAGGCATAGGAAACTCTGGAAGCCCTAATGATGTAGCGCTTACAGGTGCAGCATTAGCTGGATTTACATCCAAATTCATAAATGGATCGTAATCAACAGGTTTTCCAATTTTCGGTGGCATTATGTCTCGATTCAATCTTGATAAGGATAAGTTTTACCATTAGGTGCAGTATAGTAATAACCTTGTACTCCATTTGGATCTGCTCCCAATCTTATAGTTGTTCTCTTGCCGTTTATTGTAACAATTCGATCTTTTGGTAATTTAATATCAACAAACGGATCTTGAATATCTATTGTTGGATCTGGAGATTGAAATGAAGCGGCATAATTTCTATATTGTTTAATTGTTGGTTTCAGTGAATTTCTCTTGTTAGTCATAGCAGAATAAGCAAGTGTATTCAAATCTTGTCTCTGTTCATCAGACAAAGTTCTAGTAGAAAGGAACTTTTCATGAATACCTCTTAATTGTTCTGGAATACTCTTTCTACCAGCAATTGTTTCAATATCGCCCTGCTGAACAGCTCCACCCGGATCAAGAATTTTTGCAACGCTATAAATAAGAAACGCATCCGAAGCACCACGAGCAGCAGGGTTATTGTAGGCAGAAACAAAATTATTATATCTATTAGCAACCTCAAATGACTCTGATACGTTTTTATTTGCAATATATCTGCCAGAGTTTTCACTCAAGGCTTGTGCTTGTTTTGCTGGATCATTTAAGTTAATATAGTTTTTAGGAGCGCCAGCAGTCTTCCTTTTAATATCCTGTTGAAACAAAGTAGGATCAAGTTCTTGACGAATCTTTGCGTCTTCAGAAAGAATAGCTTGCAGTTCTGAGTTAATTTGATCCGCAGTTAAGCCATTAGCTCTTTTTTCAAGAGCTTTAAATCTTGGCTTTAATGTAGGGTAAATATTTTCGCCCTGAGATGGCAACGAATCAATAAGTTGCTTCTTATTAAGTTGAGTTCCAATATTAGTGCCTTCAACAGCAGAAATCTTATTATCAGCAGATCTTTGCCAAACTTGCCCTTGATCTGTTGGCAATCCTTCGGCTTTAGCTTCTTCTGGAGTTAATCGTTTTGCAACGCCAGTTCCTTCAACCTGAGAAATCTTATTATCAGGAGATTTTTGCCAAATCTGTCCTTGGCCTGTTGGCAAACCTTCTGCTTCAGCTTGCTCTTTAGTAAGGCGTATAGTTTCAGTAAAACGACCAAGAATCCCACGCTTACTAGAGAATGCCATTCCATCTCTAAAAGTTATTTGCTCAGGTGGATCAATACGATTTGCTTCATTATTGAAAAGAGTTGCCGTTGCAGTATCACCGTCAATAGTCGCTTGTCTCGCTGCATTTCTTAATGCATTTGCTCTTTGAACAACAGCAGGATCAACTAATTGAACATTTGGTTGTGCCTGTCCAACAGTTGCTGGCATAGTTGTGTTTGACGCATTAGGCTGCTGGATAACTGTATTTACAACCGCATTTGATGGCATTGGTTGATTAACATTAACCGCTGAAACAGCATTTGCTTGACCCGTTATTGGAACTGTCTGAGAACTAACTTGAGTAGGAACCTCACCAAGAAGTGATTGATACCTCTTTGCTCGTTCTTGCGCAATAAGTAATTTAGACGCTTCTTCAGGATTAATTGCAAACAACTGAGTTAACTGCGGATTATCTTTACTTGCTTGCTGAATAGCTCTAAGCCTATTTGCTGCTAGATTTTGCTGCAACTGAGTCTGTGCAATCTGTTGCTGCGTAACGTAATTCTTAACGCCCTGCTCGTAAGCACCACCAGCAGCACCAAAGCCACCAGACAATGCACCTAAGATATTCTCAGCAGCAGAACGACGTGGGCCAGTACGGCTCATACCTTGAGCTAGTGCAAGACCAGCACCTAGCAAGCCCTGAACATTAGCTCGGTTCTGCAAGTTCTGAGTTTCTTCAGCACCAAGCAATCCCTGCAAATAGCTAGGAGCAGCTTGACCAAAGATATTAGGAATGTAATCTGTAATTGCCATATATCACCCTAATAGGGAAATCGGTTGTGGTCTAAGGACTGTGCTTTGCTGTGGATTTAGCAGACTCATGTAATCACCACCCTGAATCTGACCACGATTAACTTGTCCAGCAGGAGCCATACGAGCTTCAGGCTGTTGCAATGCTTGTTGTGCCGATTGCATAGCCATATTCGTCAGTACAGGATTCTGTTGAGCGTATTTACCAATCTGACCTGCACCAGAACCAACTTGCTCCAGAAAAGACGGAGCCATTGAAGATGACTGGATATTAGGATTGAAGATTGACTCTAAAGTACCAAATGATCTTTCTACTGGGACGTTTAATGACGGTGTATACGCAACAGGATTAGCAAATATTCCAGCAGGAGCAGCTTGGGTAGCACCAATCATCGTACCGGGGTTAACACCAGCAGGAGCCATAAACGCTGTATTTGCAGCAGTAGAAGCACCAGCACCAGTTAATGCGCTACCACTACCAGCTACCTGAGTTGCACCAGCACCTAAGCCACTAGCGCCCATCAACGTAGCACCACCATAACCACCAGCAGCACCTAACAAAGCACCTTTAAGTGGATCTTTCTTGTTTGTCATAGCGCCAATAGAGCCACCGACAACCGCCATAGTAATAGGATCAGCCATTATTTACCTCCCGACGGAGTAGCTTGTTGAACAGTTGTCTGACCTTGAGGCACACTGCTAAACAAGTTAGCAAATTGACTAAGTTTCATCTGTGGCAAGTTTTGCTCAAAGTTAAAGCGGTTAATTGCGTCTTGCAGTTCAGCAGAGGAATACTGTTCTTGTGCCTGACCAGCAGTTAGCAACTTCTGAATATCAGCATAGTCAGTAGCAGCCATTGCAGGAGCAGCTTGACCAGCAGCAACCTGTCTAGCACGTTCAGCTTCAGCCGATCCGTAAGCCAATTGACCACCTTGCTCCAACATTGCACGAGCAAATACGTCTTGAGCGTTAGCTTCTTGTTCAGCTTGAGCAGCAGATCCATAACGACCCATTGAGGAAGCCTTGGACTGAAGACCTTGGACACCTTCCGTAAATTGCTCACGAGCCTGACGATTAACGCCAGCCAAAGCACCCTCTAGGAATGGATTAACGCCTCGTCCTTGAATCGTAGCCAATTGCTCTTGCTGTGCTGAACGAACCAGCGGAGAACCCGCCATAGCCCGTTCCTGAGCCATATTGAGAGCTGACTGAGTAGCCTGAGACGGAGAAACGTAGGTCTGACCGGGAAAGAAGCTAGGCGTACCAGACTCATAAAGGCGCTTGCCTTCTTCTAGGCCATAAGTAACATACGGCTTGATTGTTGGATCAATGCTCGTAGTCGTTGTGCTTGTTTGTTGACCGCCACCACCGCCCATATTACACCTCGCAAATCCATTGTTTAGGACGGAAACCGAGTTGTTTCGCCCTACGTTGCCATCCTCGACGATGACTAGAGAAAGTTAGATATTTGACATTACCTTGACTACAGATGTCTTTTATGTATTTTAATCCAGATTCAACAATTTGATAATTATTTTCTAACGACCAAGCAGCCCATAAGTGCATTGTTTCGCCCATAGGTTGCAGGATAAAGAAGCACTTAAAGTGGTTGTTCTCTAGTCCTACCCACAGCATTGCTTTTTGGTTAAAGCAGTCTGTGTACACATCTTCTACTATCCAGTTTTCTGGGCTATACCCTTTAATTTCATCTAAGCCGGGGCGTACTGTAGGCCACCAGTCCCTAAGTTTATCTACAGGTATGTACCTAAACTCCATTAGCCCACCACAATGTATCCATAGGTTTTATTTGCCGTATTGTTTGCCCAATGCGTAAGGGTAGCACTTCCTTGTTGCTGAGACGAAACATATATATTCGACGAAGCATTAGGCGAAACATAATTCAATGTTGTAATTAAGGAAGCTGTAGTTGGTCTCGTTGGGCTTGTTCCTGCTGGATAAAACTGAAGGCTAATTGCTGCATTAGTGGCAGACCAATAAATCTCAATGTAGTCATTTGCACTTAACTCAAGAAAATAGTTCCATCCAGAAATAATATGACCATTAACGCCACCATGACTATTTGGGATAGAAATAAAACCAGCAGATCCTACGATGTCTGTACCATTTTTTCTTAGCCAAACGGTAACATCATGCAACTGGTTATCTGTATTCTGAAACTGACCAGACCACTGGAGATTGTAGATACCAGCATTCCTTACATTCATCCTAGAGCTGTTAGACAGGTATACACCACTAGAGTAATCAGTCGTATCTAGCGTCATTGCAGTGGCTGTATTAGCCGTTATAGACTGGTCTACAAGGCTCTGAAACGCACCGTAAGGAGCTGAATCATTGTTGGCAGCAGCAGACACAGGAACCAAGAATATCAGGCTGTCAAAGCCTATACGCTCGTCGTTAAGGGTAGTTGTCGTGGCATTCCCTGTGGCTAACGTAATCCGACCCGTATTATTGGTCTTTCCGTCCATAACCCCACGAACCACCTCAGAAACCTGACGAGGATCTCCTCCAAATGGCGGTAATGTACGGAACTGAGTCATCGATCACCCTGTTTAACAACGTCAAACTCTAAGCCAACAGCAGTTTTCCAGCTAGATCCAGTAGGAGTCAGTCTTAGTCGATGATATTCACCATTAGACCGCAAGCTCACACGGTTTTCTGCGTCTGGAGACACATCTGAGCCAAATTCCACTTGTTCAGCAAGATTATCCCGGCTAGAAACAGCGATAGAACCGCTACCATTGTCCACAATCGGCTTGGCTAGCATGATCGTAGACCTACCTACATCAATATCACCCGTTGATATGTTTGCAGTCTTAGGCTGGCCTGAGAAAGCAATGATCTTTTGACCGCTAACACCAGCAAATAGTAGCTGACCACCAGCAAAAACACGCGAATCCAGAGGAATATCAAGCGCATCAATGCTTGAGTTGTAGTTATCTACCTGCTCTAACGTAGCGGAAGGTGTTAATACATAAGCAATTGACGTTGCTGTAGTGTCTGCGTATGACCATTTGTTAAGATCAATCGAGTACATCAGCATATTTTTACCACCAAATGTATTATTAAACTTCCATATTATTAACTTAGCAACAGGATTGACTGTAGCGCTCATTCCAGTAAATATCTCACCCGGAATAGCATTATCAAAGAACCAGCGGTTTACCTTTTCGCTACCTATGTTCTTCGTTGACTGACCATCACAGACATAGAAACCATCGTCTGCAAGGAAATACGTTAGGTTGCCGTACTGAGCAATAGATCCGTTAGAAATGCAGCCTAAAGACCGTGAAATAGCGTCAAACTGGAAGAAGAATGGTGAGCCTGTATAGGTCATCCGGTAGATAGCACGTTCCAAGAAGATCAGACCGTACTCACCACCAGCTATGCCAGTAATGTCACCACCGTCCGGAAGAATCTGTGTATCAGACTGAGATGCAGCGCCCGGTGTCCAGTCTGTCTCGTCATTTATGTCTGACCAGTAAACCTTGCTAGTATCAATTCCATCATTAGCAGCAACTACAAAGTCACGCACAACAGTTACATACTTGGCAGTAGGAGCAGCAGCAGCTAAGTCAGCAAAATTAGTCGATGAATTCAAAGTCCATGCTTGCAGCTTATCCTGACCATTAGCCAGAATCATCTTTGCACCAAACTGAGTTACATCCCATCCTTCAACTGCTGTGTAACCCGTAGTCGTAGCAGCATCCAAGCTAGCATCAGAACTATCAAACTTATAAATCTGGGTTGTACTAGCTGCAAACAATGTAGTAGCGCTATCAAACTTACCAGCAAAGGTAATGATTAGATTAGCACCAGCAGCGTCAGAGTAATCAGCCTCGCTCTTAACTGGAGCATATCCATTAGCAACTGGATAACAGTTCTTTGCGTCTGTTACTGCACCTGTTACGCCGGGTTGATCTGGCAACCACTCACCGAATAAAATCTTTTGCATTACTGCCTCGTCCAAGTATTAGAACCGCCAGATTGCGTAGTCCATGTATTAGAGCTTGTTGATGTCGGAGTCCAAGTATCTGATTCACCCGTAACCGCTGTCCACATATCATCGCTTGTAGTAACACCAGACCAATTATTAGTATCAGGAATTACATCAACCCATTCCTCACCAATAATCTGACCTGTTGCAGCACATACCGCTACGGCTTGAATAGAGCCGTTTCCAGCCCATATTGCACTTGGATAGGCAGATACACTAGCCAGCGCATTAATCGCCGCAAAACCCTCGTAAACAACGCCACCGATGGCTGTGACAGTGGCTACTCCAGTAACGCTAGCAGAAGCCTCTCTAACCCTACTTGCTGATGCAGTTAATGTTGCTAATCCATTAACTGCTGCATTGCCAAACTGAATCCTTGTGCCATCTGCTGTAACTGTTGCTAATGCATTAACACTGCCTGTTGCGAATTGTACTCTTGAACCAAATGCGGAAACAGTGGCTACTGCCGTTACCGAAGCACTCCCAAACTCAAGGATTGCATCGCCTTCAGCATAGCCATAATCCCAATAGTCATAGAGTACGTATTGAAGGCTCATTATTCCCACATGATATTGATTGTTCCTGCATCAAAGGTATCTGTTCCGTTGACGGTGGTAATGCGAATGCGGTCTAATGTTGCGGATAGTGATTTAGCTGAACCACTACTATAAGTTTCACCAGACCCAATTCCGCTAGTGCCAACAACGCCCATAGCCGACCATGTATTTGTGCTTGAATCTACCAAAGTTATTATTGTTGACCCATGACGTAAAGCAGAGGAGCTACCCGTGTTATTCACTCCAATACCAGTAGTGTAAAGTGCTTGCGCTCCTTGATAGCTCATCGATCCTAAATAACCTGTTGTTTCAATACCGCCAGAATCACCAAGTTGAATAATAGTTGCTGATGTGCCATTCGTGCTAACCCCACTAAACATCACCGTAATCCGCTTTGCCGTACTAGGTATACCAGTAAAGTCAATGCTGGTTCCAGACGTAGACGCAACAGCCGTTCCGCTAGTAGGAGCGTCTGTCATTCCTATTTGTACTTTAGTTAGTGCCATGATTAGTCCTGATTAGCGGAAAACTGAAATTGCAACGTAAGTGTAATCAACTGTTAAACCCGGCGTATCAGTTGTAGTAACGCGAACTGATCCGGTAGCAATAGCTTTTGGGCATGACTGTCTGCCAGAATTTGATAGATCGCTTGCATTTGTAGCTACTGCGTAATTTACGTCAGCCATTGCAGTTGTAAAGTTAGCCGTGTAATCACCCGTGCCATTGTCAGTAATCGACGATACGTTACCACTTGCTCTAATTGCAACAGTTCCAGTACCGTTAAAATTAACCCAAGCCCTTGCACTGTACGATGGTGCGCTACCTGATGCAGTTGTTAAACTAGCTACACCATTCCAAGTATTATCACCACGTAAGAAAGTCGTGCTGCTAGGACTACCTGTTGCGCTTAGTTGCGATATACCGACTGTGGCTGCATTAGGCACACCAACAATAGAAGGAAGACCAAGAAACAATACTGCAATGTTATTCGTGCCAGATGGTGGTGCGCCTGTAAACGTCAGTGTTGAGCCAGAGACTGAGTAAGTATTCGGATTCTGTACCACGCCTGATACAGCTACAACAATCGAAGTCGTACTAGCTGGCGCATAGGTCAGTGTAAAAGCTGTAGTTGATCCGTTACCACTGAACTGATCAAACGGAAATGAAGCTGTGGTTGGTTCTGCGCCTATGTAGCTCATTATTTGACCTTGTTAGCGTAATACGCAAATATAGTTGTAAGCTAAATCTGTTGCAACTCCACCATCAGTTTCAATTATCCGAATAGATGTAGTTGTCGGTGACCTTGGTGCTATTGTTCTAGATGTATTTCCGCTAACAACAGCATCACTCAAGGCGCATCCAGTAACAACACTATAATTCGCATCAGCCATAGCAGTAGTGAAATTCACCGTGTAATCCCCAGTGCCATTATCTGTGATGCTAGTTACATTACCAGACGCTCTGATAGCTACCGTACCAGTACCATTAAAGTTAACCCAAGCACGAGCAGCATAGATCGGAGCTGCGGTATTTTGCCCACCATCTAATGATGCTGCTGTAATGTAGCTAATAGGCATTTAAATCCCCAGTGCTGCTTTAATCTCGTCAGGTGTAGCTGCTGCATCAATACTAGTCTGGATAGCTGCGTACTTGTCACGGATAGCTTGACGGGCTGCTTCTGCGCCTTCGGCTTGACCGGGTATCTGCTTGGCAATAGCGTCGTCGTAAGGCTTGAATTCTTCAGCCCTAGCAGCACGACGCATATCGTGACCAATGTTCTTAGCTTTAGTTAAGTCGATTACGAGACCCATGACCATGCTCCACGAAATGTACGATCTGAAGGAATATCCGCTACGTCTACGATCTCGTAAGGCTTACCTGCTGGTACGTCCTTGGCAGCGATTTCTTCAATGGTTAAGCCACACTCATCGGCTGGAACTATGACAGCGACACCGCCGTCATCTGTTGGGTAAATGATTCTTGAGTTCATGGTTTTTCCTTATCTAAAAAATACAACTTCAACAGTATCTGCATCTGGTGTTGCCCCATTTAATGCAATCACATAAAACGCAATGCTGCTTGTAGTTCTGGCGGCTAATGATGCGTGTTCTACTGGTAAAAATGGAGTGCCAGCACCTCCTGACCCTTTAGTAGCCATTACGCAAGCATAGTTAACATCAGGCATTGCTGTTGTCAGATTGACCGCATAACTACCAGTGCCATTATCAGAGATTGAAGTTACATTTCCGCTTGCCTTGATTGCCACTGTTCCTGTGCCGTTAAAGTTGACCCATGCTCTAGCACCATAGATCGGAGCAGATCCACTCTGAGCGCCATTTAACTTTGCAGCAGTAATATTTGCGTCTGCAATCTTGTCTGTTGTAACTGCGCTAGTCTGAATCTTTGCAGCACTAACCGTTAGATCACTAGGCGTAATCGTCTGCAATGTAGTAGATAGATACCGCACATAGACGTTATTCGTACCGCTAGACGGAGCAGGAGAGATGGTTAACGTAGTCCCAGATACCGAGTAATTCGGTGGATACTGAACGACATTATTAACAACAACCTGTACATCGTTGACCGAACTAACCGAACGAGTCAGCGTGAAATTCGTAGCCGAACCTGTTCCATTGAACGAGTCCGTTCCAGCGATAAAGCTCTGTGTCGTTGGAGTTGACCCAATGTACGCCATTAAGAAATCTCCAGAACAGATGCCACAACATCCGCACTGCTAGCCGCACTTGTTAATACTTTGAGAACATCTGTTGCTTCTAGTACAACCTTTTGATCTCCACCAACCACAACTAACGAACCGCCAACCGGGACAACGCCTGACTTAATCAGGTAGTAATCAACCGAGCTAGATGTAATGTATACGTCAGTCGTAATAGGAGATGCTGAAGTATTAGCAACAGACAATCCGATAACTGTAGTCTGTGTAGCAGATGGGCAGGTATAAACTGTCGCTGCTGAAGTACCTACATCTTTTGAAAAGTAATTCTTGAAGGTATTAGCCATAATTAACCCAATGCAATCGCCAGAGCTACAGCAGTTCCAGCAGGATCAACTTGCAAGTTTGTTTGCGCTCCTGCTACCGTACTAGCACCAGTACCACCATCAGCAACCGCTAAATCCGTAATCCCTGTAATCGAACCACCAGAGATAGTCGCACTTAGAATGATAAGACTAGAAACTGTATTCCCTGATTGTATCTTGTCTGTGTTTAAATTGACAAAGTTTGCATCTACCTCGTTATGAGTAAGCGCACTACCTTTGCCAGCCCGAGTAACGATAGTAGACATTTATTTCCCTTACGACAGAGTAACCGACAAGGAGCCAATAGCAATCTTAAAGATGTCACCAGTATCAATCGTTTTAGACGTATCAAGAGCAGTGTGATACAGCAAGTTACCGCTAGTAGAAGCATCCAATAGACCAATCCAGCCTACCGTTCCCCATGAGCTTGTGCATTGCGGGAACTCAACCGCAGCACTGTTTGTACTAGCACCATTGCTTGGAGCGCCAAAAGTAACAGCAGTACGAGCATAAGAACCACCAGAGACTTCTGTACCAGTATTAGCATCTGTAGGATCTGAAGTATAAAGACCGACATAAACCGTTGTAGGACTTGTATAGCTCGTGTTACGCAACGTGGCGTTAATCAGAGCATTTTCCAGATAATTCGACATTTCTGCCATGATTTACCTCACGTTATAAGACATTGCCATCGGTTGACCGCTGTACTCACTTGACTGGTCAGCAGCAGAAATAGACGCTATAGCACGATCATAAAGAGATGCCCAGACCTGCAATCTAGCGTCATTCATTAGATACGGTTCAGCCTCACCCAAAGCCCCATACAGCAGCGCATCAGGGAAGTTAGCCAAGAATACATTGCTTGCATTGCTATCACTCAATAGCGGAGGCTTGGCGTAATACAGCATCTGAGCCGTATAGACACCATCAGGGATAGGCGAGAACTGAAGCTCTGAAGCCAGTACCGTATAGGTTCTAGGCAGACCAGATTCAGTAGCTCTAGTGTTAGCGTAGAAGGCGTTAGGAGCCTCGTAAGCCAAAGAAGCAATAGGATTGGTGTTTAGGTGAATGTCACGCATCTCTAGGAAGTCTGTAGGCAGACCAATCGTAGAGTCACCACCAACAGTATCAGCCGTAGCTACGACCAACATCTGCCGAGATCTCAGATCACGAC
>Ga0209358_10000456_pt1 | contig 35696 bp, 22 predicted proteins | sample LauGreFa1BDMLBSN_2_FD_187574 | JGI IMG/M metagenome (GOLD analysis project Ga0209358, IMG submission 187574) | Freshwater lake microbial communities from Lake Michigan, USA - Fa13.BD.MLB.SN (SPAdes) (version 2) | ecosystem: Environmental > Aquatic > Freshwater > Lake | place: Lake Michigan, USA... | reverse complement strand
AAGCGCACTACCTGTTCCGAGTAATACGCTTCATGGCCTTCCGGAATTACCTCGGCATCGCCGATGATGTAGTCCATGCACTCCGCACCCGTTGTTCCGGGATAACCCAGGTAATTCACCTGAATCGGCGCCACACGCTTCGCAAATATCCCCGGACGGCCATCTTTTGAATACCCTTTTAGATCGACAGCGATGTCTGTTCCCGCGGCCCGCAGCCGGGTGGCCACTTCGTCATCGCTGACATCGCGTACATCGTGAAAATGCTCAAAGGCCGCGCGCAATCGTGCGCGCATCGCGTCACCGGTTTCAGGGCCGAAGGACCATGCCGAGACTTCGAAGCGTTCACGGTCATGCCGCTCGAACAATTCGGCCATCAACTGTGCCGTCGCATGTAAATGGAAATCGGCGGACAGATAAGCCACCCGGATCCGTTCGTTGCGACAGGAATCGCTACTCCACAGCGGCTTAACCGCCACCGGATATTTACGGCGGGCGTAATTCCGAGAGCATGCAAGCTGAGCGTTGCCGGAGTCTGCCGCAACCAGCACGGTAAACGGCAAAATATTGGCTCCCGCCTCAACGTGCTGCAACAGGCGCTGGATCTCACTTTCACGATTTGACCATCCGCAAATCTGCGTGTCGGCATACAGTTTATGCCCCACCGCATGACCGTCATCAGGCGTCAACTCGAGCAATCTTGAGTAGGTCTGCGAAACCTCCTCGTGCCTTCCCATGACGCGCAACAAACCTGCGCGGTTATCGATAAACCCCGGAAAGTCCGGTCTGATTGCGATGGCCCGGTCGTAGCTGACAAGGGCCTCGTCATGTCGCCCCATATCGGCCAGCACAGCGCCCCGATTGTTAAAAACTTCAGCATTCCCGGGATCACCGGCTGCTGCACGGTCGTAGCTCTCCAACGCCTCTGATTTGCGGCCCAAACGGGCAAGTGCAATACCTCGGCTGTTGAGCACGTCCACCGACCCCGGCTTGATTGCCAGTGCCCTGTCATAACTGGCAACGGCATCCGCTGGCCTATTCAAGGCAAGCAGCAGTTCCCCATGCTTTAGCAGGGCATCAAGATGGTCCGGGGCAATAACCAGAGCATCACTGTAGCTCGATAACGCCTCTTCACGACGTCCCAGCGCGCGCAGCAGATTGCCACGGTTAACGCGGGCCGTTACATGCCCGGGGTCGGCCTCTGCAGCCCGCCCCATCCAGACCACCGCGTCTTCAAGGCGCTGTCGCTGGGCTTGCAGAACTCCCATGGAATGCAACACTTCGGCGGCCTGAGGCTGTCGATCCAGCAACGATCGGTATATCGCCTCCGCCACATCAAGTTGGCCCTGCCGATGCCGTTCAACACCACGCTCAAACTCGGCTTGCAGGGCCACCGCATCGTCAACCGTAGCGGGATGGCTCACGCCAACGGTCTGCGGCTCCGCAGGTTTCCCGCGTAGCTTCGACCACAACCCGGAAAAAATTCTTCGGCCTGCACCCTGTGACACGGCACCACCTTTTTATGAAACGTTGTATTGCATGCAATCCAGCCGGACCGGAGCGCACCGAAAACCTTGATCAGCCTCGTTGATGGGCCGCAATGAATTCGGGCAGCAACGCTTTGATACGGGCGATCGGGCCCGACCAATCACCGGGACTATCCTGCCTGAACAAACGCATGCTCGGGTACCATGCACTGGTATCTATGTCACGGAACCAGTACCAAAGCAGGGCATCCCCTCCGGGAAGAATGGTCCAAACCGGGATATCCAAAGCACCGGCAAAATGCACCGTCGTATTGCTGGTTGAAATAACCAGATCCATAGCCGCCACCTGCGCCGCGAACACATCAAGATCTTTCAGTGCATCCACCGCATCGTCCGTATATAAACGGATTCCGGAATCCCGCGCCAGACCTTCAAGATCTTCTTTGCAGTCTCCATATTGCAAATTGACAAAGACAGCCCCGGGCAATTTCAGCAGCGGCGCAAGCGCGGATAAATGCAGGCTTTTTCTCGTTCCGACTTTGTAATTGCCGCTGCGCCAGGAAATACCGATCACCGGGCCATCACCCAGCCTGCGGTAACGCTCCCTGAATTCAGAAACCCGCTTGCCATCAGGTTTCAGGTATGCGCCACGCCACTTGAAATCCTCATGGCCCGGGCGCAACCATCGGCACAGGGAACCCAGCGGACTTTGCCAATGCGTCTCCAGTGTCGCCGGATGCACGATGTCACTGCGCATCACCACCTGCGCCTGCGGGAATGAACGCGCCAGCAGCGAAACCAGCCTCGCCTCACACTCCAGAACCAGACGTGGACCGCGCGCCAGCAGGTCGGGTATCAAGCCCGCATAGAGAATGACATCACCAACGCCCTGTTCCTGCCAAACCACCATGGACTGGCCCGCCAGCGGTTCACCATGCCATGGCCGTTGCGGGGACTGATGCCGCAAGGCATTGAAACCCTTCATCTGCCAGCGCCGCTCATACCCGCCCCATCCCTCTCCAAGCCTTCCCAAAGACAGGCAATACAGTCCGAAATTGTATTGGGCAAAATCATTTTCGGGATCTAGATTCAGCGCCGCACGGTAAAAATCTTCAGCCTCAGTGAAACGCTCAATTTCGTGCAGCAACAATGCCAAGTTGGTGAGATTCCCTGCGTTGTCCGGCTGCAATTCGAGAGCACGGCGATAAGCCGCCTCGGCTTCGACCACACGCCCGGTTTCTTTGTAGAGGGTACCAAGACGATTGCAGGCATCGGCCAGATCCGGTTGCAACTCAAGCGCCCGTACCAGCATATCCTCCGCGCCGGCATAATCGCGAGTCTCCAGCAAAAGGCCTGCCAGGTTGTAATGCGGAGCGGCAGAATCGGGGGCCAGCATCAGTGCCTGGCGAAAGAAAACTTCAGCCTCTTTCAGCCGCCCCCCTCCCTGGAGAAGCGCACCGAGATTGCCGCAAGCTTCAGGATATTCGGAGCGCAGCGACAACGCGCAGCGATACGCGGCTTCAGCCTCGGCATTGCGATTCGTTCTGGAATAGAAATTGGCCAGATTAAAGTGCGCAGCCGCGTCTTCGGCTGTCAGCGAGAGCACGCGTTGATAAGCAGTTTCAGCCTCATCCAGTCGCGCGACATCTTCCATCAGAAAACCAAGATTGCTCCAGGCCTTTGCAAAATCGGGCTTCAAGGCCAAAGACTGCCTGTAGGCCGTCTCTGCATCATCCCGCCGGCCGAGGCTTTTCAGCAAATTGCCGAGATTATTGTGGGCATCCGCATAGTCAGGCTGCAGGGCTATGGCTCGCCGGTATGCCTGCTCACTATCGAAACTGCGGCCTCGGGCCGCACAAAGATTACCGAAACCATTAAAGGCGACTGCAAAATCGGGCTGTATTGCCATGGCTTCCTGGTAAGCCATCTCAGCCTCTTCAAAACGGCCCGCCCTTTGGAACAAAAAACCCAGATTGCAATGAATCGCCGCGGAACCGGGTTGCTGGGCAAGGGCTTGGCGGTAGGTCGACTCCGCTTCCGCATCCCGCCCCATGCCTGCCAGCAGGTTAGCCAAATTGTTACAAGCATCCGGAAATGAAGGGCGTAGTGCCAAGGCTTTCCGGTAGATCTCGACTGCCTCGGCATCGCGCTTCAAGCTGACGAGCACTGCCGCGAGCTTGAATAAAAGATCGGCATCTTCTTTGCCGAGCTGAAGCGCCGCCCGGAATGAATGCTCAGCCTCGACTAACCTTCCAGCAGCAACCAGTGTTTCACCCAGTGCCCCATACACTGCCGGATTGTCAGGCACCAGTTCTGCAGTTTTTTGCCTGGCGGCGATGGCTTCGTCAAGCCGGCTTTGCCCTTCAAGCACCATGGCTAGGTTGCTGAAATATTCCGCGACCGGTTGCAAACCGATGGATTGCCGTATCAAATTTTCGGCCTGCACAAGATTGCCGCCCTGACCGTAGCTCACGCCCAGAAAATGCAAGGCAGGGGCATGGTCTGGCACCAACTTCAGAATTTCTTGATAGGCCCTTTGGGCTTCGGACAAGCGACCTGACTGATGAAGCGCCAATGCTCTCTCAAACTCGGCAGCGACATCCGAACGACCAAGGTCGCGGGATTCTGCTATCGCCTCGCGATCACGTTGCGAGCTACCGGTTTTCAGCCCGGTGACAGCGCGCCAAGCATCCCGCAACAGCTTATTCATCAGCGGGCAATGCTAAGTCTTCTGCCTTACGGGTGTAATAGCCAGCAGAAGATCGTGCGTCATGATGTCCACGAACTCCTGATCATAACCGGCATCCAGCAATGCCCATTTGAAGGTATTTCCCAAATGCGCCTTCTTGAACCAGTTGATTCGATGAGCCCTCGCGAAAGCAGCTGCCCTCGAAACAATCGCGTCATGCGTATTACGCATACGCTCGGGCGTTGCTTTCTTGGCTGGACCGGGAGGCGGCGGGAAACGCCCGATGAGGTCTGCGGCAAGCGTACGGGCAAACTCATCAACTTCTTTGGTATCAAACCAAGTCAGAATGGACATCGCTCGTTCGAATGTTTTGGTTAATGGCGGAGTAAAGCAAACGACACCTCCCGTTGGGAGGTCATTTTTGACTCACCTGAAGACCTTTTAACTTTATCACAAGTAGTCTTGAAAACGCCGGCTCATTGACCATGAGTGCCACTCTCAACCCACCTGTTTATGAACCGATCCATCCCTGCGTCCAGAATCGTGGCAGCAATCTCGCACCTTCTTGCAAGCCTTCCAGATAGGTTTTTTGCCGCTCAGCCAGATTGCCGATTTCAGGGGCGATGCCAAAAATCACCACTATCACCGCAAATACGATTGAGAGTAACAGTAGTACGCGTTCCACGCTTCCGATGAAGAGTCGTAACCGGGAGCAGTGCATCATGCCCACGGCCCATCCGGCAAGCAGCGCGAGCAGCATCTGACTGACAGGCATGACCATGACGCCATCGACCATCGCCTGCGCAGAGGCCCCTGTAAGAGCGGCCAGCAAAGCAGCTCGAAAATACCGTGTCCAGATCTCTCTCTGATCGGCCATACGACGTGTGTATTCAGCCAAGGCAAAACCACTGGAAACCCACAGGCCGGCCAAAAGTAATCCTGCCGGAACGCCCCATTCCGCGAACCACTGCAACACCGCATTGTGTGGATGGGCTGCAACCTCATTTTTCCAATATGCAAAATGCATCGGGCCAATACCGAACCATGGATTTTCCGAAGAAAATTGCACTGCCAGAGACCAAATCACCTCCCTCAGGGATAATGAAATGATGTCACCCGTTCGATGCAGAAATGACACCTGTAACTCAAACAGTTGCGGTAGCCCCAACACCAGTAAGACGTAAAACACGAGACCGCCCAGAAAACCACCGGACTGCCAAAGTGCCCATCTGCGGCCATAACTGCCGCCAAACCATAAGACGGCGAGGATTCCGACTGTCAGTGCCACCCAGGTTCCACGCGTACCCGATCCGATCGCCAGCATCCACCAGATTGCAGGTACAAGGCACAACAGCAAGCAACGGACCCGCGTTACCCCCCAATACAATGCCGGCAGCAAAAGGAATGGCAAAAGCATGGTCTGCACATAACCGAAAAAACGGATATTTGAGAACCCAGTGTAGAGTTCACGCATGTCAAAGCCTAATCCGTAAGCCGGACTGACCAGCAACATTGCGATGTAAATGCAACAGGACGTCACGGCATAGGCGAGCGCGGTGCCGAAGCAGAGCAGCACCAGCAGAATATCCATCGAGTCGCCGAGTTCTCGACGGGCTGCCGCCACCGTAAATGCAGCAACCAACAATAAAAGTGAAATTCCCCATTCCAGCAGGGCCCAACGCGGTAACGGTGCCTGCAAAGCAGACACCAAACCCAGCACGAAAACGGCAGCCAAGACCAACCGGCTCCAGAGAGGCAAATGTGTCCATGTGCCCTCAAACGCCATTCTTACCCTAGACGAAACCAACAGCACCAACACCGACAGTCCGATTGCCGCAAGCTGAGCTATACGCTGTCCGTCATGTGAGTCCAGATGAAAGGCAAAATCAATGTTCGGCGCAAGAAAAAGATATAAGGCAACAATCAGTAACGGCCACGACAAAGGCTGACGCAGGATATCAAGCCATCCCGCGAATTTCCCGCCAAAATAACTCGTGAACTGAGGTTTCAAAATTATCGCTGCTGGCAGTTAACACCGGATCGAACACGACCTCACAGGCCGTCTTCTACTTACTCAGCACAAATTGCAAAAATCAGAACAAAAAAAACCCCGGCGAACCGGGGTTTTTTGCAAACAGGCGATAGATCAGGTACCCACGCCGGTTTTCGATTTACCGCAACCCGGGCTGTTGGCAAAGCTCCAGGTCACGGACGTGGTACCGGCTGTCGGGGTCATGGTCACGGTGCAATCACCTACGCCCGGAGTGCCGACCAGAACAATGGCTCCGGTAGTAGCGGTCTGAGTAATTGCGGAGAGGTTGCCGCCGGGAGCCGGGAAAGTAGCGCCAGTAGCACTAATCACAGTGGTCGACGAGTCACACAGGGTGATGAAGCCGTTGTTGTTTTGCAGACATTCAGCAATCGCGGTCTTGTAGGACTGAACGCGGGCGATGTTGTCCTGCCACTTCGCACGCGTGATGTAGTCCTGGTACTGCGGAATGGCGATAGCGGCCAGAATGCCGATAATCGCAACGACGATCATCAGTTCGATCAGCGTGAAGCCTTTTTGCATGTTTCTCATTGTTGATGCTCCTTAAAGATTGGTCAGGCGTTTAGCAGGAAGTAACCCGCGTATAACTAACATGCAAAGGACGTACCACCTCACCGCCGTAGAAAACCCTCCACTGAGAATATAACTTAACCATTTGATTTATATAAACTTATTAATCCGAACTTGAGTATTTTCAGTAAGGATGTGCAGAAGGTCACAGTGCTGAGATCAGTTAAGCCAGCCAGATAGGTCCGCAATATGGATCATGTGGTCAGCCCAAACAATCAAGGGCAGGATGTGACAATTATTGTCATACCCCCCCCCACCTAGGTGCCACAGACATCCTATGCCAACGGCGGCCTATAACCCGGGATTTTTGATGGATCAACCACATCAATCTGCTCTGGACTTAGAAACTCTTTGGCGTATTTCTCGTAAACCTTCTCCCACATGAATACATCGAACAAATCCGGATCGATGTGGCCATTAAGCTTGAATTTACCGAGGATGGTCAGCGACTCAGTAAGCGTCTTACCCTTCTTGTAAGGGCGATCCTTTGCGGTCAACGCCTCGAAGATATCGGCAATACCCATGCAGCGCGCCTGCACCGACATCTGATCCCGCAAAAGACCGCGAGGGTAACCCTTGCCGTCCATACGTTCGTGATGTCCGCCGGCGTACTCCGGGACATTGCGCAGATGTTTCGGCCAAGGCAGCGACTCCAGCATCTGAATGGTCACTTCAATATGGTGATTGATGATCTGGCGCTCGGCTGCGGTCAGGGTGCCGGCACGTATCGTCAGATTCTCAACTTCCTCAGCTGTCAGAAAATCCACTGTCCTGCCGCTTGCGTCGCACCAGCGGTAACGTGATGCGATCGTCCTGACCCGCGCAACATCCTCGTCGCACATGGCTTCACCGCCGATATTGGCACGATGCAGGAATTCCCGGTCGTCCGCGATATCCTTCATAAGCGAACGCGTCATCGTTTCGCTGGCAGCGCCTGTCAGCATCGCAAGTTGGGCGTCGCGCCGGATGATTTCAAACCGGGTGTCAATCAGGCCAATACGGTCGTAAATCGTCTGCAGCTTGGTCGCTTTGTCAACGACATGCACCGGCGTCGTTACCTTGCCGCAATCATGGAGCAAGCCGGCGATTTTCAGTTCATAACGGTCATGATCGCTCATCGAAAAACTGCTGAGCGGCCCGGTTTTGCAGTTGTTGACCGCATCGGCCAGCATCATCGTCAGCGTCGGCACGCGCTCGCAATGACCTCCGGTATAAGGCGATTTATCATCGATAGCGGCATTTATCAGCTGGATGAAAGACTCAAACAGCATCTCCAGATGATTGATCAGCAATCTGTTGGTGAGCGCTATAGCAGCCTGTGAAGCCAGCGATTCGGCCAACTGCTGATCATCTTCGGAAAACGCCACAACCTGACCGGTGTTCCGGTCTTTGGCGTTGATCAACTGCAGAACACCGATGATTTCCTCCTCGTGGTTCTTCATCGGCACAGTCAGGAAGGAAGTTGACCGGTAGCCCGTTTTTTTGTCGAAATTCTTGGTCCCGGAAAAGTCGAACCCTGCTTCTGTATAGGCGTCGGAAACGTTCACGGAACGGTCATGATGAACAGCGTAAGCCGCAACCATGCTGAGCACCGGCTTATCTTCCTTGTCGAACAAATTGACAGGATAAAACGGGATGTTGGCACCGCTGGTACCGCCCATGGCGATCCCCAGGGAATCATTGCGCATGATTTCAAAGCGCAACGACTGGTGGTCGTCGGTCATCCGGTAAAGCGTGCCGCCGTCGGCGTTGGTAATGTCCTTGGCAGCGATCAGAATGGCTTCAAGGAGGCGGTTGATATCGCGCTCCTTGGAGAGCGCCACACCGATACGCAGCAATTCGCCAAGCCGGTGCGTCAATTCTCCCTGCGGGGAAGGCTTCTGCATACGATTCATCGGCATGTCCGGAATAGGCAAGTCACTCGTGACTTACTCGTCTCGTCACAGCGATTACTTGATACAGACCGCACGCACCTGCTTCATGTCGGTAATGCCCATCAGCACTTTTTCGATGCCATCCTGTTTCAGGGTACGCATGCCAAACTCCAGGGCAGTAGCCACCATTTCGGCGACACGCGCATGCTCCTGGATGTTCTTCTTCAGCGCATCAGTGCCCACCAGCAGTTCGTGCAGGCCGACCCGGCCCTTGTAACCGCTGCCGCCGCAGACTTCGCAGCCCACAGGGTCATGTATCACCAGCTTGCCATTTTCACCGCCGTAGTTGGCAATCCAGTCCTCCAGCATTTTCGCTTCCGCCGCCTTCGGATCCTTTTTCCAGGAATCGGTATTCTTCAGTTCCATCGCATATTCGACGACCAGCGACTGGATTTCCTCGGGGGTAGCCTCATGCGGCTTCTTGCACTTGCCGCACAGGCGCTTGGCCAGACGCTGCGCAAGAATGCCCAGCAGCGCGTCTGCGAAGTTGAAGGGATCCATACCCATGTCCAGCAGGCGAATGATCGATTCCGGCGCGCTGTTCGTGTGCAACGTCGCGAACACCAGGTGACCTGTCAGCGATGCTTCAATGCCGGTGCCGGCCGTTTCCTTGTCGCGCATCTCGCCAACCATGATGATGTCCGGATCCGCTCGAAGGAAGGCTTTCATCGCCACCGCAAATGTCATTCCGGCCTTCGGATTCATCTGGACCTGGCGCAGACCTTTCTGGGTAATCTCGACCGGATCTTCCGCAGTCCAGATTTTGGTGTCCGACGTATTCAGGTAACCCAGCACCGAGTGCAGCGTGGTCGTTTTGCCCGAACCAGTCGGGCCGCAGACGAAAAACAGACCATAAGGCTTCGACACTACCTCTTTCAGGGTATCGAGGTTGTATTTGGTGAGTCCCAGCTTGTCCAGCGGGATCGGCTCGCCAGCCGCCAGAATCCGCATGACGATGTCTTCGACACCGCCCGCCGAAGGTATTGTCGCAACCCGCAACTCAATATCCAGCGGACCGAACTTTTTGAATTTGATCTTCCCGTCCTGCGGCCGCCGGCGCTCGGAGATATCGAGGTCGCACATGATTTTCAGGCGGGCAGCCAGCGCGCTGCGATAACTCGCCGGGATCTGGATGTAGGGCTGCAGCGAGCCGTCCTTGCGGAAACGGATCTCGGTCTTCGCCTTGCCGGGATAGGGCTCGATATGGATGTCCGAAGCGCCCTGCTGGTAGGCGTCGATAATCACCTTGTTCACCAGCTTGACCAGTTCGTTGTCAGCGGCAGCAGACACCACGTCCTCACCGGCTCCGGCCTCGCCTTCCGTATCCTCGTCCAGCGTGCCCAGCAGATCGTCGATGTTGCCTGAATCCTCCAGGCCGGTCGCGCCACCGAACATCGCATCCAGCGTGCTGGCGAACTCCTTGTTGGTGGTGACGCGGAAAACGATCTTGCTCTTCGGATAGACGTTGTTGACCATCCGCGAAGCCTTGACGCGCTCGGGATCGGTAGTCGCGACGATGATGCCTTCCTTGACCTCTTCCAGCGGAATCCACTGGTTCGTCTGGCAGAACTCCCGATTCATGTTCTTCATCAGGTCGGGTGACTTGATGCGATCCTGCTTGAACGGCTCGTAAGGAACACCGAAATAGCTGCTCAGCGCGTCCCCCAGCGCCGGAAGCTTGACCTGGAATTCATCAGTGAGCACTGTTTCCACATCGAGATTCTTGCGGCGCGCGGAACGCTGTGCCAGTTCCAGTTCCTCACCGGAAATGACTGCATTGGTCACAAGCGCATCGTATTTGCTGCGCACCTGCATCATCGGGCCCTGGCGCTGGCGGAACGCAATTGCCAGGGTCTCGGTCAGCGAAACAACGCCCTCTTCCATCATCGGCGGGAAGGGCTGCCCTGCCTTGTTGTTGATGATCTGAACGACCCCGATCAGATCCTTGGTCTTGGCCTCCAATACCGGTGCCACCAGCATCTGCTTGGTGCGATAGCCGGTCTTCGCATCAACTGCCTTCAGAAAATTCAGCTGCGCACTGTAGGACTTCAGTTCGACATCGTCATAAACGTCGCGGATGTTGACGACGCGCTTGTTGGTTGCCACGAAACCTGCGATCGACTGCTCGTTGATCGGCAGCTTGATGTCCTTGAACGAATTCAGCCCGGTTTTAACCTTGGAGATGATCGAACCCTTGTCCTCGCTGAGCAGGTAGATTGTCAAACGGTCGGCATTGAACAGGTTGCACAGCTCCTGCGACAGCTCGAGGATGATCTCGTCGATATTTTTCGTCGCGTGAATCTTGTTGGTCACCGCCTGCAGTTTCTGCTGAAAACCGAGCTTTTCAGCCAGGTTGTCGGCAACAACCGGTTTGCTCTGGAGTACTGTGCTCATGATTACCTCACTGTTCCTGCTGCTGCAGTCGCGGCCGGCGTCAGGCGACGGGCCGTCATCCGCGTCATGATATGTTCCGCGTCTCGCGGTTTGAAGTGTGTCACATAAATGGCTGCATCACGCGCTTCGTCGGAAACCGCATGCAGACCGTAAATTTCTTCTAAATATTTGATTTTACTGAAATATTTTTTCAGAGGGGTATTATTCATACACTCCCCGGCAACACCAGACCGCAAATACCAAAGCGATCATGGAAAACCGGTACGGACGCGACAACCCGCGCTTATTCCCCATTACTTGGTCTCGAACTTGTGCACACCGCACCAGGATTGCTCCGGGGGATCGGCGCGGAAAGCTGCAATGCGCTCCATGAACACTTCATACAGGTAGCGCTTTGAAATTTTCTGCAAATTCAGCAACTGCATTTCGGCCTTGTCCCATTCCTGGGCACGGTAATAACGCAGCGCCTGATTCCACAGTTTGATTTCATCCAGCAACGACTGCTCGACCTCGCCCTCAAGACCCAGCGGCTGGTAAATGGTGATCGGCTCGTCCTTGCCCTTCACCTGCACCATGTCGATCTCTCGAAGCACGATGCCGGAAATGCGGTTCTTGGTTTCCTGTCCGATCAGGATGTCCGCGCCGTACTGCTTGGTGATACCTTCCAGCCGCGACCCCAGATTCACCGCGTCTCCCATCACCGTGTATGCCTTGCGGATCTGAGATCCCATGTCACCCACGCGCATCGTGCCCGAGTTAACACCGATGCCGATCGCAAACGGCGGCCAGTTTTTGGCATGGAATTTTTCGTTGAGGACCTTGGCCTGCTTCATCATGTCCAGCGCCGCAAGCACAGCGTCCTGGGCATGATTCGGATTCGCCACGGGCGCCCCCCAGAAGGCCATCACCGCGTCGCCGATGTACTTGTCGAGCGTGCCGCGGTGGCCTTCACGAATCACCAGACTCATCGTCGTCAGGTAATCGTTGATATAGAGCGAAAGATCATCTGGCGAGAGAGTTTCAGAGATTGTGGTGAAACCACGCACATCTGAAAACAGCACCGAAAGATCCTCGGCCCGCGGCGCCATGTTGAACTGCTCGGGATTGCGCGCCATCTCCTCGACCAGTTCGGGCGGCACATACTGACCGAAAAGTCCGGTGATCAGACGAGTGCCGCGTGCTTCGACCAGGAAACCGTAGGCCATGTTGAAGGTGAACAAAACCAGAATCAGCACCAGTCCCGAAGCCAGCGGCAGCACCAGATTACCGGAGTGAAAAACCAACAGGTTGGCGCCGATCACCCCCAGCAATGCCAAGGCCGATACCAGCATGGATTTGAAAGGCGTCAGCAGAGGCAACAGCAGGGCCAGCGCAAGACCGGCGACCAGCAGCAGCATGAACTCGGCACCGACCACATATGGCGGACGCTGCTTGATATTGCCGTCTAGGATGCCACCGATCAGATTGGCATGAATTTCCACCCCCGGAAACACCGGATCCACCGGTGTGGCCCGCAAATCCAGCAACCCCGGCGCCGTCGTGCCGACCAGCACAATCTTGCCCTTGAGATCCTCGACCGGGATGCGTTCGTGCAGCACATCAACCAGCGAGTAATAACGGTAACTGCCCTTGCCGCCGCGATAAGGTACCAGGGCTGCAGCCTGATCATCGACAGGAATTTCAAAAGGCCCCGTCTTGACCCACTCCAGGCCGCTGTATTGCGTGGAACTGCCGTCTTCACTGATTACCGCCTGTACCGGCGGTTTGCCGTGCACCGCACGCACCATCGCCAGCGACAGCGGTTCGTAATAGGCGTTGTTGTATTCGACAAGTATCGGCACGCGACGGGTGATGCCGTCCGTATCCGGCAGCGGATTGATATGGCCAGCGCTGGCGGCGGATTTCTGCAGCCGCTCCAGATTCGCCGTGTATCCGCTCCACGAAGTCACACCGATCTTGCGTTGCCCGAAAGCGCCTTCGGGCAGCACCGGCGGCGGCAACATGCCCTTGCGACTGGCATTGGCAGGGTCGTCGCTCAGAAACACATGGCCAAGGACCACAGCGCGCCCCTTCATCTTGCGGGCGAAAATATCGTCATATTCAAGCTGAGGCCGCACCTGGTCCAGCACGGACTGGAATTGCGGAATGCCGCGCAGCTCGCGCTGGCTCAGGCGCTCCAGCACGCGGATGCCGGATGACTCATCACGCTCGGCGAACACCACGTCGAATCCGACCACAGCAATACCGTATTTGTCGAACAGCTTGTCGAGCAACAATGCCAGCCGGTCGCGCGGCCAGGGCCAGCGGCCTTCTCCGCCCTTTTCCTTCTCCAGCAGGCTTTTTTCGTCGATATCGAGAATGACCACGCGCGGATCCACAGTGCGCGGCATGGTCAGGCGCAGCCGGGTGTCGTAAACGATGGCTTCGAGGTTGTCGAGCAGAGGCAAACGGAAAAGATGTATCGCATGCGCAAGAAAAAAACTGGTGATGACCAGCCCGATCACGATGCGATTCAGATTTTTCTTCACCCTGTCGTCCTATAGCAAAACCGCTGTCGCGCGGCTTGGAGACGAGCGGCGCATTTTGCCGCTGCCCAATACGCCATCAAATCCCGCCGCCCTGAAGCACCGGCCGGTAAACCAGTGGCTCCGCCGCCCTTGGCGGCAAAGACGGCATCACCCGTCGCAGGCGCGCGATTTATTACTTCTTGATGAAGAATTCCATCTTGACGCCGGCCAGCTCGATCACGTCGTGATCATGCAGCGGCTGTGCCTGCGCATCAATCATCTTGCCGTTGATGATCGGAAACTTGGCGCCTTCAACATGGGTAATGAAATAACCCTGGGGACGGCGCGTGATGACTGCGACCTGCAAACCCGGTTTGCCGAGCGTGGTCAGGTTCTTCACCAGATCCAGTTCACGGCCCGCGCTGGGGCCGGTGAGAATTTGCACAGCTGCCAGCATATGCGGCTCGCCGGGTTTGCCCGTCGTAGCGGCTGCCACCGTAGCGGCGACAGCGGCAGGCGCGGACGCAGGCTGCGCGGGTTTTGCCGCAGCGGGCGCGGCAGGCGCCATCGACGGCTTGGCAGCGGGCGCCGGCTCGGTGGCCGGCTTGGGTGCGGCCTTGGCAGGCCGCAGAATCATCGTTTTTTCGAAATCCTCGGCGGGCGCATGTGCCGGCGCCTCGGCGATGTACTTGAGCTTGTATTTGCCGATCTCGATCACATCGTTATTCTGGAGAATGTGTTTTTTGATCGGATTGCCGTTGACCAGCGTGCCGTTGGTCGAACCCATATCCTCAAGGAACGAATCGTTGAGGATCGTCACGATGCAGGCATGCTCCCCGCTGACCGCGAGATTCTCTATCTGGATTTCGTTGGAAGGCTTGCGGCCGATCATGATGCGCTCCTTGTCGAGCGGCACCTCGCGGATTACCGAGCCTTCGAGAGAAAGTATCAACTTCGCCATATTGTCATCCCCGTTGCTTATCTGAACCAGGACTTCATCCTGTCCACCAAACCACTGCGGGCCGGGAAATTCTTCAGCACACGCACCAGAATAACCGAAACATTGTCACGACCGCCATTATCGTTCGCCTGCTGGACCAGTTGCTCCGCCGCCAGCGGCAGATTGGCCTGCAGCGAAGACAGCGTCAATTCCATATCTTCGTCGGTCACCATGTCATTCAGACCGTCCGAACACAGCAGGTAAATATCCCCTGGCTGTACCGGATAGCTGTGGACCTCGGCGTCGACTTCCGGGTCGATGCCGACTGCCCGGGTCACCAGATTCTTGTTCTGAGAATGTCGCGCCTGCTCCTTGGTGATCAGGCCACTGTCGATCTGCTCCTGCAGAAGGGAATGATCCCGCGTCACCTGTTCCAGCTTGCTGCCGCGCATCCTGTACAACCGGGAGTCGCCGATATGCCCGACGATCATATGGTCATCGTGCCACAGCGCCACAACCAGCGTCGTGCCCATGCCGGCGTATTGCGGCTGGCTCTGCGAAGCCTGGAAAATCGCATTGTTGGCGCGAACCGCATGCTCGCCGACCAGCTTCACTCCTGTCGCAACATCGAGTTCACCGGTGATCGCAGCCAGCGCCTTTTTCAGTTCGGCGCCGATCATCGCGACGGCAATCCCACTGGCCACTTCACCGGCGTTGTAACCGCCCATGCCGTCAGCCAAAACCGCGAGCCCGACGGCGGCATCGGCAGCAATGCTGTCCTCGTTGTGCGAGCGAACCATCCCGGAATGGGTCGCGGTGGCAATTTCGAGCACGTTGGATAAGTCAGCCATACAGAGCCTCAGGATACCGCAGCAGCCGGCCTGGCTGGTGCATTCATGGTTCCAAGGCACAGACGAATGGCTTTTGCCATCTGTTCGCCGGTCTGATAGCGCTGATCCGGGTCCTTGGCCAGTGATTTGTTGATGACAGCAGCGACGCAGGTCGGTAACGCCGGATTGACGGTACGGATATCGGCATGCGGCTCATTGGCAATCTTGAACATGAGTTGCGCCATCGAGTCGCCGGTGAACGGCAGGCTGCCGCTGAGCATCTGGTACAGCGTAACGCCCAGCGAAAACAGGTCAGAGCGGCCCTCCACCTTTTTGCCGGCCAGTTGCTCCGGGGACATGTACGACGGCGTCCCCAGCACCATGCCGGTCTTGGTCTTGGATGAGTCGGTGACGCGCGCAATGCCGAAGTCGGTGACTTTCGGCGTGTCGCTTTCCGGCTCATACATGATGTTTGCCGGCTTGATGTCTCGGTGCACCACGTTCTGCTGATGGGCATAACCCAGCGCTTCCGCCACACGCGCGACGATGGACATCACCTGGGGCACCGGCAGCAGCGCATCCTTCTTGGTGTATGGCACCAGATCGCGCCCCTTCAGGAATTCCATAGCGATAAAAGCCAGGTCGTGTTCTTCGCCGGCGTCGTAAATCGTCACGATATTCGGATGCGTCAGCCGTCCTGCAGTTTCGGCTTCGCGGAAAAACCGCTCCTTGACCTCGACCAGTTCATCGCCCTCGAACTCCTGTGACAGCGCCATGGTCTTGATGGCGACAACACGACCGATCTTGGGATCTTTGCCGAGATACACCACGCCCATCGCACCCTTGCCCAGCTCTTTCTCGACCTGGTAGCGGCCGAGCATGGGTTTTTCCATACCTCCGCCTTCGAGCATCACCGTACCGCCCGGATGCCCTTGGGCACCGCCAAGAATGACTGTTTCCGACAAGGCTTTCGCACGCGTCAGACGCTGCTCAAGATCGCGGAATTTGGGATTGAATTCGGCCATATAGCGGAATACCGATTCCGCCTTGTTGAACTGCCGCTTGCGCTCGAAATCCAGCGCCAGACTGTAGAGATTCTCCATCACCGGATCAGTCAGCGGACACTGGCGGAACTTGTCCCAGGCCAGATCCAGCTGGCCCTGTGCCTGATAGGCAATACCCAGCATGCGGTTGGATTCTGCGGATTCGGCATCGGATTTTTCCTTGCCGCGCTCGGTAACCAGAAAACGTTTGGTTGTCAGTGCGGCATAACCGACGGCCAGCAGCGACACCGATCCCATCAGCTGGATCCACATCAGTTGCGAAACCATCAGGCCGAAATGCGCACCCAGAAGCAGCACACCGATGCCGAGACTCACGACCGCAGCCACACCCGCTTTCAGATGCGGCAACACGATGATCAGATAAAGCGCGACCAGGAGGAACACGCCGGCCTGCACCCAGATACCCCAGAAGGGCGTGATGAAGAAATGCTCGCCCAGAATGCTTGAGATCGTATGCGCCAGGGTCATCACGGGCGCGGTCGCCGGTGAAACCGGGGTCACCTGCGCCGTGCCCAGACCCGCTGCAGTGGCGCCGATCAGCACGATTTTGTCCTGGTATTTCGCTGCCGGCACCTTACCGCTGATCACGTCAAAAAAGGAATCCACCGGAAAAGGCGGCCGACCGTCGCGGTCGGCATAGAAAAACGTATGCATGCGCAATTCTTCATCGGTGCGGACGCGCAATTTGCCGACCTGCAGCGCTTCCCCCCAAACCGGTTTGAGATCAGCCACGCCCAAATTCAGGCTGCGTGCCGCAACCTGCAGGGACAGGGACGGAAACAGCCGGTCGTAGTAACGCACCAGCAGAGGCTCCGCGCGCACCGCGCCATCGACATCGTGATCGGCATTGAGGTGTCCGATGCCGGGCTGCGCTGCACCGATTTCGGCAATCGGGTAAATCGGCAAAATCCCGGGGGGCGGCAGCAGGTCACCGGCACCGGCCAGTGCCAGACTGTTGGCGCTGACATACGCCGGCAAAGGCTTATCGGGATTGCCCTGGGGTTCAGTTAATTGCTGGAAAACCATCGGCAGCACGACATTGCCCGCCTGTTTAATGCTGCTGGCGAGTTTGCGGTCGGTATTCAGCGCCTGCTCGGCTTCAGTGAGCACGCCGCCGATTTTTACCAGCGCCTCGTCGGCCGGGCCGGGTTTTGCGACATCGGCAGGCACTTCCTGCTGCAGCGCAATGAGTTTTTCGATATAGCCGAGCCCGGCATCACGCTGGGGCTCAAAAAAGAAGGTGGTATTGGCAATAACTTTTGCCTTGGCGCCGCCCAGCAGATCGATCATCCGGGCATGGACGTCCCGCGACCAGGGCCAGCGGCCGATATTGGCGATGCTGGCATCATCAATGGCGATAATGGCGATGCGGTCGGATGGCGTCCGTGACGCAGCTTTGACCCCGAGATCGTAAGCCTTGCGCTCCAGACTCTGGATCAGGTCCCCCCGCGCCGCTATCAGCATCACGATGGCGACCAAGAGCCCGAGGAACCAGTCGGCCTTCCAGAAGCTCAGCTTTTTCATCCCTTAATGCGCCCCGATCCGCGTTGTTTTTATGTTTCTGCTGAATGGCTTAACGACGGAATTTCAAAGATTTTACGATATTCCCCCCTGAAAGTTTTGGTTTTTTAGGCACTTAGTGCAAAACATCACACATTATCCGGATTTCTCCGACCATCGGTCACCCCATGCCGACCAACGTCAGCCCAAAACAGTTGCTCACACAAACCAGACACCGGGTTAATAAAAAAATATATTAAAAACAAATAGTTACTGTAAAAATAAAAAAGGCCACGCCGCAGCGTGGCCTTGGTCGGGGTTTAGCCCCGGATAAGCATCAGGTTCCGAGCAGCGCGCCCTTCGCCAGTCCGTTCGCACGCGCAAATTCACCGCCGGACAGCTTCTTGCCGTCTTCGCCGCGCGCACGCAGCACCTCGATGAAACCGCCCTGCGCCGTGACCTTGAAACTGCCTTCCGTCACTTCTGCGACTTCGCCGATCTTGCCAACGACATCGGCAAAGCGGCGGAACAGGTGTTTGCGCGCGTCAAAAATCTGCACTTTTTTACCGTTCAGCGTGGTCCATGCGCCGGGCGCCGGATTGGTGCCACGAATCACGTTGTAAACAAAATCAACATGGTTGGCCCACTGGATATGCGCTTCGCCGGCACGGCACCAGCCTTCGTAACTGGCTTTCGATTCGTCCTGAACTGTCTCAGTGTGTTTGCCGGCATAGACCAGGTCGGCTGCTTCCAGCATGGCCTTGACGCCCATAGGGAACAGTTTGTTGAAGTAAACCTCGCCGATGGTCTCGTCGGGACCTATATCGCAGGTCTTCTGCAGGATCACCGGACCTTCGTCGAGGCCTTCATTGGGACGGAAAATAGTCAGGCCGGTTTTGGTATCACCGCGAATAATCGGCCAGTTGATCGATGACGGACCACGGTAAAGCGGCAGCAGCGACGGGTGGTACTGGATCATGCCCAGTCGGGGCAGATGCACAAAGGTATCCGGCGCAAACTGCAGCACATAGGCCATTACGCCGATATCGACATTCAGTGACTTCAGCGCGTCATGCGCTTCCGGCACTCGAAGCGATGGAAACTGGAACACTTTCAGGCCGTGCGCTTCGGCGGCGGTACGCAGCGGATCGGCTTTCGCACCCGGCTTCTCCGGCGCACAGAACACGCCCGCCACTTCGTCCTTGCGCGCAAGGAACGCCTCAAGCACTTCCTTGCCGAAATCCTGCTGTCCGATGATTGCAATTTTCATGTTCGATCCTTTGATGAATGTCGTCGGTCCGTACTGGCCCGCGTTATTTTTTCTTCGGCGGCAGGCTGAAAGCACCTGCGGTCTTCAGCTTCTCGATGGCGTCACCGCCGTAGCCGAGCACATCCTTCAGCACTTCATCGGTATGCTCGCCGAGCAGCGGTGAACGCTTGATCACAGCCGGAGACGCCGACAGTTTGATCGGCATGCCGACGTTGAACCACTTGCCGCGCTGCGGATGATCAAGCTCGACATACATCTCGCGGCCGCGCACGTGTTCGTCATTGGCGAGATCTTCCGTCGACATGATCGGGCCGCAGGGCACATCCAGCGGATTGAGAATGGCCATGAACTCGCGCTTGGTGAACTTCTCCGCGAACTTGTTGATCAGCGTCCACATCAGCTGCTGGTTCTTGCGCCGTTCTCCGATGGTGGCAAAACGTGAATCGGTCGCGAGATCGGGCATCCCCACATCCGGACCGATGCGTTTGGCCAGCGCATCCCACACCGCTTCCTGCACGACGATATACAGCCAGTCGTTGGCGCCATGCGGTTTGCAGTGAATGGCATTGCCGAGCTGACCGCCGCCGGAGTCATTGCCGGCGCGCGGGGTCTCACCCATGCCCTTATAGGTCGGCACCGAATATTCCGGAAGATCGCCGCGGGTCAGGCGCTGATGATCGCGCCACTTCACGCGACACAGGTTCATCACGCCGTCCATCATCGCCACTTCTACATACTGGCCCTGGCCGGTACGGTTGGCCTGATGCAAGGCGGCCAGCAAACCGATCGCCAGGTGCAGGCCGGTGCCGGAATCGCCGATCTGCGCGCCGGTCACAAAGGGCGCGCCATCGGGCACGCCGGTGGTGCTCATTGCGCCACCCATCGCCTGCGCGACGTTTTCATAAGCCTTGAAATCCGAGTAGGGGCCGCTGGAACCGAAACCCTTGATCGAACCCATGACAATTTTCGGATTGATCTCGTGAATCTTCTCCCAGGTAAAGCCGAAGCGATCAAGCACGCCCGGACCGAAGTTCTCCATGATGATGTCGCATTTTTTCAGCAGATCAATGAAGACCGTTTTGCCTTCCGGGTTCTTCATGTTCACCGTGATCGAACGCTTGTTGCAGTTGAGCATGGTGAAATACAGGCTGTCAGCATTCGGCACGTCGCGCAGTTGACCTCGCGTTGCATCACCCTGTGGCGGCTCGAACTTGATCACGTCCGCGCCCATCCACGCCAGCAGCTGCGAGCACGTCGGGCCCGCCTGCACGTGGGTCATATCGAGAATCCGAACACCTTTTAATGCTTCCATTCTTGATCTCCAAAAAATTCTGCGGCAGAAAAAAGGCTGCCTGCCCGTTATGTTCGCCGCGCGGATCGCGGCGGAAAGGGCGTCTGCACAATTTTAAATGCAGTCACGCCCATCCCCCATAATGCGTTACCGGGAAGAGTGGGCGCCACTATAGGTAATGACCATCGTGCCGGCCTTGACCGGAGTCAAGATTCCACACCAAAAATTTACCGAATAAACAAATAGTTATAAAATTCCGCCCCCCCCTGCTTTCGATTATATTTTCTGCCGCCCATGACCCAGCTAGCGCTGCATCCCCAGTCCAAAATCATCCGCCTGCAACTGCGTCAGAACATGGTTTTGAAAAACCTGAGCGCAGCGCAGTGGAACGAATTCGAGCCGCTGCTGGAAATCACCGATTACGCCAAAGGCGAAACCCTCGAGCATCAGGGAACGCACTCGATGGAGCAGTACTTCATCATCGACGGCATCCTCAAGCGCACGGTTTCCAATGCCCAGGGTAAGGAAATGATCCTGCGTTTCGCTGCGGAAAGCGACATCGACACCAGCTACGCGGCATGGCGCCTTAAGACACCCATGCCCTATTCGATCCGCGCGGTGACCCGCGTGCGGGCCGCCAAGCTGTCGATGCTGCAGTGGGCGGCCTTCCTCGAGCGCCACGCCAGAATCAAGGGCGAATTCGAGCTGGAGGTGATGCGCCTGATGAGCGAAGTCATGGCTCACACCATCACCCTGCATCTGCTGGATGCGCCGGGACGGGTGCAGCGCTTCATGCGCAAAAACACCGAACTGGGCGAGCGCCTGCCCAAAAAAGAATTAGCCTCCTACCTGAATCTGTCCCCGGAAACGCTGAGCCGACTGAAGCGGCGCGGGAAAATCTGACCGACATCCGGACTGCGCGCCAGCGTCATTTTGATGCGTTGCAATACCAGCGGATTCCGGGGATAGACCGGTCTGTGGCAGAACAAAAATTGACCGGGGTCAAGAGCGCAGACCTGTGCCCGCCCCTATGATACGGGCCTGCTATTTACAGCTACGTCCCCGGGGCGTGGATCCGCCGCAAATACTGCAACACCGCATGGCCCTCCGCGGCGGAAATAAAATACGAAACCCTGTTCAATTGACGGCAAGAACGCGAGGCATTCCGACATGACGACCGACACGCAATCTCAAGAAATGACCGACGGCTTCAACCTGGTCATCGATGCGCTGAAACTCAACGGCATCGACACTATTTTCGGTCTGCCCGGCATTCCGATCACTGACCTCACCCGCAAGATGCAGGCCGCCGGAATGCGCATGATTTCGTTCCGCCACGAACAGAACGCCGGCAACGCTGCTGCGATCGCCGGCTTCCTGACGCAGAAACCCGGTATCTGCCTGACGGTGTCCGCACCCGGTTTTCTCAACGGTCTGAATGCACTGACCAATGCGACCACCAACTGCTTTCCGATGATCCTGATCAGCGGCTCGAGCGAGCGCGAGATCGTCGACCTTCAGCAGGGTGACTACGAAGAGATGGACCAGCTGGCCATCGCCAAACCGCTGTGCAAGGCCGCCTACCGCGTACTGCATGCCGAAGATATCGGCATCGGCGTCGCGCGCGCCATCCGCGCTGCCGTCTCCGGACGTCCCGGTGGCGTATACCTCGACCTGCCGGCCAAGCTGTTCGCGCAGAGCATCGACGCGGCCGCGGGCAAGGCCTCGCTGATCAAAGTGGTCGATCCGGCGCCGCGCCAGATCCCGGCTCCCGATGCGGTTCACCGCGCACTGGACCTGCTGAAAACCGCAAAACGTCCGCTGATCATCCTGGGCAAAGGCGCAGCCTACGCCCAGGCCGATGACGACATCCGTGCGCTGGTCGAAAAGACCGGCATCCCCTACCTGCCGATGTCGATGGCCAAAGGCCTGCTGCCGGACACGCATAAACAATCCGCAGCCGCTGCACGTTCCTACGTGCTGCCGGAAGCCGACGTGGTGATGCTGATCGGTGCGCGCCTGAACTGGCTGCTGTCGCACGGCAAGGGCAAAACCTGGGGCGGCAAGGACCACAAGGCTTGGGGCGGACAAAAATACATTCAGGTCGACATCTCGCCGCAGGAAGCCGACAGCAATGTGCGCATCGACGCACCGGTGGTCGGTGACATCGGCTCCTGCGTTACCGCCATGCTCGGCGGCATCAAGGCTGCAGGCGCCGGATGGCCGCAGCCCTCGGGTGACTGGCTGGGCGCGATCGACGAGCGCAAGACCAAGAATATCGGCAAGATGGCCGAGACCCTGGCCAAAAACCCTTCGCCGATGAATTTTCACAGCGCGCTGAACGTGATGCGCGACATCATCAAGGACAACCCCGATGCGATGCTGGTCAACGAAGGCGCCAACGCGCTGGACTTCACCCGCAGCATCGTCGACATGTACAAACCCCGCAAACGCCTCGATGTCGGCACCTGGGGCGTGATGGGCATCGGCATGGGTTTTGCGGTTGCCGCCGCCGTGGTCAGCGACAAGCCGGTGATTGCCGTGGAAGGTGACAGCGCTTTCGGTTTCTCCGGCATGGAAGTCGAGACCATCTGCCGCTACAACCTGCCGGTCTGCGTGGTCGTCATGAACAACAACGGCGTTTACAAGGGTACCGACGTCAATCCGACCGGCGGTCCGGACGTCGCGCCGACCGTGTTCGTGAAAGACGCGCGGTACGACAAGATGATGGAAGCCTTCGGCGGTGTCGGCGTCTATGCCAAAACGCCTGAGGAATTGCGCAAAGCGGTGGAAGAAGCTGTCCGCTCGCGCAAACCGACGCTGGTCAATGCCATCATCGATGAAACCGCAGGTACCGAAAGCGGCCGCATTACCAGCCTGAACCCGACGGCAGCCAAAAAGAAGTAAGAGAAGTAAACGGCAAAACAAAAACCCCCGGTCAGGGCTGGTGCCCGGACCAGGGGTTTTTTATTGGAAACGGGTCAGGCCGCGCTCTTGCGCAACTGGGTCATCAATTTACCCATCACCGGCCACACCAGCATCAGCAGACCAAGCCCCATGATGCTGCCAACCAGCCAGTTCGAGAAAAAGATTCGCATGTCGCCCTGCGACATCAGCATCGCCTGACGGAATGCACCCTCGGCCTGATCGCCCAGCACCAGAGCCAGCACCAGCGGCGCCAGCGGGTAGGACAGCTTCTTGAACGCGTAACCCATCACACCGAACAGCAGCATCAGCCAGATATCGAGCATGGCGTTATGCACGGTGTAGGCGCCGATCGCGCAGATCACGACAATCACCGGGGCGATGATTGAAAACGGCACCCGGAGGATCGCTGCAAACAGCGGTACGCAGGTCAGCACAATGATCAGACCGGCGATGTTGCCGAGATACATGCTGGCAATCAGGCCCCACACAAAATCTTTCTGTTCGACGAACAGCAGCGGGCCGGGCTGCAACCCCCAGATCAGCAGGCCACCGAGCAGAACGGCGGCGGTCGGGGAACCGGGGATACCCAGTGACAACATCGGCAGCAGCGCTGCGGTGCCGGCCGCATGAGCGGCTGTTTCAGGCGCGATCACACCCTCGGCCTGCCCGGTGCCGAATTTGGCGCCGTCGGGCGACATGCGCTTGGCAATGCCGTAACTCATGAAGGATGCTGGCGTCGCACCGCCCGGAGTGATGCCCATCCAGCAGCCGATGATGCAGCTGCGCAGCGAGGTCATCCAGTATTTCGGCAGCTTTTTCCAGGTCTCGATGACAATGCGCGTATTGATCTTTGCAGTGCGGCCGGAGAAGGACAGCCCTTCTTCCATCGACAGCAGGATTTCGCCGATGCCGAACAGGCCGATCACCGCGATCAGGAAGTCAAAACCGCGCATCAGCTCGTGCCAGCCGAAAATCAGCCGCAACTGGCCGGTCACGGTATCGATACCGACGGCCGCCAGCGCGAAGCCAAGCATCATCGCCACCAGAATCTTGAACGGCGGCTCCTTGCCCATGCCGATGAAGCTGCAGAAGGTCAGGAAAAACACCGCGAAGAATTCCGGCGGGCCGAACTGCAGCGCGAACTTCGCCACCAGCGGCGCCAGGAAGGTGATCATCACAATGGCAAAAAAGGCGCCGATAAAGGACGACGTGAACGCTGTGGTCAGCGCCTCACCGGCCTTGCCCTGCTGGGCCATTGGATAGCCGTCAAACGTGGTCGCCACCGACCAGGGTTCGCCGGGAATATTGAACAGGATCGACGTGATGGCGCCGCCGAACAGCGCGCCCCAGTAAATGCACGACAGCATGATCACCGCAGATGTCGGCGGCATGGTGAACGTCAGCGGCAGCAGGATCGCGATCCCGTTGGCGCCGCCCAGTCCGGGCAGCACGCCGATCAGCACACCCAGCGTGACGCCGATGAACATCAGCAACAGGTTGAACGGCGTCAGCGCAACCGAAAACCCGTGAAACAGGGCATTGATTTCTTCCAAGGTAGCAGCTCCCCTAGGTCAGTCTTTTGGTGCCGTCAGTAGCCGATCAGGCTCAGCGGATTGAATTCGCCCTTGAACAGCGGCACCTGGAACCAGATTTCGAACATCGCGAACGTGACCGCACTGACACCGACGCCGACAATGATGCCGCGCGTCCAGCCGTATTTGCCGAGCCAGACCATAAACACGGCGATATAGGCGGCAGAAGCCACATAGATGCCGATCAACTGGATGCCCAGCACATACACCGCCGCCGGCAGCAGCACCTGCAGCACGAGGCGCAGGGCACTCCACTCCACGAATACCTTGTGCCCTTTGCTCTGGCTGCCCAGCAGAACCTGAAACAAGGTCACCAGCGAACCGACGCAGATCATTAAACCAATGTAGAAGGGGAAATAGCCCGCCTCGGGCCCCTCTGCCCCCCAACCCCAGCCCAAACGCACGCTGTCAAAAATAACCAGTGCACCCAGCCCGAACATGAACAGGGCAACCACTACTTCGGCGCTGCGCATCGACAACCCTGCGCTTGCGCCCTCGTCTGAACCTTGTTTTTCAGTCATTGGCGTTTTGTTTAAGGAAAAAAGATTGCGGATCTGAAACCGGTCGTGTCAAACGGCGAACCGGAAGACTTACCTCCGGTTCGCGCCAGACAGCAATCAGGGTTTTGCGAGGAAGCCCGCTTCCTTCATCAGGTCGTAGTGCAGCGCCTCAGCCTTGCCCACCCAGTCCGCGTAGGGCTTGCCGGTGAGATAAGTCTGGTTGAAGGCGCCTTCTTCCATGAACTTCTTCCACTCCGGCGTCGCACGAACCTTGTTGAACAGATCGACGTAGAAGCTGACAACGTCAGGCGAAACACCCGCCGGCATGAAAATGCCGCGCAGCATCACGTATTCCGTCGAAACGCCGGCCTCCTTGCAGGTCGGCACGTCATACCAGGACTGCGTATCGGTAACCTTGGTCTTGTAGGGCATGCGCTCGTCATCAAACACGCACAGTGCGCGCAGTTTGCCGGCACGCCACTGGGCTACCGCTTCGATCGGATTGTTGACCGTCGCATTGATGTGTTTGCCCACCAGCTGCGTAGCCACCGCGCCACCACCCTTGAAAGGGATGTAGGTGAATTTGACGCCAGCCGCCTTTTCGATCGCAACAGTCAGGATCTGGTCTTCCTGCTTCGCACCGGTGCCGCCCATCTTGAAGGTGTTCGGGCCGCCCTTTTTCACGGCATCAAGAAATTCCTTGGCCGATTTGTAGGGGTCTTCCGCGTTCACCCACAACACGAAGTTGTCGAGAGACAGCATCGCGACCGGGGTCAGATCCTTCCAATTGAAAGGCACGCCGGTGGCCATTGGCGTAGTGAACAGGTTGGACAGCGTGATGATGATCTTGTGTGGGTCGCCCTTGGCCGCCTTGACCTCGAGGAAACCTTCAGCGCCGGCACCACCCGATTTGTTCACGGGGATCAGGGCCTGCTTCATCAGATTGTGCTTGGCCACGATGCCCTGGATCAACCGGGCCATCTGGTCAGCACCACCGCCGGTACCTGCCGGAATAATGAACTCAACCGACTTGGTCGGCTCCCATGCAGCCGCAGGGGCCGCAACCGACGCCAGACCAAACGCTGCCACGAGCGGCAGTATGCCGCGCGCCAATGCTCGCTGAATATTCATATCACTCCTCCTAAACAGTTAAACGACGGCTTGCTGAGTAGCCCCGCGATACCGCGGCCCAACTTTGTTGTATTTGCCGTGAGCCATTCTTTCGCATCCCGCCACACGAAAGAATTGACCGCAATCAAGAATTAAGTATATCTATCACTGACATCGGTGTCATGGAGGGGGGGCACCACCCTCCTCAACTGGTTACAGGTCATGCGCTGGCCCAACTCTGCTGGACAGAGGCCAAGTCATGTCCCACCAAAGCGTAATTCCCGCAGCCCCTGATTGAAATCGCAAACAAAACAAAAACTTAATTAAATGCAGTGTGGTCGCGTCAGGCGACCATCCACTGCAGATTAATCAACGCAGCAGGGCGTCAGTTTAACGAATCAGGGTCACCGGAACGTCGGTCAGGTGTAGTGCTTTGGTAGCAACCGAGCCAAGCACAAGCCCCGAAACAGAGCCAAGGCCGCGGCAGCCCATCAAGATGTGGTTGCAGCCCTGCGACTTGACGAAGGCAGCGATCACCTCAGCGGGATCGCCCACGCTGATGTGTGAGTTAAACATGATCTTCGCCGCATCCAGCCTCGCACGCGCCGCAGCCAGCGCCTTGTCGCCCTCTTCCTTGTAGTACTGGTTCAGCGAGTCGCTGCTAATAAACATCTTCACGTTTACCCCGCCCATGGTTATCTGTACGTTGAGCAGATGAAGTTCGATGGGCTCCTTGTAGAGCGGGGCTTCCTTGATCAGGAAATCGATCACGCGCGCCGAATTCTCAGAACCGTCTACTGCCACCAGTACCCTTGACATTTTTGTGTATCCCCTCAGTCTTTCTTGGCGTCCTGGCTACCGGCCAGATCGACCGGTGCCACCATCACATCTTCCTGTTTCGCAGGCGCCTTGCGCGCGATCATGAACTTGCCGATAGCAACCACCAGCACGGCTCCAGCAATCGGAGCGCCATACTTGAGCCAAGCGGCATTGGCCAGCATCCATTCCTTGACCACGAGGTCATGCACAAACATGTCGCCGGCAATCCAGCCCAGCAAGGCTGCGCCGCCAACAATTACCAGCGGGAAACGATCCATCAGCATCAGCACCAGTTTGCTGCCGTATACAATGATCGGGACGCTGACGAGCAGGCCAAACACAACCAGTCCGATGCTGTCCTTGGCTGCGCCTGCGATGGCAATCACGTTGTCCAAGCTCATCACCGCATCGGCGACAATGATCGTCTTGACCGCACCGAACAGGTTGCTGCTGGCATCGATTTCATGGCCACCCTCTTCCTGGGGCGCCATCAGTTTAAGCCCGATCCAGAACAGCAGTATCGCGCCAACGATCTTCAGGTAGGGAATCTGCAGCAGCTGCAGCGCAAAAAATATTAGCACGACACGAAGCGCGATCGCACCGAATACACCCCAGAAAATGGCCAGCTTGCGCTGTGCCTCGGGTAACCGTCGTGACGCAAGTGCGATTACAACAGCGTTGTCCCCACCGAGCACGATGTCGATGGCGATAATCTGCACAACAGCGACCCAGAATGCAGGAGAGGTAATATCCATAATTAATTCCGTACGAAACTTAGTTAGCGGTTCAAGAAAATGCCAGCATGCCGGCGCGAAAGAAAAACTGAACCGGACACAGTTTAAACCAGGACCCGGAAAAGGCAAGACTTCTGCAGAGGAATATCGCGTTATACATTCTCAGTGGCTTGGTAAACCGACACCGGCGACTGGATCATGGATACCTTGTGGTTTTCATGCGGCTCCCAGCCCACGACAGTCAGCATCACAAAAAAACCAATGACATAGGCCAGTGCGACATGCCAGCCGTGACGCAGCCAAAGCAACACGGACCGCGCCTCCGGGTACATGCTAGACAGCGCCACACCGGCGCTGGACCCGAACCAGATCATCGAACCGCCGAATCCGACCGCATAAGCAAGCACACCCCAGTCATAGCCGCCCTGCTTCAGTGCCAGCGCAGTCAGCGGAATATTGTCGAATACCGCGGAGATGAAGCCGAGGCCGAACGCAGACTGCCATGAGGCCACAGGCAGTTTCTCTACCGGCATCAGCGATGCGCACAACACCAGTGACAACAGGAAGATACTGCCCTTGAACGCATCGGGCACCAGACTCCACTGCGGCTTGCGCAAAGGCACACAAACCAGGATCGCCGCCCACACCGCGATACCGATGAACGGAAATGCATCCGACAGGTGATTGAAGCACAGGTTGACCGTGACATTGGTGATGATGGCGACGATCAGGATGAAAACCACAATACCCAGACGCGCCCAGTCGACCGGCGCATGCCGGCCTTCATTTTTGACGATCGGCGAATACCGCTGCTGCTGCAGCGATGCCGGAATCCCGAAAATCACCAAAGCTGTCACGGCTGCAGCGTAAGCATGCAGCACATCAAGCGGATCTACACCGTCCAGCCACATCATCGTTGTCGTGGTATCGCCAACGACGCTGCCCGATCCGCCGCCGTTGGATGCCGCGACAATCGCCGCCAGATAACCAATGTGCACCTTGTGGCGGAATACCGTCGCGGCAATGGTGCCGCCGATCAGCGCTGCGGCAATGTTGTCGAGAAAGGCCGACAGCACAAAAATCATCACCAGCAGGACAAAGCCGCCCTTCCAGTCATCCGGCAGAAAACGCGGTAATACCTGCGGCAGGTGACTTTGCTCGAAATGATTCGACAGCAGCGCAAAGCCGACCAGTAATCCGAGCAGATTTGTCAGAATGACCCATTCGTGCCCGAGGTGCGCAAGCAGGCCGGCCACACCGTCGCCCGTCTTGAAGCCGGTAAACCCCAGCTTGTAAAGCGTGATCACTGCCAGCCCGGTGAGGGCCACACGCAGCGTGTGTTTGTGAAACAGCGCAACCCCGAGCAGGGTCAGCGCAAAAAGAATGAAATCAACCGGGATGCCGATGATTGCCGGATGCTCGCCGGAAGATGCAAACGCAGTGCTGCTGAGCATTGCCGCGCTCAAGGCCGTCATGACCATGCGCGACAGAATTACACGAGCGCTTTTCGGCATGCCTAACCCATCCTGAACAAGCCGCATAAAAGTTGCGGCAGCCCCTGCACCGGCAAGGGCTGCCGCGACGCGGATCAGAACAGCCCGATTACCTTACCGTCATCGGTCAGATCGATCTTCTCCGAGGACGGAACCTTCGGCAGTCCCGGCATGGTCATGATGTCACCGCAGATCATCACGATGAATTCCGCACCGGCGGCAAGCCGCACTTCACGGACGTTCACCATGTGCCCGCTGGGTGCACCACGCACGCTGGCATCGGTCGAGAAAGACGACTGGGTTTTCGCAACACAAACCGGGTAATGGCCGTAACCGGCTTCCTGCAGTTCCTTGATGCGGTTGCGCACCTTGGAATCCGCGGAAATATCGGCCGCGCCATACACCTTGGTCGCAATCTTTTTCATCTTCTCCCACAACGGATCGCTGTCTTCGTAGACGAAGGTCGGGTTCGACTTCTGTTCGCACAGTTCAACCACGATGTTGGCCAGCTCCGCAGCACCCTTGCCGCCTTCGCCCCAGTGGTTCGCCACGACGACGCGCGCGCCCAGCTTGGCGATGCGGTCGGTGAGCAGATCCATCTCGGCCTTGGTGTCGGCGGTGAAGCGGTTGACCGACACCACGCAGGGGATGTTGTAGACGTTCTTTACGTTGTGAACGTGGCGCTCGAGGTTGACCAGGCCTTTTTCCAGCGCGACCAGGTTTTCCTTGTTGAGGTCTTCCTTGCCGACGCCGCCGTGGTGCTTGAGTGCGCGCACGGTGGCGACAATCACCGCTGCAGCGGGCTTCAGCCCGGCCTTGCGGCATTTAATGTCGAGGAATTTCTCGGCACCGAGGTCTGCACCGAAACCGGCTTCAGTCACCACGTAGTCGACCAGTTTCAGTGCGGTCTTGGTAGCGATCACAGAGTTGCAGCCGTGGGCGATGTTGGCGAAGGGGCCGCCGTGGATGAAGGCTGCGTTGTTTTCCAGCGTCTGCACCAGATTCGGTGCCAGCTGGTCTTTCAGCAGCACGGTCATTGCGCCATGCGCCTTCAGGTCACGCGCGCGCAGCGCCTTGCCGTCACGGGTGTAACCGAACACGATGTTGCCGAGACGCTCCTTCAGATCCTTCAGCGAGGTCGCCAGACAGAAAATCGCCATCACTTCGGAAGCGACGACGATGTCGAAACCGTCTTCACGCGGGTAACCGTTGGCGGTGCCGCCCAGGGAGACGACGATGTCGCGCAGCGCACGGTCGTTCATGTCCATCACGCGCTTCCAGGTGATGCGGCGCGGATCGATGCCGAGCTCGTTGCCGTGCGAGATGTGGTTATCGATCATCGCGGCGAGCAGGTTGTTTGCCAGCGCGATCGCACCGAAGTCACCGGTGAAGTGCAGGTTGATGTCTTCCATCGGCACAACCTGTGCGTAACCGCCGCCCGCCGCGCCGCCTTTGACGCCGAATACCGGCCCCAGAGAGGGCTCGCGCAGGCAGATCATCGCCTTCTTGCCGATGTGGTTCAGCGCATCGCCGAGGCCCACGGTCGTCGTAGTCTTGCCTTCGCCCGCAGGAGTCGGGTTGATCGCCGTGACGAGGATCAGCTTGCCGTCTTTTTTGTCTTTCAGGCTGTCGACATATTCCAGCGACACTTTGGTCTTGTAGTGACCATAAGGCACCAGATGCTCTTCCGGGATGCCCAGCTTCTGCGCAATCTTGTTGATGCGCTCCATTTTTGCCGCCTGGGCAATTTCGATGTCCGACAGTGCCATGTTGGTTCCTCTCCTGAACAAAAAATAATTATTGATACCCGCGCTGGCGGGCGTCGTGTTTTACAGCCTTAAACCTTGGCCAGTTTCGCCAGCACCTGCCCGCCGCCGTAACTGGAGCGCGGCGTCAGCTCGCCGCCTTTCATCACCTTGACAGCGCAATACTTGAACTCGGGAATCTTGCCGAAGGGGTCCAACGCCGAATTGGTCAGCAGATTGGCGGCCGCCTCGTAGAACGCAAACGGAATGAAGATCGAGCCGCGCGGCGTGCCGTCGTCCGCCCGAGCATGCAGCGAAATGATGCCCCGGCGTGACGCCACGGTGATCACATCGCCTCCCTTCGCGCCCAGCGCATCGAGATCCAGCGGATGCATCGACACGGTCGGTTCCGGCTCGATCGCATCGAGAACACCGGCGCGGCGGGTCATCGACCCGGTATGCCAGTGCTCCAACTGACGTCCTGTGATCAGCACAAACGGGAATTCGCGATCGGGCCGTTCATTGGCCGGGATGATATCGGCCGGCACAAACTTCGCCCGCCCCGTCGGCGTCGGGAATTTATCAATAAATACAGTGGGTTGACCGGGATCACCCTCGTTGAGGCAAGGGTAGGTCACGCTGCTCTCGGCCTCCAGCCGCTCCCAGGTGATGCCGGCGATCGAGTTCATCGCCAGACGCATCTCGTTGAACACATCTTTCGGACCGTTGTAGTTCCAGCCCAGACCCAGACGACGCGCCAGTTCCTGGATGATCCACAGATCCGGCTTGGCTTCACCCGGTGCTTCAACCGCCTTGCGGCCCAGTTGCACCATACGATCGGTGTTGGTGACAGTGCCGTCTTTTTCCGGCCATACGGTTGCCGGCAGAATCACGTCGGCGTGATAGCAGGTCTCCGTCAGGAAAATCTCCTGCACCACCAGCCAGTCCAATTTCGCCAGCGCTTCGCGTGCGTGGTTGGCATCCGGATCAGACATCGCCGGGTTTTCACCCATTACGTACATGCCTCGGATATCGCCGTCGAGAATCGCGTGCACGATCTCGACCACGGTAAGGCCCGGCTTGGAATCCAGCTTGGTGCCCCAGAGTTTTTCAAAGCGGGCCAGAGCATCGGGATTATCGACGCGCTGATAATCCGGGAACAACATCGGAATCAGGCCCGAGTCGGATGCGCCCTGCACATTGTTCTGGCCGCGCAGCGGATGCAGACCCGAGCCCGGTTTGCCGATCTGGCCGGTCATCAGACACAGAGCGATCAGGCAGCGTGCATTATCGGTGCCGTGGACGTGCTGCGAAATGCCCATACCCCAGAGAATCATCGAGGCTTTCGAAGTCGCGTAAAGCCGCGCCACTTCCTTGATGGTTTCCGCCGGGATGCCGCACAAGGGCGCCATCGCTTCCGGGCTGTAACCTTCGACGTTGTTTTTCAGGTCTTCATAGCCGATGGTGCGTGACTTGATGAAGTCCTCGTCGACCAGTCCTTCATGGACGATGACATGCATCATCGCATTGAGCAGTGCGACGTCCGTATCCGGCTTGAACTGCAGCGCGTGGGTCGCGTGGCGCGACAGTTCGTTGCGCCGCGGATCGGCATAGATCAGTTTCGCGCCGTTTTTCACCGCATTTTTGATCCAGGTCGCCGCCACCGGGTGATTGGACAACGGGTTCGCGCCGATCAGGAAAATCACTTCGGCATGCGCAACGTCATTGACCTGGTTCGACACCGCGCCGGAACTGACGGCTTCCATCAACGCCGCCACGCTCGATGCATGGCACAACCGTGTGCAGTGATCGACGTTGTTGGAACCGAAACCGGTGCGCACCAGTTTCTGGAACAGATAGGCTTCTTCGTTACTGCCCTTGGCCGAACCGAATCCCGCCAGTGCCTTCTTGCCGTACTGGTCGCGAATCCCTTTCAGTTTGCTCGCGGCAAGATCCAGCGCCTCTTCCCAGCTCGCTTCACGGAAATGCTCCAGCGGGTTCGCCGGGTCCATCGTGAAATCGGCATGCTTGGGCACACCGGGCTTGCGGATCAGCGGCTTGGTCAGACGCTGAGGGTGATGCGCATAATCGAAGCCGTATCGGCCTTTCACGCACAGACGACCGTGATTCGACGGACCGTCGCGGCCGTCGACCGACATGATCTTGTTGTCCTTGACGTTGTACGTCAGCTGGCAACCGACGCCGCAGTACGGGCAAACCGAGTGCACCTGCTTGTCGGGCTTGACCAACCCCGCTTCGCGCGCCGGCATCAGTGCACCGGTCGGACAGGCCTGCACGCATTCGCCGCAGGCAACACAGGTGGATTCCCCCATCGGATCATTCAGGTCAAACACGATCTTCGAATGGTCGCCGCGGAAGGCATAACCGATTACGTCGTTGACCTGCTCTTCGCGGCAGGCGCGCACGCAACGCGTGCACTGGATGCAGGAATCGAGATTGACCGCGATGCCGTGATGCGACAAGTCGGCCTTAGGCTGGAGGCGCGGCGCGAAACGCGGCTTGCCAACCTGCAATTTGCCGGCCCAGAGGTCCAGCTCGGAATTGTTGGTGTGACGCTGTTCAGGCATATCCGAGAGCAGCAACTCCATCACCATCTTCTGCGACGCGACGGCGCGCGTGCTGTTGGTGGTGACTTCCATGCCAGGCGAGGGATTGCGGCAGCACGACGCCGCCAGCACGCGCTCGCCCTTGACCTCAACGACGCAGGCCCGGCAGTTGCCGTCGGGACGCATACCTTCCTTGTAGCAAAGATGCGGAATCTCGACGCCGTGGCGCTTCGCAGTCTGGATGATGGTTTCCGATGCGTAGCCGACGACATCCTTGCCGTTCAGTTTAAACTCGACCGGCATCGCCGCGAGTTCGTCTTTGCTCATTGCAGTCATGATATGACCTCCGGTAAGACGCAGTGCTTTCGCACCCGCGTCCCTACTCGACTTCCTTGGGGAAATACTTCATCACGGTACGGATCGGATTCGGCGCCGCCTGACCCAGACCGCAGATCGATGCGTCGGCCATCGCGCCCGAGAGTTCTTCAAGCAGACCGCGATTCCATTTCGGCGCCTCCATCAGCTGCAGCGCTTTTGCAGTGCCGACGCGGCAGGGCGTGCACTGGCCGCAGGATTCTTCGGAAAAGAACTTCATCACGTTGCGCGCCGCGCCACGAGCCTTGTCCTTGTCGGAGAAAATAATCACTGCGGCAGAACCGATGAAACAGCCGTATTGATTGAGCGTATCGAAATCCAGCGGAATATCGCTCATCGAGGCCGGCAGGATGCCGCCCGATGCGCCGCCCGGCAGATAGCCATAGAACTGATGTCCCGGAAGCATGCCCCCGCAGTATTCGGCGATCAGTTCCTTGACCGTAATGCCCGCCGGCGCCAGATGCACGCCCGGCTTTTTCACGCGACCGGAAACCGAGAAGGAGCGCAGGCCCTTGCGGCCGTTGCGGCCGTGACCGGCGAACCAGTCCGCACCCTTCTCAAGGATGTCGCGCACCCAGTACAGGGTTTCCATGTTGTGCTCGAGCGTCGGGTAGCCGAACAGGCCGACCTGCGCCACATAGGGCGGTCGCAGCCGCGGCATGCCGCGTTTGCCTTCGATCGACTCGATCATCGCCGACTCTTCACCGCAGATATAGGCACCTGCACCGCGGCGCAGGAATATCGGCGGCAGCGGGCAGGGTGGATTCGCCTGCAGCGCCTTGATCTCTTTTTCGAGAATCGCCCGCACGCCGGCATATTCGTCGCGCAGATAGATGTAAACCTCGGAAATCTGCACCGTCCACGCGGCAATGATCATTCCTTCGAGGAAACGATGCGGATCGCGCTCGAGATAGTGCCGGTCCTTGAACGTCCCCGGCTCGCCCTCATCAATATTGATCGCCATCACCCGCGGCCCTTTTTCGCCGCGTACGATGCGCCATTTGCGCCCCGACGGAAAACCGGCGCCGCCCAGACCGCGCAGCCCCGAATTCTCCATGGTCTTGATCAGCGACTCGGCATCACGCGTGCCGTTCAGGCATTCGATCGCGATGTCATAACCGCCCTGCTTGCGGTATTCTGCGTAATTCACGTACTTGCCGACCGCACATTTGTCCTTGTTGCCGGCAACCAGCGTCTTGACCTTGTCGACCGTCGCCTGAGGCACGGGATTCTGCCCGACCACGGCCACCGGCGCCTGCTCGCAACGACCGACGCAGGGCGCCGGAATCACGCGCACCTTGTCGCCCAGC
>Ga0209358_10000455_pt1 | contig 35819 bp, 59 predicted proteins | sample LauGreFa1BDMLBSN_2_FD_187574 | JGI IMG/M metagenome (GOLD analysis project Ga0209358, IMG submission 187574) | Freshwater lake microbial communities from Lake Michigan, USA - Fa13.BD.MLB.SN (SPAdes) (version 2) | ecosystem: Environmental > Aquatic > Freshwater > Lake | place: Lake Michigan, USA... | reverse complement strand
AATTCCCCCTTATGATACAATTAATTAACAATTTCGAAACAACACTATCAGAAAATAATGGTTCCTTAATGGTCAATTATAAACATGACATACTGACAGGGTACTGTGAGTACAGAATTGTGGAGGTAAATAACAGATTCAAACAAAGAGCATGGGTTCTTATCAACACAGACATGGGGGATGTAATAGAATATATACATTCAAATTCCCCACTATCAGATGATGATCTGTTAAAGGTAGATAAGTTAATTAGAGATCACTCACTACTTCGTGTTCGTTCTCTCGCTCGTTGATTGAGATCATTCCCTATCTAAGGTTCAAGGTCTACATCAGAAATGATGTGACGACGGATCCATCCACTCACTTTAGACGTGGGGAATCTTTTCAATATTATAATAGACAATAGAGTAATACATAGAAGAGTCAGTCCAAGTATAACTACTAAGACCCCAATGTAATATAGAGGATCAAACATATCGATTCTTATATGTAGGTTCAACTAATGGTTCACATGGTAATGGTCGACAGATCATAAGTGAGATCCCCACACTGAATAGGGGAAGGAACATAAGTATAAGTAGATTCTTCATAGTAGTATAAAGATAAGAATAACATTTGATCTAATCAAATGTTTCCTTGATTAAATGTGGGGGATCCTTATATAAAAATATAAGGCAGGCTGGAGTCTACTCGGTCCCCCCCGTCAATGAAGGTTACACCACAAAGGTACAAATAATAATTGACATAACCAAACATCCCCCATATAATAATCAACTAAGTTATCAACTGACGACCTGTCATGTTAATAACTTATGGGGGACTGTAGGATCCTCCCCTCATCTTGGCATGGGGGTCCTCCCATCAAATGACCCCCTCCCCCCCTCCGTATCCCCCCCATATATGACATTTTGACACCTCAGGAGGGGGCTCAATCCCGCGTGTAAAGTATTCGTAAAAAAATTTCTGGAAAAATTTTTGACAAATTTTGGAATATCTATTATTATTATTTTATGTCAAAACAAAAACACAAAAAAAGAAAAATCAGATTTGGTGAACATTTACTTAGAGTAAATTCTAAATCTGTGAAGTTTACCGATCTATATGTAGATATGGAATTTGCCACTACTAAACTTAATGAGGTTCATTATATATTCGAAAGTTCATCAGGGTATGTAATTGGACAAGGGGAAAATTACACAAGAGCAAGAAATAATTCTAAAAAGTTTTTAAATAAGACAAATGGAAGGTTCTCTGAAATTGTAGATCATTTTACTAAGGTATAACAAACCCCCACATCTAAGTGGGGTTTTTTATTCCCTCATATATTTATAATAAAATAGTTTAATATGAATAGAAGTTATAGTAAAATTAGACACATACAAGAATCTAATTTAATTCTCGAAAAAAGATCTTTGTCTAAAGATAAAGAATATAGAGTTGTTTTATTACCAAAAAAAGTTTATGACGAATCTAATGATGTTGATGAGGCAATTAAACAATATTCTGAAGAAACCGATGGTAAAACATTTGAACATAGAGGATCTGCTTTAAGACATGCAGAAAATCTTTATAATGAAAATCCTGATAATGAAATTATGTTTGTGGTTGTTGATAATAACAACGAAGGGTATGGGGCCGTTCCTGGTATAATTGATAGTCCTTTAAGTCGTTTTGCAACAGGATTCAGTAAAGGTTATTAAAAAAAATATATTATGAAACATTTACTAAACGATATTCCTGAGTGGGAAAGAAATTCCATTAGGGAACAACACAAAGGGGGGATAACTATTGACACCTCTCGTTTTAAAAAACTTATGGAGTCTAAATTGGGTAATGTTAAACCATTAATAGATGTTTCTGATGATAAAAAATTAAATACTGAAGGGGTTGTAGATACACCATCTCAAAACTTGTCTGATATTTTTATTGATGGAAAAATTAATCCTAAAGTTAAAAAAATAATTTTAGATGGAATTTTAGAGATAGAATTACAATTTCCGGAACTTATAATAAAAGATTATTTTTTAGTTGGTGCCGCAGTAACATATCAGTACACTCAAACATCAGATATTGATACAACATTAGTTTTGGATTATAATACCGATAAAGATTTAATGAAAAAGGCCGATAAATGGATCGAAAATAATTTAGACGGTAAAACACTTTGGTTAAATAAAAGACCATTCCAATGGAAGTTAACATATGAGCAAACAAGAGACAATCTAGATAGTGTTGATTCAGCTTATGATATTGAAAATGATTCTTGGATTAAAGAACCACCAAGTTTTGAGGACGTAAGTAAAATGATTAAAACTAAAATAGAAAATAAATTTTCGAAAGAAAATGTTTTATACGGACAAATGGAAAAAACAATACAACCAATTTTACAAACAATTTATCATGAATTAGAAAAAAATTATAATCAAAAAGATATGTCTGATTTAATTAATAGAGGTTATCATAGATATGAAAAAGGAATAAAATCAATTAGAAAAAAGTCATACGGAAATGAAATTGAATTGGGTTACCCTAGTAAAAATTGGGGAAAAGGTAATTTTATTTATAAAATGTTTGATAGAGAAGACTATAATAAAGTTTTTTCTATTTTGAAACACATAGTTAAGAATAACTTATATAATGATGAAAACGAATTGAAAAAATTAAAACAATCTTTAAAGAATGTAATCAATGATGAAATTGGTTACAAAATCTAAATAAATCTAACACCTAACTCCATCATTTTTAGAATCGCTTCCGCATTGCCTTTAGCATCATCTAAAGGATTATGGTTATGTTCTGTAACCCTATATTTTTTCCAATCTGAATTAATTTTATTTGTAAATCCATTATATATATCACCAATTCTTTTTGATGAATGACCAAATGGATTTTCACCTAAAAAATAATGAAAATACCAATTAATCCATGACGCATCAAAACCGTTATTATCTGAAATTAATACTGGAATACCATCAACATTATCACTAATCCAGTTTTTAAAATTTTGCATTACTATTTTTGGGTCATCAAAATTTTCATGTTCTTCACGACTAAAATTACTTATTGATAGTGATTTTTCATCAAAAATTTCAGATATTGGTTTTGTTTTACCGTAAAAAGTTTTATCTAATGTTTTATCAACAATTACACCACCAAAACAAACCATAGAATTAATTCCTTGTAATGGACCATCAGTCTCTACGTCTATAACAATTAAAGTTTTTTTATTCATATTTTTTTATAAAATAAAGGTAGTAAAAAAAAACAGATATATTTATATGTAAACAATATTTTTATGAAAAAGATTATAAGATTAAATGAAAGAGATTTAACAAGAATCGTTAAAAGTATAATTAGAGAATCATACGATGACGACTATACGGCAAGTGGATTTGATAGAATGGGAGATGCTTCTCATTCTTCTTTTAAGTCTAAAGGTTATAGTCACAGAGGAAAAGATGATGAAGGTGAATTCTTTATTATGTTTGATGGTGAGAAATTCTATGAAGGGGATTTCGAAATTGCTGACCACAATGACACAGGAGATATCCCAAGAGTGGAGAATGGTAAATTGATTATTGCAAATCCTGCGTGGGGAGCATAAAAATATATACAGAATATAAATTAAAACCCTTCCTTCAACGGAGGGGTTTTTTATTTCCCCCTATATTTATCATTATATGAAAATCCTCATTAAAGAATCACAGTATGTCTATATATTGGAGAACTTGGATAAGAACAAGAAGTTCTTAACCAATCTTATGGGTATGGACTTCACGGGGAAAATCAAACAAGTAACCTCATCGTATGATGTCCCAATGGAGTTTGATGATGTTATAGGTCCTGATGGAATTAGAAGATATTTAAACAATTATGGACCTATGTATCTTTTTGAACTTGACGGATACGAATATCTTTATTTAGATATGGGGGATCATGAGAAGTTTATTGATGAGAAAGGAAATATCTTTATTGAAAATGAAATCCCCGAAAGACTTGGTATAGATATTATGGGTTTGAGGTTCTCAGATATTATTAATATGTATTTCAACGAGGAGGAGACTCTTAATGAGAGTCTTATTAGTGAGGAGACCAACAAGTCTTTAAAACTTCTCACAAAGTACTACGATATTGAAGGTGATGGTGCTACATATCGTGGGGATAATAAAATACAGACCCTTGTTACATTCTTCCCTAAAGACTATGATAATGAAATGTCCGATCATGCTGGATCATCCATTTGTAATTGGGAGTTTGATCCACCACATGATCTTATATTTAAATTCATGACCCTACCCAATCCTTCGTTTATTCCTCTAATGGATTATGTTGGGGAAACGGAAGATCTTGAGGAGTACTTGGAGGTCATTCATAGAAAGGAAGCCGAGAAGTTTTTGGTAAAAATAAAAAAAGGTAGTAGATCTTAAAACACTCCACTTCGTGTCGGTCTACGACACGACCCCCCTATTCTGATATAGTCAAATATCGAAAAAAAATTTCCAGAAAAATATTGAGAAAATTTAGGTATTTATTAGAAAAGAATATATAATGAAAAATATAAGATTAAATGAATCAGATATATCAAGAATCGTAAAAAGGGTTATTGAAGAAGATAGAAAAGAATCGATGATTGAAAAAATCAAAAGAAAACTTAAAGGAATATCTGACGATCAGTTGGTATATAACATGGAAAACAATCTTCCTTGGGATTGGAAAGGTTCTAAAGAAGGATATCATGAAAAAATGGAACCAAGAAAAAATAATCGAGGTTCTAACTAAATTTATAGTAGGGTTTTTTCATTTTTCTTCCTTTCTTATTGGGGGCGTAAACCGCGGGTCCCGACTTCGTCGGAAAAATCGACCGACCGAACCCTTCGGGTATTTTTATCATTTATATTATAACTTACTTAGTGGTCCATTTAGAAAAAGGGGTCGACTTGTATATTTATTAATATGGATCATCTAATTAAAAGAATTATTAAAGAAACACTTATTGAGAAATTCTTTGACTCTATGTTTTCTGATTTAAATTTGGACAACTTGGAATCTATGCCAATCAAAGACAATAGAAGTGTTCATAAAAATAGTGTTGGGTATTATAATCCTGATCTAAAAAAAATGATCTTTAGAGTTGTAGAACCATTTAAGAGTTCATATTGGGATTCAGATGATCCACAAAGTAGAATTAGACCGATTCAAAATCCAAAAAGTTTATATATTAGAGAAGATATATATAGAACAATTATGGATTTTATTCCTGATGAAAAAATGGTAATTGATTGGTTCAATAAAAGATATGATCAAAATGTTGAAAAAATACTAAACGGAGGATTTCACTTATTTGTATGAAAATAATAATTACAGAATCGCAACTAAACAGAGCATACTTCAAGTACTTGAATTACATACTTGACGGTATTAAATTTAACGTATCTAAATCTGAATCAGGATATAGAGTATACTACATTGATGACGTTAGAACTTTTACTTATAGTGAAAGAAGTGAAGACGTTTATTTTTTCAAAATGTATGTTGATGAGTTAAGAGATATGTTTGTCAATTTGGATGAGGACGAAGCCTTAGAAATTATTGGTAAATGGATCCAACTTAAATTTGGATATCCCGTTAGAACGGTGTATTCTACTGAAACAATGTATAGGGATTAATATGAAAATTATTATTACAGAGGAACAAGCGGAATCTATTAGAAAGATTAAAGTATTCGAAAAATATATTGATCATATTTTATCTGAGTATTCTTGGTATGAAGGGATTGATAGTTTTAAGGTTGAGCCATTTAGGTTTAGAGATCCATTTCCATATGAGGTTCCGTTGTATAGATTTTTTATAAAGACAAACGATCATGAACAGTCATTTCATGATGGGGATTCAGATAACTCACCTATAACAAATGATATTGATGAGATGTTTGAGTCATTATTCCCAAAGAAAGATGGTAAATGGACCGCAGTTTGGGTATTTAATTATGTTGATCCCTGAGTTATGGAAAATTTAAAACTAAAAAAATTATTAAAGAAACTTTTTGAGAACAAGAAGTTTGAGATAAGACTTAAAGATACTGAAACCTATTATGATGGATATAACTATGTTACTGATGATGTAGTCTATGAATTTAAATTTCATGTTGTTGTTAGAAGTGTTATTGGTACGGGAATAGATGCTGTTGGTGATATAGATATTATTATTGATTCTATAACTAAAAATGGTGAGGACTATTATAATAATTGGGTTAATAGACATTATGATGATGGGGCGTGGTATATTGATGAACTTCATGATAAATTTCACGATGAATACTTTTCGCATCTACCATTTAGTATTTATACTAACTTCTATGGTTATGATCAAGAAAGAAATGAAGAAGATACAATACTAGAATCTGTAATTAAAAAAATTGTTAGAAAGTTGTTATAAAATTATGATAGTAGAAATAACCAAATCACAATATAAAAGACTTATTTATAAGTTATTGGATACATTATATGGTCCAAAAATTTCATATAGGTGGAATAATGATTTGATTGAGATACTATCAAATGAGGGTGATGAAATTTTTTATGTTTATACCAAAAACGGAAGAGCTCGTGGATGTAAAAAAGATATGTATGTTATTGGCTCAACCGAAGACGAAATAAATGACTTTATACCAAAAGCTGCAATAAGAAAAAAATTATTTGCTAAAACCGTTCTTTCTTATGTTACTGATAAGACGGGTCTTGATATTGATTGTATTGAGTTTTGGTATCCCAAAATTACTAAGGGTGTTAATCATAATGAGAAATATAACTTCAATGTGAAAAAGAATAAAAAGAGTAAAATGTAATTCCCCTTTCTTTTGACTGGGGGATTTTTTTTGTCTATATTTTTTTTTATGTGTAACGATCCACTTTTTAGATTACGACAAAATGAAGATTTCGTAAATGAAATGCTTAACCGACCCTTTAATTCTTACTCTGAGTTTAAACAAAAAGAAGAGGATACTAAGGTATTATTCTTAATTAAAGACAAATACCTAAAACTTCTTGGTAAATTTATTGAAGACACATACCCCAACTTGAGATTTGATATTTTTATTAGAAATAGAAACCCAAAAGAACAAAAACCTCAATGGTATGGACATACCTATATGGAGTTAGTCATATTTGATGTTGTAGGACAAGCGATATATAATCCTATGACTTTTGAACCGGTGTATAGAACCACGACCTATAATGGATATCTTTCTATGGATATAATTTACGATGAAATAGATTCATTTATTCCTGAAATCAATAAACACCTAATGATTACTTTTGTACCTTACCTTAATCCCGATCAAATGAGACCTGAACAATTTTCTAATCTACAACCTTTTGAATGTTGGGATAAGTATTGGAAATATGAAAATTATAAAAGACCATATCAAGGTGAATTTAACCCTAATTATTAATAAAAATGGAAGAAAATAAAATTAAGGTTTCAGTAGAGGTAACTATAGAAGGTGATAATAATTTTTTATTTAATATTCTTGCACCACAATCTTTGGATTCTGATATGATTAGATCTATTTTGGTTGGTGGTGTTGCTTTATCTATACGTGCAGAAGAAACCCCTAAAGATCAGGCAAAGGCTCTAAGAGATGTTATCGATTATTTGGAGTCCGAGTTCATAAATCCGGATTCATTTTCTGACGCCAAAATATTCAAAAACTAATTTTTTACCTTTTTGTTCTCTTTAACTATTTATCAATTATATATTAGTTATGAACAACGAACAAAAAGCAATGGTGTATAATCAACTGATGTTTGAGTATACAAAAATACAAAATCAAATCTCCTCGATTAAGGGTGAGTCCATCTCATTAAATCAGAATCAAATTAATGAGGTTCGTGAACTTGAGAGAAAACTTAACTTTATTATGCAAAAGGCATCTCAACTGTAATCAATTTTTATTTTTGGACATATTTATTAGTATGAAAAAAATTGTTGATTATAAAGTAAGATTTAACTCACTAATGGAATCTTCTATGGGTGATGTTAAACCATTAATAGTGGAAAACCCTACCCCCACAGGAAGAAATAATCCTGATTGGGTTAATTTAAGAGTAAAAGCTATGGGTCTACCATTCAAACCAAAGGTGATTACTTTTGGAACTGATGATCAGAGTTTGAATTGGGGTAGTGCTAAATCCGCTAAAGGAAATTACGCTCTTGTAATTGATGACAAATCACCTTATTTTGATCTTTTCACTAAAGAATATAATTCTGATTCAGAGAAATCTCTTCACCAATGGTGGGCAGATAACGGATATGAGGTTGACACAACAACTGACAGAGTTAAAATAGATATAAAAAATATAGATAAATTAATGACAGATCTTAAGTCATTTTTTGATAAATTTCCACCTGAATAGTAAGTTATGAAAAATATTAAAAATTATAGAAAAAGATTTAACATGTTGATGGAATCAACTATGGGAAACGTAAAACCACTTATTTCTGAAAATGAGATTGATGAAGACACATTCAATGCTGATCCATATGAATTAGAAGCAGTAGATGGCGCGGTTAAGATAACCAATAAAGAAGATAATACTTCTTTAATTTATAAAATTGAAGTTGGTATATTTGGTCTTTGGAAGTCGGTAGATGTTGTTGATTTTCCAAACGGGGACTCAATTGAAATGAAAACTTTAGGATTCTCAAGAGTAGAAAGTTTAGGAGGATTCTCAACCTCAGAAATTTCAAACGCTTTGAAAATGGAATGGGGTAAGGATGTTATTGAATTTGACGATCTAGAGGAAGAAACCGGGTTCAAATTCAAATTTATAAAAGTTCAAGGTTCTGAAGAGGATTCGGATGAGAACGAAGAAGGAGAAGGAGAAGAAAAAGAAGATAATTAATATGAAAAAGTTTGAAAGACTTACTGAAAATGATATATCAAAAATTGTAAAAACTCTTCTTAAAGAAGATTTAAGTACATTACCGTTTGAAACTATATCTAATAATTTTCCTGATAATTTAGATGGGACGGATTTCTTTTCTAAAGTAATTCCTAAAATATATGAAAAATCTCCAGATAGATTTGTAAACGCTTGTGCAAGTAGGCTTTCATTGGCACTTAATAATGCTGGGTATACCCCATCACCTGTGGCATTTAAAACACAAAACGATTATAGTGTTGACGGAAAAAATTATCCAAAAGGTAGTAGTTTAATTACTTCAGCAATTGTGATGAAAGACTATTTAACAAAAAATTTTGGTAAACCATTGGTAGTATCAAATGATGATTCACAGAAGGTTGCAGATGCAATAAATGGAGTAAAAGGAATGTTTGTAATTACTAATGTTCCTGGTTGGGGCGCTTCAGGTCACGCAGACATTTACAGAGGTGGAGACGGTAGTGATTGTGGAAATAATTGTCATTTTGGTGAAGGAGGAACATTATACTTTTGGGGTATGAAATCACAAATTGAGGTTAACGCTTTTAAATGTGGATGGAGTAATGACGTTGAGGGTTATAAGAAATCTAATTGGACTTGTTATGATGATCCGTTAAAGCCTTCTCCAGCCAAAAACGCTAAAAAATGTGGTTATGGTGATGATGTGAAGGCATACAGATTAAGTGGATATAAATGTAAAAATTAAAAAAATGAAAAAAATGAAAAAAATTATAAAATTAACAGAAGATGATCTAACAAGGATCATCAAAAGAGTTATCAGAGAAACCGACGAAACCCAACATCAAGAACCAAGTGCTGAATTAATTGCATCATTATCAAGTGAAACCCAAGATGATGAAAAAGATGATGAAAAGGGCATGACTCAACAAGTAGCTGAAGATTTGTATAGAAGAAGAATGGATAGGAGAATATTAAATGAAGATGATGTATGGGAGGTAATAAAAAAAATAAAGTCTTGTTACGCTAATGCTGGTAAACCTTTTCCAGGTCCATGTGAAAAAGGTACACATTCAGTTTGTAAGGAAAAAATCCGAGATACTGTCTATTCTATGATTAAAGAATACCCAAAAAAACTTCAGGACCCCCGTATTGAAAAATTTTGGGGTTGTATAACTAAAGCAGATCCATCGGTATTTGCTGGAATGGGATAAACTAAAAACCCCCACCGAAAGATGGGGGTTTTCTTTTTTAAAACGTTTTTAAATCGTTTTTAGAAAAGGTGTACTCAGCACTGTACAAATATTCACCAAAGTTAAGATCGTACCAAGGACTTTCTCCATTATCCCCCACAAGTATTTGAATGTCTTGTGCCGGCATATAACTCTGAGCTAACATAAATTTTACTTCACCCTTTTCATTTACACATTTATCAACAACAATTACTGCATGACCAGGAAATCCACCAATTACAAATACATCACCAATTTGTAAATCATCAGTACTTTTAGATGTTAGTTGTTTATTTAAAGAGTAAGTGTTTGCGTAACAGAACACACCACACATGTATGACCAAAGGTTTTCTTTGGTTGGAGTTTTCCCACCAAGATAGTTTATGTAATTTGATTTTTTACCACTTACATATAAAAACTCAATTTCACCATAACGTTTTTGTGAAAACAAATATTCTGCACGTAACCTCATCACCGCATCTGCACACTGATAATTAGAATTTCCGTTGAAAGGAAGGTCAACAACTGCACAATAAGCTGAAGTGTTTAGTTTTGATGTACCGTCAAAATGTAGAACAGATGTTCCATTAGGTTTCAACGGTAAATTTTGTAAATAAGAACCAAAAGATCCATCTTCAGAATCAACACGAGTAAATCCTTGTGGTATGTTGAATCGTGTTTTAACTGTTGTGCCATTTTCATTAAGAATTGGCATTTCTTTGACAATCGTATCACTAATTTCTTCATTTGTTGAAGAGTTTTTTTGTGCTGATGTCTCGGTACAAGAAGTTGTAATGAGTAAGATGGTCAAAAATAAAATAGACCCGATAAATAATTTAATTGTTTTCATGTTGTTTTTTTTTACAAACATAATTAAAAAAATCAAATAAAAAAAATTACATTCATTTTTTAACAAATTATGGATTAAACCTTGAATATTAACCATTTGATATATATTTATATTTAAAATCTATTATGAAACATTTACTAAACGATATTCCAGAGTGGGAAAGAAACTCTATTAGAGAACAACACAATGGAGGTATGTCAATTGATACTTCTAAATTCAAAAGGTTGTTAGAGTCAATCGGAGGTAACGTAAAACCATTAGTAACAGAAGAAGTGAGTAACTCGATTGTAAAAATTCAAAAAAACTTTGGCGGTAATCCTGATGAACATTTCTTCATGTTATCTCAAAAAGTTAAAGGAAGTAATGGTTTTATTTATAACTGTACTGACAAAGATATTAGAGTTGGTGACGGACCAGGTTCTTACAAAGCTGAAGATTTTGGTTTAGATCCTGTTGACACCCAAGCAAAAATTAATGGTGTTTGTAAAACACAACCAACGGCATAATATGAAAAAGATAATAAAACTTACAGAGTCTGATCTCACAAGAATTATTGAAAGAGTGATTAGTGAATCAGAATTAATGATAGCGCCATATAAGATTCAAGCGGTTAATGGTTTATTGAAAATAACTAATACCTCAACAAGTAAATCTATTAAGTATCGATTAGAAAAAACTTTAGTTGGTTTTAGAAAAAGTTTATATGTTGAATCTTTGGATGAAAATAAAATGGTCGTTAGTGTTGCAGGAATTAAACAAGACGTTATGATTATCAAAGAAAAACTTAAAATGTTCTTAAGTAAAAATTTTGGTAAAGATGAGGTTACATATAAGACCGAAGACGGATCAACAGTGTATTTTGTAAAAGTAGGATAAACTAAAAATAAAAAAAATCATGAAAAAAGTAATCAAATTAAACGAAAATGATCTAACAAGAATTGTTAGAAGAGTAATCAAAGAAAATAAATTAGGTAGTGCAATGAGCTTCTTAGATAAATACCTTCAAGAAAGAGGTGGGACTTTAGGGGCAAGAAAACCACAAGAAATTATGTCTGATTTAGATGAGTTAGAAAGAGCAATTAAATTAGAAAGAAATAATTTAGATGTTGCATCAAAAAGACCAAATCCAAACTGGGGCGATATGGACGACATGGAAATGGATATGGATGTTGATTTTGATGATAATATGTAATCAAATGATTTAAATTATGATAGTTATTAAAACCTCACCTATTGGTGGGGTTTTTTGTTTTGTATGGTATTTATTTAATATGAAAATTATTATTTCAGAAAATCAACTTGGTCTTATTAGACGGACGAGTGAAATCGAAAGGTTGATAGATCCAACAATGGATATGGTATATGAATATTTACAAGGGAGTGATCCGTCTCCATTGGAAAAAAGACTTTATGGTCCTTTCGAAAGCACTGTGGTGATGAAACTTGCAAACGAACTTGCAAACAAAACCAGACTTTCAGGTGATGAAAAAGTAACATTAAGAAATCAAATACAAAGATATATTACAAACGAATATTATACAAAAATTAGAGACTACTTTATGTCTCGTTTAGATAACAAATAAACAATTTAATAAATAAAAAAAATGAAAGATATTTTTAAACAATCAAATTCAGAAAAAAACGAAATTTTGGAAATGCATAAAAAGGCAACTTCCAATCATTACTTGTTCGAACAACACTTAGATGGTGAAATGGAAGAAGGTGGAGGAACGTGGGAAGGTATTAAAGGTTTCTTTAGAGGAAAAGGATATTATTATACTAAGTACTTAACTCAAATTCAAAATGTTGTAGAAAAATTACAAAGAAAATTGGGTGATGATAAAAAAATAAAGGCAGATCTTGATGAAATTTTGGAAGATGTGACTGAATCATCAATGGAAGAAGCAAAAAAAGACAAACTTTTAGATTTAATGGTGGAGATATCTGAGGGAATTGAAGGTGCGAGCCGACTTTTAGAAATGCAAATTCAAAAAATTAAAGACCTTAAAAAATAATTTTCAAAAATCAGGTGAAAATAATAATTTCTGAATCCCAATACTCAAAACTTTTCGAATCAAATTACGAAAAGCACTCGAACCTCATCTATAAAATGTGGGACGAAGGTATGGATTTCTATGAGATTTCAGATTTAACCGGATTATCTATAGAACAAATAATTTTTCTTTTGAAAGACAAAGAAATACATATTGATTGTGGTTTAGCTTATAAATTAGTTGGTTTACTTTTTAGAACAAATTTAGTTAACAAGAAACATAGTTTTGAAGACATGGGTGCGGACATAGAGTTCTCATGGGATGGTTTTGGTGGTTATACTACTTTTGTATATCATGACCCAAGTTACAAATTAGTTGGTTTTTCAACACCTTATTGGGATGGTGATTGTAGAACACCTGTTGATGGTTCGTATTTTGAAGATAAAGAGTCTGATGAATATTATGATAGTTATGATAATCAAGGTTTAACAACAAGTTATACCCCACAAAGTTTTGAGTCTATTTCAGAATTAATTTATTTTTTAAATAACGAATATCCTAAATTGTTAATCGAACCAATTGAAAAGTTATTAAAATATTATAAAGATAGAATTTAGATAAATGATTTCAGAAAAACACATAGAAAGAATCAATAAGGTAATCAAAGACATGGTCTTTGAATTCGACGGGAATATCTTTACCCCGGATCTTAGTGTTAAATTTGAGTATCAATTTGTGATTACTGGTCAAAGAAAAATGATTTCTGTTGGTGAGTATTATGACTATTTAGATGTCTTAGTTAAAATTATTGATGCGGATGAACATTCTACCAAACTACTTGCGGTGTTTAGTTTACTTAAAAATAATGTTAATAACGATTACATATTAAAGACTCGTTTGGATAACGCTCTTAGTGAGGAGTTGTCGTATTTTTTTAATGAATCTTATGTTAGAGTTCAAATTGTTAAAGTACAAATTGGAGATGAACTACAAGAGAAAATTGAAGATATGCTTACAGAAATTCAAAAATAATATTTATATTTTAAAGTATGAGAAAAATAGAACAATATCCCGATAAAGCACTTAGACCAATTTTGGTTAGTATAGTTGAGTCATTAGAAAATGAAGGAGTATCTTTAGATGATTTAGTTGAAGATTACGAAGATAGGTTTACCGAGGCTTACGGGCCAATTGAATCGGAATTAGAAACTTATGGTTTAGAATCTGAATTCGAAGATGTTACTTTTATTATTTACATTTTACTTGAAAATCCTGAGTTCACAACTGAACCAATTAAAAGACCTAAGTTGAAAAGTTATGAAGTTACTCATGTTTACGAAAGAACCGCAAGAATCCAAGACACTTATCTAAACACATATAATAGTTATATACCGATAACAAAAGATATGTTAATTGATCTACAATCTGAAGGTTTCTACGAACCTTATGATGGTGAAGAAATCGACTCAGAAGTTTTAGATTCTGATTGGGTTGACGATTTTATTGACAATATTAAAGTAGTTTAATTTTTAATTTTTTTAATCTATATTTGTTTTTGATGAAAAAGGCAAGTATGAAACTTTTTGATTTGGTCTATGGTGAGTTAATTCCTGTAGAATCAAAAATCTTTGGTAAAATGGTTTTCATATTTTACACCATTGACGATCAACTAATACCTCAGATCGTGTACTACCCTTCCACTAAAGAAATAAAAACTCTAAGAGAAATTGAAGTAGAGTTTTCATCTTTTATTCCACTACACCGCGACGAATTCATAAAACAATTTTCTAATTGGGTCAGAGAACGATACTCAGAAGAAATGATCTTTAAAGGAGTCGAGTATGTCGACTTTTTAGAAGAACTACTTGTGTGATATTTATTATTATGAGTATAAGAGACGAGTTATTGAAATTCAAAAATTCAACGAAGAATAAAAAACAATCATTACAAGAACAAAGTGTATTTTCCAATCTTCCTGGCGTTGAGCCGGATAAGAAGGATTATAGAAGACCCATTCCTGATCCTGTTATGTTGCCAGATTGTTTTACCGCTCTTATGAAGTCTGACATAAATATGGTTTCATATAATAAAAATACTTTACAGGACGGGTCTCAAAAACGTGTAAATGAAGTTGATATCATCTTTGATCCTAAAGCTCCGTCAGATCAATTAGGATTGACACTAATCAAAGATGGTAAACCTTTTTGTTTTGTTAAAAAGTAGATATTTATTATTAAATTCTAAAACTATGGCAAAGGCAAAAAAAGAAGGTAAAAAAAAGAAAAGTCGTAAAAGTGTATTGAGGTCTTTAAGATTGGTAGAACACAACAACAAAATGATTAAAAAATATAAAGAAGAATTAAATGGAAAATAGATTATTATCAGAAATCAATTCTATGAGATCAATGATGGGATTGATTAACGAAGATCAAGAAATGGCTAGCCAAGCGTCTGATTTAAGTAAAGCCCAAAATTTAGCTAAGTTAGACGGATTAGATGTTGACGTTAAAAACTTTTTAGACAAAACTAATCCCATGTGTGAACCACCAAAGACAGGTAATGAAGAACATGATGGTATTTTGAAAAAAGTGTGGAGTTGGGCAAATGATCCGGCAAACAAAGGTAAACTAAAGGATACATTTACAAAAGTTAAATCTGCAATATCACAAGCAAAAAAAGAATCAAAGGGTGGTGAGATATCTGAACAATTGGCACCAATTGTTATTGGGACTGTAACAATTGGACCAGGAATTTTAATTGCTGTGGGAATATTTATCTTAATAATAATTATAGTGGCAATGATGCCAAAAAAGACTAGATGTCAAACATGGAAAACTGTTGATGATTTAGTATAAAAAACAAATAAGATAATGTTTTTTTTGAAACATTAGATATTTATATACAAACACAAAATAAAATGGGAAGAAAAATAAGACTAACAGAATCTGAGTTTCATACATTAATTAGAAGAATTGTTAAAGAAACTCAAGAAGAAATGATGAACCAAGAAATGGAAGAAGGTTTCTTTGGTGATATGGCAGATAAAGTAAGAGGTTTTGGTGACAAATTTGCTAAAGCGGTTGAAATGGCTAAAGAAGAAGCCATGGAATTCTTTGAACAACTATCTCCAGCAAAATTATCAACAGTAAAAATGAAAATAAGAGACTTAAATCTTGAGCCTGTTGTTGAGAAAATAGGGCAAATGGAGGATGAGGAGTCAGAATTAAATGAGTCTTATTTCTTAAACGAAGGTATTATGGATAGAGTTGAAAGATTTATGGCTAGATATGGTTTAGGTCTTTCAGGAACTTTAGGTATTTCAGGGTTTTTAGCCTTTTTATCTGAGATTCCAGGATGGATTGATTTTGATTTTTTAACAAAAGTACATGAGATTGTTGAAATGACAGGATTAGGAAATTATGCAGGTCCTGTTTCATTCCTTGTATTTGCTTTAGGTGTTATTGGAGCAATTTGGAGTTTAGCGTCAAAACACAGTAGAGAAGAAAGATAAAACATTTTTTATTATAAAAGGAAAACCCCACATTAGTGGGGTTTTTTGTTTTTCTTATCTTTTAAAAATCCCTGAAGGATTTCTACGATTTGATCAATCTCTTCACCTTCTTCAGGTGTCACCAAACACCAATTCTTTTTAAGAATCGCGTATCTCCAAAAAATAAAATAGTGAGACAAGATTAATAAAGAAACCGTAAAAAAGTTTATTTCAACAAGTAACCAAAATAGAAATGTGAAGTGTAAAAAAGACACAATAAAATTTACTTCTCTTGAGCTAAAAAACGATAACGTTTTATAGACAGAAATTACAAACCGTAATTTACTAACTGAAGAGTCTTTGTACTCATCCGCTTCTTTTTGAATCTTGGACATTGTTTCCATTATTTTTTATTTAACATTTCTACAAATATAAAACTTTTATATTAAATAAAAAAAATTATTCAACAGAAATTAATTCTAAATCAAAAATTAAATCTTTTCCTGCTAATGGGTGGTTTGCATCTAATACAACATGATCCTCATGAACTTCTTTAACCAATACATTCATAGGACCTTGAGGTGTCATTGTTTGTAACATTTGACCTACTTCAATACCTTCAGGTACTCTATCTTTTGGGACATCAGCAACCATTTGAGGATTAATGTCACCGTAAGCGTCCATAAAAGGAATGTTCACAGTTTTCTTTTCACCAACATTCATACCCAATAAACCTTTTTCAAATCCAGGGATCAAAGCACCTTGACCTAAAGTTACTGATAAAGGTTCACGTCCTTCAGTTAAAGATGAATCAAATACTGTTCCGTCTTCTAATTTACCCGTGTAATTTACAGACACGGTACTGTTTACATCTACTGTTTTCATAATAATTTCAAAATTTGTTATAAGGATAGTAATTAAAAAACACTATGTAAAACGATATTTATTATAATATGAAAGATTTTTTAAAACATCTCTATCTTACATTAATGAATAAATACGGATCATTCATGTGGTTTGGGGTACATATGGGTGTAACTCAAGTTGATTGGCATTGGATTTTGGAAACTGTATCATGTGTATTGATTAATTTGATGGTTTTGCATACAATTTATATCGAATGGAAAGACAATAAGGTGAAGAATTAGCAACGGACCTATTTGAGTTTTCATTTATTAACAACTCATTTGATTTAAATTCGTATTTATAGTATGAAACATTTATTACTTTTATTATTATTCCCCTTTTTTGTTTATTCACAATATTGTCCTTCTTTAGGTCCTAATCAACTTCTTCCGTGTGGAGTTAACTCTACTACATTAACGGCTGATTTAAGTCAGTGTGGACCTGGCGGACCAAACCCTAACCAAACAACTAACTATGGGGTTACAAATATTCCATATGTTGCTCAGACCAACACAGGAACACAGTTATTTATGGGTGATGACACTCAACAAGGACCATTTAATATCGGATTCACTTTTTGTTTTTTTGGTAATACCTACACACAGTTTTGGGTGGGTTCTAATGGGTGGATTTCTTTTTCAGGTGGACAACCAATTACATTTACATCACAAACAATACCTACCGCCAATTTTTTAGTACCAAAAAATTGTATTATGGGACCTTGGCAAGATTGGCATCCTGGTTTAGGAGGTCAAATTAGATATCAAGTACAAGGTGTTGCTCCATGTAGGAAATTAGTAGTTAGTTGGATAGGTGTTCCTATGTATTCTTGTACAAATAATCAAGGAACATTTCATATTGTAATTCATGAATCAACCAACATTATTGAAAACCATATAGCAAATAAACCTGCTTGTGTACAATGGCAAGGAGGTACTGCAACACAAGGTATTCACAATTTACCGGGAACTATTGGTATTGCCGTAACTGGTAGAAACTCAACGGCTTGGACTACAGTTAATAACTCATATAGATGGACTCCATCTGGACCTGTAGTTACACCAACTCTAACTTGGTATCAAGTCGGTAACCCAAATCCAATAGGAACAGGACCGACTATAACAGTAACACCACCACCAGCAGGTGCAAATTACACTTGTCACTTGGTTTACCCTACTTGTAACGCTGGATGGGCAACATGTAATGCGGGTATCGGTAATTTAGGGCCCGATACTGTGTTTGTTCAACCAGGTCCACCCCAATTACCACCACCAAATTTAATTTTACAAGACCCAAACTGTAATAACGGATGTGATGGTTCGATTACAGTAGTTCCTAACGGTGGAACAGGGGTAACAACCATTTCTTGGAACGGTGGGTCAACAAACTTAACGTTAAATAACTTATGTAGTGGTAACTATCCATTTAATTTGGTAGATGCTGCAGGTTGTACATATAGTGGATCAGCAACTTTACTTAATCCTCCACCATTACAAGCGCCACAATTTGCAAATAACAACCCAACTTGTTTTGGTTATTGTGATGGAACCTCAACTGTGAACCCAATTGATGGTGTTGCACCTTATACATTTGTTTGGGGTAACGGTCAAACAACACAAACGGCAATAAATCTTTGTTCAGGACCACAAACCGTAACAGTTTACGATCAATATAACTGCCCTGCACAAGGTACAACTACTTTAGTAGATCCTCCGATGGTTACAATCAACCAAATTACAGGTTTAGATACTGTTTGTTATAATTCTACAATCAATTTATACAACGTCTCAAGTGTTTTTCCTAACTTAGGGTACGTTTGGACTACCACAATAGGAAATATCACGTCAGGTCAAGGGACAAATCAAATAAATTTGGATGTTACAGGAGTAAATGGTGGTCTTTATAACAACGCACTATCGGTTATTGGTGTAAATCAACTTGGATGTCAATCATTACCACAAACTTTTACTATAGTTGACTTAAATATTCTTCCGGTAATCACTCCTGTTGGGCCTTTCTGTGAATATGAAGAATGTATTACCCTTATGGCAACCCCATCAGGTGGAAATTTTAGTGGAATGAATGTTTGGGGTGACCAATATTGCCCAAACAACGGATTTATTGGAATAGATCAAGTAAATTATACGTATAATCAATCAGGTTGTTGGTTTGATACGAGCACTATTGTACAAGTTTACCCAAGACCATTACTAACACCTGTAGTTAATGGTGTTATAGGTGAAAATAATGAGTATCATGAGTTATGTGAGGGTGATACTATTACCGATATCTTCGATGCAATCTCAGTAAGTGGTGGTTTTAACGAATGGTATCACTTTGGTGACACAACTGTAAACCAAACATTAAATATTACTTGGGATCAAGACGGAATATTCCAATTTAATGTCGTAAGATGGGATAATGGATGTGTTTCTAACCCTCAAAACTTTGTTGTAACCATAGAATTGTGTCCAAATGAGCTATTTTACATACCAAACGCCTTTACACCTGATGGTGATGAAAGAAATAACACATTTAAACCTGTAATTACAAGTGGTGTGGACCTTTTTAACTATAGTTTTTACATATACAACCGTTGGGGACAAGTAATTTGGGAGTCTTATAACCCAAATATAGGTTGGGATGGTACTTTTAACAACATTATGTGTCAAGATGGTATCTATACTTGGAAATTAAAGTTTAAAACTCCTAAAACTGATGAAATTAAAGAGTTTATGGGAAGTTTAACACTTATGAGGTAAGAGATATTTATTAATATGAGTAAAAATAAGAATCCTAAGCTAAAAGAAGGTGATCGTATTGTATTAATATACATGCCAGGTGAAGATGTTGATACAGGAACCAAAGGAAAAGTTAGAAAAATAACCCCACAACCTAGTTTTGGGTCGGAATTTGACTATATGTACGATGTTGAGTGGTATGATGAAGATGATAAGGTAATAAGTACCCTATCTTTAATTCCACAAAGCGATACTTGGATGTTAGATCCTGAATTTAACTCTAAAAACATACAAGAAGCTCGTTTTACAGAGTTAGATGACCTAATTAAACACCATGAGTGGTCAAAATTGTTCAAAAAGTCTGATTTACAGTACATTATAGACTATTTGAAGGTAATTAGGGAACTTGGGGTAGTAAATATGATGGAAGCGGGTCAATTTTTGGGTCAAACAAAGGAATATCTCACAAAATACTTTGATTTACACCGTATGCAACGTGAATTAGACAATGATAAAGAAGAATTAATCGAAAAAATCATAGATATGTCTGATAAAGTAAGAAATATTATGATTTCAGCGTCAATTACTGATTTAGAACGTAAAAATCAAGAAATTACAGGTAGATCGGCAACAAATAGAATAAATAGACTCGCAGGAGAACTATTAAGGTGGTATATTAAGTCTTTTTAGTTGATTTTATTAAAAAAAACACCGATTATTAGGTAAAATCAAACAAATTATGACACTTTTATCTATTTCTTTACTCGTTTTTGGTATTTCTATACTATTTTTTACCATTTTAATGTTAATTTGGTGGAAAAAATACGGAAAAGACCTATTTTCTACCTTAAAAGACCTAAAAAACATGCAAAATCCACAAAATTTCATGGAAAACATGGGAAATCTAAGTAATTTAGAGGATTTTTACAAGAATATGGGTAATTTTGGAGGTCAAATGGGTGGTTTTGGTAATAAAATGGGTGATTTTAGTCAAAGAATGAGTGAATTTGCTAAAAAAATGACCAAAAAGTAGTCTATTTTGACCTTATTATGTACTAAAAAACCCCCAAAATAGGGGGTTTTTACGTTAAAATATGGTTATTTTTACTCTTTTTCAGTAGTTTCTTCTTTAAAAAAATTGGTTAAAAACTTACCTACAACACCTAAAACTATAGATGTCACTATCATTACCTTAATTTCTGTAGGTGTAAATATCTCTTTTAGGTTATCAAACTGCCATAATCCACCAATTGCGATCACAGAAGCGGCGGCTAATAAGGCATCTCCTGTTTTTCTCCACTTTTTTGGTGTAGGTTTCCAATATTGACACAATAAACCATTAACTTTTTTTCTCATATTATATCATATTATTAAGTCCTGTACCAACTTTAGCAGCAGCAGATGCTACATTTAGGGATGGGTTATAAAAATCTTTGTAAATTTGATTTTTTAAATATGCAATAGATTTTGGACTTGTAACTGGTTTCCACTGTGGGTTCTTAGCTTGTTTTGGTGCGTAAAAGAATTTTTCACCGGCCTTTCTATATTTGTAATTATCACCTTCTCTACCTAATCTTATTCCTGAAGCAACCTGACCAACTACTTTACCACCAACATCGGTTACTTTGGCAATTTCACCTGAAGCGGATTTAACACTCTTGGCGACTTTTTGTAAACTTTTAACGTCAAAATCATCTTTGAAACTATTTAAACCTTTCATGAGGGACTTACTTTCTTTTCCTGTTTTGTGGGCCAACTCTGCAAACCTAATCATATCACCATATATCGGGCCGAATTTTTTGTCAACCATTTCTGCCGCTGTCTCCACACCATATTCTTTAATTGGGTCTGTTGCATATTTCTCAACATTTTTAGTAACGGCAGGTTTTAGTCCTTTTTCTAAAAACTTTTTACCTAATTCACCTTCTAACCAAGCAGGATTACCAAACCATTTGGATAATCTCGATCTAATACCTTCAGCGACTGCCTCAATACCTTTCTCCACTAAACCTTTTGCCGCCTTTTTCTCGACCTGACCTAAAACCGCCTTTTCAGCTGCAATTGCTTCACCTTTACCAAACCATTTCATTATAGACTCAACAAAACCGGCTATCCATCCTTTGACTTTAGATGCTCCTTGTTTTAATAATGTGGCCATTTCCTCACCTATCAAACCTTTGAATTTAGTTGCCACCCATTCAGCCGCTTTTGCGATACCTGAACCTGCCTTACCTAAACCACCTTCTATCGCAGGTAAAAATTTTTGGATTAATTTACCAAAACTTGTTTCTCTCAACCATAAAAATACTTTTTCTAAAGAAGAGAAAACCGCACCTTTAGCCGCTTTTGTGAATGGAGCTAATGCGGTTGACATTATACCTGTAGTGCAGAGACATAAAGTGTCGAAAACAATGTTTAACCATTCTGGAGTTCCCAAAATTAAATTAACAAAATCCCAATTAACTATTAAACCCCATACTACCGCAGGGATTGCAAATGCAACACCAAATGTTTCAGGTCCAACTGCATCTATTATTAATTGTATTGCAATTCCAACTCCTGAGTTAGCAGCATCTCTTAATCCGTTAAAGAATTTACCTATCACAGATTTTTTAGTCCAGTCCCAAGCTTTTTGAACCATTTCTTTACCTTTACCAACTAATCTTAAAAATTTGTTACTTTCTTTTCCTTTATAACCCATCTTAGTTAAGTGACCCCAAATTGCGTCGTATTGTTTTGGATCTACCTCGGACATTTCATCATTTATCCACGCCGCTAAGGTTTTAATTTTTGGGTATTTTTTCCCTACCGTGTTTGCAATAGTCTGATCAACTTTAGTTAAAACATCTTTTGTGTTAATCATTTTTATTGTTTTAACCGCTAAGTCTTCATCAGTTCCTAAACCATCAAATGCTTTATGCAGATTTTGCATAACAACATTTACATTTGCGGGAACTACAGGTTTTTTTGGTACCACTTTTGGTGGCACTTTTGGTTTTGCCTGTTCCACCATAGGAACGGCATTATCAATTAAGAAATCAAAAAATTCGTTTATATAACCAATTCCTTTTTCATTCTCAGTAATTAGTCGGTTATCAAATCTTTCTCTATATTCTTTGATTACATTTTTTTTCTTAGGGATAATATCCTCGAATAACCCACGTTGGAATTCTATGTCGATTGTTTTGCCTAAATTTTTATAATCATAAATAAATAATTTTCTAGCAAATTCTAATAAATTATTACCTTTATTTAAATAATCTTTATCCTTAAATAACGCCGATTCAATACCCCTGATCAAATCTGATTCTTTTAATTGTATTACTGTTCCCATATTATTATTATTATTTATCTACCTTGTCCTCTATATTTTTTTGGTCTTTGTTCTTTGGGACCAAATTTCTTTTTTAATTTATTTACAGTTTTTTTACCAAAAACCACTTTATTTGATGCTGACGATGTTGATACTTTTTTTGCCATTTTAAACAAAAATTATAAACCTTTTATTAAATTGAGAGATTGTTTTAGATATTCTTTAGCTCTTGTTGATGGAGTAAATTCATCTTCTCTTGTTTGTAAATTAAGAACACGCTCAATATCTTTTACAAGTTCAGTACCGTGCTCATTTTCTTTATATAACTCAATAATTTTGTCCATGGCTTTATGACAATCACCACTGGTTTCATCGTAATAGTTCTTATTTCTATATTTGTTTAGATTATTCATCATTTCGTAAGCTAAGTGAGATCCACCATCTTTGATGTCTTTGAAAAGTCTTAGATTATTTAATATACCTAACGTATCAACCATAGAATTAACCCCTGATAACCTTTTTGTGATACCTGGTGTGTATCTAGAATACTCATCAGCTCTACCAGCAATCTCATCTAAAGGCATTACATTTTCAGGTATACATTTAGGTTTTTTATCTTTTTTCTTTGAGTTAGATTCTTTAGTTTCTTGTTCACTCAAAAAAGATCTTACGATGTTATTAATTTGGTTATCGGTTAATTTTTTCATTTTCATACGATGAATAATTTTATTTCAATTTAGAATATTTATTAATAAATATCGCGTGTTATGAGAATTTTAGAAAACATCGTTAGACGAGCGTTAAACGAACAAATTAATCACCCAATGAGACTAACCAAAAAGGTTAAAGTGTCTGATAATCTTAAATATCATTTGGATAATAAAATTTCCTTAGATGAGAATGTTTTTAAAGTTTATTCAAAATCTTTTATTGATTTAATAAATGAAGTGAGAGAATTGTTCCACAATGGATGTATTGATCTAAATGAAAATGACGTAGCAATAATTGAGTCTGATTTAGGTAAATCAGTAATATTGGAAAATGGTGAAAAAATATATTTGGAAGTTCCTATTGAAAACACTGAGTTTATTTCAGAAGCCGAATATCAAGGTAGAAAAGTACAACTTGGTAAGATCATGCAAGGAGACATTAAAAAGTTTAAAGTTTACGTTAAAAACGATAAAGGAAGAGTTGTTAAAGTTAATTTTGGTTTTGGTGGTAAATCCGCTAAAGGTAAAAGAATGACAATCAAGAAAAATAACCCACAAAGAAGAAAATCTTTTAGAGCGAGACATAATTGTGATAATCCAGGTCCAAGATGGAAAGCAAGATATTGGGCGTGTAGAACTTGGTAAAAATATGTCGGTAATAATAGAAAGAATAGTAAGAAAAAATCTTAAACAATACATTAACGAAACCGAAATCAGTCCCTCTGAAACGGCAGTTAAAAATATTTGTGATGCCGAGAAGTTTTGTAGTGCTCAAGGTAAAATTACATTTGGACAATTAAGAGCTTTAGTTGAGTCGGCATCTAAGAAGAGATTATATAAACACATTGGGGAGGGTGGATATAAAGCAACGTTAAGATTGTTGCCTTGGTTTTTACCTCAACTATCTATTGCTGGATTTACAGGATCGATCATTAGAGCTGCAAACAAAATATTAAGACCAACTTTAGAAGATACTACAAATTATAAAACGTGGTGGGGTAAGGCGGTTATGAAATCATTTGACTTAGCTGAAGGTGAATTGGGACTTAGTGATCCTTTAACCAAAATATTTTTCATATCTGATGGACTATTAACCCTAATGGATGATAGATTCAAAATTAAATTTGCTAGATATGTTGCCGATTTAGCTTTAGAAATGCCTGACGATCAAGAAGTTCCCGAATACTTTGTTGAGAATGAATTAAGACATTGGATCAATGAAAAATTCTTATTAGATCCTCCATTACAACCTAAAAAAGTAAAAGAAATTTAGGATTCTTGAACTTGAGAAATCATCTCAGATAATCTTCTTTTTGCCTTCTCCCCCAACGGGATTGGATTTCCACCCTCATCGATTTGAACAAATGTAATATGAGTTTTCAAAACTAAGTCTTGTTTACCGGAATATACATTGTGGGCTCTTGCTTCCATATATAATGTCATAGAAGTATTACCCACTTTTCTTGGGTATCCATAAATCTTTAATAGTTGACTTTCTTTTGCCGGCCTTTCAAAATTACATTGATCTATTGAAACCGTTACCATTCTTGGTGTATCACAAAGTTGCATTGCATATCCTGCGGCAGATGCGTCAATCCATGATAATAATTTTCCGCCAAAAAGATTTCCGTGAAATCCTAAATCCGACTTTTTAATAGGGTGTGTGTTGAGTTGTTCCATAACGTTTATAATAATAAAACTTAAGATTATATTTATCAATATGGAAACTTTAACAAAAAAAATTATTTTAGAACAAAATAATATGAGAGCACTTGTAAGAGTTGCGGTAAGAGATATAATTAAAATTTATAAAACTCATGATGAGGGTGAATTTTATTTACCTGAAGAATTTGATGAAGAAATGGAGTACGTTTTTCCAATAGGAAGTTTTTCAGTAGAATTAACATTAGAACAATCAGATGAGATAAATGATTTTAAAATAAACGGTGGATATTACCGTGAAGATTTTGTTGTATCAATCGATATTATGTATAACCCAAAAGTTAAGGATAAAATAATGTATGATTTAATTGGTGAATTAAATGAAGTTGTTGCACATGAATTAAGACATCTTGGTCAAGTAAGACAAGGTATTTTTGATCTTGAGGATGATGATGACAGTGGGAAAGGATATGAATATTATTCCCAACCACATGAAGTTGACGCTCAGGTATTTGGATTTAGAAGAATGTCAAAAATAACCAAAAAACCTTTCGATGAACTTCTAAGAAATTGGTTTGACACTCATGGTGATGTACATAAAATGAACGATGAGGATGTTGAAAGAGTAATAAAATTAGTTCAAGATAGAAATTCTAAGATCTAAATCTTTTAATGATTTTTTTAATTAACTGATGTAAAATTGTTGAGCTAACTATTGTTCCGGTATAGTGAGATAGTCCTTTAATTAATAGTTCTAACTGATCAGAACTTAATTCCATTTCAGACAGTTGTTTAAATAAAGGAATCAAAGGTATCAAAAATGCGTAAGCCAACATGTTAGAGGTTTTTGCAAAAGTAACATTCAAACTCTCTAAAAAAGAAAAGAAAGCATCTTTTAAATCATAAGCTTTCATCAAACCCCTATCAAAAAAAGTTATTAATTTTTCTTTTTTAATAATGTTTAAAACTTTATTTAACTTTTCTTCATTAGATGAAAAAAAAGTTAAAAGAATACCAAATGAAATTAATGAAATGTCGGATTTAGAAAGATTACTATATGTCCCATGTAAATAATCATTGATGGGTCCCATAAAACCACCTAAAACAGCCCCCCAAGTTGCGGCAAAAGTGAAATCAATACCATGTTTAGATTTAACGTCTTTGATGATATCTTTAACCAAACTCTTAGAATTAGAAAAAGACGACTGAACCTCATCATTCTTTTTTTCTAATATTAGTTTTATATACTGAGACTCTGTTAATAAAATATCCATATCAAATGTAAATATCTCTTAAAATTATAATTATTTTATTTTTATAATATTTAAATTATATTCCATTTAAGAAATTTGTATAGGGAATTGATATTTATAAGAAAAAAACCAACAGTATGAACGCATATTTTTTTAACACAACTCCTGAAGAAAGAAAAAACATTCTTGATCAACATAAACATCTTTACGATGGTTATGTAACAAAATACAATCAAGAATCAAATCAAACTCCATTATATGTCCAAGATTTGGCAAACGATAAAATGGGTATCACTCTAGATAATAAAGGTAATGTAAAAAATTATACTAACTACAGGGTGAATGAATCTTCTCTTGATAGAATCGCTGACGGACCTATGGATTTAAAAAATGGTACTGTTGATATTGATAGCGTGATGAGTACCTATAAAGATAATACTCAATTTATGCATGATGTACTACCTTCACCAAGTGAAGATGAAACATTTGATGATGAAATGGAAAACAATTATGATCAATATGAATATGATATTGATGAATTGGAGGACTACTCAAGTGAAGAAATTGATGAAGAAGTTTACAAAGATTTGGATGAGGATATTGTTGAAAATTTCAAGTTTCAAGTAAACGAATCTTTAGATATGTTTAGAAGATTTAAAAAATACAACTAATACAATGGAAATCCAAGAATTAATATTTTTCTACCTACACGAAAACTCAAATCAAGTTGAGGTTCAATTTAGATTAAATATTGATTCTGATGAAGAGATCAGAACTGACCTAATAGACGTAAACGAAGCAATTGATTTTGGTTACGATATTATAATGGAAGATTATGACCTAACCGAAGATGAAGAAGAGGAAGAATTTTATTGGTTAGAATCCCCAACAATAGATGAAGATAATCTTATTTCTTTTTTAAACGAATACTACGTTATAAATTCCGATAAATTACCAAAACCCGAGTTGATCTAAGGACCAACTCGAGTTAAAAACATGGTAGTAGTCTCTCCACTACTATTTGACCCACTATCATAGCTTCCTGAAGTTCTAATAACCAAACTTTCTAAACCATCGTCAATAATTTTCCAAATCCTACGAGTACCATCGTAGTTAAAAACAATATAACCCAAATCGTATAAATTTCTGTTACCTTGAACATGGTATGTAAATTTTTTATTCCATGTGGTACCGCCCGATAAAGGATCATCCGTTGGGTCAAAATAGATAACACTATAATCCATTGCAATTCTTGTGAACCCAACTTGAATTGAGTCTATTGGTTTTGTTTCACTTGGATTAACGTATAAATCACCAGGGTAAAACACAACATTTTGTGATTGATCATCTCTATTTTCAAAAGTAATCTTATCAATTCGGTACTCGCCACTCAAACTTAAAAGTTTAGGTTCCTCGTATTTTAAACAAGAAGATAAAAGTAAAAAAGATACTAAAGTTAAAAATATGTTTTTCATAGTGTGATTATTTCTACAAATATACAATTTTTTTATTGTAACAACTAATATTTATAAAAAAAATGAAAGTAGACGAAATTATTTATTTGCTAAAAAGATACACTTTTACCGAAAATGAAGATGACGGTGAAATTATTGAGCAAGACGCTGCCGCTGGTGGTGGAGGATCCACAGGTGGTGCATATCCTACCGTAACAAAATGGGAAACAGGATTAACACGAAGTGTTGCGAATCAAATAGACTATAAAGCTAAATGGAAAGATTTAAATAAACTTACAAGAGGTAAAGCAAATACCCTCCTGTAAAAACTTTTTTAATATTTAGATATTTATTTAATAAAATACCCAATAAACAAGTTTTTACTTGTTAGTAAAACAAAAAAAAGAAAAGTCATGAATATAGACAAAATTATTAGAAAGATGCTTTTAGAAGATGATAAGCAAGACATTAGAGGATTTAATTTTAAAGATCAGTATGACATCCTTGAAAAGGGAAAATTATATTGTCCAGATTTAAAAGCTCGTGCTGGCAATAAAAATGTTAAAAGGATGGAAAGTAAGGATATCGCTAAGTTTCCTGGTTTAGTTGGTAATAGTGAAATTGCTTATATTTCTTCAGATAAGTTACAAAATGGTTCTATAATCATGTTTTTTGCAATACAAGACCCTAATTCAAAAGGGGAACGTACTTTTTACACATATAATGTTTTACCAGGTATAGCACCAAAACAATATGAAATAGGATGGGGTAAAGGTTGTCCTCAAATGCAAGAAACTTCTGAATTAGGTAAAGATACATTAAGTCCTGAACAAAAAAGTACACTTGAAGCATTTGTAAGAGATAATAAAGGTTATGAAATGACTTTCCCTGAAGGCGCAAATCAAGGTGAATTTGAAAGGATTAAATATTCTGATTTAACTTACAAAACCACAGGTGAAAAAGTGTTACCTGACTATCAAGGTCCAGGATTTGTTTATTTTAGAAAAGGATTAGAAAATGTGAACCAAGTTAAATCAACTCAAATGAGTGATTTATTAGATAACACTGGATTTACAAGAATTGAACCTGAGGATCCACAAAGTCCTGAAGCAAACGCAGGGTTTTACATTTCGGACGTTGCTAAAGATTTAGAATCTTTGAAGCCTTTAGCAACAGAATCACCAAATACAAAAATTTGGCCTAAACCAGGTACTTTAATAGTACCGTCAAGAGGAGCTTGTAGAGATGCAATTAAATTACTTGCTAGATGTTCTAAATCAACAACCATCACGGCTGAGTGTACTAAGAATCTATGGAAAAACAAAGTACTTGCAATTCAATGTGGAGATAAGAACTTTGTATCAGGATCATTTGGTGTGGGTGACGAATACAATCAAATTTCAATTGATAGAGGTAAGTATGGTTTGGCAAATCTAAGAGATGCATTATCTAAAGGGTTTGATAGATCAGAAGAAGAGAAAAAACCTAATCCACAATTTGCAATGAAAGAAAGTTTAAGATATAAAGTTTCTAAAATCTTAAATGAGGAATATAAAAGAAGAAATTTTATCAAATAATATGACTAAAGAAGAACTCATAGTCAAAAAACTTTTGGCAGAAAGAAAAAGATTACTACAAGAAGGGTATGATCCTGTACTTGTTGAAAATGCTTTTTGGGATTGGTTTAAAGGATCTAAAAATTCTGCAGGAGATGCCGTAGTACAATTAGTCAAAAAACAAATATTCATGTCCATAATAAAATATTTTGGATTCAGTGAAACATCGTTTTTTGCACAAGCAATTGCAAATGCCTTTGCTAATATTCCTATTACGAGAATGTATGAGTTTTTTACCAATTGTAATTATTTTGTTTCTCAGGTAACTAAAGCAATCCTTGAAACTTTTGTAGATAAGTGGAGAATTTCAGTTAATAAAGGATCTATGGATAGTCTTTTGGGTCAGGCATTAAAAGAAGTTATTGTCGAGGGTGCAACTAATACAGCGGCTTACAAATCATTAGAAGGTAAATTATTACAATTTGTTTGTCCAATGTTGAAAGAAATCTCTTCTAAAGTTGATTTAGGGCCATTTAAATCAGTTTCTAAAAAGGTATCCTCAATAGTTGGTGGAGACAAACCAAAACCCTCAAACTCTGTTGTCGATATGGCGAAGGGGGCTTTAGGTTTTGGTAAGTAATTATATTTTTTGAGTCAAAAAAAAAAATTAAAAAAAAATCAATAATGTTTTGTAGATTGGGATGAAACTACTATATTTGTAGAAATAAAAACATAAACCCCATGAAAAACTTAGTATTAAAGATTGTAGCCTGTGTAGCACTTGTAGGAATGTTCACCTACTTAATTATCTCAACAAAAACTGAAACTCATAATTTCGATCCAGAAAAAGAGTGGTCATACATGTTGATCAATCAAGACTCAACATCAAGCAAGTAATTTAGTATTTATTTTTAATTAAAAAAAATGAAAAGATTAATTTATTCCATATTAGGAATTGCAACTTGTATTTTTTTCGGACTTTGTTTCTTGGCCGATTATACAAATACTGATGTTAATAAACAGTTAGATAAATTTGGTGTTGTAGAATCTACTACTAAAACTGATAGTGTTGTTGATACTAATGGTGGTGGAGGTGACGACACAAATACAGAGGTTGTTGTAAAAGAACGTACTCCTGAAACAAATGCATACTTTGATGAGATTGTTTACAACACAGAATTTGGTGGACGACGTGACGCCGCTTATAAATGGAAAAAAGATCTTAAAATTTATGTTGACGGTGAAAAACCCGAATACCTAATTCAAGAATTGAAAGATATTGTTTCAGAACTTAATTCAATTATCAACCCTATTGAGTTAAAAATTGTATCGTCAAAATCAGAAGCAAATTACTTTGTATATTTTGGTAGCCACGAAGCATTCAAAACAAAATACGATCTTCTTTTTCCATCACGTTTAGATCACAACTACGGTTATTTTGAGGTTTACTACGATTCAGGTAACATGTATGTTGACTTATACCGTACATCAGACCAAGAGGCTCACAAACACCTTCTTCGTGAAGAATTAACTCAATCTTTGGGTTTGTTAAATGACTCTTATGACTACCCTGAAAGTATTTTCTACCAAGGTTGGACTACAACCACAGAATTTGCTCCGATTGATATTGAACTTATTGACATGTTGTATAACGAATAGTATATTTAAGATATGTATGTAATTGTAAAATACGTTAAGACTCAGAATAATAGAACGTTACCTGTAATTATGTTAGACACACAGAGTGAGGTTTGGGAATTTGACAATAAGGATAAAGCTCAAGAAATGGTAAATATTCTTAATGCGAACACAGATTCAGGTCACACTTACGAAGTTAAGCGAGTTTGACGATATGGTTCCGTGGTGAAAGGGATATCACAGTAGATTTCTAATCTTCTATTCCAGGTTCGAATCCTGGCGGGACTACAAATGGAAATGTCTTTTCCTATGACAATTAGAACAGAGGAGGTCACACTTATTGATCTCCTCTTTTATTTTATCATCAGATCGTAATCTCATTTTTGACCAATCAAACTCTTTTTCATTTGGATCTCTATGGTGAAAATCAAAAATCACGTAAGGTTCATTAGGGTAAGACAACCCACAATCAACACATTCCGAACCTTTATATTCAATAAATTTAATCTTTTTATTTATCCATCTTTCACTACAATATTTGTTAAAACAACTTTTACATTTTGCTTGAGATGTTTTATAACCTTTTTTTTGGTAAAATTCACTAATTAATTTTATCTCACCACATTGACTACATACTTTATTTTCCATATATTATAAATATATAGATAGAAATAAAAAATCTAACCAATGGAAGATATACATCAACAAATACACGATGAGTTTATCGACTCAGAAGACTATGAAAAATTTTTATACGAGTTATATCAGTATGGCTTGATTTAAAAAAATTTTTGTATCTTTGTATTATGAAAAACAAATTACCATACGAAGCAACATCAAAAGCAATCCAAGGATATTCAGAATCAGTGATTGCAAAATCAGAAACTAACGATTGTGTTGTAAGAGCATTTGCATCGGCATTCGATGTTACATACGACAGAGCACATAAGTATGTTGCTGAAAAATTCGGTAGAAAACCAAGAAAAGGTACTTTTGGGACCGTAAGTAAACTTGTTAAAATGGCAGATGATAGAACCACAGTTAACTATAAGAAGGTTCATCCTGTTGGAGTTAGAAAAAGTTCTACAATGATTAATTCTTTGTCTTATAATGTTACAATCAAAGGTGAAAAAAAAGTAAGACAAATGACCGTTGGGACTTTTATTAAGCAAAACCCAAAAGGTACATTTTTTGTTCTTGTTAGACAACACGCATTTACAATAAAAGATGGTGTTGTGATCGGAAACTACGAGGATGCAGTTAAAACAAAAAAAATTATGAGGTGTGCCTTTGAAATAAAATAATTTTTTTAGTTTCTCATATATTTATATATAAAAAATATTATGGGAAATCTTATAAAATTAACAGAATCTGATTTAATCGATATCGTTAAAAAAGTTATATCTGAACAACAACCACAAACTGCGGCATTTACCGCAGGACAAAATCTTGGTAAAGGAGTTAAGAAAGGAGTGCAAGCAGTTGGTCAAGGGATCAAAAATGTAACATTACAAACTGTGCAAATAGGTAAGTCGGTGTTAAAGGGGTACGTTGTTGGTACCATAATGGTATTTATGTTAGCAGGTAAAGCATTTAAACTTTCATTAGAGTTAGGTAAAAAGGTTTTAAGCTTTCTTGGTAGTTTGGCAAAACAAGTAGGTGGAATTGTTGTAAGTGGTGCAAAGGCAGTTGCAAATTTCACTAAAGACGTTGTAAGTAAAGCAGCAACAAATGTCGCATCATTTTTTACGTCTTTATTTAATATGATAAAAGCTTTGGGGGCTAAGGCATGGGCTGCGGCTTTAAGTTTGGCATCAAAAATTGGTGAGGTTTGGAAATACATCTCAAATTGGGCGGCAAACGCACTTAAAAGTGCTTACGCAGCGGTTAAAAAAGTTGGTCAAAATGTTGTATCAGGTGTTAAATCTGCATACGATACAGCAGCATCGGCAGTTGACTCTGTTTCTCAAGCCGCTTCAGGTTTGGCTTCAGGTTTATTTGGTGAAGGTGTTTTAGAGATGATGTTAGAAGACTATAACTATTACAATTCTTTACCAATCAACAAAATGTTAAATGAAATATATTTTGATAATAGATACATTATTTAATAATATTTTAGAAAAAAGCTTGTTTATTAAAATAAAATAACTACATTTGTAGAGAAATTAAAACTTTTAGAAAAACACATATATTTATAACGAAATGAAAACAACTCTTAGACATATGGTCATTTGTAATCAGCCGAGCACGAAGTGGTCGTTTAGCTATTCTACGCTAAAACAGTCGAGGGTATTTTCATTTATGAGTTAAAAACGTTTAACAACATAATAAAAGGAATGTAAAACCCGAGACTTAAAAATCTCGGGTTTTTTGTTTTATATCGGTCTCTTAGTATAGTTGGTAATATCCCGGCTTTGTAACCCGGAGTCATCAGTTCGAACCTGATAGAGACCTCAAAAGAAAAAGTTCTTTGACATATTGGTTTCATAAATTGTCTCGTAGCCTAAAGGCAGGGCATCGGATTTTGGCTCCGAGTGTGTTGGTTCGAGTCCAGCCGAGACAACAAATTAATCGTCTTAAATTATTATTTTTTTAATTAGACGATATTTATATATGTATATGGAAACAAAAATTTGCTCATCGTGTAAATTAGTATTGGATACTAATAAATTTAATAAATGTTCAAAAAGTAAGAACGGGTTACAATCTGTGTGTAAGATATGTAAAAATAAAAAATTATCAGATTATTATAAACTGAACCCAAAAAAAAGATACTATAATAAAGAAAAACAAAAAGATAGATACGAAAAAAATAAAGTTACATTTAATTTCTCAAGAAGAATGAGAAAATCTTTAAATGGGATTAAAGAAAGTAAAAGTTGGGAGATGTTAGTGGATTACAATCTTGATGACTTAATTAACCATTTAGAGTTACAATTTAAAGATGGTATGACTTGGGAAAATTACGGTAAATGGCACATTGATCACATTATCCCCGTATCAAGTTTTGTAATTGATAGTGTTTATTCTGAAGATTTTAAAAAGTGTTGGTCTTTAAGTAATCTACAACCATTATGGTCTCACGATAATCTTAAGAAGGGTAATAAAATTATTTAACCCCATTTAAAAAATAAGGAAGATGAATCACAGCGGCCTGTGACCCCGTCTTGAAAACGGGCGGTACTGAAAGGTATTGGGATCGACACCTACTTCTTCCTCTAACTAACACAGAATGAATGATACGGGTCCTCCAAAGCCCGAAAGGAGTCAGGGTGTTAGTTTTTATAGCGTAGTTGGCTAATTGGCTAAGCCACCTCATTTGGGATGAGGAAGATGTCGGTTCGAGTCCGGCCTATGCTACAACAAGTCTTCGTAGCTCAGCTGGTTTTAGAGCACCTCACTTTTAATGAGGGGGTCACAGGTTCGAACCCTGTCGGGGACACAAAAATTTAGTAAAACTGAGCGATAGTTACCAAAAAATGGTTACTTTTGTTCAGAAAAACTAAAACAAGCACTCTTAGCTCAGATGGTAGTAGCGGTTGTCTTACATACAACAGGTCACAGGTTCGATCCCTGTAGAGTGTACAACAAGGGAGAGTTGAGCAATTGGTTGGCTCAGCAGACTGTAAATCTGTCGCGAAAGCCTTGGGGGTTCGAGTCCCTCCTTTCCCACCAATTGGACAAGTAGCTCAATGGTAGAGCCCTCGACTGTTAATCGAGTGGTTGAAGGTTCGAGCCCTTCCTTGTCCGCAACCGCTCATATAGCTCAATTGGTGAGAGCGCCGACCTGATACGTCGGAGGTTATAGGTTCGAGTCCTGTTATGAGCACTACGGAAGATAAACCTTGATGGCGATAGGGTCCGCCTGCTAAGCGAGATGTACCTTCGGGTATTTGGTTCGATTCCAATGTCTTCCGCAACTCCCGTAGGTTCTTGGTGAACGAAGTTGGCTCATATCCGACTTTAGGTTGGTTCGAACCCAACATACGGGACACATGGTGTATGTAGCTCAGTTGGCAGAGTGCTTGATTGTGGTTCAAGAGGTCATGGGTTCGACCCCCATCATACACACAAATAGTTCACAACGGACAAGGCTTAGGCGTATGAAACAGGACGGTGG
>Ga0209358_10000454_pt1 | contig 35883 bp, 30 predicted proteins | sample LauGreFa1BDMLBSN_2_FD_187574 | JGI IMG/M metagenome (GOLD analysis project Ga0209358, IMG submission 187574) | Freshwater lake microbial communities from Lake Michigan, USA - Fa13.BD.MLB.SN (SPAdes) (version 2) | ecosystem: Environmental > Aquatic > Freshwater > Lake | place: Lake Michigan, USA... | reverse complement strand
GTGGTCGGAGAAATAAAATGGGTTGGGTTTCTCGATATCTTTGTTCATTTCATGGTCTAGATTTGCCCACCGACACCTTTAAACCGCTCAACAAACGCCGATATTTTTTGGAAAACACCCTGCTTTTTGGTCAAATACTGAGGATTTAATGGGCTCATTTTAGGCAAAATAGAATGCAGCTCTGTGCCGTTGTCGCTGGCAAACTCACGTTTAATCGAGGCAGCGATATAACGCTTGGCCGCTTCGGCATCGAGGTTCTCAGCCTCAATCAATGCCGCTGCCTCGCGCTTTTGTTCAGCTTGAGCATATGCAAAAAAGGCCTCAAATATGCTGGCCTTATCGCCCATCTTATCAAGGTCAGTCTGTTTTATAAAATCGACAAGTAGGCTCTCTTTTGCTCGATTGCCCAAGCTGGAACGAATCATGCGACGCACATCCTCAACCAATGCCGCTTTGTCCTTACTTTTTCTATTGTTCTCAACGATCTGCTCTAGGATGTAATCAAGGTTGATTTCTTGAGATTTTAATAAGTCCACTTCAAAGACAACATCATTCCAATCAATCGTGGACGTTTCTTTCTCATTGGCCGCTTTTTCCCTACGCAGCCAGTCACGAATATCGTTGTATGTGGATCGGTAATCTTGAAGGTTACGTTCTGCTGGCATCTTAATGGCCTTGAGCGCCGCCAGATCATCATCAGTTAAGTGATGCGCTGTCTTGAATGCCACCACCGCTTGCGGATCATTCATATTCACGCGTTGCAAGGCTCTCAGACTTGCAAACTCATCATAGTTCTGAAGTGCGTTTTCTACGCGCAAATACTCACCAAACAGCTTGGCGAAGGCTTTTTTGTCGGCTTCCTTCTCTATTGCCTCAGGATTTGGGAAACGCTGCTCTAGCTCATTCACCACGTCAATGAAACCACGACGGGCTTCACCCGTTACAGCATCACTAAAGCCCTCGATATACGCTTTGTAGCCCTTCGCTAGCACCACGTTTTTTGTGTTTTTATCACCAAACAACGTAATGGCATCAATGGTAGCTTGCTCTAAGTCGCGGAAGGTGACGATATTACCGAACGTTTTCGTCGCATCATTAAGACGGTTCGTGCGTGAATACGCCTGCATCAAGCCGTGGTAACGCAGGTTTTTATCCACGAACAACGTGTTAAGTGTGGGGGCATCAAAACCAGTCAGGAACATCCCAACGACAATCAGCAAGTCTACTTCCTGCTTCTTCACCCGCTTGGCTAGGTCGCGGTAGTAGTCCTGAAAACCGTTGCTATCCGCACTGAAGTTGGTTTTGAAGAAAGCATTATAGTCGCTAATCGCGGCACTCAAACATTCTTTAGCACTGCGATTCATCGCAGATACATCGAAACTCTCTTCCTGAATATCACCCACCGCATCCTGTTCTTCATTGGCTGCAAATGAAAAGATGGTTGCTATTTTTAACGGCTTATCTGCACCTTGCTGCAATGTATCGAGCGTTTCATAATAGCATTTAGCCGCCTCTACACTACTCACAGCAAACATGGCATTAAACCCTTTATTGCCGCCTTGCAGGCGATGGGTTTTAGTGCGGAAATGAGTCAGAATATACTGCGATATTTCGCGGATACGCTCAGGGTGCAGCAGTGCTTGCTTGTTCTCGGCAGCATTTAGCTTTTTCTCATCCTGCTCGGTCTCGATATCCCTAAACCGTGGGCGCACGTCATTGTAATCAACTTTGAACTTCAGCACCTTTTCATCACGGATCGCATCGGTAATGACATACGAATGGAGTTCGCGACCAAATACGCTGGCGGTTGTTTCCGAGCCCAGGGCATTTTGTGGGAAGATCGGCGTACCTGTAAAACCGAACTGATAAAACTGTTTGAACTTTTTCTTCAGATTTTTCTGTGCTTCACCGAACTGACTGCGGTGGCATTCATCAAAAATGAACACGACTTGCTGGTTGTAAATTGCCAGATCACCCTCGCTTTTCATCAGGTTGTTCAGCTTCTGAATGGTGGTGACGATGATTTTATTGTCAGCCTTTTCAAGGTTGTGCTTCAATCCTGCCGTGCTGTTGGAACCATTGACGCTATCGGGTGAAAACCGCTGGTATTCTTTCATGGTTTGATAGTCGAGGTCTTTACGATCCACCACGAAAAACACCTTATCAATGAAATTGAGTGCCGTAGCCAAACGTGCCGCCTTAAAACTGGTCAGTGTTTTACCAGAGCCCGTGGTGTGCCAAATGTAGCCGCCACCTTCTGGGTTACCCCAGTTTTTGGCCTTATAAGCGCTTTCTATTTTCCACAAAATCCGCTCGGTAGCCGCAATCTGATAGGGACGCATGACCAGTAGCGTATCGCTGACATCCAATACCGAGTAGTGTAGCAATACACTAAGCAGTGTGTGTTTCTGGAAGAAGGTGGCCGTAAAATCTTTCAGGTCTTTAATCAGGCTATTGTCCGACTTTGCCCAATTCATCGTAAAGTCGAAGCTGTGCTTACCGGGCTTCGTGGTGTTGGCAAAATAGCGGCTGTCCGTGCCGTTCGAAATGACAAATACCTGTAAATATTTAAACAGCGAATGGTCACGATTGAAGCTCTCTTTACTGTAGCGGTGGATCTGGTTAAACGCCTCGCGGATTGCAACACCTCGCTTTTTCAGCTCTACTTGCACCAGTGGTAGGCCGTTGACCAGAATGGTCACATCATAGCGATTGGCGTGTATGCCGGTTTGCTCAAACTGCTTTATCACCTGCACCTTGTTTCGTGAAATGGTCTTTTTATCAACCAAAGTTTTTTCTCAGGTTCGGGCATAGCATTCCTCAAGTCTTGCCGACGTGATTTATATTGGAATGATTAAAAATTTTATCCATTACTATACTACCCCCCTCAATCCCCCCTTAACAGGGGGGAGGCTAAGAGCATCAAGTTCTCCCCCTGCAAAGGGGGAGTTAGAGGGGGTAAAGAAGTCCTTCTTCTCTCCGCCCCCTGCTAAGGGGGAGGCTTGGGAGGGGGTTATTCGGAAAGCTCAACAACAACTCCCGATAGTACTCATATTGCTTTTGCCGAAGTTCAATTTCGCGGGGCAGGCCTTCGGTGAGGGGGTGGCAACAGGCTCCCATTCTCGGCTGTATTGATCCAGAATAATAAAGTGGTTTGATTCAGCAATGGGGGTGATGTGTTTAGGCATTCTGGGTCTCCTGCTTATTGGAGGCCCTTGTGTGTATCAGTAGCTGAATTTTTTCAAAAATGCCCTCAATATTTTTCATCACCTCATCGTTTTTTACACGAATGGTTGTAATGCCCAATGACGATATAAAATCGTCTCTGATTGTATCATACATTTTGGCCTCCTCCGAAAAATGGCTATCACCATCAACTTCAATAACAAGTTTTAACTCCGCGCAATAGAAATCAACTATGTAATGCCCTATGCCATGCTGTCTGCGAAATTTTACACCCATCTTTTGTTTGCGTAGCAAAGCCCATAGTTTTTTCTCAGGTTCGGGCATAGCATTCCTCAAGTCTTGCCGACGTGATTTATATTTGGAATGATTAAAAATTTTATCCATTACTATACTACCCCCCTCAATCCCCCCTTAACAGGGGGGAGGCTAAGAGCATCAAGTTCTCCCCCTGCAAAGGGGGAGTTAGAGGGGGTAAAGAAGTCCTTCTTCTCTCCGCCCCCTGCTAAGGGGGAGGCTTGGGAGGGGGTTATTCGGAAAGCTCAACAACAACTCCCGATAGTACTCATATTGCTTTTGCCGAAGTTCAATTTCGCAGGGTAACAAAATTTTATCCATTACTATACTACCCCCCTCAATCCCCCCTTAACAGGGGGGAGGCTAAGAGCATCAAGTTCTCCCCCTGCTAAGGGGGAGTTAGAGGGGGTAAAGAAGTCCTTCTTCTCTCCGCCCCCTGCTAAGGGGGAGTTAGAGGGGGTAAAGAAGTCCTTCTTCTCTCCGCCCCCTGCTAAGGGGGAGGCTGGGAGGGGGTTATTCGGAAAGCTCAACAACAACTCCCGATAGTACTCATATTGCTTCTGACGCAATTCAATCTCACGTGGCAAGCCCTCGGTGAGGGAGTTTGTGAGGGTGTCGAATTTGTCGAGTATGGCGACGATGCGCTTCTTTTCTTCAAGCGAAGGGTTCGGAATACTTATATTCTCCAAGTTTTTCTTATTTAATTTTGGCTGCGCTGCTCCCGAAATGTATGGCGTCAAACCAATGCTATTAAGGTAAAATTCAATATACCTTCTTTCTGCGTATGTTCTGAATCTAAGTACATGAGCATGGTTATTGACCCAGCTTTTTCCACTAATGCTAAATGCTATGGGCGTGCTTCTTGCCAGCAAATTCGCTCCATCTTCTGAAACCAACAAAAGGTCTTCATCAAAAATATAATCTCTAACGTAATCTACAATGCCAGATGCACCGTAGTAAGGCACTTCGCCTGCATCTCTTAAACCACTGGTTATTGGTTTTCGCTTTGAATCAAGGTTCTCGGCCACCTCCCCCAACTTTTTCCACGCCACCTCACCCTCATCAAAAGTAAGCAGTTGATCACGATAGTAGTTGTACTGCTTCTTGCGTGCGGTCAGCTCGGCGGTAAGCTCGGTGAAGGTATCCAGGATGCGGACGATTTCGGCTTGGATTTCGAGTGGAGGGATGGGGATGGGGATTTTAGACATATCTGTGGCCGATACATCAATGACCTTCGTGCCTTTTGCAAGTTTTCTTTTTTTGTTTGTAAACTCTGTTGTTTGAGTGAAATAAGCAAAATACTTCCCCAAAATATGTTTGGATGGTTTAAAGATGGTTGCATGTCCTCCCGTAACGGCTTGCTGTTCACCAAGGTAAACTAACGCTTTTCCAACATCATCGATATTTTCACTGGTGTTTGTAATTACAACATCACCTTTATCTACTTTTTTTAGTTTTTTAGCCAACTCGGATGAAACAAAAGATTTGGTTTCTGTCGCTGCTAGACCGTAATAAGTGTAAATTTGCCCGTAATGAATGGCGGGTACACCCGTTTCTGTAAAGTCTTTTTTCTGTAGACCGTTTCCACGAATTAATTGGCCCACCTCCCCCAACTTTTTCCACTTCACCTCCACCCCATCCAGCAATTTTTCTAAATAGCTCATGGGGTGCCCTCTTTTTTCTCCAGGGCGTTGATCGTCTTATCAAAATCCGATACATACAGCCGATCCTGCACGATGCGGTATTTTTCAAATTCACTTTCGGCATGGGCTTTGGCAATTTCGGCCGTCACTTTGCCTGCATCTTTCAAAATCTCCCGATCCGTGGCCGCTATAAAACGATTTAACCGTTCCTCCCAATCGGCCATGGTCATGGGTATCTTTCTTAATGCCATATCTTCTGCCAAATCCAGATAGGCACTCACCAGTCGTTGCAATTGGGCAAGCTCAGCATCTGTCAGGTAATTTTTGGCAACACTCACATCAAATTTTTGAATCTTGCCTTGGGGTGCATCTTTCCAAGTGGTGAGTCCCATCTGAGGTTTTTCAGAATCGGCACGGGCATACACCACTTCCGCGGCGGTTTGCCCATGGATGGCCCAATGTAGTTTGTTTTGGACAGTGGCAAAAAATCGTTGCGTGGCTTGTGCGGTAACATCATAGTCAATGGCAGTCGCATAGATGTCCGTGATTTTTTGATAAAACTTGCGCTCGCTGAGACGTATTTCACGAATACGCGTCAGCTGCTCTTCAAAATATTGTTTACCGAGTATCGTGCCATCGTTTTTAAGGCGTTCGTCGTCCATCACATAGCCCTTGATGGTGTAGTCTTTGATGATGACGGTGGCCCATTTTCGAAATTGTACGGCTCGCTCGGAATTGACTTTGTAGCCAACTGCGATGATCGCCGAGAGATTGTAGTGTTGCGTGTTGTAGTTTTTACCATCTGTGGCAGTTATCCGGAAATTCCGGATAACTGAATCGGCTTGCAGTTCGTTGTCTGTCAAAATGTGCTTCAGGTGCTCATTCACCGTACGAACGTTCACATCGTACAAGATACCCATCATCTTCTGGCTCAACCATATATCTTCATCGGCATAAACAACCTCAATTCCACCTTCGCCACTGGCGGCAACAAAGGTAAGGTATTCTGCTGCCGATGAGCGAATGGAGGGTGTTTTTTTGTTGAGACTCATGCGTGACGCACCTCTCCCTCAATTTCCGCGACAATCACATCAATATCCGCACGCAACTGGTTGATCTTGCCAACGGTGGTTTCAATCTCGGCATTGAGCTGGGTGATATCCACCACCTCGCGATTGTCTTTGGCTTCTACATAGCTGCTGACGGAAAGGTTATAATCGTTGGCGACGATTTCTTCATACGGTACTGACCTTGCAACGTGATCCACGTTCTCTTTGCGATCAAACAAATCCATGATCTTCTGAATATGCGTATCAATCATCACGTTGTGATTGGTTTCTTTTTTAAAGAAGTCCTGCCCACTGGCATCGATAAACTGGGTGGTGGTGTCTTTCTTGTTTTTCGCCAGCACCAGAATCGTAACGGCAATGGTGGTGCCATAAAACAGATTGGGTGCGAGTGACATGACGGTTTCCACATGGTTATGATCCACCAAATATTTTCGGATTTGTTGTTCAGCCCCGCCACGATAAAAAATACCAGGGAAGCACACAATTGCAGCGCGGCCTTTACTGGAAAGGTAACTGAGTGCATGAAGCACAAACGCAAAGTCTGCTTTTGATTTGGGTGCGAGTACGCCTGCCGGTGCAAAGCGATCATCGTTAATCAGCGTGGGGTCATCGGAGCCTATCCACTTCACGGAATAAGGGGGATTGGAAACGATGGCATCGAACGGCTTGTCATCACCAAAATGCGGATCAATCAACGTATTGCCCAGCTTGATGTTGAACTTGTCGTAGTTGATATTGTGCAGGAACATGTTCATGCGTGCCAGGTTGTAGGTGGTGTGATTGATTTCCTGACCGAAAAAACCTTCCTCAACCATGTGCGGGTTAACGTGCTTCTTGGCTTGCAGCAGCAGCGAACCAGAGCCGCAGGCAGGGTCATAAATCTTGTTCACGCTGGTTTGTTGATGCATGGCAAGCTGAGCGATTAGTTTAGAGACGTGCTGCGGCGTAAAAAACTCACCACCAGACTTCCCCGCATTGGCAGCGTAGTTCGAGATCAGGAATTCATACGCATCACCGAATAGGTCAATTTGGCTACCGTGAAAATCACCAAATTCCAAACCAGCAACACCTTTAAGCACTGCGGCTAGGCGGGTGTTTTTATCCTTCACCGTGTTGCCGAGTCGGTTGCTGGTGGTATCAAAATCAGCAAACAGCCCTTTGATATCGCCTTCGGATGAATAACCATTGGCAGAGGACTCAATGTCCGCGAAGATGTTGGCAAGGTCTGTGTTCAGGCTTTCATTGGTGTTGGCGGTTTTTGCGACATTGACGAATAGCTGGCTAGGATAGATGAAGTAACCTTTGGTTTTGATGGCATCATCTTTATCCCCTGGCGTAATAACACAATCAGGCAGTTCCGCATAATGGACGCTATCGTCATTGCCCTTCATGTAGAGGGCAAAATTTTCGCTGATAAAGCGGTAAAAAAGGGTGCCCAGCACATATTGCTTAAAGTCCCATCCATCGACTGCACCGCGCACATCGTTGGCAATTTTCCATATTTGACTTTGTAGCGCTGCACGTTGTTGGCTGCTTGTCATGTTGTGATTGTCTCCTCTTGACTTCGAACCACCTTATCCAACGTCTGACCCGTTTTATTTTTCCAATCTATCCAGCCATTCGAACTGTTTCCCAAGCAAAACGAACTCGCGGCACTGGGACTTTTAAAGGTAAGGTCCTGATGAAGCACTGCCTGATTTTCGTTTATGACAGTTGCACAAGAGCTCATCTTTTCCTCTCGAACTTCCTTTGATAAAAAAGACGGCGTGGACTTTTTAGAGATTTTTGACCCCTTAAGTACAGTAAACCCATTTTCGCTATAAAACCCTGTTGCATCGGTATGTTTGTTTTTACAATAAAATAACGCTTGATGTTGTCTTTTGACTTTTTCGAAAACGGGGATGCCCAAAAATGAGGTCAATATACACACATCGTCAAAAAATTCTTCCATACAGGCCAATTGATGTTCAGGTAAATGGGTTGGTTTTGGTGCCACTTTGTTTTCTTCGATGCTGTATCGGGCCGTAAGGTGGGCTTGTTCGATGGCTAGGTATTCCAAATACTTCACATCAGACTTGGTTAAATCATTATCTTTGGATACAAAAATGATCGCTTCTTCCCAAAACGATTTATTGGTCTCATGGTGCTTGATTCGAGACAAAAAATCTTCGGTTTCGCCAATATAGATTTTATCCTCTGCCGCGCTAAGTAGTATGTACAAGGCAGGCTGTTGTAATTCGGAACGCCTTTTTGCCTCTTTAAGTTTTGCTCTTGGTACAACCACAGCCTTGCAAATCTTATTGGAAATAAAACACGTGCGAATCCCGTTTGGATTGCCGTCCACAAGATAGGTAGTGATTGTTTTACCTGTACTCACTCAGCTTTTCCCTCCACTATCGCTTTGTTCAATGCGGCAACCGCAACCGGATCATACATCCGATCATGATTCATCGGATGGCGTTGGGCTTTTAGCTTGCCGGCATTGTCCCAGCGTCTTAAAGTGACGGGTGTAACGCCCAAGACTTTTGAGGCCTCTTTAACGGTAAGGTACTCACCCTTTTCAGACAAAACTTTCTCCTGGGATTAACGTTGATCAACATGGTACATTTAGACCCAATGATAGTAAACGTGCTGAGGCCACTTTCAACAAGTAACTCGCATTCGAAGACGTGACAAGCTCTCGAAAAATCCTGATATCTCCGCCATACTCAGTTTGCAACTGGCTCACTATGCCCAGCCATTCAGAATGTTTTTTATCCGGCATAAACCTATCAAACGGTTTTCTGAGGCTAATGATTAGCTTTTGTCCGTCCATTGTTAAGTTCGGAAATAAATGAAACTTTAGGAGTGCTTTCATCATACGAAATCACATCTTGTTTAACAAAGAGACCAACCTACTAAATGAGCACCAGCTACAACCCCAGAAATGGTTACAAAAATTCCATATCTAGTTTGGTCAATATATCGAGGCAAGACCTCTGCGAAATAAGTGATAAAAGTAAAAAAACAAGAAAATAGCTCATTAAGAAGGTGGTTGAGACATGTTTTCACTTATCTCGTGACGACACTACTTAAGGCAAGGGCCACTTCATGCGATATTTTTCCTAATATTGGAGGATATCCCACTCATTGAAATGTAAAAATACACCCAGCCGCTTGATCCAGTCTTTCACGTTATCACGTACGGTCTCCCACTCCCATCAGTCGATGCCTGATCACTGGCAACTGATGCCCCTCCCTTCCTTGAAAAGAGCCCTACCAACACAAGGAAAAAGGGCGTCGCACCACCATTAGGATGGCACCAGCACCACTTTTTCCCAATCCGCCACGCGAGCCAAACAGGCATGAATTTGATGCAAAAACCCGAGACGGGCATCCCGTAACCGGGGGTCTTCATCCATCATCATCACTGCTTCAAAGTAAGCATCCATCACGGGTGGCCAATGAATAAAATGGGTGAAGGTGGGTACTTGAGCCAAATCATCCACAATGGGTCTCACCATTTGCAATTCATCCTGTGGCAAGGGCACCGCCTCAATCGGGGTATACTGCATGGCCAGTCGCTGAACCCGGATGGCCAATTCCGATACCCGCTTTAAGACCATCGGATCACCCTGACGCCACCCTTGCAAGCACTGGGCCGCTTGTAGAATCTCTCCGAGTGGCTGATCCATCCGATGGGTAACCGCCACCGCCAAATCCCATTCAAACCCATGGGTATGTTGCAAGACATAACGCAAGCGGTCTTGATAAAATGTATCCAGTGACAAACGGACCTCATCAGTCGGGGCGATCCCTTCCAAAGATATCCCCACCAAATCGGAAAGGGAGACCAGCGGCATCCAAGACAACGCCACCAATACCACTCCCAATGCCGCCCGACGTACCCCCCAAGGATCTTGCGAACCAGTCGGAATAAGGCCATTAACAAAACAACTGGCCACCGTATCCAACCGATCAGATAGCCACAGCGTCACGGATACCCCATCATGGGGTACCGTCATGTGATAATGCTGGGCAATCGCTTTGGCCACATGCGGGGATTCACCATCATGGGTGGCATACAAGCCCCCCATCACCCCCTGCAATGCCGGCAACTCCTGAACCATACCAGTTACCAAATCCGCTTTGCACAACAAAGCCGCCCGCTGGACCCACTGTTGCTGTGCCTCGTCTAAGGATAACAGGGAAGCAATCCGGTCACACAGCCCACTTAATCGCCGCACCTTATCGCCCAAAGATCCCAAGCCTTCTTGATACACCACCTGGTCCAATCGAGGAACACGCGATTCGAGCCGTACGCGACGGTCTTCATTCCAAAAAAACAACACATCATTCAAGCGTGCACGCAATACGGATTCATTCCCACGGGTTACTTGATCGCGATTAACAGGGGTCAAGCCATCCACAACCACCCAATAGGTCGGTTGACATCGGCCGTCCACCACCCATGTCACGTATTTTTGATTTTTCCGAATGCATTCCACCACGGGTGCATCAGGCAAGTGATACAACTCATCCGGAATGCGAGACATGATCACCGACGGCCATTCACACAACCCCACCAATTCATCCAACAGGTCCTGATCCCAATCCTCAGATGGAATGGGTATCTCACGAACAATCTGGGCCCGACGCTCGGCTGGATCAGGAGATACAAAATGATCCCTCAAGACCCATTCATACCGACTGGCATGGTCAATCGGAACCCACGCCCCCACACCCCACACATCCCCCTTGGTCAACCATCGATGCCCCCTAGAATGAGTCAAGGGCAAGGCTAAGACCTCTGGATCCAAGCGAATACTGCCCAATGTATGGCGGCCATCAAATAATGGAAGCGGTGCGTCATCTAGCATACTGACCACCCACTGAATCGGGCGCAAAAAAGGGCCCCTCTGATTCCCCCAAAACATCGAGACTGGCAATGGCAGGTGGTCAAATACATCATGTACCAAGGAGCCCAACAACTGGGCAATGGGAACGGGCGGGTGGTTCACTCGTGCCATCACCTTTTGTTTGCCACCTTGCTCGACTACCTCCCATGCCGATGGGTCAACCGCCACCCGTTTAAAAAATGCCTCGCCAGCGGGTGAAAGGGTCCCATCATCACGATACGCAATGGCAACCGGGGGGCCCCATTGCTGAACCTCACGAGAAGGGGTATGGGTAGGCAATTCAGTAACCAAGATCCCCATACGACGGGGGGTAGAAAAAGCACGGCAACCCGGTGCTAGACCCAATGCCAAAAAAGCCGACTCAAAACGCTGGCGAATACGATCAGAAACAAGAGACAAAAAGCGTGCGGGGATTTCTTCGCATCCCAATTCAAACAAGTAGCTCATGGCAACGCCTCCGCCATCCCCTTCGTACGACACAACGTCGCACAGCCACGGGCCAATTTGCGAATACGCAAAATATAGGCCATGCGTTGGGTAACCGAAATCGCACCACGGGCATCCAACACATTAAAGGCATGTGAGGTTTTTAAACAAAAATCATAGGCAGGCCCCACCAATCCGTGATCCAACAAATGGAGACATTCCCGCTCGTAGCCATCAAACCATTGGGTCCATTCCGCCACCGTGGCCACTTCAAAATGATGGGTAGACGTTTCAATCTCAGACTGACGATACACATCCCCATAGGTAACAGGGCCTTGCGGGCCCATCACCCACAACAAATCATACACAGATGGTTTTTGCTGCAAAAACATGGCCAAGCGTTCCAAGCCATAGGTGATTTCAACCGGTGTCGTGTCCATTTCAAACCCACCACATTGCTGGAAATAAGTAAATTGGGTGACTTCCATCCCATCCAACCACACCTCCCACCCCAATCCAGATGCACCCAATGTGGGACTTTCCCAATTATCTTCAACAAACCGAATATCATGAGCCAAGGGGTCAATTCCCACCGCACGCAAGCTGTCGATATAGTCCGTTTGAATCGATAATGGGGACGGCTTAATCAGCACCTGAAACTGAAAATAATGGCCCAAACGATTGGGGTTTTCGGCATAGCGACCATCAGTAGGACGCCGACAAGGCTCAACATAGGCACAAGACCAGGGAGAAGGGTCCAAAACACGAAGAAAGGTATGGGGACTAAAGGTACCAGCACCCTTTTCGATATCATATGGTTGTAAGATCACACACCCTTTAGATGCCCAAAAAGACTGTAACGATGAAATCAACTCACTAAAACTAGTCATGGTACCCTCACAAAAAAAAAGGGTGTCAGTTTAAGTAACACCCTTATCCCCCCCCCCAAAAAAAAGACCAAATTAAGCTTTAGGTGCCCCAATCGAAATAAGTTCAACCTCAAAAATAAGAACGCTATTCGGACCAATAGCACCCAGGGCACGATCTTCATAGGCTAAGTTAGATGGGATATAGAAAATATACTTATCCCCAACCTTCATTTGCTGCAATCCCTCACCCCACCCTTTGATGACCCCACTCAGTGGCAAGGTGGCCGGTTGGTTACGACGATAGGATGAATCAAACTCGGTCCCATCAATCAATGTGCCCTTATAATGAACCGTCACCGTATCAGATGCTTTCGGGGAGACTGACTTAACCCCTTTTTTCTTGGGGGCCTCTGAAATAATTTTGTACTGAAGACCAGACTTTAATACTATCACACCAGGCTTTGACTTGTTATCTTCTAAAAACTTGGTTCCATCTTTAAGGTTTTTCTCCCCCATTGCCTTCATTTCAGCTTCACGACGGACTTGCACCTCAGTCTGATAGGAGGTGATCACTTCTTGTCGCTCTTGATCGGTTAGTTTTGAGCGGCCCTCTAGTCCATCTTTCAACCCATTTACCACTTCAACCATATCAAAGTCCGCTTGGCCTTTGACCGAATCAGAAATGGATAGACCCACCGCATAACCCAATTTTGATGATTTGGATGAAAAAACAGCCGGGGTAGTGGTCGCGGCAGGATTGGCAACCGAAGATGGAGCCGGTGCTGTTTGGGCAAAAGAAGCAGAACCAATCAAAATAGAACCAGCAGTAAGAAGTAGTAAACGCTTCATAAAGACTCCTTCAAGAAAGAAATATGGGTGACATGATAGAACTTTAACCCAATACATCCCAAAAATCAATTGCTTTAAACATTGGAAATGAGTGAACAGGGTAAAAAACGGATAGAAAAAGAATAAAAACCAAACAGACAAAACATGATGCACATACTGTTCTTGGCCACGACCGACTCTCCCACCAGTGAAACTGGCAGTACCATGGGCGCTGGAGGACTTAACGACTGTATTCGGAATGAGAACAGGTGTACCCCCTCCGCTATAATGACCAAGAATACTATGTGCAACAAAAAAGGGTAGAAAAACCAATTTTAAACGAATTATTAATCATAAACCGCTGTTAATTAAGACCTCGACCGATTAGTACTGGTCTGCTGAATGTATTGCTACACTTACACGCCCAGCCTATCAACCTCGTAGTCTACAAGGGGTCTTACTCCTTTAAAAGGATGGGAAATCTCATCTTGAGGCAGGTTTCCCGCTTAGATGCTTTCAGCGGTTATCCTTTCCACACATAGCTACTCAGCATTTACCCTTGGCAGGATAACTGATACACCAGCGGTGTGTCCACTCCGGTCCTCTCGTACTAAGAGCAGCTCCTCTCAAATTTCCTACGCCTACAGCAGATATGGACCAAACTGTCTCACGACGTTCTGAACCCAGCTCACGTACCGCTTTAATGGGCGAACAGCCCAACCCTTGGAACCGACTCCAGCTCCAGGATGCGACGAGCCGACATCGAGGTGCCAAACCTCCCCGTCGATGTGGACTCTTGGGGGAGATAAGCCTGTTATCCCCGGGGTAACTTTTATCCGTTGAGCGATGGCCCTTCCATGCGGGACCACCGGATCACTAGGCCCGACTTTCGTCCCTGCTCGACTTGTAGGTCTCGCAGTCAAGCTCCCTTATACCCTTACGCTCTACAGACGATTTCCAACCGTCTTGAGGGAACCTTTGGGCGCCTCCGTTACGCTTTAGGAGGCGACCGCCCCAGTCAAACTACCCACCAGACTCTGTCCTATTTCCGGATAACGGAAAGTAGTTAGCATTTCAAAACAATCAGGGTGGTATCTCAACGGCGGCTCCGCTAAACCTAGCGATCTAGCATCAAAGCCTCCCACCTATCCTGCACAAATTGTTCCAAAACACAAAGCCAAGCTATAGTAAAGCTCCACGGGGTCTTTCTGTCTTGCTGTAGGTAGTCCGTATCTTCACGGACACTCCAATTTCACCGAGTCTCTCGTTGAGACAGTGCTCAATTCGTTACGCCATTCGTGCGGGTCGGAACTTACCCGACAAGGAATTTCGCTACCTTAGGACCGTTATAGTTACGGCCGCCGTTCACTGGGGCTTCAATTCAGTGCTTCGCTTACGCTAACACATCCTATTAACCTTCCAGCACTGGGCAGGCGTCAGCCCCTATACATCACCTTACGGTTTAGCAGAGACCTGTGTTTTTGTTAAACAGTCGCTTGAGCCCTTTCATTGCAACCCCTTCATGCTTACGCCGCGAAGGCTTCACATTAATGGGGCACCTCTTCTTCCGAAGTTACGAGGCTAATTTGCAGAGTTCCTTAACGAGAGTTATCTCGCGCGCCTTGGTATTCTCTACCCACCTACCTGTGTCGGTTTTAGTACGGACACCCATGACTCTCACTAGAGGTTTTTCTTGTCAGTGTGGACTCAATCACTTCGCCTTTTGGGCTCGTCATCACATCTCAGGATATGAGTAAACGGATTTGCCTATCTACTCTCCCTACTTGCTTAAACCACAATCCAATAAGTGGCTGACCTATCCTACTGCGTCACCCCATCGCTAATAACGATTCATAGGTGGTACAGGAATATTAACCTGTTGTCCATCGATTACGCCTTTCGGCCTCACCTTAGGTTCCGACTAACCCTGGGCGGACGACCCTTCCCCAGGAAACCTTAGGTTTACGGCGAGAAAGATTCTCACTTTCTTTTTCGTTACTCATGCCGACATTCTCACTTCTGCTTCGTCCACCAGACCTAACGGTCTGACTTCGTCCTACAACAGAACGCTCCTCTACCGATTGCTTACGCAATCCCGTAGCTTCGGTACTATGCTTTAGCCCCGTTACATTTTCGGCGCAGGATCACTCGACCAGTGAGCTATTACGCTTTCTTTAAAGGATGGCTGCTTCTAAGCCAACCTCCTGGTTGTTTGAGCGATCCAACCTCCTTTACCACTTAGCATAGATTTAGGGACCTTAGCTGACGATCTGGGCTGTTTCCCTTTTGTCCTAGAAGCTTAGCCCTCTAGGACTCACTCCTGAGTATACAAGTCCGGCATTCGGAGTTTGCATAGGTTTGGTAACATTGGTGATGCCCCTAGCCTAAACAGTGCTCTACCTCCGGACCGCTAACCTCAAGGCTGACCCTAAAGTCATTTCGAGGAGAGCCAGCTATCTCCCAGTTCGATTGGCATTTCACCTACTAACCACAAGTCATCCAATGGTTTTTCAACACCAACTAGTTCGGACCTCCACGACGTGTTACCGTCGCTTCATCCTGCTCATGGTTAGATCACTGGGTTTCGGGTCTAATGCATGTAACTAAACGCCCTATTCAGACTCGCTTTCGCTACGGCTCCGCATAATAGCTTAACCTTGCTACAAACATTAAGTCGCCGGCACATTCTTCAATAGGCATACCGTCAGTCCAAAAAAGGACCTCCGATCGCTTGTAGGCGTATGGTTTCACTTTCTATTTCACTCCCATCCCTGGGTTCTTTTCACCTTTCCCTCACGGTACTAGTTCACTATCGGTCACACAATGGTATTTAGTCTTGGATGATGGTCCACCCAGATTCCCGTAGGATTTCTCGTGTCCCACGGTACTTAGGAATGCACTTGGCAAGACAAATGGCTTTCGCATACGGGACTATCACCCTCTATGGCCCGACTTTCCAGACGGTTTTACTAACCACTTGTTTTTTGACTTACCCACGTGGTTACAGCCACGCAACAGTACATCCTACAACCCCGCAGCTACAGCGCCTGTAAGCTACTAACATAGGTGCGGTTTAGACTATTCCCCTTTCGCTCGCCGCTACTAGGGGAATCTCGGTTGATTTCTTTTCCTCCAGCTACTTAGATGTTTCAGTTCGCTGGGTTCCCTTCTCACGTCCTATGTGTTCAAACGTGGATATGCAGGCATTACCCTGCATAGGTTTCCCAATTCGGAGACCTCCGGTTCAACGCTTTGGCCAGCTTGCCGGAGCTTATCGCAGTTGCTCGCGTCCTTCATCGGCCTGTGTGCCTAGGGATCCTCCATACGCCCTTAATACCTTAATCAACGCGGTTTATGATAATAACTCGCTAATGATGTGCGAACACAATCATTAAGATAAAATTGGCGGATTTTCTACAATTTTTGTTTGTCTATTTGGTTTTCAATGTTCGGTGCCGCATTTCAGCAGGGAGGAGATACTAATCCACGCCAAACAAAATGTCAACGATTAATTTACACAATCCATTTAGATGAACGGTGTGAGCATACCTGTTCAGTGAGCATCCCATTCCACCATAACGAGTATCGAGGTTAGCCGATTCTCCGACTGAACAACACCCCAGTAAAAGAGTTAGCCGATTGAACGGCCCCCCACACCAGAATTAAAAAAATAATCACCCTTTGATGATCACCGTGGTAACACCGCATTCACACACATGACACCCAGGTATCCCCCCCCTTAATCGGACACCCTTCCCAGGACATCATGGCACATCTACCCGTTCCCTACCCGAGACCATCAAAAGGCATCGATGTTCAGTGCATGACAGTCAAAAAGTGGGAAGATACCCACCACGCCTCACGTCATCCACTCAAAACATCACCACCCCATACCCTGTAATCAGGCATCAGTATCGCTATCTGCAACACCGTTCGGTGGACGAACCAACTGGAAACCTGTCATGGTCATAACGACTGGGATCCCATTTTCAATGCCCCTCACAGCACCACGATGACCTCTTTGAGATCGACAACCCAACGCTTTTTTTACCTCCCCATCGGACCGCTCCCCCATCCAGTCGCCTCATCTGGCCACCCCTGCCCCATGATAATGGCCCTTCCTGTCATTGCATCCACCTCAACCCCGTGGCATGATGAACCACCCATTCCACCATTAACGAGGACCCATGTTTGAGGCATCTAAAATCATTGGCCTGTTTTGCCACCCACTGGGAATCAGCTGGCTAATAGGCTGTGCCGGTATCATCGCATGGATCCGTCATGCCAACCGATGGGCCATGCGATTCCTGGTGGGATCGTGGGTGATCATCACCCTATCGGGTTGGATTCCACCCGTTGCATGGGCATTACGTCACCTAGAATCACAATACCCACCCCTTGTATTTGAAGACCTCAACCCTCACGACTACCACGGCATCATCGTGTTAGGAGGTGGGATATTAAGCGGTAAATTGGTCGCCACCCGGCCCCATTCTGAATGGGGAGAAGGCAGCGAACGATTGCTAACCGCCGCCCAATGGTTACAACAAGTCCCCCAGTGGCATGTGATCTTAAGCGGGTATTCGGGAAATCCACGGCATCAAGGGCCATCAGAATCCGAGATCTCCGCCCAATGGTTGATCACACAAGGCATAGACCCCCAACGCATCACCCTTGAAAACAAGTCACGCAATACCCAAGAAAACGCACAACAAGTCGCCCAATTGGCCATCACCCACAAAAGGAAATGGCTCCTTATGACATCGGCCAGCCACATGCCACGGGCCGTGCGCTACTTTCAATCCCATGGGGTATCGATTACCCCTACCCCCGTTGATTATCGATTGCCCGCCAGGGGGCCAGATCCTTGGTTTGATTTGTCATATGGCCATACACTATGGCAACTATTATGCCATGAATGGGCCGGACAAATGATCCAAATAGCCTGGCGACTCTATCACTCAGCACGATAATTAACGGTCTCCGAGCGTGGTCCAACAATCCGTTTCATCTTGGGCACAGGCCGTTAATTGATACCCGCCATTGGTGAATTGATACCGTAACACCCCCGTACGGTCTCCCTCCTGATACGCTTTCCCCGTATACGGGTTAATGGGGATTTGACGCAAAGACTGGGATTGAATCAACGCCTGAAACGCCCCCATCACCCCATCGGTCATCGGATAAGACCCCATGGTCAGTCGATGGGTTTCTAGGGCCGTTTGAATAGTGGCAACATTCGACTCTTGGGCCGACCGACGAGCCTTAGACTGAATCGCAGTGTAGTTGGGATAGGCTATTGCCGCCATCACCGCCATGATGGCCATGACAATCACCACCTCAATTAACGAAAACCCTGAATCCTCAACTTGATACATGATGCCCCCCTTGCACTCATCACCCTAACGTCATATTAAGAAAAAGATTGAATCATGGCTGACATTGGCCATAGTGTCAAGCCCATGCACGCTGCCATCATCAACCCCACCAAGGTTAATAACACCGGACGCACCAAACGAAATCTGGTATGTAATTGCATACGCCGGGCATCACGCAACTCCCCCGCCACATCCAAGACAGCCGTAGCTAATTGTCCCGTTCGTTCCCCATGCCGCAACCGCTCCCGATGGAAAACCCCTAACTGTAAAAACATGCCCAATCCGTCGGCCAGTTGGCCGGATTGTCGGCAATAAGCCACCCCTTCTGCCCACCCATTAGACGCACCCCTTGGTTGTCCGACCCGCATCAAGGATTGGTTCAACGGCACACCCATTGCCAACTGAACACCCAATACCCACAATTGCTCGGCTCGATTGGCCGATCCGCCCCAGCCGACCCACCATCGCCCCACTTGCACCAACACCAGGATACCCAACAGCACCCCCACCAGCAGCGTCACCATGCCTGGTAGGGTTTGCATCCAAGACGATACCTTAAGCATGAACAAAAGCCCGCCAGTGGGGTGGGGCAACATCATGGCCACCTGAGGAATCGTCACCCATATCATCACCCAACCCATCACCCCTACCATGCCCAATAATACCAAGGGATACCAAAGGGCTTGCAAACACGCCGCCCGCTCTTGCTCATGCCAGGCCATCCATTCGCTCACACGTGTTAAATACACCGAGACTGCCCCACCCAATTGACACCCATCAAATAAGTGCTGGGTCCGAAGAGGCAACATGGGGTGTAGTGCCGTTACCACATCCACCCCCCTGGCCAATTGATCATGTACCACCGCCAGCCGTGACCGATACCAAGGATCCCGTTCCTCTTGAATGAGCAACGACAATACCTTGGCCAAGGGGAGCCCCATCTCCAAGGACGTCACAATCCGACGGGCCACCAGTGGCAACCGTTGCCTAAGTTTACGATCGGACATACAACCGATTGGCCAGTTGGGTGGTGGCCGCTACCACCGTATCCACCCCCACCCCTTTGAGTGTGGCCACCGCGGCCGCCACCTCCCCCATATACGCACTTTGGTTGGGTCGTCCTTTGTAGCGAAGAGGCACCAAATAAGGCATGTCGGTTTCAAGCATAATTTTGGACAACGGCAGGAACTTGACGGCGGCACGACTGGGCTCAGACGACGGATACGTAATATTGCCCGTAAACGAATAATACGTGGTCGGGGAATCCACCGCCTCTATAAACGCCTGTGACTCTGAAAAACAATGAAAAATTTTCACCACATGGGGCCACGCCTGTATGACCGGGACAAAAGCATCGGCGGCCCCTCGACAATGCAAAATGACCGGCAACCCCATCCGCTCAGCCCACTCAAAATGAACGGTTAAGCGTGCCAATTGTGTCGATAGGGGCACCTCAGACCGAACCAAATCCAATCCCGTTTCGCCCACGGCCACCACCTGTTGATCCTGAAGTAATACCCCCAACTGCTCAGACCATGAGTCCGGCACCACTGGTTCACAGGGGTGAATACCAGCCGTGGCCCGCAACATCGAATGGGCATGGGCCCATGCAATCGATTGGGATGAGGTCTTCAAATCAATCGCCACATTCACTATGGCGGTTACCCCCGCCACCTGAGCACGTGAGATCAAGGCCTCTGGCGGGTCATCCGATAAAAACAAATGGGCATGGGTATCAATCATGAGACGCTCCTTTGGCATATAAATAAGCTTTGTTTTTGGGGATACCCATTATCCGACAGACCCCTATCATCTGAGAACGGGTTAATCCCAATTCATTAAGCATGGTCAATGTCTCCTCCCACTGTGGCACATGGTGGGGTACGACCACCAGCACCCATTCACCTTTAAGCTCCCCTTCTCCCCATTCTAATAGAATGGATTCAACCGGGGCATCCCACACCCGCTCATATGGTTTGGTCAATTCTTTTCCCAGCACCACCCGTGACCCAGGATAATCTGCTGCCACTTGTTGCAGAGTATCTTTTAAGCGATTGGGACTTTCAAACGCCGCCACCGCCATCCCCTGAGTGGCCGCCCGTCTCAACCACTGCCCCCACTCCCCCGCACGGCGCGGGACCCACCCCACCCATACATAGGGCATGCTCACCGGTGCCACCGATAACAAGGCCATCAGGGCATTGGGCCCCGGAATCGGCACCACCCTGCCCCCCTTGTCTCGAACATGTGCCACCAGTTCCCCGCCAGGATCACATACCCCCGGGGTACCTGCGTCAGATACCAAGGCCAACGACTCACCCGCACACAAGCGTTGCCACACCGTATCAAGACGATGCCGCTGGGTGTGCTGGTCCAATCGAATCATCGGCACCTTAATGCCATAATGGGCCAGCAACTGGCCCGTTACACGGGTATCCTCTGCCAAAATAGCCGCCACTGTTGACAGCACACTCACCGCACGCGCCCCCAAATCATCCCGATGACCAATGGGGGTTGCACAGACGTACAACACCCCTTGTCCCCCCTCGCTACGACCCGCCCTCATGTATCCCCTCACACCCCGCACGCTGATAATCCACCGGCCGATAAATGGTCATGGATTTAACATCCCCCAACAAAACCTTTCCCCCATCCGTCATCATAACCCCACTTTTTTTATCTAGAAATCGAACCACTTTTTTATCGCCATTTTTAAAAATAATCAAGACCCGCTTGCCTTTGTAGGTAGATGAATGCAGGGTCATGGGTCAACCCAATCCATATACGCACGATACCCCGCCGCCACCATTTTTGATTGGGGAATAAAACGCAAAGCGGCCGAATTGATACAATACCGTTTTCCACCCCGATCGAGTGGCCCATCATCAAACACATGGCCCAAATGAGACCCCGATGGGCTTCTAACTTCCGTACGATGCATCCCATGCGAAGAATCATCACGGTATACCAAGGTGCGAATGGCATGACTAAAGGCGGGCCACCCACACTGTGACTCAAATTTATCACGCGACGAAAACAACGGCTCACCCGTCACCACATCCACATAAATACCAGGCTCAAAATGATCCCAGTAGGGGTTGTTAAACGGGGGCTCTGTGGCGTTTTGTTGGGTGACCTGAAACTGAATTGGGGTCAGCCTCTCCCGAATATGTTGGGGTAATGGCTTTTTCCATGCCTTGGCCCATCCGTCTGACTCAGTCATTGCCCAACCCAAAACCCATACGATCACTCCCTTAAGCCAACGGCTTTTTACGATCTTGTGCATACTGAGACACCACACCTTGACGTTCTAGGGACTCCATTAAGCGTGCCGCACGATTGTACCCAATGCGCAATTTCCGTTGCAAATAGGAGGTCGATGCGTACTGGGTGTTCATGATAATCTGCTTGGCTTCTTCGTACAACTCATCCTGGTCAGGATCAAGGGGTTTAGACTCTGATTCAAGTGGTTCAACCGACAAGACCGCCTCAATGTATGACGGCGACGCCTGGGCTTTCAAAAACCCCACCACCGCTTTCACTTCTCGTTCACTCACATATACGCCTTGCACCCGCTGGGGCTTCATGGCACCCACCGGACTGTATAACATATCGCCTTTACCCAATAGTTTTTCAGCCCCCGGCATATCTAAAATGGTGCGTGAATCAATTTGAGACTGTAGAAAGAATGAAATACGAGAGGGTACATTGGCTTTGATTAAACCGGTCACCACATCCACACTGGGTCGCTGGGTGGCAATGACCAAATGGATCCCCGTTGCCCGTGACATTTGAGCCAGCCGACAAATGGTGCTTTCGACTTCTGAAGAGGCCACCATCATCAAATCCGCCAACTCATCAATGATCACCACAATATAAGGCAAGGTTTGATGGACCACATGGGTGTCATCTGTGGCAAGCGAAGCCCCTTTTTCTAGTACCCATTGGTTGTACCCCTCAATATGTTTGACCCCTACTTTTGAAAAGGTTTCATACCGACGCTCCATTTCAACCAACGCCCATTTATTCAGGGTGGCCGCCGCCTTATTCGGATCGGTCACCACGGGGGCAACCAAATGGGGGATTCCGTCATATAAACTCAATTCCACTTTTTTAGGGTCAATCATTAAAAATTTCACTTCGTCTGGCTTGGCCCGCAACAAAACCGACAAAATAAAGGTATTCACACACACACTTTTTCCCGCTCCCGTGGCCCCTGCAATCAACACATGGGGCATCTTAGCCAAATCCATTAACACTGGCTCCCCTGTAATCGTCAATCCCATCCCCGCCACCAACCGCGACGCCTGGGTATAAAACGTGGTTTTTTCTAACAACGCCCGCAATGTCACCGATTCCGTTTGACGATTGGGCACTTCAATTCCCACCAACGCCTTGCCCGGGATGGGGGCCTCGATGCGAACATCTGGGGCCGCCAATTTTAGGGCGATATCTTTGGATAAAGAGGTGATTTTGGCCACCTTGACCCCCACGCCCGGCGATAATTCATAGCGGGTCACGGAAGGGCCCGGGGTCACATTGACCACCTTGGCCGCCACACCAAAACTGGCCAAGGTGTCTTCTAGAATCGCCGCCTGCTCTTGCCGCAAGGCCACGTTTTCTTTGGAATGAATGGATGACACCCCACCAGGATCCAGCAAGCCTAAGGGAGGAAATTGGTAATCATCCAAATCAGGTAATACCGCCAAACGAGGTAACGACACATCTGCAGGGGTATCAAGCGGAGGGGGCTCCAACACCATGGTCTCGGTCGGAGTTGGGGCATCCCCTGAGGGTTCGGACACTGGTTTCGATGAAAAAAGGGGGCCAGCGACCGGGGGGTTTTTAGGAGGGGGAACGGTAGGCACCCGGGTCCGAACCGGCAATGGTGTGGCCTTTAAAAAAAGCCAAAACCGCCGAAACGAGTCAGGAAAGGCCCCAATTGGCACCGCAACCACCAACGCAGCGGCCCACAACACCGTGCCCAATTCCCCCAACAATTGAATCGACAACCGGGCCAGCCCCCACCCCACGATCCCGCCCCCCTGTGTAGACGGTGGCCATTGCCATGCCATCTTTGCATGTCCTGTTAGTACCGCCCCAATGGTTGAGACGCCGGCCAACAATCCCATCCCACACACCAAGACCATCCCCAAAGAATACCGCCGCTTGATCAGCACCCAGCCCATGCCCATCAACACCAAGCCCACCTCATAGGAGGCTACCCCTAGCAATCGTGATAACCCATCGGCCAACACCGAACGGCCCAACCAACCCGTCCATCCTGGTTGCCACACCGCCAATAGCACAAAAGCACCCGCCACGATCAATGCTACCCCTACCCACCATGGTGCCCCATCAGACCGCCGCTTCCGTACTGTTCGTGCCATGGGCCGTGCCATGGGTCGTGCCATTATTACCCTTTAATGGTCACACGATCCCCCACCCGAAACCGATATTTTTTGGACAATCCCCCATTTATCTCTAGTACATAAGGAACCGTGACAGGCGGGGAAATAACGTCCATTGAACGAGGAAAGGCCGAGTGGTGAATATGGGACACAGATAAATCAGACGATACAAACAATAAATCCAGGGATAAATAAGTGTTTTTCATCCAAAACGACTGCCGTTTGGGGGCCGGAAACACAAACCACATGCCACGATCGGCTGGTAAATGGTGCCGAAACATCAAGCCTAACTCATGTTCCTCAGGGGTTTTGGCCACTTCGCACGTAAAACAGTGATGGCGAATACAAACCTCATACGCCCACAAAGAAGAAGAAAAAAGAAAGAGAATCCCCCATATGAACCAGGAAGAAGCGCCCAAACCCCTCAAGGGTCTATGCAACCGATGCGTTGTTAAACCGCAAGGCCAACCGTGATTTTTTACGGGCAACCGTTGAGCGCTTAATAATGCCTTTGGTGGCTAATTTATCGAGGGTCTTAAGGGCAACCCGAAGGGTGGTTTCAGCCTGAGACGGGTTGGATTCAATGGCCTGATTGGCTTGCTTGACCACCGTCTTGGCGAGGGTTTTATAGGCCAAATTACGCTCCCTATTGCGTTGGTTAATGAGGACATTTTTTTTGGCGGACTTGGTATTGGCCATTTGACGACTCCTTCGTTTGATTCAAACCAGTTCATGATCGATGGCCAAGGTAGGCCTTAAGACAGGTTAAAAAAGCATACTACGTTACAAGACAACGATCAACACCATGGGGTTGATCATCTTCCCGCTGAGGAGGGCGAATGGGATGAGGGATACTGTTTTAACAAGGCGATTTCAATGCGACGGTTCTTGGCCCGGTTCGTCTCAGAGGTATTGGGAAAGAGGGGACGATACTCACCATACCCAGTCCCCGACAAGCGTTGGGGAGACAAATTAGACACCGCCATCAAATAGGTCATAACCGAATACGCACGATAAAACGATAATTCCCAATTGGACTGAAACGACGCATTCCGAATGGGACGGTCATCCGTATGCCCATCTACCACCACGGGATTCTGTGTTTCCGCTATAATGCCGGCAAATCCTTTGAGAATGCCTTGGCCAAGTCCCGACAAGTTGGCATCCCCTGATCGGAATAACACCGGGGATGAGAGGACCACTTTTACCTTACCTTCATCAACTGTAATACTGCTGTCTTGTTCTAGGTGCTGGCTTTTAATTGCCTGGTTTAATTGTGACAACAGCATGGCATCGGCATCCCGACGCTCGAGACGCTCCGACATGCTAAGGGGTGCCGATCGGGTAGAAAATTCCCCTTTAAGTGAATCCGTCACTTGCTGGTATTTGACCGGATCAATCGTGGACATTGAAAACAAATACACAAAAAAAATCAACAACAAAGACATCAAATCCGAAAACGAGACATAAAAATTCTCGACTTCGGTATGCATTTTCCTCATGAGCGGATGGCCAACTTTCGTTTGACCGTGGCTCGGTCTTTTGCTGTTAACAACATATAAAGCTTTTCTTCCACCACAATGGGCAGCTCGTTACTGGCCATTGACACAATGGCCTCAACCAACTGTTCTTTGTGCACCGCTTCTTCGTGACTGCTTGATTTTAAACGTCCAGAGAGTGGCAAAAACACCAAGTTTGAAAACGTCACCCCATAAAACGTGCACACCAAGGCAAGGGCCATATTGGGCCCAAGGCTTTTGGGATCTGAAACATTGGCCAATAGTTTCACCAATCCAGCCAACGTCCCAATTAACGCCAACCCAGGGGAAAACTTGGCCATGGACTCAAAAAATAAAATGGCTTGTTCATGACGGGCCTGTGAACGATCAATCATCTCCTTTAACAGCACCCGTATTTCAGCCGGATCCACCCGATTGACCACCAATCGCAATGCCGTCTGTAAAAAAACATCTTGAATGCCCTCAACATCCGCCTCAATGGCACCCCGCCCATCACGGGTCATGCGCTTGCTGTATGTTAATAACAAGACCACATCGCCGATAAACGTACCCCGTCGAGAACGAAACAGCACCTTCATCCACCCACCCAATTTATTGAGCTGTGAAAACGGGAAATTAATCAATGAGGTACTTAATAACCCCACCCCCACCACAAGGATGGCCTCTCGACTCACAAATAAGTGGGCATCGTTACTACCAGCCGAAAAAATAAGCTCAAATAAAATAAACCCCACCAACCCCAATCCCACATACAACAGTGCGATCATGCCTAACTCCCTACCCGTCTTGAACGGGGTAATTGAATGCGACCATCACGATCCAAGCGTTCCGCCACCACCAGCACCTCCGATTGGGCACGATCAATCTCATCTGGCGAAAGGCTACCCGAACGCAAATCCAAAAATTGGGTCACCGTGGCCCGTGCATTGCGAGGCAAAACATCCATAAACCGATCCACATCACCTTGACCCAAGCCAGATAATGCCGTCGCCAAAACCTCGATTCTAACCTCACTACACAATAACCTCAGGGCATTGTCATCCAATGATTTAAGGTCTTCAAACAACAACAAAGAGGCACGAACACGACGATAGACATCGGGCATTCCCCGTTCAATCATACCCAGCAAGCCCCGCTTCTGTCCCCCTTTCATGTGAGCAAACAAATCTGATACCGTCCCGTCACCCCCAGACAAACACTCTAAGGCCGCCTTAATTTGGGTTTCAAGTTTGTCTAATAAGGTGCGATTCACCATTTTTTGTTCAATTAACGATGCCACCACGGCCACTTGTGTTTTGGAATCAAATTGTGCCAATAAGGTAGCGGCCATGGATTTGTCTAAAAAATTAACAATGAGACCGATGTTTTCAGGGCCCACATTTTCTTTTTTTAATAAATAAATCAAATTGGGCAAGGAGTGGGGATCCACAAAATCAAAATACCGCTTAACGGACTGGGCAGCCCCCGTGCCACCACCCCCACCGCCACCCTGAGGAACCGCCATGTCAATGGTCGGGGACACCGTCACTGAAGGAGGCGGTGCCACAGGCGATGCCCCCCCGCCTGACAAGGACAAGCGTGATACCTTACGGGTAAGGCGCAGGGTTAACAAGACATACAACAACACAAACAAGCCCATGACCCCCACACCCGAAAGGGTAATCAGGTTGGCCGTTGAATTGACCTTGTCTTCTTGGCGTTCTAATTCTATTTTTTGAACCGGCCGAGGCGGCACCACAAACGGCTTGTACGTCACCACGATTTTATCCCGGCCATTCACCAAGCCCGCTAATTCACGCACTGTGGCTTGGGCACGACCCACCTGAGAACGGGGAAACGACCGATTAACGATTAAAGAGACGGTCATGGATTGGATGGTCGGACGAACATAGGTGGTAACCGAATCAAATGGCAATTGTCTCATGGTATCCGGTGACAAATTTTTGATGGCAGGGAACCCCGGCATAATATTCACCTGGGACGGCTTGCGATCAGTCACTTGGGCACGGCTTTGACGGGTATAATTCACATCATAACGAGGTGCCGACAATAGCACATCCACCCGAACAACTATTTGATTGGGGCCATACATGGTATCCAGTGACCGTTGCAAGCGGGTAGCCAATTGCTCTTCAACCGACACCTCATCTGGACTTCCCACCACCAGTGAACCCGAGCCAAGAAGTAGCATCCCCATCAATAAAGCCCATAATCCGCGTTGGTTGATCATATACTGTGTCTCCTATTGGTTATTGTGGCTTGGGACCGCGAACCACCCACTTGCCGTCTTCTTCTGCCACCACGGGCTTGCCCCCTTGTTTTTTCACTTGGGCTGCAAACTCATAGGCTTTATCTTGGGCATTAAATTTACCCAACACAATCGTATCCGCCACCAACGACACCACGTCTTTTTTGGCCGCTTTGCGTGCTTGCTTGGCCGCCTCTTTGTCTTCATCAATTGCTTTTTCTAACTGGGCCACCGTCTCTTTGAGTGCCGTGTTACCATCATCCAAAAACACCGCCGTATTCCATGCGGCCAAGGCTTTCTCTCGCTCCGCCATCATATAATACGCTGAGCCCAACCGTTCAAACACCGTGGGATTTTCACGATCCAACACCGACAACAGCAGCAAGGCATCCACTGCCTGCTGATAATTTCCCCCATAAAAGCCCACTTCTGATCGCTTCCAATATTTTGATTCCATGTTTTCGACCTTGTAAGCATCCGGCTTCAATTCCAATAGGTCTTCCATTAAATAGCGGGCCTTCATGTTTTGGCCCGTTAAAAACAGAACGTGAATTAACACATCACGGGCCACTTCATTTTTACCCGTCAAAATGGCCTGCTGTGCTTCCAATATCAAGTTATTTGCTTGGCGCTTAACCGGCTCATCCACCTCATTATCACGTGAAATCACCGCATTGGCTTTGGCTACCCGCTGCTCAACCGACTGAAACTGCCGCAAAATCGCCGCCTCTTTTTTTTGGGATGGGGACCACTTAGTCGGCGGGATTTTATCCAGTGCTTTCAATGCATCCGTGTATTTTTTTTCTTGCATGGCTTGGCGGTATTGTTTCAATAAATCAGGCAATAAATCCTCAGTGTAAACAAACGGTTTCTCGAGGTTTCGGGTCACCACTATGGCAGTGGGATTGGCCGTCGACCACAACTGAACGGCGGGAGATCCCGGTACCACCGGTCGTCGCCGACGCTGGGCCATGGCATCACTGGCCATCCCATTCAATACACACACCCCTAATAAGCCAACCATTAGCCAACGCCATTGGGCACACTTCATCATGTCAACCTCCACGCCATGTCTTGATACCTATCCCTAAGCATGATCATTACCATTCGTCACAGGCAGCCACGATGGCTGCCACGGTCTCATCAATCAATGCCTCCGTGTGAACAGATGACACAAACTGACTTTCAAATGGGGACGGGGCCAAATACACCCCCTGAGATAACACCCGACGATACCACGTCGCAAATCGATCACGGTCAACCCTCATGGCATCATCCGCATTCTGAACAGGGCCTTCACACATAAAAATTGACCACATACTGCCCAATGAGGTCACATGCACAGGAAAGCCATCCAACCGAGTGGATAAACCGGTTACCAATCGTTGGGTGGCCTGTTGGGCCTGTTCAAACGCCGGGGTGTCCTTTAACAATGACAACGTGGCCAACCCCGCCGCCATGGCCAAGGGATTACCCGATAATGTACCGGCCTGATACACCCCGCCCAATGGGGCGACATGATCCATTATAACCGCCCGTCCCCCATAAGCCGCACAAGGAAGCCCCCCTCCGACTACTTTACCCAAACAGGTCAGGTCAGGCACGACACCATACACCGACTGGGCCCCACCCAATGCCACCCTAAACCCCGTCATCACCTCATCAAAAATCAAGAGGGCCCCCACCCGATCACACGCCTCACGCAACGCACGCAAAAAACCAGGTTGGGGAAGAATCAGGCCCATATTGCCCATCACCGGCTCAACGATCACGCCCGCTAATTCGTGCCCCCACGCATCCAATGCTTGGGCCAATGCACTCACGTCATTAAACGGCAATACACTGGTCCAAGCAGCCCATTCGGGCAACACCCCCGCACTATCCGGCGTCGATTGTGTGGCCAACCCAGACCCCGCCGATACCAACAAGGCATCCACATGACCATGATAACAACCCGAAAATTTCAGTAGTCGCTTACGACCCGTTACCCCCCTTGCCAAGCGAATGGCACTCATGCAAGCTTCCGTTCCCGAATTAACAAAGCGGATTTTTTCCATGGAAGGAAAAAAGGATTGTATCAAACAAGCCAACTGGGTTTCGGCATGATGGGGTGCACCAAAACTGGTGCCTTTTGTCGCCGCCGCTTGAATGGCGGCCACCACATCCGGATGGGCATGCCCCAAAATCATGGGCCCCCAAGACAACACATAATCAATCAAACGGTCCCCATCCACGGTCACCAAATAAGGTCCGGTGGCATACTCAATAAAGCGTGGAATATCCCCTACATAAGAGAAGGAGCGCACAGGGCTATTCACCCCACCCACTAATATGGCCTTGGCCGCATCAAAACAGTCACGAGATGTCAGGACAAACCCTCCTCATCTTGAACGGAACAAGACGATGGTCGGGGCGACTGGATTTGAACCAGCGACCACTAGCACCCCATGCTAGTGCGCTACCAGGCTGCGCTACGCCCCGACATGAGCCTGTCACTATAAACTAGGTTGCAGGATTAGACAATTCCGAACCATCCGTCGACACGCCCACAGGAGAAAGTCCAAGGGTATCAGGCGTGGCCACACCAGGGGTATCGGATGAATCGGTATCCGCTGAATCAGACGGATTGACCATGGCCAAAAAGGCCGTGCCATCCATCACTTCTTGCTCAATTAAGGCCATCGAAATGGTATCCAACAAGGCCCGGTGATCAGACAAAATACGGGTGGCTTCCTGATAACACTCATCAATCAGTGATCGAATTTCATCGTCAATTAAGCGGGCGGTATCGTCAGCGTAATCTTTGGAGTGGTCACTGTAATCACGCCCCAAAAAGACAGCCCCCTGGCTTTTACCATACCGACGGGTTCCCAAGCGCTCACTCATGCCATAGACACACACATAGTTGCGGGCAAGATCAGTGGCACGGTCAATGTCGTTTGAAGCACCGGATGTAATCGAGCCAAACACCAAGTCTTCTGCAATACGCCCCCCCATTAAAATCTTAATTTGATCTTTAATTTCATGACGCGAAATAAGAACCCGATCGGTCTCAGGCAATTGCAACGTATAGCCCAAGGCCATCCCCCTGGGGAGAATCGAGATCTTGTGAACGGGGTCCGAATGCTGGCACTTGACCGCCACCAGTGCATGGCCCACTTCATGATAGGCCACAATTTTCTTGTCTTGCTCGGTCAATAAACGGGACTTTCGTTCGGGACCTGCCAACACCCGGTCAATGGATTCTTCGACTTCTATCATGGAAATCGTCTGACGGTTTTTTCGGGCTGATAACAAGGCACTTTCGTTTAATAGATTGGACAAGTCCGCACCAGTAAACCCAGGTGTGCGACGGGCCACCACCTCGAAGTCAACATCTTGAGCCAATTTCTTGTTGCGACCATGAATACGCAAAATATCCACACGACCCGGCAAATCTGGTTTATCGACCACCACTTGTCGATCAAATCGACCGGGACGTAACAAAGCCGGGTCTAAAATATCAGGCCGGTTGGTAGCGGCCAATATAATCACCGTGTTTTGATCATCAAATCCATCCATCTCCACCAACAATTGATTGAGGGTTTGCTCACGCTCATCATGCCCCCCGCCTAAGCCAGCCCCCCGATGACGACCCACCGCATCGATTTCATCCAAAAAGATAATACAAGGCTGAGACTTTTTGGCTTGGGCAAACAAATCACGCACACGAGACGCCCCCACCCCCACAAACATTTCAACAAAATCAGACCCCGATAAACTATAAAAGGGGGCATTGGCCTCACCGGCCACCGCACGGGCCAACAATGTTTTGCCGGTACCAGGCGGCCCCATCAACAACACCCCCTTTGGAATTTTGGCCCCAATGGCTTGGTATTTGGCTGGGTTTTTAAGGTAATCGACAATTTCTTTCAATTCTACAATGGCCTCGCCCGCACCTGCCACATCTTGAAAGGTAACCGGCTGATCCCCAGCGGCATACTTGGTGGCTTTGGACTTGCCAAACGTCATGGCTTGGTTGTTGGCCCCGCTGGCCTGACGAAAAATAAAGTACCAAAGCACGGCAATCAACAAAAAGGGTAAAATAGCCTGCAAAAACAATGACCATGCCCAGGATGAATCCTCGGGATTGACCTTCACTTTCAGACGAGGATCTTGAAGGTGTTGAACCAATGCCGGTGTTTCGATGTAATTGGACTTAAATTGAACCGTTTTTTTGGTGGCTGGGTCTGTATACCGCCCCAGAATACTGCGATCTTGTGTCCGCACTTCAATGGCGGATACTGCCCCCGACTCAAAGCGTTTGAGCAATTCAGAGTAGCTGATTTCCACCACTTGAGACCGTTGCCCCCAATATGAAGAGGCAATCGAAAACCCAATCAGAGCGGCAAACACCACCCACACCCATCGTTTGTTGTCACGCTGAAACCGCTTGTTGTTTTTCTTTTGTCTTGGCATCAGGGCATCTTACCCCACCCCGCCCCATCCGTTCAACCAGGTATATGGAAACCCCATGAAAATCAGCTGGACCACCCGGCCGATCGCCATACCTCAAACCGCAAGGTAGGGTTGGGACTGCCCCATTGAACCCGCTTTAACCGATCGGGAATGGGAGGGAAAAAGCGATCACATGCCATGGTGGCCAATAGGCGGGTCAGGTAAATCGCTTGCAACCGATGATGCAACAACGCCACTTGGTATAACTGTTCTCCCCCCATGACAAAGGTGCGATAAGCAGAGGACAGGGTGGCCAATCCCAAGGCATGTTCGAGGCTTTGGGCCCTCATGACCCCATCGGGCAATACCAAATTGGATTGGGTGGATACCACCACATTAACACGGTGAGGCAGTGGCGGATTGGGCAATGATTCCCACGTGCGACGCCCCATAATCACCGCATTTTGACGATGGGGAGGTGCGGCGGTGGTCAGGTGCTTAAAATAGCGCATGTCATCACGGCTGTGCCATGGTAGGGCATTATTTAATCCAATACCCGATTGACCCGATTCAACCGCCACCACGATCGAAAAAGAGGCCGGTACTAACACGCCCATTGAATTGATTTTAACACCATTAACAAGGGGGTATTCGGTGACACTGGTTCTCGAAACGCCACCTTGTCAATGGTACCCAACTGGGTCATGACACCATTGGCGGTGGCGTGCAAGGCCACTGCCATCCCCCGGCATTCACATGTCAATGCCCCGTCTGCTTCCCGGATAATCTCGGCATCGAAGCGTACGTGACCACTGGCCTTACCATGCCGATGGGCCCAGGCAACCACGCTGTCTTCAATGGCCTGTATTTGCATCACGCCCATCATGATGGGTTTACCCGGAAAATGCCCCTTGGTGAACGGATGATCGTCAGGGTATTGATACGATGTCACAAACACCCCGGCGGCAGGGTCATCATGGCGCACCGCGTCTACCCAAATCATGGGATCTTGTCGGGTAAACCATTCACGTGGTACGGGGGCATGATCGGACAGATCAGGACATGTGCCCTGTTTACTGGGGGCCCCATCCCCCAATTTGGACGGGTCGATGACATAGGCCATCAGTTGACCGGTGGCCAAAAGATACTCCCCCGTACGCAACTGGGCATGACACCGAATAAAGCCTGCTTTTTCTTTTCCTTTGGTCACCGTACTGACGATCATATCCCCGATTAACGCCGATCGATGCACCACAAATTGACTGATACTGGCAAACACAATGAGGTGATCCCGGTTGTAATCGGTACACACGATCGATGCCAAGGCGGCAATTTCCATGTACACCGCAGATAAAATGGCCTGTCCTTGCGAAGTGGGTTGAAAAAAGATGGACCGGGAATCCGATTCTGACACACACAAGCGACATTCCCCTACAGTATGATCCGGCATCACCGTCATGACCACATGGTCAATCAACACATTTTCGTGACGGTGTTCCAGACGGCTCAGCAGTGCGGGTTGATCATACTCACGAATCATGGCTGATCAATTACCTGGCGCAGTTTGGAAAGGGCCTGATTAAGAAGCCGTGAAATATGCATTTGCGACAAATTTAATCGGGTGGCAATTTCAGCTTGCGACAACCCCCGGTAAAACCGAAGAAACACAATGCGTTGCTCACGACGTGGTAAATGGGTCATTGCTTGACGCAAGGTGACCCGATTTAATAAGGTCATTTCCGTGTCATTGCTACCCAATTGATCCATCATGGTGGTCGACCCATCCGATGTGCCCGATCCAGAGGTAAACGCCGGGGCATCCAGTGAGACCACCGCACTGGTTTGCCATGCCTCAATGCTTTCTAAGACCGTTTCTTCAGACAACCCCAAGGCCAATGCAATCTGAGGAATAGTGGGGCTGACACCATCAAGCTGGGTTTCCTTGATGTAACGCTTGATGCGTGAATATTGTTCTTGCAACTTGCGTGGTACTTTTAATATCCCCCGCTTATCACGAAAATAATGCTTGATTTCGCCTATAATATTGGGGGTGGCAAACGTGGCAAAATCAACCGATTTGGCCAATTCAAACCGATCAATCGAACGCAACAACCCAAACGTACCAATTTGAATCAGGTCATCGATATCGTCTCGATTAAATGCCAACTTTCGGGCTATGTATTCAACCAATGGCATGTAAGCACGAATCAAGTCATCTTTGACCGTGGTATCTCCTTGACCAAAATAAAGGCCGATGAGGGTTTCTTTATCCATGGTCATACTACGACCATGATAGGGTTTTGGCATGGGGTTGCATCCTTAATACTAGTGACCTTTTTGTCTTGTGGGGTGAGACGATGTATATGCCCACCATCACCACTGGTTAAACATCCAAACGAATCCATACCGCCAAGAGGCTATCACAAGGACAGGCTTTTCATCAATTTAAACCCATACCATGCCAACCACCCCACTACCCCTTTGACCCCTCAAGCCCGTGGGTCGCAAGCCACCTGCCCATCAAAAAAACAACCCCTTCCTCATGTGACTCATTTAGATGACCCCCGCCCGACTAACGGATCTGGCCGGCCATCACATTCACCCTGTCCAAAAACGAGACCCGAAAGTGCCTGTTGGGATTGCATTTGGGCCTGAGTCCAATTAACACGAGGTTCTGGTAAACAAAACGGCACTCCTAACGGAGTGTCATCCCCACGCCTAACACAGGACCTGGACAAAGGAGGAGGAGCTGATATCACAACCGGGGTCGTAGGGGGCGATGATAACCCACCAGATGACATAAGAGACTGATGTCCAAATTGGGAATCATTCATCAAAAACAATGCGATCTTGTTAGAATGTGACCCATACCGTTGCCAAGAAGAAGTACTGATGGTGGTTAAAATCCGACAGATACCATCATCGACTGATCGAAAGGATTGGGTCAACTCAAGGGTTGATTCAACCCATTCTAAGGCCTTTTCCAAAAAGGGGGTGATCCATGTCGACCAGTAGGACCGATACCAGTGGGCGACAGAAAAACGAGGCCCAATTATCTGCCCTAACTGACAAACCAACGCCCCGATATTGGCGGGGGTCTCTGCGGGTGGCGACATCCCCATCGAACGTGCGATCGCATTGCGACATGCAAGGCACTCAGGGAGTCTATCCGTAGAAAGGGGATCTAGTGATGGGATGATATTAAATAACCGAGATAATAACGCTCGGGTTTGCTCAAATGAATCCCCCCACATGAGCAGCGAATCATGACGAACAGGGAACCTGTCACTTAACTCAATCAAACGATTGAAACACCCCGCAACACCCTCAACCCAACGAGAGAACGTGGGATCAACAGGTGTCCCTATTGACTCAGCCCTCGCACTGACAGACGAGGTAGTCGAAATATAAGCAGATGTCTGGGAATTGGAACAAGACGACGTCAGGCACGCAGAAGTCAAGCCATTGTGTTCAAGACCCTGTTCAGACACCCCAGCCGCCACCCCCGATTCGTTGGTAAGCGCGTCAGGAACAAGTCGGGGGGAACCGCCTGATTCGTCGGTAAGCACGCCAGGAGCAGGTCGTGGGGAACCGCCAAGTAAGGGGGCACCCCCCGATTCGCCGGTAAGCGCGTCAGGAACAAGTCGGGGGGAACCCCCCGATTCGCCGGTAAGC
>Ga0209358_10000451_pt1 | contig 36027 bp, 22 predicted proteins | sample LauGreFa1BDMLBSN_2_FD_187574 | JGI IMG/M metagenome (GOLD analysis project Ga0209358, IMG submission 187574) | Freshwater lake microbial communities from Lake Michigan, USA - Fa13.BD.MLB.SN (SPAdes) (version 2) | ecosystem: Environmental > Aquatic > Freshwater > Lake | place: Lake Michigan, USA... | reverse complement strand
TAGAGATTTCCGTTGAAATCTCCAGCAATATTGACGCTTTCTGAAATAAACTGTTGAAAAGATTTCATTTTAGTTACAGTTCCAACGACGTAATGCTTTGTTGATTCTTGAATCTGGATCTCTCGCGGTTTCTGCAGAAGTAAGTTTATCTTTCATGCCTTTCATTCTACTGCAAAAATTTTTACGGCGACCTGCTCTTTTTCCTTTTGGATTTTTTTCTGTCACTGCAGTCTGAAGTTTTGATCCAGGATTTTCACGACGGTATGCTTTTACTGCAGCTGGACTTAATCCATCAGTTTTATCTCGACGATTTACTTTTTGCCAATCCTCGGATAATCCAAAATCTGCTCTCCAGTTTGAGTATTCATAAGAATCTGCAAGAGGTAAGGAAGGTCCAGAAAGCTTTCTGAGTGCTGCTTCCTTTTCTCCTTTATTTGTAGTTCCAGTTGCAAGATTTCTAATTTTTGCTTGTTTTTGTGCTTGTCTATGACCTGAACCGATTTCAAAACTAACTTGCTCTTTTTTCATTTCACCACTATCTACATAATCTGCTGCAGTATCAATATAATCTGCTGCCTTTGTAATTTTTGACTGAACCCATGCCTCAATATTACCTTCACCTTTCATTTTTTCAATTGACGAAGTCTCTTTGCTGCAGAAATAATTGTTGAAAGTTCTGAGCGAGCCATTGAATATTCATGATCATAAGATTCTGGAAAATTTCCAGGATGAACAGTAGCAATATTGTATTTTAATTGATTGGTTGTGAGTGCCGATGGAATTGAGAACATATCCCAATACTTTGGACCATATTTGCATTCGCTACGGGTTTCGTCTTTTTGACATTTGGGACAATATCTAATCATTGTTTGCTCCTCTTTTACTGGCACACAATTTGGGACAATTTTTTTACCTTTCTTTTTCATCCCCTCTTGCTTATATCCATCCCAACAATCTTCTTTCATTTCTGATTTTGGTTTGATTCCTTTTTTCTTCATATCAATTGCAATCGCTGCTTGTTGGGCTAGATTTGCTGCTTCACTTTTTGTTCCCCAATTATCGGCGCCGACCTTACGGCATTTAACAAGTGCTCCCGATGCATAAGCACTTGGCCAAATTTTATATCTACTTTTTACTTTATGATAACAAGCATCCTTTTCACCTTCTTTTTCTTGAATGTATTCTTCCTTTGACACGATTTTTGCGGCTCCTGATCTGTTTGGATTTGGATCTTCTCTACGTTTTTTAGCAGCTCTTCTATTTCTTTCTTCTTTACTCATAGCAGAACGATCATCAGGATCACGGCAGAATGGTTTTGTTGTTTGTCCTGGTTGTTTAGCGCATGGTTTTCCATCATATTTACCACCCGCTTGAACCCAACCACCATCATCAAACCATTTCTTCAAATTGTAATTTTTAGATTTTGCTCCAACACCGTCTGTCGCCTCTTTTACATCTTTGAATTTTTTATGATGCTTTTTAGCATCTGCTTCCATTGTTTTCAAGCGAGTATAATAATCTGGAATTTCATCAAGATGTTGGAGGGCAATATCAGTTGCCAAAACCTTATCTTTTGTATGCTCATGTTCAATAGGAATTCCCATCTCAAGTTGATTTCTCACAAAAGAAACATCAAGACGATGCTTCTTTGCAATCTGTTCAACTGATTTATGGGGTTTAAGTTTATCCAAGACAATATACTTCTATTCTTTATTATTTAGAAAACCTTGCTTGAGTAATTTTGAAAGTTCTGAAGTTGAACCAACAAATACTGCATTGTTAGTGACATTATTTGTAGTTTTGGTAGTGTCCTCTTCAACTTCTTTAAGTTTTTTTTGCAAATCAATCAATTTGTCTGTTGTATCCGCAACATTTTTAATCAATTGACCAGCAACTTCATATGCTCTGGGACTTCCACCTTCTCCAGCAAGTTCCATTATTCCATTAATAGCTTCTTGACCCTTCTCTATTAAAGAATATAAATTTGCACGAGTGTATTCGTAATCTTTTTGAATATCATCACCTTTAATAGGAGTTATATTCAATTCATCATTAACTTTATCGATCTCAACAATTTCACTGTTGATATTCAATGATGAATCTAACTTATCATAATTATTTTTCATAATAAATTAAATATCTGATTGTTGAGTGGGACTATAAGTTTTAGAATCATCAAAGTTTAACCATTCCTCAGTAAATCCAAAATCATCATCTGGATTGGCATTAATAGGATCTGGTTCAACAGTGTATCGCATCTCTCTTTTTGCAGTTTGTGTATCTGTACTGTTATACATATCAACCTGAACCTTACGAATTAATCCATCAGTGGTATCAGCAATAGGTCCAAATAGATATGTCTTTGCCGTAAAATTAAAAGTATAGATTAAAACTCTTCTCGTTGAAAAATCTCCCTCATAATCATCTGTAAAAGATACATTATCTAAGACAACTGGAATATCTCTTTTTTCTCCGATAGAATCAACCAAATCAACGGTAAGATTAAAAGATGGTTGAAAATATGGTAAAATTTGCTCTACAATTTGTAGGGCATCATCCTGCAACTTGCTCATTACAGACAATTGAAATCCAATATTATATGGTACTGGTAAATATACCTTCTTCAGATCATTTCCATCCAATGTTTTAAACGTCTGAGTTACATTAGCCTTTCTTGTTGGATCATATTGAATTGAAATCATTTCAAATGATAATCTTGGTAAGGTAATCGCAACTGGTTTATTTAATTCTGCTTGTTGTTGCAACCTAGCAAGAAATTTTTGCATTGGTCCATAAGCCAAAGGAACACGCATTTCATTATATGTACTACCATTTTCATCTAAATGTTTAATATAAATTTGATTAAAAAGAGTTCCAAACGCAATGATGGTTTTTCTAATAATCTGATGATAATAATAAGTACCTAACATTAGTAATTACCGAATGGATTTGATTCTGAAAAATCGACGATAAGATCTGCCTCTTGTTCGATTTGATCGTTATCTTCATATTTATCACTAAACTTCGCTTCTTCAATATAATCTAATGAATATGTTGCATTGGAAGTTGATCCAACTATAATATCTCCTGCTACAAAAGTTCCATTAGTGGTTCCAACCTTAAGAACATTTGTAGTAGAATTCCAGGTTTTTACTCTTCCAGTTGCATTTGAAATTGAACCTGTTACCACTTCATTAAATATAAATGTTCCAATGCCTGTGATTAGAGGTGGTTGAGATATTGTGGCGATAGGAGTTGTTGTATATCCAATACCAGCATCCAAAAGTAAAACTCCAGTGACGATTCCAGTTTCTGCAATTGAAACCCTACCAACTGCGGTCACAGCTAATCCGGCAGTAGGAGAACTAAATGTAATAGATGGTGATGTTGGATAACCGGACCCAAATGCTGTTGTTGCAATGCTTACGCTGGATATTCCAGAATATCCAGTGACAAGTACACAAGTAACTGCAGCACCAGATCCACCTCCACCAGTAATTGCTATTCCTGGTGATACTGTATATCCAGCTCCAGCATTTATCAATAAAATTTCTTTGATAGAATGTACACCATTAACTGAGGTTGTAATTGCAACGGCTTGGGCATTTTTACCTCCAGGAGGGGCAGTAGAAATTGAAACCGTTGGTGTTGATGTATAATCGTACCCATCATTCAATAAAACTATTTTTCTAATATACCCAGAATCTGCAGTTGCTGTTGCAAGAGCTTGAGATCCAAAAGATATCAGTTGCAACTTAGTAATATATCCAACATTTTCAAGGAGACTATCAATTTCCTCTTCACTCGTATTGATATTACTCCACCCACCCATTTCATCTTCATATTGAAATAGCTCACATTTTAATTCATAAACATATGTTTTTCCTAGTTGATAAAAAGGTTGTTCATGTTCGACAAACTTAACTTCAAATATTCTTTGTCCTAATGGAAAGTATATGATATCTCCTTCTCTAGGACGGGTGCTTACCTCTAAAGATGCTTGTTCATCAATAGATATAAAAGGTGCTATAAAATCTTCAAATCTTTCTTTTGATATGACTAAACTCAATTCATCTTTTAAATTCATTCCGAATTTAGTTAGAATATCTCCTTGCCCACTATATCCTTCATAATTATTTACATAAGCTTCAATGGCAAAATTATCATCAAATTTAGAAGTTGTAACTTCTCTTATTATAGTTTCTCTCCGAACAAATTTTCTGGGAATATAAACGACTTCAACCCCATAAATTTTTAGTTGTTCATTAATTAAACTTTGAACAAGTCTCTGTTCACCTGGAGATCCCTGTAAAAAAAATGGATTAAGTGCCATTATCCTATAAAATCGTAAGGTGGTAATTCGTAATCCATAGACATTCTTTGTCTTATATCTTCTATCTCTCTTTCAGCATCTTCATATAATTCTCTACCATTCAGTTCAATTCCACCAGGGAGTTTGACTCCTCTAAATTTAATTAGATTTTGACCCCATTGTCTCTTTAATAGAGCAGTCAAATATTTTTTCAAAAAACTATCGTTATAAACTTTAGTAAAATCATTTGGATCTAGAATCCTATAACAATCAATTATAAGATATGTATCTTTAGATTTTGCACCCCACTCAATGTCCAGATATAATCTATTCTGCCTCTTGTTATATCTTATTTGTTTATCGGTTGTCAATAAAAAGTCAATATCTTCCAAATAAGTTTTTACCATCGCGTATTGTAAAAGTTCAACAGAATTGAAATAATATAAATCATTTAGAAATAATTGATATTTAATACTAAACATTCCTGCAGAAATTGAACTAGTATCAAATTTAAAAACTTTTTCAATACCAATTACCGAATCTGGAATCTGAATAAAATTTGATGATTCATAAAAATTAAAAGAAGTTGTCCCAATGCCAGAGATATTTGCAGATCCTGTTGTGGTGACAATTCCAGCTCCATTTGGTGCTTTAGCACTTCCCCTATTCAAATCTTCTTCAGTAATTTTATATTTAAGATACATTCTCTCAACACCATCAAAGTGTCTTTCGTGAAAATATTGTAAAGCATCATCAACCATATCATCAATTTGGTCGTCATCCAAGTTAATCTCAAGAATAGGAGCTCCTAGTCTTCTTAAACAATAATCGACAAGTTCTTGTCTAGTTGTTGGCTTTGACATTAATAGGATCCTCCATCTATTACACTTGTCCAGGTTGGAATGCCATTATCATCTGTTGTTAGTATATAGTTTGTATAAGTTATTGCAGAACTTGTTGCTCCTGTAGAAACCATTAATCCATTTGAACTAAAATATGCAATTCCACTTGTATATGATGGATTATAATAAAGAGATCCAGTAACAGTTGCTACTCCTACACGTAAATTTGTTGTAGTTGTATATCCAGTAACGATTAATTCATCAAAACTAATTTGATTAGAAACTGATAGACTTCCATCGATAAAAACATTATTTTTAAAAGTTGAAACTCCAACAAAAGTAGAAAATCCACTTACACTTAAAGTAGTTACGGAAGCAATTCCACCTATTACATTAATAGCATTAATAGAATCTACGGCATTATCTGATCCTACACTACTTGAAACAATTTTAATGCCATTTTGCTGACCAACTCTAACTTTAATACCATTTTGCTGATCAACTTTAACATTTACACCTGCCATTATTTTGTAACTCCTTCAGTTACTAAAACCATGCCCTCAATAACTTTACTTTTCGATAAAGTTGTAGTATTTGTTATTACAATATCATAAACATATCTTCCTGGTTTTAATTGTGTTGTTTGATTGGCAGTTAAGGAAATTGTAACTTTTCCTGCAGTAAATGGAGCTTCAATATTTGCAGTAAAATTTGTATAGGATGAACTTCCTGCCCATTTTCTTATTTGAGAAGCAATTGTATATCCAGTTAAATTAAGTGGAGCATTTGTATCAGTACTTTCCAGATTAAAAGACTGCGTAAATGTAGTGCCAGCATTAATTACTAAATTACTTACATATACTGCTGCCATTTATTTCTTTAAGCTCTACTTCTTATTTATATTTACAGTTTCGCTAAAGAAGCAATAACTTCTTGCTGTTTCAAATATAGTTTGTAATAAGATTTTGCAATATTTTTTAAATCATTAATATCATTTATGTTATCAATTTCGGCAGCATATTTGTAATACTCAAAACTTTTACTCAAATTTTCTAATTCAATTTTATCTGGATCCATTGATCAACTCCTTAAGTAGTAATTTAATTTCTTCAATATCATTTTTTATTTTTTCAATTTCTTGTTTTTGTGCTATTTTATTATTTACTAAATTTTTATACTGATTATATCCATTTGTATCACAATTTATTATAGCACCAGTTTTTTCATCTCTATACAAATTTGGATGTCCTTCTACTGGTATCATCATGCTAGTGCAATGCTCCTAAAATCTTTGAATCTTGGTGGATATGCTGAATTAGTTCCTGATAATACAATTTTTATTTGATATCCACTAAAAACTCCTAAATTGGATGCACTAAATTGATAATCTAAAAACTGATTTTGTAAACTAGGGGCAACTAACACATCTGGCAGACCATTATTTTTTGCAGGATCAATAACATCTAAAAATCCATCTGAACTTCTATCTATAGTTAGATTATTATAACCTGGGAATAATTCAAAAGATTGTTGAACCTCACTAGAATCTGGTCTTATTAAACTATAAAGAACTCTGAAGTCTGCTGTATTATGTCTATATGCGCTCACAATGACTCTTAAAGAAGTTGCTGGTTGTTCCAGTCTTACAACATTAGAAACATAAATAGCGGCATGTGGATCTCCTACAAATTGATTTGCTCTACTATCTGAAGCATAATCGCTAATAGGTTGATTTAATCTGCTTCCAATAAACTCTACATCCGCATTTTTCCAAAGAAGCATGGGTGAAACATTTGGATCAGTGGTTGCCAAATTAACTTTTAGTGTAAAAGATTTTTCAGATGAAAGATAAGTTTGTTCGTTAATTCTGGAGCAAACTAATCTTGTTGAAGTTAAAGTATTATCAACATCCAATTTAACTGGTTCATATTGTAAGTCAATAAATGAAGTTTCAGTTCCATTTGCACTAGTACCACTAGTTGTTCTTACCTCAGCAGATACCGATGTTGCTGCTTGGGGAGATATTAAACCTATATGTGGATTTAATCTTTCAAATTGAATATTTTCACTAGCTTCAACTAAATTACCTCCACATATTTGCTCACGATTAAATGAAAGTTGTGGTGAATTTGCAGGTGTTCCTGAAGATCCTTGATCTAAATTTCTATTAGTTGAATCAGAATCAAAAGATGATCTATCAAATTGAATATAATAACTATCAATCTCAATACCAGTATCGCTAATTGTATGAGTTTTATTAATTCGTTTCAATGAAACTCCAGATAATTCATACTTATAAACTAATGTGTTTCTATCGTGATCAACAACAACTGTAGAATCTACTCCTCTGGTAATTCCTTGTAATTGTCCAACACCAACTGCAGTATATTTGATAATTTCATCTTCGATAATTATAAATCCTGGGTTTACACTACTTACAGATAATCCTTCAAATGTATTAAAATTTTCAGTAGAAGCAACACTTATAGCAGAATCTGATGTTATTAATCTAAGTGATAATTGTGTTGGTGCAATATCTGATTGAACCTTATATAGATTTATCTTATTATTTTTTGCATACATGCTATGATCATAATGATTGACTTGGAAATAATTTCCAGTATTATAAGTTCCATATGTTGCTGAACTTAATATTACAGTAGATCCAAGTGATACTAATGTGCCCGAAGTATTATAATATCCTAAAGTTGCTACTCCTACATTTAAAGAATCTCCCTGAACATTGGAAAGATATAAGGTATCAATTTTATTTGCAGTTCCTGTTATAGTAATACGAGCACCAAATCCTGATGCTGGAGAAACACTACTAGTTACAATACCAACTACGTCACCGACTTGATATCCATTTCCTGGGAATGATGCTGAAACACTTGCAGATGTAATAAGTCCACCAGTAGCTGTAATATTGAGTCTTAAACCACTTCCATTGCCCGTATAGTTAAATGTCTGAACAGTTCCTGTAGTATAATTATTGCCAGATGTAGTAATTGCCACATTAACTGCCGAAGATCCTGTTCCAGTAATAGTTCCCGAAAGATAAGTTGCAGATTGAACTGATATTTTTCTTCCTGCTGTCAAAATCCCAATTACTGAAGTGTTATCTGTTGTTGTTATTCCTATTTTTACCTTTCTAGGTAAAACAGTTATTGGATTGGATTTTAATCTAGGTATATATCCATTACTTTGATGTAAAGTTGGATTTGAGAATAATGCACTACCTGTTTGAGATGTAAATCTGGCCTTATAAAGTTTAAATTTTAAATCTTGATATTGGTTTGCTGTCCAAATTGTTCCATTTTGAGATTTAAATAAACTACCAATTGCAAATTGTTGTGTATATCTAACAGCTTGAGAATCTGGCAATGATGCGGTGTTAATGGTTTTTTCACCCATTTCTGCAATCCATACTTCATATTGATCAGATTGTGGTGCAAGCAATACAATTGCATATTCATTAAATGGTGCCAGATATATTGGTGTGTCAAATGTGACTTGTGTTACTGCTGAAGCATCACTGGAAATGTTTATGTTGTTAGATGATAGTGTTCTAGATCCTAAAACTTCACTAGTTGGAGTTCCAAGAGTAACAGTTCTAACTTCAACAGTTAATGGGGCATTTCCTGTATCTTTACGTGCAAAATATAAATCTACTGCTGTTAGGAAAGCACCATTTACATCTTCTCCAGGAACATTTCCATTTGTTGGATCAAGATTACCACCAACCGAGAATGATTGTGCTAATGGATCCACGTAATATATTGTTGTTACAGTGGTAGTAACTCTTTGTCTTTCTTCCCATCTTCCTTCAGATTTATAAATTGTTTCTCCAGAAGAAATTAATGTGCTTCCTGGCAATGGAGTTTCATTTGTCGAACTTGATGTTAATTTATAAACTTTTGATCCGACTGCAATTCTTACCGCAGGAGGGGGAGTTGTATTAGGATCTCTTAAGAAAAATGATCCAGATATAAATCCATTTGCATCTGTAATAAGTCTAAGATCTTTAACATAAGCAACAGATCCACTTGATTGTCCAACCAACTTCATTCCAGATGTTAAATATCCAGAATATAATCCTTGTGCGCTTGTACATAAAGCCTCAATATCAACATTTAATACTTTTGATGATGCGCTGTAAGATGCTGGTATATTTTCATTTGTTGAATATGGATTTGCTGCATAAGTTACTGATGGACTATTATATGTCCCTTCCTTATGATTTGATTGAGCAACTCTAAATTCAATTTTTACAACACCATCCAAATAACCTTTTACTGTTTCCCCAACAGTGAAAGCACCAGATGCTCCATAATTTTGTAATGAAGTATCTGAAGCAATTTCAATTAATTTAGGAATAAAATCTACTCCACTTGAACCATCTAAAAATTGATATAAACGTGTAAATGGTTTCATATTTACTGCAGAAAATCCCGTATTACGAGACCTCATATAAGTTTCTGCACCACTTGCTCTTAAAACATCTTCAACTGTTGAAGTACTGCTTTCTCCGACAACTGCATATGTGCCTGTCGCATATAACCAAACCCAATTTGTTTGATTTATTGTTTGATCTTCCAATCTAATGGTTCTTACCCAACTATCTTGTGATGGATTTAATTTTATGGTCCCACTGTATGAGATTACATGGAATGGATTGACATTTTCTACTCTAGTTGCAAAAAGTTGATTTAACCAACCTACAGAATCATATTTTAAAATTATAGCGTTTCCAACTTTTTTAACATTATCATCTACAAGTGCATAGTTAGAATTTAAATCAATGGAACTATCTGGAAGATTTGTTGCAGGATTTGGTCTTAAAGATATACTATTATTTGTAATTTGTGGTGTTAATTCTCCATTAGCATCATCAATTCTTATTTTAGATAAATTATTGTCTATTAAATCATAGTTTTTAAAATCATCGACAAAAAATCCACTTTTAAATCTACTTAATCCACTAGCATCTTGAATTTGAAGGGTAGATGTATTGAGTTCTAATAAACTTAAAGAAGTCGTTTTTTCCAAATTTTCTACTCTATCTTCCAATTTGCCAATATCACGCATTGTATATCTTCTATTATCATTTAGTGATATTTGAGCATCTGCTGGATTATACAAATATGGTGGTAGTGTAATGGTTGCGATTTCCATCACATTGTTTGGATTATTGGGTGCTTTTGGTCTTACATCCGGAATTCCTTGTAAAAGAGTAAACTTACCTTGTTTATCCAAATAAAGTTTATCTATCCTACCAAGATAGAATTGATATCCAACTAATGCACTTTCATCTGGAGAAACTATTAATTTTGGATCAGTTCCAAAAGATCTAGATGAAAAATCAAAAGGAGATGATGATGATCCAGAAAAAATTCCAACTTCTGGTCTAAAATCCAAAGTATCAGTTGCTCTTATATTATTGTTACCTAATGTTGGTATATCAGAGGAAAATCTTTCTTGAGAATAACTATTAACTGTAAAAATGTCACCTGTGTCCGAAGATGGTACAGTATAATGATCAAATATAATTAACAATGGTCTAGAAGGTGCATTTTCTCCAGATTTTCTTACAATTTTTGAATAATCATAGTATTGATTTTTTTGCCCTTTATCTAAAGTAAATTTGCTAGTTATATCACTATATTTTCCTACTGTTATTGATGCAATAGTTGTACTTATATCAGATTCACTAAAAATTACATTTTCTCCGGATACAAATCTAGAAGAATTTAAATATAATATCCCAAGATTATTACTAGATGGTTTAGACACAATCCTAGCAACTGCTTTACTTGTGCTTCCAATTATTTGTTCACCAATAATTGCATTAGCATCAACGTTAACAACCGCACTAAAAGATAGTTGATCTAAAGATGGTGCGCTGGTATCTAATGATTCATATACTGCAAGTAAAGTTGATACATCTGGATAGTTTAAAGAAATTTCTTCATCTTGAACTCTTAAACCGTAAAATTGATTATAGGTAAGACCATCATTTGTTGTAGTATTAATTCCAGTTCCAGATTCTGGATTTCTTGAAAAAGATACATTAAGTGTCCTACTTCTACTAAACTGTTTAATCTTACTTTGTAAAGAACTTTTAATAAATGTTGCATTAATAGTTGCAACTGTTTTATTTGAAATATTTGAAAATGTAACTCTACTTGGATTGGAAGTGATACTGATTTTATCAGATGTTAGATTTTCAATACTACCATCAGAATATGCAATAGAATATCTTTCTTCATCAAATGTTGCAAAATTTATAACTGAAGATGTGACACCAATATTAAAATTACCAACATCCACCGTTAGAGTATTTCCAGATACTGTAGGTGTAAATGATGTATTGGATTGTGCTGTAAAAATTACGTTTGAACTATCTAAATTTACTGATGATATATTTTGATTTGGTAAAATTGCATATAAAAATCCTTGTTGATCATTTCTAATTTTAGAAATTCCAACAGAATATGGTCCACTATACAACGTTGCTATTCCTAAAGTTCCATCACAAATTCCCGAAACACTAGTTTCGGCAACTAGTGTTAAACTAGTAAGAGATGTTGAAATAGCACTAACACGATTATAAACCTCTGAAGTTATACCGGGTCTTTGGTATCTAATAATATCATCTGTTTTAATACCAGTAAAAGTTGCTGGAGATGCAACTGTTGCGGTTGAAATACCCCCACCACCAGGGGTAATTGTAATAATTTCAGATCTTGCTGATTTGTCAAGGAAACTATCGGCTAAAAAGGAAGTGGAAAATCCTGTAACACCACTAGGTTGAAATATGGATTTAATATCGTTAGCGTTATAAACTTTAATTGCTGAAATGGTTCTTGGATATATATCCAAACCATTAATTAAAATTTGTTCTCCAACTATAAAGCTACCAGAAGTTTGGCGTAAAGATACTGATACTGTACCAGAACCTCCAGAAGAAACTGCATATCCACTAGCACCACTGCTTTTTCCTTTAATGAATGATGTTGTTGGTAGTTCTACTGAAGAAACTGATTGATTTAATATAATTTCAGTATATGTTTGTACGTCGTACAGATAAAGATCCCATAAAGTTGGTGCCCCACTATATGCAGAATCGGTAACACTAAAATTATAAACTCTTGCAACGCCAATAGTTGTACCAGCGCCAGCTATTGTGCTATTTTTTCTCCTGTTTTGTAAAAAAATAGTTCCTTTAAGTAATGGAAATCCAGAAACATTATTAACTCTTAAAATATTACCCATTTGGAAGGGAATACTTGCAGAAGTAATAGTTTGTGTTGTTCTCGGTTTTTCGGCATCAATTACTTCAATCCCAGTTTTTTCTATATCGTATCCTTCCACATAAGCTTTACCTGGAGATAGTTTTAAGCACATTAAATCATTAGATGGAGTATTTCCACTATCAGTTTTTTCTGTATCAAAATATAATCCGTCATTTCCAATTCTGTCATTTAAAGAATTATTTAAAGAAAATTCAAATTGGTTTACAACATAATTTCCTGATTCATCAAATGTTCTTTTTGCCAAATAATCTCTAATTAAATTGTAAGATGATTGAACTTCCATTTTTTGGATAGAACCATCTTTAATTCTTAATAATTCAACAAAATCGACATCATTAATATCATCAATTTCTTTTTTTGTAAGTATTAAAGATATTTTTAATCTATCTGCACCTGGAGCTGCATAATTTGTAAATCCACTTGCATTATCATATAATTTATCATCATCTTTTGCTGTGATAATTTCTTCAATAATTGACAACCCAACTCTGTATGTGGGCATATTTGCATAATAATCTAATATTATTGTTTGTTTGGCAACCCTTACAAAAGTTCCTCTAATAAAATATACCCCATCTCCAATAGATGCTGCAGATCCTGTTGCTGTTGAATTTGAAATAATAGTTGTTGCGAATGGAACCCCTGCATTTATGGTTCCAACAGATTCGTTACAATATAATTCTTCACCATCTTCAAAAGGAGAAATTAAATTATTGGCGTCAGAATCCAAATATTTTACATAAATTGTTGGATATTCTACTTCAGCATTTGAAGATTGTGCATATACAACCCTAGCTGTAATTCCAGAGACTTGTCCAACAACTATTTTTCCAACAAAATTTGAAATATATGTATTTACATCAATTCCATATTGACTAGGATTTAATTTTACAGAATAAAATTGATTATCATATGCAATATTACCTGGAATAACTAATGATCCTTCTTTGAAAATATGACTACCAAATGATTCTATTTGATCTTGTAATATTGATTGTAAAGTATTTAATTCTCTTGCCTGTATTGGCTTTCCTGGATTAAATAAAACTTTATAGTAGTTTTTATCTCTAGCACCTGTTACAGGTTCATTAAAGTCATCAAAATATGGATTTACATTTAAATTAATTTTTTGAGCCATTTTTTAAAATTCCAGGATAATTTTAACGTCTTCTTTTTGTCTAGAATTTCTCGTTACTGTTGGTCTATTATCGATGTAAAGTACATCTCCTGACTTAGTATTTATCTCGGGATTGGCAAGTCCATTGGTAAAATTAACTCCAAGATTAATAATTTTAGATCCAATTGTAGTTGTAATTCCACTAAATCCACTGTCGATTGTAGCATTAAATCCACCACCAGATTTAATAATTTGAGAAGTGGAGTTAAAACTGAGTTGAGTTCCGGTTGAATCAAAAAATGAAGACATGCCAACAAAGTCTGCATTGGTTGATCCAGATCCTCCATTATAGTATAATGAGCGATCTCTATAATACTTTAAAACTTTAGTTTCGGAATCATATGAAACTACATATCCATACGCTTTTCCTCCACTTACTGTTTGTTCAATTTTATCGCCTATTGAAATTGAACCCGTTGGTGTTCCACTAAATTTAACAGCATAAACTGCAGAAAATTCATTACTGGTAAAAACTGTTGTTCCAGTTCCAGTGGTGCTGAAGACAAAGGGATTTTTTACAATTCCAACTTGAGCAAATTTTGTATCTATTGGAAAATCTTTTGTGGAATCATCAAATCTAACATAAACTAAAACTTTATCTGCTCCCAATTCTTGATAGATATCATAACCATGACCTTTTGATGGTGGTATAATTGGTATTAAATTTGCATAAGATGCTGGAATATTTGTAGATGTTGTACCTAAATCAATTAACGCATAAGTATAACTTTTTCCACCTGCAGTAACAACTACATCTGAAATTTTACCTTCAACATCAATATCAACAGAAACTTGTCCACCACTACCATCACCAACTATATTGCATATCTTACCAGATTGTGTTGGATATCCATTTCCGGTACTTTTTATAAAAATTTGTTTAATTTGATTTTCATTAACTGTTGAATCTCCATTTTCTCTGACCGCCGTAATTTGAGAATCAGTTGTTGTTGACCAGTCATTGGGAACTGTTATATATTCAGTCGAATCAAACTTTATAATATCACTGGGAGATATTGTATATAAAAATTTCCACGTATATCCATCACTTAATTCTGTTGGCTCTAAATCAGTAAAAGTTGGTTCAATTTGGGAAGAGTTTCCAGATGTTTTAATTCCCGAAGATCCATTATTTAAGCAAATGTATACTCTATAATCTGAATTTAAAACATAAAAATTTGAATCATATAAACGTAAAGCTCCAGAAGAAGATCTATTATTTAAACTATAATCTGGTCTATACATGTCATATTGTTGTCCAGAAGTCCAGTCAATTCTTCTTATCACTCTTCTTAAATTAGCACTAGTTACCTTTTTACCATACAAAATTGTAGATTTATAATGATTTGTATAATCACCATTATCTGTTGGATTTGGTGGAGTAGTATCCCAAGAACTAGATCTTCCAAATCCTGAAGATGGACTTGTTGGATTTGATAATCCAACAAAAACATAGTATGAATTAGAAGAGTTTGCTACAGAATCTACAAAATTGGATGCATTTAATATTCTAAGTTGATCCGTTACAAGTGCAGACATTTGGATATAGTTTTTTCTATATTTATACTAGGTTATAAAATCTTTTTTAAGGCTCCAATATCTCTTAAACCAGTTCCTCTTCTCTGTACTGTTGGATATGTTGAAAGACCAGAAATTCTAAATCCAGTAAGACCTATTGCAATTGGAGAAGATCCACGACTAAATCCTGATAATCTTCCCCAAGAAATTTTACCTGCTATTGGACCTGTAGTATTTAATCCAGATGTATTTGTAGTTGATAAAACATTACAGGTAAGTATTCCACTGCTAGCATCAAATGCGCTTACATTGTAAATACAATCCGAAAAAGTTGTTCCAATACCTATCTGTTCAGTATTATTAGTATAAATCGAAGTTACACCTCTTCCAACATAAGTATCAAAAATATATACTGGATTTCCTGGACTTAAGTTTGGAAATGGAGCCAAAGCTGGATCCAATATAAATTGGATTGCTAAATCTGTTCCTATACCTGGACAAGTTGATATATTAGTAATATTTCCAGAAAATCCTTGAGCATTTGTTATATTTGTAATAAATTCAACTTTTGGTTTTGGTATTTCTACAATAACTCTTGGTGGATTTGAAGAAGTATATCCTAATCCAGAAAATGAAACTGTTGGTGTTGTGACTGTCCCCGTAGAACTAACTACTGCCGATGCAATAGCTGTTGATCCAATTCCCACTCCAATTTTTTTAGGTGCTGCTATTTCAATTTGAACTGTTGTCCCAGCTGGTCCAAGAGCAAAATATCCACTACCAGCATTTGTTATAGTAATGCCTGTTATTCTTCCTGTAGCACTAACTGTGGCACTAGCTGCTGCTCCGACTGGATCTGCTTCACCAGAAACTACTAATCCAGAACATTCAAATTGATTAACATCTACATTTTCATAATTAAAGAATTCTGCATTGTCTACCCACAATTCTGTTGATTCTGCAGTAAAATCTTTAATAATTCTTGCGGTTGGATAAATTTGCGGCTCAAGAGAATCTCTAGATTTTGAAATAACGTTACCATCAATTATTTTATCAGTATTTTGTTTAGTCCAATACAATGTTTTATCATTAACAATATCAACTCCTTGATCAACATAAAGATCGGTTTGAGTTTTATTGGAGAATGAAATAGCAGTAACAGTTCTTGAATTTTGAGTAGTAGTTATTCCAGGTAAGGAGTTATTTGAGTATATTTGAACAACGTCACCTTCTTTAATACTTTCTCTTACATTAAATATTTCACTATCTTCTGCACTTCCCCTATAAAAGAAAATAGAAATTTTATCTTCTGGTTTTGGTGCTTCAGTAAATGTAAAACTACTACCGCCAATAAATTGATAGGCAACTTTTGGCTCTTGTAATACGCCATTAATAAAAATTAATAATAATGAATCGAAATCAATTAGAGTTGACTCTGGAGAAGTTCCTTTCTCAAAGCTAACAAGTTCTCCATTATAATATAATGGGAATCTTGTTCTAATTCCATCTTGTAAATTTTTAACCGAATCAATATAATCCATTTGTCCAAATTGCCAACAAGAAAAAGAATCATAAAAAGTTTTTAAGATCGTTAATTGGAATTCTTTTATTGGTGAAGCAAGTCCTTTAGCAGTTACGAGTCCAACTGCTTTCACAATATCCCCACGTTGGAATCCATATCCATTTCTTGCAACTTTAAAGTTAGTTACTTCAAATAGATCAGAAACTCCAACTCCAGTTGTTGAAGCAGATCCAACTTCTAGATTTAATAACAACCCAACACCACAATCTGTTGTTGATCCTACACTTAATCTAGATACACCAATTACTCCAAGATTTTCATAATTTGGTGGAGATATATAAACTCTAGGAGAACTTGTACCAATTCCAGTATATCCTGTTCCTGGGTTAACAATTGTAAATGCTAATGTGCCGCCAGCACCAACAGTAGCTGTTATGGTAGCACCAGAACCAACCGAGGCAGAAACTGCTACTGAAACTGGATTTCTATAACCGGATCCAATATTAAGATTGTACCATGGAAAAATAGTACCAAATCCAATGGTAGAAACACCGACATAAGTATGTGGTAAAGTGCTTGGTCCAACATTTGCAGTAAATTCTCTTGCAGAAACAATCCCTGTAACTTCAAATAAATATCCCTGGAAATTTGGTGAGGGGAAATAAGAAAATATGCCTCCTCCGGATGGGCAAGTAAATGCCAATCCAACGAGTCTTACACGATCATCGGCAAATAAACCATGATCTGTTGTTGTTTTTATATTAACTATTCCTGTAATATTGTTGTAAGAAGCTGTTCTTACACCTATACTTGATCCAGTGTAAGAAATGCCAACAATACTTGTAATCGTCCCACCAGAACCAACTATTGCTTTAACTCTTGCTCCAACAAGTGGTGCATACCCAAGACCTGGAGTTGAACCTAATGATACAATAATGCCACCTCTAGGCACTTGATTTAAGTTTACATCAGATGGAGAAGTTATATATTCTCCAGTTGAAGATGAAGTAATTCCAGAAAATACAATGCTACTAATTCCAACTTCTGTTGTAAATTCTGGATTTGTAGTAATACCAGCAGCAAAACCAGTATATTCATCTGGTCTTAAATAATAAGGTGCAAATGGATCTTGTGTAGAAGTGGTATTATCTACAATTTCATAATTATTACCTGGATTATTTTGTGTTGTTGGTGTTTGGAATATTCCATTAAGTAAAACAATTCCATTAGATCCATCCGTTCCTAATCCAGATGTATTGACACCACTGATTGTTAAAGTGTATGTTCTTCCTATTCCATTGAAATTTTCTGAAAGATCATCATATATGATATTAGTACTATAATTTTTTCTTAAGAAAACTCTTCCATTAAAATATGATCTAGCTTCTGGAAGATTATCGAAGTCGGAGAATAATTGATCTTCGAGATTACCTTCTGGTTGTTCCGTAAACCAAATTGTGTTTTTAACAATATTATATGACCCTCTATAAAGACTTACACTACTTAAATCTACATGAGAGCTGGATGAACTACCAACATATGCTCTTTTTACATTTACTAGTGGAAATGTTCCAGCAAAAGAAATTGGTCCAGTTGATATTGTTGAAAGACCCAGGTTTATAACCTGCATATATTCATCATCTATTTTAAGAATATCATTAATTCGGATTGATCCAATTCCACTTAATTTGAAGATCGTAGAAGCTGTTCCAATTGACCCGTAATTATCAAGAGTATAATTTAAATTTGTATAAGCTATCGGAGACTGAATTATATTATTAATAGAAATAATGGATTTTTCATTCTTTTTGACCATTTCAAGTTCATGAGCATTTCCAGATCCGGATGAAGTAAATGTTATGGCAATTCCAGCATATGCATTATCTAGTGTTGCTGCCAATTTAAATCTATCGTTGTCAAGTCTAATTGCCCAAATAACAGGTGGCATTACTGTTGTAGTGAATCCCAAATAATCTGTTGTCGCCCCAATACTTACCGATGATGCTGCAACAGAAACAAAAGTTGTATTTGGACGATAATATAATTTTTCTGCTGTTTGGAAAAAATGATTAGGAATATTAAAAGTTCCAGTTGCTTTATCCAGAACTGTAGTATTTTCTGGATTAAAGGTTTTCATGAATATGGGAGTATTTTGATAATATAAATCAAAATTTAATCTATTGACATCAGTATCATTAATTCCAAAAAATTTAGTAATACCTACAGATTCTGAAACATTTGTATATGTTAAATTTTGGGATAGATTAATATAATCATTTTCGTCATAAAACACTTGGTTATAACTTAATATCTCATAAGTGGTTGTCGTACTAACTCCAGAAACATTAGTATCTGGATAAAAAATCAAAGAAGCTATATTGCCATTTCTTGTCCCACCAAACGTTCCTATTCCATTTGTACTGCCTGCTGATATAAATGGATATTGATATGTGTACATATCATTTAAATCAATAGTTGTCAAAACTTGATGTAAAGCACTTGTTGACCCTATACTTACTTTAATGATTGATTTTGATGACGAATATATATCAGTATTATAAGAAAATACGGTTGATGCCGTTGAAACTCTACTAAAACTTGATCCCAAAGTGACGGTTCTTTCATCACCATCTGGTTGACCATCCGATTTAAATCTATATGTTCCTATTCCAAGTGCAGTTGATCCAAATCCAACAATTTTTGATCTAACTGTTACTGAATTTGGTGAAGTATTCGTATATGTAAAGGATACAATTCCACTTGAAAGTGAAGCTGTAAACGTTCCAATAAATTTAGAACTAGAATCTTCTTCAGTGTCAAAATAAAATTCTCCTAGGTTTGTGTCAACACCGTTTGTGTTATCCAAGAAAAATTCATAATAATTCATCTTATTAGTAATATTATCAATAATATGAATTTGAGAAAATGCTGATTTTATTGTAGATTGCTGCTGACTGATCAAAGTAAATGTAGATCCTGCTCCAACAGTAGATGTAATTCCAGATAATCTAATAAATCCAACAGAAGTAGATCCAATACCGACATCCGTTATTGGAAATTTCGTATTTAAGAATTTTATATCATATGTGCTGTTATATGGATCATTTGGTGTAAATTTTAAATAATGATTATCCAGTTCATCTACTTCACCATAAATTTCTCCCAGTAAATTTGATGTATATCCAACTTCTGTAGTGATTCCAGTAGATAAAGATCCTCTTTCAAAAGAATATAAATTTGGTTCTCCAGTTTGACTACCATTATCGGTTAAAATAATAACTTCCGTAATCTGACTGGTTGAGTCATCTTTTTTTCTAATTTGAACTAAGTATGTGTTAAATTTATCTGATGGATTTATTGTGGCAACGTTGCAGGATGTTGCAACTAATTGATTGGTGCTTGAAAATAAATCACTAATATCATCTATGGCAAGAACTCTATTACTTTCTGCAGCTATATAATTCGATAATTTTTTAGTGTTGAAATTTATAAATCTAGAACTACTCTCTTGGGTATTAGTATCAATATCTTTAACAGCATCAAAATTTGCAATAGTCGTTACATTTTTAAAGTCACTAATGTCATATATGATTGAGAGATTTTCTTCTACAGTTGTTGTTCCAACTCCAACATTGTTAAAAATTTCAGTGTCGGAAAAATTCTTTAATCCTACTGAATGAAGAATTTTATTTACAGGACTTACAATATCTAACCAAGTTTTTTTACTCTTTATGCTATATGAAAGATTTTGGTAATAATTATTATCCGATATTACTTGAGTATCTTCACTAAGTTTACCAATATTATCAGACCAACCTAATTTCTGCCTGGATGCATAATCAATTTTAAACTTACCAAAAGATGAATTAACGTTATTAATTTTAGCGATAGTTCCAGATTGAGATCCTCTTATCAAATCATTTGCAAAAATATCATATGTTCCTATTACTTTAACTGTACTATTAGAATCTTCAGTAATTTTTAAATCTTGTAATTCATAGATTCCACTATTATTTTTAACTTCTAAATATTCTCCCACAATAAATTGAGAATAATTTTGTGTAACTTCAAATTTAGGATAGTTATCATAATTAATAATAAATCCATATATATCTTGAGATGTTCTCGCTATCCCCGGATTAGATGTTGTTCCTAATCCAACTATACTGAATTCAAGAGTTCTTGGTGATGTTGTTCCCGCATTATTATAAGAAGTAACTGTAAAAAACTCATATCCATAATCTTCAGAATTAAATCCATTTCCTTCATTTCCATATTTTTCAATTCCTTCGACAAAAATCCTATCACCAACACTAAATGGTTCTTCACTAAATCCATTTAGAGGAGTAACTAATGTGCAGGTAATTATTCCAGAAAAAGATGAAGATATTGAATTTATTCCAACTCCATTAGAATTATTAATTGCCTTTATTGTAACTAAAGTGGCTGGTAATCCTTTTGGTTTAATGGGTATAGAAACCGATCTAATTGAATTTGCAAAAAAATCTGCAGATAAAAATCCAGAATTTATTTTTTGCCTAGTATCTGTATCTATTATTATTAGATTAGGTGAAGATGTATAATTTTTTCCACCATCAAGAACATCCACCTTTTCGATAGTAAAAAGATCATCCAAATTTAACAATTTAGAAACATCTGCTTCTGGTCTTAGGGTTTTATCTGAAGCATATCCGAAACCTTCATTTAAAATTCTACTCTGATTAATATTGCCAATTTTAGTTGATTTAGCAACTAAATAAGCTCCCGATCCTTGATTAGATTGAATTGTGGAGAATAATGGAAGTTTTTTATAATTAAATCCAGATGATAATATTCTAATTTTAGAAACACCACCAGTAGCTGTTGGTGAATTAGTTTTATATTCTAAAATTTGGCAATCTGACTTATTATATGATGGTCTTTCTGGATTTTTTTGTAATGAAATAGTAAATTGTGTACTACCTATAGAAGTAGAGATTGTATTGCCGATAGAAATAATATTATAATCACCATTATAATAACTATCAATATAATTAATTTGAGAATAATTTTTAACAACTTTATCCGCAGTACTAATAAATCCCGATCTACTTAAAGCATAAAACAATTTAATGGGAGTATTACTGTTATAATTAATTGTTAAAGCTGCGTTGGTGGATACCCCAGCAGTGCCAATACTGACCACTGAGAATATGTTAGTGGATCCAGCAGATACAAATCTGTTTTTAAATCCATTGTCATAGAATATTTGGAATTGATATCCATTTAAAGAAGAATCTCTTAAATCAAAATTTACATTATTATTTTTTATAATTGATAGTGGCGGATTAACTAAAGAAATATTTTGAGTTGTTGCCCCAGCACTTCCACCACTGGTTAAATCTATCGTAACTGGTGGATTTGAAGATACATCTTCAGAGGTTTCTGATAGTTGAATTCCATTATTATCTATCTTATAGACATAGTAAAAATTATTATTTGTTAACCCACCAGCTGCTGTTGTTGCAGAATACCTAACCTTATCTCCCGTTATTAAATTATGATTTGCTAACGTAAAAGTGTTATTAGTAGTATTAATTGATGATGATCCAAATCTTATAGGATTTACTAAGATAAATCCAGATAGAGAGTCTCTTTGAATTCTGATTGAAACTGATGTTCCAATACCAATATTAAGACTTGGATTAACGGATAAATGTATCCTATCTCCTGAGGATAAATTATGTGATGTAGATACAGATACCGTAGCAGTAATTTTTTCTGCAGTTCCTAATATTTGATTATATGTTGATTGAATATAATATTCATTAGTATCTGAACCTTTGGTATTAAAAAATAATCCATTTGTATTTGTAGTTAATCCTACATTAGTAACTAATCCAATAAAATCTACAGATTTTTTAATTACATATACTGTTTGACTTGATATTCCTGCCAATAAAGAAAATGTAGTCGTTGCTATGCCAACCGAACTAGTTACCGAAATGGATGCAGCTGTAGATACTCTACCTAAAATAACTCTTTCATTTGTTTTAAATGGATGATTTGGTAAATAAATTGATTGTGTTGGTATTGATACTGTATTATCAGTTGATACTCCAATATTGTAGACAACAGTATTGGATATTCCTGGAGTGCTGCCAATTCCTAGAGCAGAAAATGGATTAAAATAAACAATTTTATTATTATCGGATTTGAAATAATCTACTTTTTTATTAATTGTTAATGTATCTGGATTGTAGTACAATACCTTTCCAATTGTATGAGATGTGCCCGTCGTTCCTCTTCGAACTCTCAGAATCTTTTGATTATCAAAAATATTTAAAACTGATAATGTTTCTGTTCCAATACCTATGCTGCTGCCTATAGAAAGATTTGGTGGAATAGTTGATACTGAAATATCAGTAATAAATCCAGTGAACTGATATTCTGGTATTGCTTGAAGTAAAGTTGATGTATATGAAGTTACTCCAATTTGATAAAAACCATTTAAAGTGCTGAGACTTGTAGAAAATCCAGAAATATTTACATAGTCTAAATTACTTAAATCATGTTTAGGTAAAATCTTTATACTTACTGTGCCATTATTGTTCCAAGTAAAACATGCATTATTGTATGTTAATGTATTTGTTGTTATATTTGTTACTTCTTCTCCCTTAACTTGAGAAACCTCTGCCTTTAGTCCACCACCTTCTGTGCCATCGTTATTAAAAACTATATTATCACCAACATTATAATTATCGCCAGAATTGATAATTTCAATTTCTTCAACCGAAGACGAAGTTACTGATTCTACTACAACTGTTTGATTTACAATTTCATTAGATTCTATCAAAAAATCATTGTCCGCATATTGATCTCCAACTTTATATGGAAATGTATTTCTAACTAAACTAGAGTTATTAAAATCTATTGTTTGGTCTAATGTTTTATTTTCGGATATAAATTTTGATTTGTATCTGTCTCCAATAAAATATGGAAAACTTCCTACTTTATTATTATTTGCATCAATAACAGATGTTGCAAAATATGCATAAACTCCATTTGGAAATTCTGGAGTAACGCAATATCTTCCGTTAGAGGGATCTAAATCTCCACCTCCAGTAAAAGTATAATCCTCTACAAAAAATCCAAGATTAAGTCCTGGCGGTCTGTTTATTATATTAGATAAACTTGCGGTGTATCCAGAAACTAATTTTTTTACGCTTGAGTTTTTGTCTTCTGGATTCGAATATCCATATGCACCATATATTGGATTTCCATCATATGCCCATCCAATAATGGGAGAATGTGAGGATCCACTATCATTAAACTCTGTTTGTACTATATCAGAATAACCACATATTCCATATTGTAAATTATTGTAGGAAGAAACAATTAGTTCATTTGCCGATGTTAAATTATCATTTACATCATCATTTATAATATTATTATTAATTGTAAGGGATCTTATTTGTGGGTCAAGTAAGGCATTTTTTCCAGATGATTCTACTGTTAATTTAGTATTTGAATCATATCCACTACCACCATTAATGACGATTACATTTGTTAATCGATAATTTGTTATTACTGGCTTTAAAATCGCACCATTTCCTGTCCCAGATATTTTAATCGTAGGAGTTGAAAAGTATTCAAGTCCACCATATGATATTGAAACATCCGTTATTGATCCATTTGTTATAATTGGTCTTATTTCTGCATTTTTACCGCTTACTAAAGTAATTGATGGTTTTAATTGATAATTTGTAATTGTAGATCCATAACCAGAACCAGAAACGTAAACGTATGCATCAATAATACTGCCTTTAATAACTGGAGTTGCTGTTATTTGACTCCTGAATTGAGTGCTGCCAAGACCCACTGCAGTATAATTTACTTTTAATGAAATATCTGGATATGAAAAATTATGATATCCATTTCCGGTCGAACCAAAACTTACAGGTTTTCTTCTGAGATAATTTACGGTAGTAGTTGCTCCTATTCCAGCATCAGACAATTGAAATCTATTGTCATCTAATTTTAGAACATAATACTGTTTTTGTGTAGATAATCCGGAAAGTGGGCTAGCAACAGAAGACCCTATGGATGTATTAGAATAAACAACTATATCGCCATCCAAAAATCCATGATTATTGAACAATACAATATTTTCTACAGTTGATATTCCAGATCTGAGAACACTTAATTTTCTATTTGTATAGTTAAATCCTGGATCAACTACTTTAATTTCTGTTAATGTTTTTCTAGATTCAGTTGCAAACTTGTGTATTCCAGATGTTCCAGCAGTTGAAAATCCAATTGTGTTAATTCCTAATTTATAGTCGTTTAAAGATGGATAAAGTTGGATTGTTGTGTCACTAATAAAATTTGTATAATAAACGGTTTCTTCTTTTAAACTACTATTTGGAACAATTAAATTAGATCCCAAAAAGGGTGCTAATCCCAATGGTTGATTGGATCCAGGTCTATATGTTATTGGTTGACCATTAATCAACCCATGTGGAGTGAGAAATGTAATTGTATCATTTACAACATCAACTCCACCCTCATCAGTTGTAACTCTGGCATCAAATGAAATTTCTCTTCTTCTTTTTTCTAAAATTGGATCAAAAGATGCTCCTCTACCATTTCCACCAGTAATTGCCACAGAAACAATAACATCTACGTCAAATTCTTGTGGATCAACAAAAACTCTTTCCACTGATCCACTTACAACAGGAGAAATAGATGCTATTCCAGAAGAAATTCTAACAGATGGTGGATTAATTACATCATATCCAGATCCTGCATTTAAAATTTTTACAGATTCTAATGGACCATAATAAATTTTATTTGCAGATTTATATCCATATATTTCAACACCGTTGATTAACATTCCAACTGGACCTGGTTCAGTGAAATCAATTTCTTGATCTCCTGTATCATAATTTATTGTCAGAGGAAATTTTCTTATTATCTTTTGTGGAGATAGTATTCTTTCTCTTTGAGAACTAAGAGTAATTGTGTGAGTGCCCGATGGCAAATTTTCAAATGTTAAATAATTTGAAGAACCTATAACGGAACGAGATGCATAAAGTCTAATCTTATTATTTCCCGATAAAACTTGGACGTAATAAACACCTTCAGATAATCCTGGAATAGGAGATCCAGAATATGTGTAGTAAACTTCACTTCCTGTTAAGAAAGAAATTTGCTCAGAAAAAGTAATTGTCGCATATGTTCCTAATTCCGAGTCAAAATCTGCAAGATTGGATATGTTATATGAAAAGATTTTTTTAGATATTGCATATGATGGAAAAGAATTTGAAGCAACATATGCATATTCATCATCACCATTATAAAGATTTTGAATATCTGTTGTTATTTTATTAAATTCTAGTGGAACATTATTACTAACTGCTGTTTTTATTTTTCTTCTAATATCGTAACTAGATCCTTGTGTTAAGGTAAATGATGAATTAGTAGTAATTTGATTTCCAACAATTGCATTAATTCTCAAATTAGATGCAACTTTTGTCTGAGATCCTTTATTAAGAACATCAATAAAATCTCCTACTTTTAAACTTGATTTATCTATCGTACTCTTTAATGAACATTGGTTAGTTGTAACAACAGTTCCGTTTGGAGTAGATGCTGGTGCAAAACTATCTATCTGATATCTTGAACTGGTATTATAAATCCAACTATTAGCAAAAATTTCTTTATAAGATTTATTAGATGCTGGATTTTTAATTTTTTCTCCTACATTTTTTACATATATTTGTTCACCAATACTTAAATTAGAATTTTTTGTAGAGGATTGATATTCGGATAAAACACCAGAAATTCTAATTAAAACCTTTTTAGATAAATCTCCATTTTCATATCCATAATATGTTTCATTTGAATAAATTGTTTCTGCTGTCGAAATACCAGAAACTATACCATTACATCCAAAAAATTGATTAATACTTTTGTCAGTATATGTGATTGTGTTACTATTGGTGTATATAGTACCACTATCTGAAAACCCTATCGTAGAATCTACAATAATAGTAGAACTACCTGCAGAAACGTAATCTATATTTTTAGTAGATCCAGTGATAGTAAAAGATCCAGTGACAGTCGGTGCAGAGTCATCATAACCAACAAAAAGTAAAAATTTATAATACGATTTTCCTTTTCTTCTAATTAACTCTACTTCTGATACTGAAGCCGTTGTTTTTTCATCCGTGCTTTTTACTATAGTTTGCCCTTGAAGATTAATTGGATCTCCAGATATCACCTCTGCTACAACTACATCTCTCCTAATAAAAGTTGCATATGAGGGTTTAACTAAAAATCTTTCTAGATCAACTATTCTTGCACTTTCATTAAATAAAACATTAAATAAAATCCTAAAAGACTCTGGAGTTCCTTTTGTTTGATAAAGTGTTTTGGAGTCTTTTATAAAATTTCCAACATTTAAATCTGCAGTAAAATCCTTATTTTCTAATCCTGGCGTTAATGTATTTTTTATTTTTTTATAAAATTCTTTCAGAAATAAAGAACTTAAATTCTGGACAGTTGATAATCCAACATGTGAAGATGCAGAACTTTCAGAAAAAATCAATTCTTCAAACTTTAAACTATCATGATAAGATGTTATTCCACAAAATCCACGTACACAACCAGTAAAAGTATTTGTAGTTAATCCAGTATATGTAATAATTTCATCATCAATTTTCAATAATCCATAGCTATTAGGAAATCCTTTTGTAGTGGATACTTGAATTGTATTTTGACTTGAAGTTATACTATTCGAAAGAGTAGTAAATCCAACCACTACCTCCGGAGTTAAATTATCTAATTTTAAATATTGGTCTAAATTTTCTGCAATATCAACCGTTCCACCTTGATATTCTTGAGAAATATAATATTGTTTAAAGAAATCGACCGCTATTGGATTTTCATCTAAAATAAATTCTGGAAGATGACTTTCAACAACTTGTTGAATTTTAACCCTATGATCAAAACCAGTTTCTATCATATTTACGACCTCGTTAATTCTCCGTTTGAATAGCTAGATCTATAATAATCATCTTTTGAAAAGACAACTCCAGATACATCATCTCCAGATGCAATCACATCTTTAATCATATTTATTTTACTTTTAGAAACACTAAAAGATAGATAAAGATCCTTCAACCCAATAATATCATTAGATTCTGGAAATGCTTGAATTTCAATTATATCTTGAGGTAGGGCGGTAGATGTAATAATTACTGCACCTAAAGCAATTTCTCCCTTTTCATAATCTACCGTTCCTGCCGACTGAACAATTATTTTTACTTCACTTGATGTAGAATTTGAACTTGTATCAATTTTAACAATTGATATAGTTCCGGTTTTCAAATCTGCATTAGGTGTATCTGTCAAATAGACAGTATCTGGTTCATTTAAAATATTAAATCCAGTTGATTTAATATTTTTACCTTCAGAATTTACATGAAATCTATTTCCATAACAAATTTCATATTGTGTTAAGGAATTGATTTGTGCTTTTAAATCTCTCCTAATAATAACCTTGGTAATATTCGAAGTTATTGCAGAATCTGTTTTATCAATTGTTTGTAAAATTTTACTATACTTAAACCTAGATCCAAAGGCATTAAGTTCTGTAGATTGTGAATATAAATTCAATGAATTTATAATCCGTGTTTGCAATCCATTAACACTATCAACTAATGATGAATTGTAATAAATTGAAGAGTCTATCTCCACATATAGAATTTTTAGGTCAATAATTTCTGGACTAATTCCAGTGACTGTATATAATTTAAGTTTATTTTTTATTTGCTGCTTATCAAAATCTGAAACATATGTCCCATTTTTTGGTTTTATACTAATAAAAACTTTTCCAAAAGCTGGTGGGTCTAATTCTTCACCACCAATTACAGATACTGATTCTGTCTCTGCATAAATTTTTGATTTTATTATCGATTCATAGTCCGATGCAGTAACAGCTCGATATTGTGATGAATATAATCTTGGAGCAAAATTTTTAATTGAATCAATAGATTCAATATCAGAACCATTTTGGGAACTTTGTATTGTGGTGACTGTAATAGTATTCGTTGGAATTGTTATAAGATCTGATGCATCTTTTAAACTTCCAGCATATGTAAATACACTTGCCCCATTACCTTCTTTTCCGTCAGTAACAATATAAGTTACTGTTATAATCGCATCATTCTCAAGTTTTTTTCCGATTATACCATCACCAAAAAGAAGTTCATATTTTTCATCTATTATTTCTTGAATCAAGAATATTTCAGAAGATGATTTAACTTCAAAAATATTGTCAACTAGCGAATATGGTCTACCTAATCCAGAATCATTAGATCCCTTTACATATACTCTAATTGTTGACGTATCAATATAAGAATTATCTAAAATAAATCTTTGGTCTAAAGATCCATTAACAGTAAATGTTTTTTTTAAAAATGTACCTTGCTTAATTGTCAATTCACTAAATGTTGCTACTCCATTTACAACAGATGCTGTTACATTATCTGGAATAGAAAAAAGATATGAACTTCCTGATGTTGATCCAGTGCATACAAGACCTGCTTGTAAGGTGACTGTGGGGGAATATATGGCGGGATTAAAACTTTTTGGACTTATCGATACTGGAAAGGAAACAACGGCACTAGAGGCGGATCTAGAGCGTGGTATGTACCCAATATTTCGTGCCAATGCGACTACGTTTTCTCTTAAAGTTGCAGAGTCTAGAAAAGACTCATTGACAACCATGTTCGAGTTAAACGCTGTAATATAAGTATTATAAGCTAAAACATCAATCAAGACCGAAAAATTAGACCCCTCAAAATCAAAATCCGTAAAATTAGAATTTGCACGGAGATATGATTTAATAGAGGTCTTTATCTGATCAAAGTCTAAATTAGTAAACTTGGTAAAAGGCATTTTATCTTGTTGCCTCTAATATGAAAGTAAATTGTTGTGTGGGAATTTCCTGTCCGATAATATCAAAAATAACAGAAACTTCAAATGTATTTGTATCTGGACTTGGATTTACTTCAACTCTCAAATTTTGAACTCTTGGTTCATAATTAGATACAACATTTATTATCTGATCTTGAATAATTGATGCTGTAGCAAAATCAACAAAATCAAATAAACTTGAACGAACATCTGATCCTAACAAAGAATTAAAAAATCTTTCATTTGGTATTGTTTCTACCAAATTTCGAACAGATCGAATGATTGCAGATTGATTTTTTAATACGGGTAAATCCTTAGTCACAGGATGTGGAACAAAGGATAAACTAATATCTTTGAATGATCTAGATATCCTTGTTATTGCCATCGGACATAAAATTTCTTTATTTATTTATGTTGATTCCAAGAAGATCCGTAGGATGGTTCTGTACCATATTCCCAATCATCATAGTCTTCATCATTGCGAATTTGTTGATGTAAATCAGATTGTTCCTTTAAATGATGTTTTTTACCAATATCATCATGCATAATTTCCTGAATAACTTTCTTTTCTTCGAGAGATGTGTAATCTGTTGCTAGTTTTTTTGTACCCCACATTTGGTACATGTAATTTTCGTCTCTATCAACTGGTAAATTAGACATTTTAGCTCCTGTTTTAACTGAATAAAACAGAACTTTTATAAAGGAGGTTGCTATCTCCTTATTTCTATTTAACGTTCAACCTCTCTAAGCATATAAGAGTCTGAATTTAAGTATTTTAATATTTCTAAAGCAATTAAACGAGGATTTCCCTCACCACAAGTATAAACATCTACCGCTAAACACCCATTTTCTGGCCAAGTATGGCAAGAAACATGACTTTCTGCGAGTGCAACGACCACTGTACACCCTTGAGGTATGAAACAATGCGAAAATACGTTTAAAACGGTCATTTTTGCACGCTCAATGCCTCTTAGCATAGCATTTTGAAGCGATTCTACATCATTAATCGCTTCAAAGTTAACATTATACACCTCTAGGAGCAGGTGTTTACCCATCGAAACTCGTTCCAATTCAATTTTTATGAAAAATTTATTTATTTTATATAAAAACCCTTGCGTAAATAATCAGAATCCTTCACAAAGGTCATATTTTCAATTTTTTCTTCGCCCCAGACTGGAATTGCAACAGAATTTCCATAACGAAAGTCAGGATTTCTGCGGAAATGTACTTCAATTAACTTATCACCAATAAATTCACAATTAATCCAATCATAATTACCTTTCAAATCTTTTAAAATATCTGGAAATTGAACATCCTTATCAATTTTTTCCCATTTTTGCCATTTATAGTAAGGATCATTCTGATCTTTTTTACCCAAAACAACTAATTCTGCTTTTTGTTGATAAAAATCAACACTCAAATGTTCACCTTTGAAGATCTCACACCAAAATTCTGCAGGATGTATATGATCTGTATATTTTTCAATCCATTCATTACGAGCAAAACGCCCCATACCAAGTAAATTAAAAGAAGGACGCACAATATAAAAGTCAGGTTTAGGAACTGTGGTTCCAACAGGACCACAAATATAACCCAAAACCCGACTTAAAAATAATTTGTTATATACCCACAGATCTGATGAATGAATAAAGTTCCATTCATCGTTTCCATTTAGGTTATACATTTATTATTTGCCTTGACCTCTATATTTTTTACGAGCTACGTTGCGAGACGTAGCGGCGTATTTAGTTCCATTTCCTGTTCCTTGACGAGATTTTTTAGGCTTCCCTGGAACATAAGAACTATGCTTATTTAATCCGCCTTTTGCTTTTGCTGCCATATATTATCCTCCAGTAAAATTTCAGTTTCAATATCAGATGGATTTGGAGAACCTGTCTGATAATACTCAATTGACAGATCCTCCATAGTATCAAAGTATTCTTCTTCTGTGAGAGAAGTATAAATTCTTCTCCCTTTACAAAGAATGTTATACCGTTCGTTAGCCATTCTATCAGATAATTCTTGATTTTTCGTGTCCGACTCTAATACGAGGGTCGCACCAAATTTCAAAGCCTGCTTCTTTAGCATCCAAACAGAATGATACGTCTTCTCCGCACATATCCTGAACATCACCAGATTCAAAGACTTGCATTTTAGGTGCAAACCAAGGATACTTCATTTCAGAATGCTCAAACACGCCATGCTTAATTAAAAGCCAACCAAAACCCGTATAATCTACAGTGAAAGGTCTACGACGCTTTGAGATACTTTCAAGCGTTTCGTGGTTCATTACACCACCATTGTTGCGGAAGTCATCTTCTTCTAGCCAGTGTGCAACAGAGGTCGTATGACCGTCTTCAGTGCAATACCAACCTGCAGCAATGTCCTTATCCATCAGAACAAGTTGCCAGAAGTTTTCAGTATTAAAAACAATATCACTATCAATCCACAATTGATAATCATATTTTAATTTACCATCCCAGGGAATTTGGTCAGGTCCACGCAGAACATTCGCACCTAAACATTTGCATCTTGCAAAGTTTACCATTGATGAATAGTCTTGCGAAATTTGAATATTTGCCCCACTCTGCACAAGATCAAAACAGAGTTGTACAAAGTTCTTCAAATAAGTGTAAGAAACACCGCGCCCAGGAAGACAGAAGACAATTGATTTGCCTCTGATCATTTCTCTTGCAGCGTTGTAATCCCAGTCTTCTTGTGATTTATTCACAATGGGAGCTTTTGCTTTAACTGTAAATCCTTTAGCCATAAAGATAAGTTGTTTACTTCAGTATCATACAATATTATGTAGCAGTTGTCAATCAGTCTCTATCTGATAGAATAACTTCATTACCTTCGAGTACGATTTTAATTTCCGTATCTTCGTACCAAGAAAGTTCATTGATAATCTGTTCTGGAATTACGATATAATACTCTCCAGTAATTGGATCGACTTTAACGGGCTCGAAAATATCTCCGGAATTTTTTCTCATTTTTGTATAATATTCAACCTTTTGATAACATTATATATTCTCCGGAATTTTTTGATTAGAGAGATATTGAGAGGTCGATCTGGGTCGTTTATAGCTTATGGGGACCCATCGAATTTATAACGCGGTCGCGCTAGGGCGCAATCGCCATCAACACCCTGCCCAACACGAACGACTGCCCCCCACGAACGCAGGGGGCAGGGTGTGGGGTCAGAAGCGGACTGCCAGATCAGAATGCCCGACGCGCTGCATCAGACGATCGCGGGCAGCGGCGATACGGTCGGCGCGGTACTGATCACGGGCACGGGTCATCACTGCCTCAAGGTCAGAGACCATCACCTTGCCGATGCCGCCGACAGCGTTAAGGGTCAGACCAGCACCGACGCAGCGATCACCCGAACCCTGAGAACGCCCACGCGATGTGAGGGTGTGGTCGCCATCGCCAGCACGAACGGACCGACGGGGAAGGCGGGTGATGGTGTAGGTCATGGGGTGGGGTGGTGAACTGAGAGAATTGTAGCAGGTCGGCGGTGGGGGTCAACCCCACTGCGCTTGCCGAACGTCGTTGCGATGTGCCTCAGCATACTGGGCGGCGATGGCGGTAGCGGGCACACCCCAGTGAATGTAGGCGGCGGGGCGGCCGCCGTTCTTCAGTTGATCAGCGCGGGAAATCCATTTGATCTGGCGGGTCTCCAGGTCAGAGCACATGCAGAGGGGGAAGCGCATCGGGTGTCGTTTGAACTGAGAGTATTGTAGACCCCCCACCCGCGTCAGCAGGCAGGGGGTGGACGGTTTTAGAATTGGATCGCTTCGAAGTGGGCAGCGGCATCCGCGATGTTATCCTGCTCAATCCCATCCACAAGGGTCTCCAGGATCTGCAGGATCTCATCCCCATTGCTGCCACGGCGGAGCAGGGAGATGGCAAGGTTAGCGGTCATGATGGAAGGAAGGTAAAAGGTCAAAGGGTAGGAAGGGTCAGGCGGCGATCAGGACATCATCCTCCCAGCGGGCGGCGCTCAGGATCTCATCATAGATTCGATCAGCGACCTGTTCAACGTAGCGGCGCTCATCTGCTTTCATAATGGCGGCGCGGCACTGGGCAGCGATCTCATCAATGCTCAGGGCGCGGTCGGTGGCGGGGTTGTAGCGCATGGGTCGTTTGCGGTTGACTTTAGAATTCTAAGGGGTCAGGGGGTCGGGTCTGACCCCCACTGTGCCAGTTGATCAATCGGCATAGAGGCGCTGGAAGTCGTCCACAAACTCCCGTGCCTCATCGCCTGACATGCGGGAGATCATCTCACGGGCGACGGTCTCCCAGGAGAAGTCGTCTGCCAGGTCAAAGATGGCGACCCGTGCCTCAGAGGCGGAGAGTTCGGAGGCGGTGATCTGGGCGTAGGTCATGGGGTGTCGTTTGAACTGAGAGTATTGTAAGGGGTCAGGGGTGCTCAGTATGCCAGGAGTGTGCGGTTTGCCCACTGTCCACGGCTCAGGTCGCGGTTGAACAGCAGGGGCAGCATGTCGCGGCGGCGGCAGGGATACCCACCAACGCTGCCAGACTGCCACTTAACGATGGCGGTACGGGTCAGGGGCGACAGGATGATGGCATCACAGGCGGCGCTGCCCTGGCAGTCAACGTTAAGAAAGACGGGCAGGTGATCCAGGAGGAAGTTCAGCATGGGGGGGGGTTCGTTTGAACTGAGAGAATTCTAAGGGGTCAGGGGGTCAGAATGCCACCAGTTGGTCCAGATCCCATTGTGGCACACTGGCAACCCGATCGATGATATAGGTGCCCTGATGCTTCCGCAGCCAGGCGTTGATGTGCTTTGTGGTGGTGGCGCTCCATTTGAAGGCGGTACGCATCCAACCCTTACCAGGCACAATAGCGGCGACGGGTTGATCATAGGAGAACAGGATGCAGGTCCCGTCTGCCAGGGTCACCTCAGTTTGGTTGCTGCCGACTTGCTGGACTTTCATTGGGGTTCGCTTGTGAACTGAGAGTATTGTAGCGGGTCAGCGGGCGATCATGTCGCCTGCAGTGTACAGTGCCTGAGCTGTCACATTGCGGATGGGTCGGATCGGTTCCCAGAGCAGGCAGAGCAGCACGGCAACGGCAGCGACTTTCAGCATAGAAGCGCGGTGGAACTCAGGGGAGCGGGAACGGGTCAGGGAGCGGATCATGCGGGCAGGATGGAGTCCATCAATTCAACTTCGCGGGGTCCGTCAACGACCCATTCCTGCCACTCTTCAAACAGAGCATTTGCAGCGTTGATGTTACCTTTGCTTTGGTGATGATAGATTGCGACCTTGACTGAATGAATCAGGTCGTTGATCATTTCGAAGCGTTGAGTTTCAGTCATCGTTTCAGGCAGCAAGGTGAGCAGGGGATCCACAGGAACGGTAAAAGTCTACCATACGCATCGCCTCATCATAGGTGGCGAACCATTGCGACCGCCACTCACAGGCATTGTAGGGGACCTGGTAGCGGACTTCGTAGCGGATCAGTGCCATGGGTCGGTTGAAATGCTTTGGGGTGGGGTGCTGATCTCCCCTACAGCAAGTGAAGGATCTTTCCACAGGACCTGCCCGATGGCGGGTGGTTTCGCTGGGAGGGTTCGCTTCTGAAAGTATTATAGGGGGTTGGGGTGCCAGGTCTATGGGATGGGTGCCAGTTCAAAAGGTGGCACAGGGTGGCTGGTCAGGGGGTGCTGAGGCTTTATACTAAGGTCACAAGCGAAGGAGGGGCGGGGTAGCCCTGAGGACGAAAAAGGTCGTCACGGGAGCAGCCTTGAATTAAAAAGGGAAGCATAAAAAGGGGGGCGTCACCGCCACCCCAGGAAGGTGGCGGGGTTGCCGTAGTCTCCGATCACCACCCCATTGCAGCGGACCTCAGCGTAACCGTACTCCTCAGACAGGGAGTAGCAGAGGTCCCATGCGCGGTCCTCATCGGTAGTGTGGTTCTCCCAGGGAGCAGAGGGGCAGATCACGTCGTAGCGGGTCATGAGTCGTTTCGTTTGGTATGCCTTAGTATTGCACCGATTCGGGGGCATCGGGGCAGTTGGTGGACAGTCTGGCAACTGGCACACGGGCGGCTGACCCCAGTATACCTAACTCCTACGCTGCCACGTTAAACCGACTGTTGTTGAAGTTAGCGTTAGAAAAGACCTCACGATTCACGAGTTTGAACATACCAAACTCATTGGTCATGACATAACCTTCTGCATCGATTCGGTTGCCGTAGAGATAAGCAGCAGGACCATCATTGCGGCAGAGGAACAGGCAGTCATCTTTGATCGACTTCACCAATGCCCACAGACGCAGCAGGTTAGCATCACAATCAAAGTCATCAGGATTCACTTCTTCACCAGCACGAATGCAGGCGTTGATTTG
>Ga0209358_10000450_pt1 | contig 36054 bp, 34 predicted proteins | sample LauGreFa1BDMLBSN_2_FD_187574 | JGI IMG/M metagenome (GOLD analysis project Ga0209358, IMG submission 187574) | Freshwater lake microbial communities from Lake Michigan, USA - Fa13.BD.MLB.SN (SPAdes) (version 2) | ecosystem: Environmental > Aquatic > Freshwater > Lake | place: Lake Michigan, USA... | reverse complement strand
CTTTAACTAGCTTTCCTTCAATCACCAATAAACCAGGATCAACGGTACCAAAATGATAACAATCGATGCTAGAGAAAATTTGTTTTTTCTTAATCAACTCTTCATACAATCTTGCACTTGCACCACCACCCAGTACTTCTGTTATTAAATCTGTAGCATGATAACTTGCATCAAATCTTCCTCCCATATGCCATGTCATCATTAACATGTCCATAGGAACATCTGCACGCACATCTAATGATTTATTTTTTTCTTGTTTTGGCTCCACTGGTAAATTTCTGTGATAAGGCTTTCCAGCTTCAATAGGGCCGAACCATTTTTCTGCCAATACTTTCACTTGATCCGTAGTGACATTCCCAGTAACCACAAGAATGGCATTATTAGGTCTATAAAATTGAAAGAAAAAATCTTTTACTTCTTGCATGGTTGCTTGCTCCACATGTTCTAAAGAAGCACCAATGGTCATCCATTGATAAGGATGTTGGGTATATGCCAAATTGCGCATCTTGTGCCATGCATCACCATAAGGTTTATTGATATAATGTTCTTTAAACTCTTCGCATACCACTTTTATTTGTACTTCTAAACTTTTCTCACTAAATGCCAAAGAGAGCATTCTATCACTCTCTAACCAAAAAGCAGTTTCAATATTTTCTGCAGGTAATTGGCAATAGTAATTGGTTAAATCATTGGTGGTATAAGCATTGTTTTCACCTCCTGCTCTTTGCAAGGGTTCATCATATTCTGGGATATTCACACTACCTCCAAACATCAGATGTTCAAACAAGTGCGCAAAGCCAGTTTTGTGGGGGTTTTCATCCTTAGACCCCACATTATATAAAACATTTACTACGGCCATTGGCGTACTGGTATCTTGATGCACCAATACCTTCAATCCATTGTCTAATGTAAAACGATCAAATTGTATCATAGAAGGACAAAATTAGTCAAATCATTGTATACTAGATATATTAACTTTGCACTCTAATATTAAAGGATATGCAATTGGATGTTTTATATCAAAAGGCCTTGAACTTTGAGTACTTGACAAAAGAAGAGGGAATGTTTTTATTTGAACATGCCCCATTAACTGAGTTGACTTATGTAGCCAACGAGTTAAGAAAAAAACAAGTGCCTCATGGAAAAGTAACTTGGCAAATTGATAGAAATTTAAATACTACCAATGTTTGTATTGCCAATTGTAAATTCTGTAATTTTTATAGAATACCAGGTCATCCGGAATCTTATATCACAGATATGGATACTTATCGCAAAAAAATTAAAGAGACCATCGAATGGGGAGGTGATCAATTATTATTACAAGGTGGACATCATCCAGAATTAGGTTTAGATTTTTATGCAAATTTATTTAGACAAATTAAGTCTGAATTTCCAACGATTAAATTACACACATTAGGACCACCAGAAATTGCACATATCGCAAAATTAGGTGGACATACCCATACCCATGTTTTAAAAACATTACAAGAAGCAGGCATGGATTCCTTACCAGGTGCGGGCGCAGAGATTTTAGTAGATAGAGTTAGAAGATTGGTATCTAATGGCAAGTGTGGTGCAGATGAGTGGTTAGAAGTTATGGCTGCTGCGCATCAACTACATATCACATCAAGTGCAACAATGATGTTTGGTCATGTTGAAACTTTAGAAGAAAGATTTATACACTTGGTAAGAATCAGAGAAACACAAGATAGAAAACCAAAAGATGCTAAAGGATTCTTGGCATTCATCCCTTGGACCTTCCAAGATGTAGATACCTTATTGACTAAAATTAGAGGGGTACATAACCTTACTACTACAGAAGAGTATATCAGAATGATTGCCATTAGCAGAATCATGTTGCCAAATATTAAAAATATCCAGGCAAGCTGGTTAACAGTAGGAAAAGCTACCGCGCAGGTTTGCTTGGAAGCTGGTGCAAATGACTTTGGAAGTATCATGTTAGAAGAAAATGTAGTGAGCGCAGCGGGGGCACCTCATAGATTTACCTATAAAACCATCCAAGAAGCCATCAAAGAAGCTGGTTTTGAGCCACAATTGAGAAATCAGCAGTATGAATGGAGAGAACTTCCTCAAAATATCCAAGAACAGGTAATTAATTACTAATTCACTGTAACATATTGGAGCTGGAAGCGTTCTATTAACAAAACATCCTTATTTCTAGGCATGACCGATATAGCTTACAATAATGCAGTGGACCAATACGCAGACGGCGTCTACCGTTTTATTGTCAAAAATATCCAACATGAAGAGGATGCTAGGGATATCGTCCAAACTGCATTTGAAAAACTTTGGATCAATAGAGACACAGTAGACCCTATAAAAGTAAAGTCCTATTTATTTACCATTGCCTATCATCAAATGATAGATCATATCCGTAAGGTAAAAAAATATACTGTGACAGATATTTACGAGACTAGTTCTATAGATCCAGTATATCAACCCCAGCACGAATTAAGACAAACTATATTAAAAGCGATAAACGAATTAAACCCAACACAAAAGAGTTTGATTCTTTTAAAAGATTACGAAGGATATAATTATCAAGAGATAGGTGAAATAATGAACTTAAGTGAAAGTCAAGTAAAAGTATATATACATAGAGCTAGACTACAATTAAAAGAAAAATTAAGTCACTTACAAAAAGCAAGCGCTTAAATGGAATTGAATCAAGATAACTACGAAAATTATTTATTGTTGTATATCGACAATGAATTATCTGCTTCTGAAAAAGCAGCAGTAGAGTTATTGCTTGCATCCAATCCCAAAAAAGCTCAAGAACTAAAAGCATTACAAGCAGTTCAGTTGAAGCCTGAGTTTGTTGAATTTTCAGATAAATCAAGTTTATACAGATTTGATGAAATGAATGCATCATTAGATCCGGCATTTAAAAAAACCTTGTATAAAAGCAGTTTGAAAAGTGCCAAGTTAATTGATATTAAAAAAATATATTGGGCAACGGGTTCAATTGCTGCAATTGCAATTAGCATATTCTTTGGCGTAAAAACTTTAGTGAATCAGCCGCAACTCCAACAACCCCAATTAGTAGCTTCTATCGCGCCAATAAAAAACAATATACCTAACAAGTCAGTAAGTATTTTAAAACCTATTGAAAAAACACTTAGTACAACCGATAATCAACTGAATAACCAACCACAAATTATCGCTCAGCCTAATCAAGTAATTGCCGATGCAACACTGCCAATCATCGCTAGTGTTACAAACAATGATCAGCCTATCTTATCTAAAGAAACTTTGAATGCTGATCAAACAGCAACCATGGTGGAATCCAGCTCAATTACTGCTGACAATACCACAATGAATAGTACTATTTCGGTGGAGCAAAAAATAGAAAAAGAAATTTTTGAAGAAATTAATACCGAAGACAATGATCGTGTTATATATATTAGTAATATTGAATTAGACGGTGATAAGTTTAGAGGAATTACTAGAAGACTAAACGCCCTATTTAAAAGAAATAAATCAGAGAAAAATAAATAAAGTAGTATGAAAAAATTAATCTTGCCATTTTTAAGCATTTTAATATCAAGCAGCTTATTGGCTCAAAAAGACACATTGGTTGCTATGAATCAAGATACCATTAAAATAGGTAGTTTTTTGATCATTAAATCTCAGGACCAAAGTGCGAAAAAAGATTGGCAAACAATGATTGATAGAGGTGATTTCAGAAATACCCAAATCAAAATTGAAAGAATCAAAACAAGAAAAAAAGAAGTGAATACAAAATGGTTCACTTTAGACATTGGTTTTGCTAATTATTTGGATGCAACAAGTTATAAATGGCAACCTCAGTTTACCAATCCTGCAGTTGGTCCAGTCTTAACTGCAAAAAGCTTTCAATTGAACAATGGTAAATCAAGCAATGTGAACTTGTGGATTGTACAACAAAAATACCAACTAAAAGAAAATTGGTATGTAAAGTATGGTTTAAGTATGAATATGTATAATTTCAGATTTGAACAACCCATTAGTTTTAGAAACACTGGCCCATCTTATGTTTATTTAGATAGTAAAACATTTAAAAAAGATAAATTATATACCAGTTATTTAACTGTGCCGATTTTATTAAACTACAGCTCACCTAAAAAAGGGTTCAATATTGGCGGTGGATTAAGTGTAGGCTACTTAATGAATTCAAAAAACAAGCAAATTGACGGTAAAAAACAAAAGTATAATGGCAATTTCAACTTGAACGATTTTCAAGTGGCTGGTATAGGTGAGTTAGGTATTGGCAATATCAAATTATATACTTCTGTAAGCTTAACAAACTTATACGATAGCAAGTTGTCAAAACAATTTAATTACCCATTTGCAATAGGCCTTCGTTTTGGCAAATTCTAGTATTCAATAATTGAATAAAAAATGAAAAAATACTTCTTCCTAATTAATACATTCCTGATTTTTGCGACCGCTTATTCACAAGACACTATAAGGGTAGGTAATTTAGTTATAGTAAAGCCGGTAAATGATAGTGTAAAGGTAGAAAGATATACTCCTAGAAAGAGGCCAAATATTAGTTTCACAAAAAATAGAAAGTTCAATAATATTGATAACAGAACAAGTTATTTTGATTGGGACTTTGGTTTTGCTAATTTTATTGACAATTCACCTGTTCTATTATATACAGCAATTCCAAATAGTCTCATCCCTCCTATAGGCGAGCCACCAGCATATGCAAGTTCACAAAGTATGGCTTTGAATCATTTGAAATCAAGTAATGTAAATCTTTGGTTTGTGCAACAAAGGGTTAAATTGATCAAAAATTTCGCAAGTCTACAATATGGAGTAGGATTTGAAATGTTCAACTTTAGGTTTGAGAAGAATATCAGCTTCAGAGAAGATGAATATAGGAAAATGAAGTATGACGATATTCAATTCAGCAAGAATAAATTATTTGTAAAATACTTAACCGTACCTGTCAAATTAAATTTCAATTTAAGTCCAGGTGCCGCAAGGCCATTACATGCAAGTATCGGTATGTCTGCTGGTTATTTATTAAAAGCAAGAAATAAGCAAATTAGTGCCGAAAGAGGAAAAGAAAAATACGATGGCACATTCAATTTAAATAATTGGAGAATTGCCACAATCGGCGAATTAGGATTTGGCGACTTTACTATATATGGTTCTTATAGCCACACCAATTTGTTTGATGAACAACAAAGCGTTTTACAAATGACCCCAATTGCCATTGGCATTAAACTAAGTGACCTTTAGTATAAGCTTAGATTAAATCCTGACCACCAAAATAAGGCTTCAACACTTCTGGTAAAGCAATTCCATTAGCGGTTTGATAGTTTTCTACAATGGCTGCAAAAATTCTTGGCAAAGCCAGTGAACTTCCATTCAAAGAATGCGTGAAATGAATTTTACCATTGGCATCTTTAAACCTACATTTCATTCTATAGGTTTGGTAGTTCATGAAATTAGATACACTACTTACCTCCAACCATTTTTCCTGAGCAGCACTATACACTTCAAAGTCGTATGTGATAGCAGAAGCGAATCCCATATCACCACCACATAATCTTAAAATTCTATAAGGCAAGCCCAGACTCACTAATAGCTTTTCAACATGCGCTACCATTTCGTCCAAAACAGTTTCACTTTTCTCTGGATGTACAATTTGTATAATCTCTACTTTTTCAAATTGATGTACTCTATTTAAACCTCTTACTTCTTTACCAAAACTTCCCGCTTCTCTTCTAAAACAAGGAGAGTATGCAGTCATCATCACCGGTAAATCTGTTTCTTTTAATATAGTATCACGAAACACATTGGTAACAGGCACTTCAGCAGTAGGAATCAAATAAAAATCATCTTCCGTAGCGTGGTACATTTGACCTTCTTTATCGGGTAACTGACCTGTTGCAAAAGCAGAAGCTGCATTCACCATAAAGGGTGGTAGGTATTCTGTATAACCTGCAGCCGTATTGAAATCTAAAAAATATTGCACCAATGCTCTTTGAAATTTAGCGCCTTTGCCAATATATAAAGGGAAACCACTACCAGTGATTTTAGCCCCTGTTTCAAAATCAACCAAATTGTATTGCTTGATCAAATCCCAATGCGCTTTAGCACCATCAACCAATTTTGGAACTACCCCTCCCGTTCTTACAACTTCATTTTCTTCTGGCGTTTTCCCAATAGGCACTAAAGGATGGGGTAAATTAGGAAGTTGTACAATAGTTTGTTGTAAGCTTGCCTCAACCTCAGTCATCTTGGTTTTCAATGGATCCAACTGTGCTTTCCATCCTGCTACTTCTTGTTTAATGGCTTCTGCCTTGTCTTTCTCTCCCTTAGCCATCAAAGCTCCAATCTCTTTGGAAGCCGCGTTTACCTTAGACTGTAAATCATCAAAACCTGCTTGTAAAGCCTTTCTTTCGTCGTCTAAAGCAATCACCGTATCAACCAAACCAAGCTGAGGAAAATGTTTTACCCCTAAACGTTGTTTGGCTAAATCGGTGTTTTCACGCAAATAACTAACCTGTAACATGATAAAAATATTTCGGCAAAGATAATCAAACCATTTTACAACCCTAAGATATACCCTACCTTTGCCAAATAAATAGAAAAAGGGACATGGCAAGCATAGCGGATGATTTTCAGTCAAGATGGTGGGAATTGGAGCGAAAACTAATGGAGCGATTTGGCAAAAAACCAGATGTTGAAGCGATTTTGTTTTTAATAGGATTGCAAGAAATTGGCTTATCGCAAGAAAAAATAAGCAAAGAGCAAAAGCAAGACTTGATGCATGTTGCCATATGTACCATACTATCCAGCAGTGGATATTATATAGTAGAGGGCAAGGACCAAGAGGGATGGCCTCATTTCAAACAGCTTCAAAACCTACCTATAATGAATATGATAGAGCAGGAAGCCTTTTTGAAAGACCATATTTTACTCTATTTTGATAACAATCAGTTCTAGTAGATTGTTTTTTCAGTGATTTTTACCAATCTTTGCAACAATAAATAAAAAGCATATGCAATTTCCAGCTGAATTACGTTACACAAAAGATCACGAGTGGATTAAATTAGAAGGCAATACTGCCACTATTGGTATTACAGAATTCGCTCAATCTGAATTAGGAGACATCGTATACATTGATATCAATACAGTAGGATCTAGTTTATCAGCTGAAGCTGTTTTTGGTACTGTAGAAGCGGTGAAAACGGTGAGTGATTTATTCATACCAGTTGCAGGAACAGTTACTGAAGTAAATCCAGCATTAGCAGCGCAACCAGAATTAGTGAATACAGACCCATATGGAGCAGGATGGATGGTGAAAGTAACAGTAAATAATCCAGCAGATGTAGAAGCTTTATTATCAAGCGAAGCATATGCGCAGTTGGTTCACTAAACCAGCCCAATGAAAAAAATAAGTAGTCTTTGGCTGATAGCCGAAATCATCTTTATTTTTTACATGTTAAGTTTACCCGGTAGTAATCTTCCAAATGTAGATTACTGGGGACAAGATAAAATCATCCATATTATTTTGTTTGGCTCTTTAATGTATGCAGCATTGTTTCATTTTGATCAAATGGATAATAGCTTTGTAAAAACAACCAGAGCTAGAGCAATTACCATGATAGTATGTATATTGTATGGCATTGGGATGGAATTTTATCAAAAATATTTTGTGCCTTCTAGAGGCTTCGAAGTGTTGGATATGTTAGCTGATGCAGCAGGCGTAATCATAAGCTTGCCTTTATATCAAAAAATAAAGCTTCGTAAATAGTATGGGAATTGAAAAAGATATACAGCAAACCAATTTCAGAAATGAGTACCAAAAGTTGGGTATCAATATTATGTATACCGCCAATTGGTTAAATGAAAAAATTGCTGGCATACTTTCCCAAGAAGATATCACACAACAACAATACAATATTTTAAGAATATTGCGCGGTGCAGATAAGCCACTTAGTACATTGCAAATAAGAGCACGCATGTTGGATAAAATGAGTGATACAAGTAGAATTGTAGACAGATTAGTAGCAAAAGAGTTGGTTGAAAAAAACACTTGCCCTACTGATAAAAGATTGGTTGATGTAGTACTCTCGAAAAAAGGTTTTGTCATTCTAGAAAAATTAGATCAACTGAATCATCATTTAGACGCACTAATGAAAGGTATTAGCGAAAAAGATGCCATTACAATGAATCAATTATTAGATCAATTACGTGAAGTTTCAAAATAAACCCATTATGATGCAAAGAATTTTATGTAGCCTGCTTTGTGTAGGTTTTTTTATTTCTGCAAATGCACAGCCTAGCAAATGGGATAAAAATGTTTTTGAATTTAGAGGCGTATGGATTGCAACGGTTGAAAATATTGATTACCCAAGTAAAAGGGGCTTAAGTAGTGAAGCGCAAAAAGAAGAATTCATACAACTTTTAGAAAAGCATCAAAAAAATGGTATGAATGCTATTGTGATGCAAATAAGACCAGCAGGAGATGCATTGTACCCATCTGAATTAGAACCATGGAGCGAATATTTAATGGGCAAGCAAGGGCAGGCTCCTACACCCTTTTATGATCCCTTGCATTTTATGATTGAAGAAACGCATAAAAGAGGCATGGAGTTTCATGCATGGATCAACCCTTATAGAGCAGTATTCAATATTAATAAATCTAGTGTTGCACCAAGTCATCTATCTAAAATGCATCCAGAATGGTTCATCAATTTTGAAGGAAAAAAATATTTTAACCCAGGACTACCAGAAGTATGGAAGCATACCAATAAAGTAGTTGCAGATATTTTAAAGAGATACGATGTAGACGCTATTCATATGGATGACTATTTTTATCCTTATAGAGTACCTAATAAAGATTTTCCTGATCAAGCTACCTATTTAAAATATCCGAGAGGTTTGGACAAAGAAACATGGAGAAGAAGTAATTGTGATACGATTATCAAACAATTGAATGCTACCATTAGAAGTATTAAACCAGGAGTGCAATTTGGTATAAGTCCATTTGGTGTTTGGCGAAATAAATCCAAAGATCCAAGAGGCAGTGCTACAAGAGCTGGTCAAACCAATTATGATGATTTATACGCTGATATATTGTTGTGGTTGGAAAAAGGGTGGATTGATTATGTTACACCACAATTGTATTGGGAGCATGGACATGCTTTAGCAGATTATGATGAATTAGTACAGTGGTGGAATGATCATACCTATGGAAAAGCATTATATATTGGACATGGGATATATAGAGCTGGAACCACAAGTACATGGAGAGATCCAAATGAAATTCCATATCAAATTAAAAAATTAAGATCCTTACCAAATACCGGAGGGAGCGTTTATTTTAGTAGCAATAGTTTTAAAAATAATGCGAACGGATGGAATGATAGTTTACAAAACAACTATTATAAAAATCCAGCATTGCTGCCTTCTCTGGTTCCACAATACACTATGGCTGCACCCAACATTGAGAAAAAGACAAATACAAGCTATCAAATCAATATGCCTAAAAATGCTTTAATAAAATCTTTTGCCATCATTCAAAAAGAAGAGGGCAAATATAGCGTTGCAGGCATTTTAGCCGCAGATAGCAAAATGGTGAATTTGAATGCTTTGGGCATTCAAAGAAAAACAAGCAATCAATATTGGTTGATAGCCATTGGATTACAAAATCAAATTAGCGACTATATCCCACTTCCTTAAAACTAAGTTTATTCAAAAACGCGTTTTAAATTTAGGTTTTGATTGGCTTTGATAATCAATGGAACATGTTCAACAACCGTCATGTCATTGTCTAAACCAAAGGCTTTCTGATCGCTTTGCGCCAATTGTTTGATATTAAAATAGGTATCCATAATAAAGTCTTCTCTAAATGATAATTCATTTTCAATAGAGAAGAAGCTTTCAATAATTACATAGGTAATATCTGCATGGAAATCTTTACTCTTCAATGATTCGTATTTGCTGTAAATACCCAACTCTTGGCACTCATTCAATTCTTGCATTACTTTCTTAAAGCAAATATTGATTCTTGGTTGAATTCTAAATCCAATCTTAAAATCAACACGCATTACTTTGTCGTCTACTAATTCACGAATGCTATACTCCATGCCATAGGGAGAATCGGTTCTGTCAATATGAATAAACCAATAAATATCTGCACGCTTTGGCTTACGATTCAATATAGAATCCATAATACGATGCTCAATCTCTCTGTGGTTATTCGCTTTGGTTAAATACACTAAGTGTGTTGCATATTTGGGCACATCCTTATCTGCACTTAAATCAGTCAATTGCTGTAAGTAATCTTTCAGCTTCACAAAATCCAAGTATCTATTGGTAATCTTTCTTGCTCGATGCCAAATCATCATCACAAAAATCATACTTAAAGAAAACACAAAAGTGATATAGCTTTCTTTAATCTTCACCACATTCGCAATAAAGAAAGAAATTTCTACTACACTAAATATGGCAATAATAATGGCCACAGGTAAATGACCCCATCTTCTTACATTCAACAAATAAAAGTTCATTAAGATGGTGGTAGAGATCATGGTAATGATAATAGAAAAACCATAGGCTGCTTCCATGTGTTCACTCTTTCTAAAAAATAAACACATCGTGATACAACCCACCCATAATAAAAAGTTTAGAGAAGGAATATAAATTTGTCCTTTTTGATCTGTCGGAAATTTAACGGTTACTCTTGGCCAGAAATTCAAACTAATGGCTTCGTTGATTAGAGTAAAAGATCCGCTAATCAATGCTTGGCTAGCAATAATTGCTGCAATCGTGGCTACACCAATACCAATCACCAAGAACCAAGGCGGCATGATTTCATAAAAAGGATTCATTCCTTCTATAGAAGTGCCAACATGTTGTAATAACCAAGCGCCCTGACCCATGTAGTTCAATACCAAAGCCAATTTTACAAACATCCAGCTTACTTGAATATTTTGACGACCACAATGTCCTAAATCACTGTACAATGCTTCTGCTCCTGTAGTACATAAGAATACAGCTCCCAGTAACCAAAACCCTTTTGGATAATTTATTAATAAATCAATGCCGTAATATGGATTTAATGCTTTTAAAATTTCCCAATGTCCTATAATCTGAGAAACCCCTAAAACCATGATCATAGAAAACCATAATAACATGATTGGACCAAATGCAAAACCAACAATCTTTGTTCCAAATCTTTGAAAGAAAAAGATCAAAGAAATAATGGCAATAACAATACCAATGGTTAAATTATTACCTGGCACAATCGTATTTTCCAAACCTTTCACGCCGCCTAAACCTTCAATAGCAGATGCAACAGAAATAGGCGGTGTAATCATACCATCAGCCAATAACATCGCAGCACCAATAATGGCAGGAATATAAATCCACTTCACATAGCGTCTTATTAAAGCAAAAAGAGAGAAGATTCCACCCTCACCTCTATTATCAGCTCTTAAAGTAAGAAACACATATTTAAATGTAGTTTGTAATGTCAAGGTCCAGAACACACATGATATGGCACCATATACCAATTGTTCGGTAACGGTTCTGTCGTTGATGATTGACTTGAATACGTAGAGTGGAGAAGTTCCAATATCGCCGTAAATAATACCTAGAGTTACGATTAATCCAGCTACAGAAAGCTTCTGTGCATGTCCGCCATTTGTTTGTCCCATGGAGCAAGTAATAAATTGACAACAAAGTTTATGCTTTTTAGCATAACAAGGAACATTCCTCTCAAGTATTTTAAAAAAATCTTTTTAAAAAATACTAAGGCTTGTAAGCACCCCAGAGATCCAAAACAGCTTTATACCTATAATCGAAAATCCCCTGCAATTGATTTTTGACAAATAAAGTGTTCGCAATATCTCCTAAAATACCCAAAGGAATCTTGTAATGAACAATATCTTCCATGGCTACTCCACCAGGAATTGCTTTAAAATGGTGTTGATGATGCCACATGGTATATGGACCAAATCTTTGCTCATCTACAAAATAAGATCCCTCTTGCACGTGGGTAATCTCCGTCATCCAATACAAGGGAACACCCAAAACAGGCTTAACGGTATATTCTATAATCTGACCAGGATACATTTTTTCGCCATGGTGCTTACTGATAATATGAAAACCCATATGAGAGGGTGTTATTTTGGCAAGATTGGCTGGACTACTGAAAAAATCCCAGGCAGTTTCTAAGCTAATAGGCATTTCCTGGTAAGTGTGAAGGGTATAAACTTTTGACATACTCTTATAACAATACTTACTCCTTTTTGTTGTAAGAATTAGCCATAAAGCAGTTAATTTTAACCCATGATTAGTAGAGCCGAACAGCAAGCAGCATTTGAAGCCATATACAAAAACCTAAATACGGCTCAAAAAAAGGCAGTGGACAATATAGAAGGTCCAGTAATGGTGATAGCTGGCCCGGGTACAGGTAAAACACAGATATTAGGTGCACGTATTGGGAAGATTTTATTGGAAACAGATACAGCACCCGAAAATATTTTATGTCTCACTTATACAGATGCAGGTGCCATTGCAATGCGCAAAAGATTGGTCAGCTTTATTGGAAGCAGTGCCTACAAAGTAACTATTTCAACATTTCATTCTTTTTGCAATGATATTATTCAAGACAATTTATCACTCTTTGATAAAACAAGTCTAGATCCTATATCCGAATTAGAAAAAATAGAACTGCTCAAAAAATTAATAGATGGTTTTGAGAAAAACAATCCATTAAAAAGATATAGAGGAGACGTGTATTTTGAAATGAGCAATTTGGCCAAATTATTTAGTGCCATGAAAAAAGAGGGCTGGACAAGCCAATACTTAATTGAAAGGATTGACGCATATATCCAAGAAATTCCTTTCAGAGATGAATTTATTTATAAAAGAAAATACAAACAATTTGAGGCAGGCGCTTTAAAGCAAGGATTAGTAGACGTAGAGCTGGAAAAAATGAGCAAGTTAAAAGCAGCAGTGAACTGTTTTGATATTTACCAAGAGCTTATGAAAAGTCATAACAGATATGACTTTGATGACATGATCAATTGGGTATTAAAAGCCTTTAACGAAAACAAGAACTTATTAGCCCAATACCAAGAAAGGTATTTGTATATTTTAGTAGACGAGTTTCAAGATACCAGTGGAACCCAAAATGCACTCATCAAGTTATTGGTAAATTATTGGGAGCAACCCAATTTATTTGTAGTGGGAGATGACGATCAAAGTATTTTTAGATTTCAAGGAGCCAATGTAGAAAATATGTTGCATTTCCAACACGACTATGCAGAAGAAGTATTGATGATTGTTTTGGAAAATAATTATAGATCCACACAACCCATTTTGGATGCTTCAACAATTATCATCAATAACAATCAAGAACGATTAGTCAATAAAATTGAAGGCCTAGAGAAAAAATTAATTTCTTCTCATCCAGATTTACAAAACAACACCACCCTTCCAAGCATTGTTTCTTATGGCAATCCACAAGAAGAAATGATAGATATTACCGAACAAATTACTCAATTAATTGAAAAAGGGGTTGTACCACAAGAAATAGCGGTATTGTATAAAGAGAATAGATATGGCGAAGAGATTGCTCATTTCTTACAACAAAAAAATATACCTGTTTATACTAAGCGAACAGCGAACCTATTGGATCAAACACTGATTAAACAGATTATTACTTTACTAGATTATTTGAATTGTGAATTAGATCAATCTTATGAAGGCGCACATTTATTATTTGAAATATTGCATTTTAAGTGGTGGAATATCTCTCCAATTACAGTTGCAACGTTAACTTTTGAAGCCAATCAATTAAAATACAGCGATAGCAATAATTCATTTAGAAAGGTATTGGTAGATAAAACGCAGGAAGTTCAAACAGATTTATTTAAACAAGGTGGATTAACAGAGGTAGCCAAAGCTGTTAAAGTAATTGAAGGACTTATTGGAGAAGTGGCGAATGTGACTTTGTTAAATTTGATAGAACAAGTCTTGCAAAAAACAGGGATCATACAAAGTGTATTAAAATCAGACAACAAGGCTTTTGAATTAGAGATGATCACTAAATTTTTTGATTTCATCAAAGAAGAAACCCACAGACATCCTAGCTTAAATTTAAAGACCTTGGTAGAAATGTTGCACTTAATGCAAAGAGAAGGCATAAGATTACCGCTCCCTATTACTACAGGAGGGCCAACTGGTGTGCATTTATTAACCGCACACGGATCAAAGGGATTAGAGTTTGAATATGTATTTTTAGCAGGCACCAACGCACATCTTTGGGAAAAGAAAAGATCCTCTAATAATATTGGCTATACATTACCAGACACTGTATTAACTAGTTTAGAAAATGTAGATGACAAAGAAGAATTAAGAAGACTATTTTATGTAGCCATCACCAGAGCAAAACATTTTATTCAAGTTTCTTATAGTGCAAATAAAGCAGATGGTAAAGAGGCAGAAGCAAGTCAATTTATTATTGAAATGACAGAGGGCAATGAGCAGTATACCACCCATAAGACATTAGACGAGGCGACAATCATACAATACAAATTATTACACTTACAAACAGCACCACAACCAGAAATAGCCCAATTAGAAGCAGACTTTATTGAACCTAAATTGGAAAAGTTTACGATGAATGTCACTGCTTTAAATAATTATCTAAAATGTCCATTACATTTTTATTACAATAGTTTAATCAGGGTGCCATCAGGGAAATCAGAAGCTACCACTTTTGGATCGGCAGTGCATGATGCATTGAATAAGTTATTCAAAAAGATGCAAGAAAGAAATAATCAGTTTCCAGCAATCAAAGAACTGGTAGACGATTTTAATTATTACATGCAAAGGCATCGCGAAGCATTTACACAAGTAGAATTTAAGAATAGAAAAGAGCAGGGCGAAATGGTGTTAACCAATTACTATAACGAATATGTAGAGGGATGGAATAAAGTAGTCACAACAGAATACAGAATCAATAATGTAGTATTAAAGGGCATACCATTAAAAGGAGCCATTGATAAAATAGAATTTAATGGAAAGCAAGTAGTGGTGATTGATTATAAAACAGGAAGTGTAGAAAATGCCAAGGAGAAACTATTAGCCCCTAATGATAAAAATCCTTTAGGGGGAGACTACTGGAGGCAAGCGGTGTTTTATAAAATATTACTAAGAGGACATCCTAAAAACTGGGAAGTAGAAAGAGCAGAATTTGATTTTGTAGAACCTAATAAGAAATCAGCATTTGAAAAAATTGGCATCACCATATCAGAAGCGGATATCACCACAGTAACACAACAAGTGGTTGAGTCTTGGGAGAAAATACAAAACAAGGAATTTTACAAAGGATGTGGCAAGCCCGAATGTCATTGGTGTCAATTTGTAAAAAGCAATGAATTGGCAGTAGCATTACACGAAATCGAGTCAGAAATAGACTAATTTTGTACCCTATGAAACAGGCATCCAAGCTATTTCCCTTAATTCAAATTATCTGTATAGGATATCTATTGCAATTAGCAGTGGGATGTGCCAATATTGTTCCACCAGCTGGAGGCCCTAGAGACACATTGGCGCCCTATTTGATTGCAGCCAAACCAAAAGATTCTGCCACCAACATCCAACCTAAAGAGATATTGATTGGATTCAATGAATATATCGTTGCTGCAGATATCCAAACCAACTTAATCATCTCACCTACCATTAAAAATACGCCATTAGTTGATGTAAGATTGAATGCATTAAGAATTAGAATCAATGATAGCCTTTCTGCGAATACCACTTATAGTTTGCAATTTGGTAACGCCATTAAAGATGTGAATGAAGGTAATATTATTCAAAACTTTACCTATGTTTTTAGTACGGGGGATAAAATAGATACTGGAAGATTGGTTGGCTATGTTCGTCTTGCAGAAACTGGAATGATAGATAGTACATTAATTGTGGTCTTACAACCTGCAGATAATGATACAGCCATCTTTAAGAATAAACCAAATTACTATTCAAGAGTAAATGGTAAAGGACAATTTGAATTCAAGTTTTTACCATTCAAACCTTTTAAGTTATTTGCGATACCTAATGATTATGCTAAAAAATATGATGACAGTACTAAATTATTTGCCTTTACAGATCAACCCATTGAAGTTGTAAATAAAATAGACACCCTTCAGCTTTATGCTTTTCAGGCATATAAAAAAATCGATAAGAAAAAATCTACCACAAATACTAGTGCAAAAAAAGCAGGCCCAGTTAATTTAAAATATACCAAAAGCATAGACGGAACGGAACATACTATTTTAAAGCCCATAAGTTTAAACTTTGAAACAAAAATCAAATTAAACGATAGCTTCCCCATACTATTGACTGACACTTTAAATAAATTAATTGAAGACTATTCTATACAATTAGACTCCACTGCACAAACAATTACAATTAATCACAACTGGCATCACGACGAGAAATTCAAATTAATCATCCCACAAAAAAGTGTAACTGATAGTTTACAAAATACCCTTGCGAAATCAGATACTTTAAAATTTAGTATAAAGCCTGCAACTGCCTATGGTTCAGTACTCATTAGAACAAGTGGATATCAGCAATTCAAGCATCCTGTGTTATTGTTCACTCAAGACAATACCATTAAATACAGTTATCCTATTACACAATCCATTGTAAGAATACCATTAATTTTACCAGGTGAATTTGTAGTCAAAATTTTAGAAGATGACAACAATAATGGTATTTGGGATACAGGTGTATATGGAAAAATAAAAAAACAACCCGAAAAAATTATTTTAACAGGAACCAGTATTTCCATTAAAGCAGACTGGGAAAACGAATTCAATATTATTTTAAAAAAATAAATTCATGCAATTACCTTCTACCCTTTTAGAAAATGCTGTTGCCGCTTTTGCCAAACTTCCTGGAATTGGTAAAAAAACTGCATTGAGATTGGTGTTGCATTTATTGAAACAAGACGAGGAAGTCACCACAGAGTTTGGAGAAGTCTTGCAAAAAATGAGAAAAGAAATAAAGTTTTGTCAAAGATGTTTTAATATCAGTGACGGAACCATCTGTTCTATTTGCGCTAATTCAGGAAGAAGTAAAGAAATGATTTGCGTAGTAGAAAATATCAGAGATGTAATTGCTATTGAAAACACACAACAGTATAATGGAACCTATCATGTTTTAGGAGGTATTATTTCACCATTAGATGGTATTGGACCAGATCAATTAACCATTGAACCCTTGATTGAAAGAATCAAGAAAGACAAGGTCACTGAGCTGATTTTTGCTTTGAACCCAACCATTCAGGGAGATACGACCATTTATTATATCCAGAAAAAGTTGGCTGACAGTTCTTGTCGCATTACCACTATTGCGCGAGGCATTGCATTTGGGGGAGAATTAGAATATGCAGATGAAATGACCCTTGGAAAGAGTATCTCCAATAGACAACCCATTCATCAGTACATAAAATAGGTGGTTTTCAATAAAAACATTAATTTTGATGTTCAAACATTGATTAACCATCTTAAACATATTTATATGAAACAGTTATTAGTAGTTTTTGGTCTTTTATTGATGAGCGCAAATACTTATGCTCAAAAGAATTTTAGTACTTCTACAGCTGTGGTAAGATTTATCGCAGTGGATGATACCGATATTGATGCTACCAACAAGAAAGCAGTAAGTCGTCTACAAACTAATGGGGATTTGAGTTTCATCATGTTGATGAAAGATTTCACTTTTGATATGGATAAAATGCAAGTGCATTTCAATGAAGAGTATGTAGAGAGTGATAAATTTCCAAGAGCATTTTTTAATGGCAAAATCACCAATTTTTCTTCCGTAAATTTTAAGAAAGATGGTGTCTACCCTATCATCGTTTCAGGTAATATGCAGGTTCATGGTGTCAACAAAACCATGCAAACCAATGGGGTGATAGAAATCAAGGGTGGCAAGCCTGTGGCAAACGCTAAATTCACTGTTACTTTGAAGGATTTTGGCATTGGAGGTGTATTGATCAAAATGGTGGCGGATAAGATCAATGTAGAAGTAACGGCTGCTTACCAATAGTATTTGGCTACAAACTGGTTCTATACTAACTTTGCTCCGCAACTGCAGGTGGGATTTGTTTATTGTTCAACCTGCCATCCGTAAGGAGAAAAGAACTAATAAACGATACACCAATCGACTCCCCTTTATTAAAATCTCTCCTTAGGCAGCTGCATAAAATATATAGGTATGTCAATAAGAGAGGAACTTAAAAAAAGAATTTTAGTCATTGATGGCGCCATGGGTACCATGGTACAGCGTCATAAATTAACTGAAGAAGATTATCGCGGAACACGTTTTGCCAAATGGCATACGGATGTAAAAGGAAATAATGATTTATTGTGTATTACACAACCTGATATTATCACAGGTATTCATTTACAATATTTAGAAGCAGGTGCAGATATTATTGAAACCAACACTTTCAGTAGTACTTCCATTGCGATGGCAGATTACGACATGCAAGAATTAGCTTATGAGTTAAATGTTGCTGCAGTAAAATGTGTAAGAGAAGCCATTAACCAATACAAAGCAAAACATCCCAATACTACTGAGAAATATATTGCAGGATCTATTGGACCATTGAATAAAACATTGAGTTTGTCTCCAGATGTAAACAATCCTGGATATAGAGCAGTAACATTTGATGAAGTGGTTGTTGCTTATACAGAACAGATCAAAGGATTAGATGAAGCAGGCGTAGATGTTTTACTCGTAGAAACTATTTTTGATACACTCAATGCGAAAGCAGCCATTTTTGCGATCAAAGAATATTACAGAAAAATAGGTAAGGCAGAATTACCCATCATGATTAGCGGAACGATCACAGATGCTTCAGGTAGAACATTAAGTGGACAAACATTAGAAGCATTCTATACCTCGGTAGAACATGCAAAGCCGCTGAGTGTTGGATTAAACTGCGCTTTAGGTGCACAAGAAATGAGATCTCATATTGAAGAGCTTTCTCAAATTGCTTCATGTTATACATCCGCTTATCCAAATGCTGGATTGCCGAATGCAATGGGACAATACGACGAAGCACCTCACCAAACAGGACATTTTATTGAAGAATGGGCAAAGAATAAATTTGTAAACATAGTGGGCGGATGTTGTGGTACAACACCGGATCATATTAAACAAATGGCAGACAATGTTAGAAATCTAACACCAAGAAGCCTTCCTATTCTTGATACAACAATATAATATTATGAGCGAAATGATTCATATAAAATGAGCTTTGTAAAAGCGAATTCAATATGTCAATTTAAAAAACTTTATGATTCATATTAAACCTTATTTAAGACTTGCTGGATTAGAACCTTTGGTGATTCGTCCAGAAACCAATTTTGTGAATGTGGGAGAAAGAACCAATGTAACTGGTTCAAAAAAATTCGCAAGATTGATTAAAGAAAATAAATACGAAGAAGCTTTATCTGTTGCTCGTCAACAAGTAGAAAGTGGTGCGCAGATTATTGATGTAAATATGGATGATGCCTTATTAGAAGGCGTGAAAGCCATGACTACTTATTTGAATTTATTACAAAGTGAACCAGATATTGCGCGTATTCCAGTAATGATTGATAGCTCTAAATTTGAGATCATTGAAGCAGGTTTAAAATGTGTACAAGGAAAGTGTATTGTGAATTCTATCTCCATGAAAGAAGGAGAAGAAAAGTTTATAGAACAAGCACATATTTGCAAAGCCTATGGAGCAGCAGTGATTGTAATGGCTTTTGATGAAGTAGGACAAGCTGACACAAAGGATCGTAAGGTGGAAATTTGTGAAAGAGCTTATAAGATATTGGTTGAAAAAGTAGGATTTGATCCTCAAGATATTATTTTTGATCCCAACATTTTTGCAGTAGCTACAGGTATAGAAGAGCACAATAACTATGCAGTAGATTTTATTGAAGCTACTAAAATCATTAAGCAAAAAATGCCTTTGGCAAAAGTAAGTGGTGGTGTATCGAATGTCTCTTTCTCTTTTAGAGGGAATGAAGCAGTAAGAGAAGCTATCCATGCAGTATTCTTATACCATGCGGTGAATGCTGGTATGGATATGGGAATTGTGAATGCAGGTCAGTTAGCAGTATATGATGAAATTGATCCAGTATTAAGAAATCTTTGTGAAGATGTTATCTTAAATAAAAACAACGATAATAACCAAGCAACAGAAGCCTTAATTCAATATGCAGATAATTTAAAAGCAAGTGGTGAAAATGGAGGACAATCTTCTGAAGAAGCTAATAAAATTAAATTAGCCTGGAGAAACGATACGGTAGAAAAGCGATTAGCGCATTCATTGATTAATGGTATTACAGACTTTATTGATGAAGATACAGAAGAAGCAAGATTACAATACATTGCTCCATTAGAAGTGATAGAAGGCCCATTGATGGCAGGAATGAACCAAGTAGGTGATTTATTTGGTGCTGGTAAAATGTTTTTACCACAAGTTGTGAAGAGTGCTCGTGTTATGAAAAAGAGTGTAGCTGTATTAACTCCCTATATCGAAGCAGAAAAAGAAAGAATCAAATTAGCCTCTGCATCACCAAATGGTGTAACCAAAGGACCTGCTAAAATTTTATTGGCAACCGTAAAAGGAGATGTACATGATATTGGTAAAAATATTGTGGGTGTAGTATTAGGATGTAATGGTTATGAAATTATAGATATTGGTGTAATGGTGCCTGCTGATAAAATTTTAGCAGAAGCAGAAAAGCATCAGGTAGATATTATTGGATTAAGTGGCTTGATCACTCCATCATTAGACGAGATGGTACATATCGCCAAAGAGATGAAAAGAAGAGGGATGAATATTCCTTTAATGATTGGCGGTGCAACTACTTCAAGAATGCATACTGCAGTAAAAATAGCGCCTGAATACGATAATGGTGTTATACATGTATTGGATGCCTCAAGAAGTGTAACCGTTGCTGGATCTTTATTGAACAAAGATCAAAAGAAAACATTCTTAGCAGAATTAGACAGTACTTATAATCAACTGAAATCAGACTTTGACAATAAGAAAACAGTAAAACAAAGTCTTCCTTACAAAGAGGCTTTACAAAATAAAGTAAGTATTGATTGGAGCAATTTTAAAGTAACCGCACCAAGCTTCACTGGAAACAAAGCCATTGCTATTGAAGATTTATCCGTATTAGTACCTTATATAGATTGGAAACCTTTCTTTATTGCTTGGGAACTACACGGAAACTTCCCAGCTATTTTAACAGATGAAAAAGTAGGTGAAGTTGCTAGTAAATTATACCAAGATGCTACTGCCCTTTTAAATACTATTATTCAAGAAAAGTGGTTGACTGCAAAAGGTGCTATTGGATTTTGGCCAGCAGCTGCAAAAGAAGATGATGTGATCTTAAATGATAATGGTAAAGAAGTCTCTTTACATTTCTTAAGACAACAATCTAAAAAAGCAGCAGGTCAACCTAATTTCTCTTTAGCTGACTTTATTTGTCCAGCATCAGAAAACAAAGAAGATTATTTGGGTGCATTTGCAGTAACCATTCATGGTATTGAAAAACATATCAAAGCTTTTGAAGCCAATCACGATGATTACAATAAAATTATCTTACAAGCATTAGCTGATAGATTAGCAGAAGCATTTGCAGAATACTTACATGCGCAAACCAGAACAGAATACTGGGGTTATGCAAAAGAAGAGCAATTGGACAATGATGCATTAATTAAAGAAGAGTATATAGGTATTAGACCTGCTCCAGGTTATCCAGCTTGTCCAGATCATACAGAAAAGTATACCTTATTTGATTTATTGAATGGTCAAGAACATACTGGCATTAGCTTGACAGAAAGTTTAGCGATGTACCCAGCATCAAGTGTTTGTGGTTGGTACTTTGCGCATCCTCAAAGTCAGTATTTTGGATTAGGTAAAATTCAACAAGACCAAGTAGAAGATTATTCAAAAAGAAAAAATCAATCTTTAGAATATATCACTAGATGGTTGCAACCTGTGATTGAATAATTTATACTTTTTCGAATAACCACCACAAGCGTTTACGAGGGGTTACTTTGTAATTGGTTCTAACATAAGAACTAATATGATTAATCGCCTCTTCCACACTATCTGTAAATAATACAAATTTCTTGTCTTCGGGAGAGATGGTTCCTGCTTGAATCATGTGATCCATCCAGTGTTGGAAAGGTTGATAATAGGAACGGCCCATCACCACAATGGGAAAATCATTAATCACTTTTGTTTGTGCCAAGGTTAAAGTTTCGAAAAATTCATCTTGAGTGCCAAATCCACCAGGCATAATAATAAAAGCGTAAGAATATTTTACCAATAAAACTTTTCTGATAAAAAAGAAATTAAACGTAATACTGGTTTGAACATAAGGGTTAGGGGTTTGTTCAAAAGGCAATTTAATATTACAACCTACCGATTTTCCTCCTGCTTCAATAGCGCCTCTGTTAGCAGCTTCCATGATTCCAGGACCTCCACCGGTCATCGTAACCATGCCCAATTCTGCAATTCGTTTACCAATCTCTCTTGCCTGCTTATAATAGATATGATCCTCATTAAATCTAGCAGATCCAAATACCGTCACACAAGGTCCAACGAAATGTAGGGCTCTAAATCCTTTTATAAATTCAAAGAAGATTTGTAATGCAAATTTAAATTCATTTATCCTGGGCTTAGGGCCTTCCAATTGAAAACCTGAATAGGCTGGTATAATTTTCTTCTTCGGTTGATTCATATATTGAAGTTAAATAAATAATCTATAGAGAAGCTTAAAATAGTTAATTTTGATATAGAAATTGAAGCCCATTTATGAAACTACGCATACCCGGTATATTTCTTTTTTTAAGTATTCTCATCAGCGAATTTACATTTGCGCAAACACCCGTTGTACTTGAACAAATACAAAGCTATTCCTATATTTTACCTAATGCAGATTATTGGAAATTAGATAAAAAAGCTGCCTTACAAATAAGAGATGCATTAGAACAAAATTTATTCAAATCCATGTCTTTAAAATTGAATAAAGATTTTTCCACAAATACGGTAGCACTAACAAAGTTTAATCAACTAGGTAAAATTCAAATCAATTGGGAACAAACAGCCTCTATTCCATTGCACGCATATGTTGAGTTATATGAACTAGATCCAAGCATTGCATTTAAAAACAACCTCATTGATATAGCTGATAGCAAAAAAGACAGTATTAATTCAGTTTGGTTCATTACATGTTCAATTATCAATCAAGAAAGACAAGTAGTCTTCAAAAAAACATTGTTGATGAGTATTCAACCTCAAACGACTATTGGCATTGGATACCCAACCATATATACTTTGAGCAGTCCATCTAATTTGATAAAAGCAATAGCAAAAGGAATTGAACAAATCAACCCAAGTTTTGATGATTTAAGTTATACGGAAGCAAAAGCACCTAGCTTATATACGGTTGATAATATATGGATGCCCTATGTGCATCAAACACCTAGAACTTTGATAGATACTACCAGAGGTTTTATCGCGTTTTCTAGAAATAATTTACGTCAAATTTTAAGAGTACCCACTGCAGCTATGCAGAAAATCAATACCAATGCTACTGAATTAAATAATCCTTATGGTACCTTATTGACAAATTTAAGAGCAAGCAAATGGAATAAGAGTAAAGAGCTATATCAAATTGAGCAACCATTAAGAGATGTAAAAAATAATATCGATTATAGTATCTCCTCTTTTTTAGTATTTAATCCATACGCTGGTAATGAAATAAATCCAGCAAATCCAATTAGCTTTTTAAATGATAGTTTGAATAAAATATTTATAGGTCAGGAACTCATTGGCAATTTTAGCGTTGCAGAAAATGTGCTACAGTTGGATGCATGGATAGATCCTAATGAATTATACAATGGCTATGACTCTACAGAAAAAGTTATACTAAATACTTCTTATAAAAAACAAAATATTGTTGCCAATAAACAAATTAAAGGCATCTATAAAAATAGTCCATTTTTAATTTTGATCAATTACGATGCTAATATCAAAACTATTTTTGTAGACCAGCAATTGGCACTAGTAGTATATGGAGATAAAATGCCATCCCATATGGTAATCGCACAAAATAATTTATCTGACTCGTTTTTAAATTTTATGTTATTGCTATCCTACTCTGAACTTTTCCAAATGCCCAAATCAACAGAAGAATAATGCAGATTATAAGTTATAATGTAAATGGCATAAGAGCTGCTATAAAAAAAGGATTGATAGAATGGTTAGAAGCTGCAGCAGTGGATGTATTGTGTGTGCAAGAGACAAAAGCTAGTCCAGCCGATATTGACATCAGTATCTTTACTTCATTAGGTTATCATGTAGCTTGGTACCCCGCTCAAAAAAAAGGATATAGTGGTGTGGCCATCTTTAGTAAAAAAAAGCCAGATCAAATTGTATATGGAAATGGATTTGAAATGAGTGATGCAGAAGGAAGAGTGGTTAGAGTGGATATAGGCGATCTAACTATTGTAAATGCCTATTTCCCTTCAGGAACAAGTGGTGATGAAAGACAAGCATATAAATACCAATGGTTAAACGAATTTTCTCAATATATTGAAGCATTAAAAAAAGAAAGACCAGAAATTGTGGTTGCTGGTGATTATAATATTGCTCATAAAGAAATTGACATACACGATCCCAAAGGAAATAAAAAATCATCTGGATTCTTACCAGAAGAAAGAGCATGGATGGACCAGTTTTTAGCAAGTGGCTGGGTAGATAGTTTTAGAGTGATACATCCAGAAGCAACTGGTGCATACAGTTGGTGGAGTCAAAGGTTTCCATCTGTTCGATTAAATAACAAGGGCTGGAGGATAGATTATTTATGTACTACAGAAACTCTTGCAAAAAAAATTAAAAACGCAACTATCTTGCCAGAGGTAAAACATAGTGATCATTGTCCTATCTTAGTAGCGTTAAAAAAATAAAGATGTCCGTTTGTAATATTAGTTTTCAAATTGAGCCAAGTTCTGAAATCATTTGGAAGGCATGGATGCAAGAACAATTTATACCAGCTTGCATGCAGACGAATTGTTTTACTGAATTTCGTTTTTACGAATTAGAAGTAGAGCCAACTCAGGCACCTACTTATACACTTCAATTATTTGCAACATCTAAAGAAATCATGGAGCAGTATCGTGGCAAACACGCAGCAGACCTACTTTACAAGCTACACCACACTTGGGGTGAGCAATGCTTTCATTTTAGCAGTTTTATGCAAATTGTGAATTGATTGTGGATAGATAATCCTTTGAAATCCTTTATAGGCCTATATTTCAGCCAATATTGGCTGAGACTCAACAAAATCAAGGGTTTACACAATGCAAGATTCCTATGTATCTTTCTAAGATAGGGGTAGTTTCCCATGAAAACCTTACTATTTAAGGGTTTTGGTGGAAAAATAAAAACAAAAATTTATCCCTAAATATTTTTTCGTTTCATAAAACCCAATAAATTTGTTCTATCGTTTAAAACTATAAAAAACACATCTATGAACAAAGCAGAATTAATCGCACACATCGCGGACAGCGCTGATTTACCAAAAACATCAGCAAACGCAGCTTTAGATGCTTTCATCGAAGCAGTAACTAAATCTTTGAAAAAAGGTGATAAAGTAACTTTAGTAGGTTTTGGTACTTTCTCAGTAACAAAGCGTGCTGCTAGAACTGGTCGTAACCCACAAACTGGTGCTACAATCAAGATCAAAGCTAAGAAAGTTGCAAAATTCAAGGCTGGTAAAGAATTAAGCGCGAAATTATAGTCGTAAAAAACTAATTTGAAATAAAACCCCTTGGATATCCATATATTCAAGGGGTTTTTTTATTTTTGCAGTCAAATCATTCATTTAAAACAATTATCAAAATGGGAAGAGGAGATAAAAAAACAGCAAAAGGTAAAAGATTCATGGGATCTTTCGGTGTAAGCAGACCACACAAAACAGCTACAACCGCTCCAAAAGCAGCAGCAGCTCCTGCAGCACCTGCAAAAAAAGCAACTAAAGCAAAAGCTTAAAGGCGTATAAAGATCCCCGAAAGCTCGGGGTTTTTTTATACCTTATTTCATACCTATTGTCATGAAAAAAATTGTCAAAATACTTGTCTTCACTGTGCCATTTATATTCAATGGCCTGATAAGCTATGCGCAATGTTCTATCTGTACTAAAACTGCAAGTCAGATTGGTGAAGAAGCCGGCAGAGGATTCAATGCTGGTATATTATATTTAGCAGCCATGCCATTTGGCATCATGGGCTATATCGCATTTAGATGGTGGAAAAGCGAGCAACAAAAATAGTCACTAGTAATACTGTTTCGCAAATTCAAAAATATTGAAAGAAGTTGTTTGCATTGCTTTTGCAAGCTCAGTTTCTATTGTTGCATAATCTAATTGTTGCATCTTTTTTGCAACGATTAACTGCATTGTCTTTGATAGCATCAATCTTTGTTTGGAACTTTGTTGATGTGCGATAGTTTGATGATGTTGAATTGCTTTAACCAATTCACCAATACCTTCTTTTTGAGAAGCGATGGTTTGTACTACAGAAGTTTCAGTAGCATGATTTTCTAAAAGCATCTGTTGAATATGCGCTGTAAATGCATTGGCATCTGGTCTATCAGATTTGTTCACTACAAAAATATTGGCCACTTCCATCAAGCCAGATTTCATCATTTGAATATCATCCCCTGCTTCAGGTACCAATACCACCAAAGTAGTATCTGCTAAAGCAGCTACTTCCACTTCTGATTGTCCCACACCCACTGTTTCCAAAATGATCATATCAAAACCAGCGCATTGTAATAATGTAGTGAGTTCAATAGTAGTGCTATTCAACCCACCTAAATGACCTCTAGAAGCTAATGATCTAATAAAAACCTGCGGATGTAAATACCATTCTCTCATTCTAATTCTGTCTCCTAAAATAGCCCCTTGATGAAAAGGGGAAGAAGGGTCAACAGAAAGCACTGCAATACGATTGCCTGCTTCTACCCACTCTTGTATCAATGCTGCAATTAAAGTGCTTTTACCAGCGCCCGGAGGGCCTGTAATGCCTATAATTGGAATAGCTGAAGGTCTAAGGCTTTCCAAAAACTGCGTTGCATCATTCGCATTATTTTCAATAGCAGAAATCGCTTTTGCAAGGGTTAAAAAATTACCCGACTGCACTCCATTTTTGATTGATTCAATTTCTAGCATATAGTTATTTAATCAAATGATAATTTTTATACTCCCCCAATTTAAATCCTAAAAAGTCTTCAATAGGTTGCAAGTATTTATCTTTCTTGTGCCAAACAGACAATTCTTTTTTATAGCTATACTCCCAATCTTGCGCTGCCACTTTTGCATGCATAATTTTTGGATGCGTTCCATTAAAAGGAATGGTTCTATCCACAGAATGCATATGGAAATCATGGCTCGCTAATTTTTTTTCTAAAGCTTCAGGACTAGTATAATAAGATTGGAACATGGCTACTTTCTTTGCATAAGCATCTGGAGATCTAATACCTGTGTAATGATACACGGTAGCGTCTAATTTTTTCACGCGCAGTTTCTCTCCTTTTTCAGTACCATTTTCATAGGCCTCAAAAGATTGATATTTCCTAAAACCCTGAGAATCTCTATAGGATCTTACACCAATATGGTTTCTAAAAATTCTGATTTCAAAATTATGTACTCTTCTCGTATTTCTAATATGATCGTACCCTCCCCAAAAATGCACGAATGGCAAAATAAAACCATCTACTCTTTTGTCCTCATGATGCAATTCAATTTGAGCTTGAATAAGTTCCAAATCATTTTCATGAAATACTTCGTCCGATTGAATATGTAAACACCAATCTGCTTTTACCTGATCCAATGCAATATTTGCTTGTTGAGCAAATACTTTACCTCCCTCTCTCAATTCCATATTCCAAACCGTATCAATAATTTTAATTTTAGGTGAGTTTAAATCCACAATCGCTTCTCTTGTACCATCATTTGAATCCCCCACCGCTACAATCATTTCATCACAAATGGGAAGAACAGATTGTATGGATTCCAAGAAAGGAACGCCATAGTCAAATCCATTTCTAACATACGTGAATCCAGCTAATTTCATGAAGGGGATGTTTTAAAGTTCAAATAACCGAAATCTTTTGCAAAAAGCCATTAATTTTGAAGTTCAAGTAAGAATATGAGTACAACAATTTGTTTTGACTTTGGCAATTCAAGATATAAAGCAGCTATTTTTAAAAATGGTCAGCTAGATGAAATTGTTGTTTTGGAAGACGCTAGTATCCAAACACTAAAAAACCTGGTTGAACAATGGAAGCCGACAAAGACCATCTTGTCTTCGGTTGTGCATCATGATAAAGCCATTGAAAGCTTTTTGGAAACAATAGCCCCATTTCACTTGATTGGGCCCCATACCCAACTGAATTTTAGTACCCCAGTGGGAAAGCCAGAAACCATTGGTGCAGACAGAATTGCCCTATGTGCAGCTGCAGTGCATATGTATCCAAATCAGCATACATTGGCCATTTCCCTTGGAACCTGTATAACTTATAATTTTATCAATAATTCCCATGAATTTTTAGGGGGAAGTATCTCTCCTGGCATGCAAATGCGCTTCAAATCCATGCACGAACAGACGGCTTTACTACCATTAATCAAGCCTACAAAGGATTTCCCATTGGTGGGCTATGATACCAAAACCAACCTTTTGAGTGGTGTTGTTTGGGGCATGGCGGCTGAAATTAATGGTATCATAGAAGCATATGAAGCTAAATACAGCAACTTTAACGTGCTATTAACCGGGGGTGACCTTAGTTATTTTGTACCTCGCTTAAAAAAGAGGATATTTGCGGACCCAAATTTAATATTCAAAGGATTATATGCTATTAGCGAAACAAATCAGTAGAGTAACCCTATTCTTAGTTTTAGTTTGTTATTTAACCCCTTCAAAGGCGCAAATCAACTCTCCATTTTCAAGATACGGATTAGGTAACGAAGTGTTGAATGGACAAAATGCAGCCAGCCAAGGAATGGGAGGTTTCTCCACTGCTTTTACTTCATCTATGAGTGGAAGTTATGGACAGAGTATCAACTTTAATAATCCTGCCAGTTATAGTCAGCATTATATGACCACTTTTGATTTAGCGACCAGCTTAAGTCAAACCATCTTGCAAAGAATTGAACCATCCGCAAGAGAAAAGTCTGCCTATTTGGTACCAAATTATTTAGCGATTGGTGTTCCAATAAATAAGAAAAAGAAAATTGGATTCGCATTTGGATTACAACCTCTAACAAGTATACGCTACTCTGTCAATCAAGTAGAAAACTTCAATGGACAAGATTCTTTGCTAAACAGTTACAGAGGTGATGGTGGTTTAAACCAATTATTTATTGGTGCAGCAAAAGGCTGGAAATATTTAAGTCTTGGTTTTAATACAGGATTTAATTTTGGTAGAAAAGATATTGAAACTTTTAAGACCATTTCTTATAACAGAGACTCTAGTTATTTCTATCAGTCAAAATCTAGCACTAAAACTAGTTTCAGTGGGTTATTTTTAAAATTAGGTGCTCAAGGTGAATTCACTATTTTAAAGAAAGAGCGTCCAGCAATAAAAGAAAGAACAGAATATACCATAAGTTATGGAGCTACTTATACTTTGGATCAAAGTTTAAGAGCCAAGCAAGATGTTACCAGAAGCATTGGTACTTATACTGCTAGCATTGAAACACCATTGGATACTGCCTTAAGTACAATTAATCAAAGAGGACGAATTACCCTTCCAAGTTTTATTTCTGTAGGATTTGCTTTGCATAAAAAAGAAACCGTAGCGAGAGGTAGTTATGATCAATGGGTATTTGGAATTGAAGTGAATCAAGCATCATGGAAAGATAGTTATAGCTTTTACGGGAAAAAAGATCCCCTATCTAACTCATTAATGATTAGAGGTGGTATTCAATACAATCCAGATCCATATGCATTTGAAAATTATTGGTCTAGTGTAACATATAGAGTTGGATTCTTTAGCGGTAAAGATTATGTAAACATTGATAATAATGGATTAAAAATTACAGGATTTAGTTTAGGATTAGGATTACCTGTTAGAAAGTATCGCTCATATGACTATCAATATACCATCTTAAATGCCGCTTTACAAATTGGTCAAAGAGGCGGTAGTGTAAATAATTTCAAAGAAAATTTTGTTCAATTTACACTTGGATATAGTTTGAGTGATATGTGGTTTAATAAACGCAAATATGATTAGTCATTCCTATAAGAAATTTAATCACTGGGCAGTTGCTTTAATCAGTAGCTGCTTTTTTATGGCTTCTTGTGAGAATAATGAAAATGAAGTAAGGAATTTAGGAAAGAAAAATGGTGGCGTAGATATTGGAAAAGATGTTGCCATTTATATGAGTAGTGGAGGTAAAATGTCTGCAAAAATTATGGGGCCTATCATGAATAGATACTTGCAAGACAGTAGTAAGATGGTAGAATTTCCCAATAACATATATGTAGATTTTTTTAAAGACAGTGCCAAAGTGGATAGTAAGCTTAGAGCAAATTATGCCAATTATAAAGAGACAGAAAATAAGATATTTTTACAAGGCAATGTGGTAGTATTTAATTTACAAGGTGATACACTTTGGTGTCAAGAAATGTTTTGGGATCAAGAAACTGGAAAATTTCATACAGATAAAGATGTTATCGTAAAACAGCATAATCCACAAGTTAAAACATTTGGAAAGGGCTTTGAAGCCAATCAAGATTTAACAGATATTCGTATCTTTCAAGTACAGCCTAATAGCTATGCAATCCTTAATGACAGTAGTACAATACAACCTTAAATAAAATATGATGGAATATAGAAAAATGGGTAAAACAGGGCTTCAATTAAGCACATTAAGCTTTGGAAGTTGGGTTACTTTTCACAAACAAATTAATGATGGTATTGCAGATACCTTAATGGGCATGGCATATGATGCAGGCGTAAATTTCTTTGATAATGCAGAAGTATATGCAGCAGGAGAAAGTGAAAAAATGATGGGTCGTGTTTTAGCAAAGAAAAAATGGGATAGAACAAGTTATGTACTTTCTTCTAAAGCGTATTTTGGATGGAGAGGAAAAGAAAATAAACCCAATCAAACAGGATTGAGTAGAAAACATTTAACCGAAGCATGTCACGAAGCCTTACAAAGAATGCAAACGGATTATTTGGATTTATATTTCTGTCATAGACCAGATAAAACCACTCCCATTGAAGAAGTAGTGCACACCATGAATACATTAATTCAACAAGGCAAGATTTTATATTGGGGCACAAGTGAGTGGAGTGGTGTAGAAATTATGGAAGCACATAGAGTGGCAGAAAAATACAGATTGATTGGACCTAGTATGGAGCAACCTCAATACAATATGTTTGAGCGTCAAAAAGTAGAAGTAGAGTACAATGAAATTTATAAAAATGTGGGATTAGGAACTACTATTTGGAGTCCATTAGCAGCGGGACTTTTAACGGGAAAATACAATGATGATATTCCAGAAGGATCAAGATTTCAATTAGAAGGATTTGAGTGGTTGAGAGATAGATGGTTGATGCAGGATAAAATTAGAAAAGTACAACAACTAAGCGCACTTGCAAAAGCATTAAAAGTAAGCACAGCTTCATTAAGTATTGCATGGTGTATTAAAAACCCCAATGTAAGTACGGCTATCTTAGGTGCAACCAGTGAAGCACAATTGAAAGATAATTTAACCGCCATAGATACTGCAACATTATTAACTCCAGAAATCATGGAGCAAATAGAAGGCATTATCGAAACCAAACCAGCTTTCCCTGAGTGGTAAATAAATAAGAAATATGATTTTCGCCATTATTGCATCTTTATTGTTGATCGGCTTTTTCTCGGGCTATGAAATTGGATTCGTCAGTGCCAATAGATTAAGTTTGGAATTAAAGAAAAAGCAAGGAAGTCCTGCGGGAAATATTTTAGCAAAATTCTTAGAAGCCCCTACCCAATTCATTGGCACCTGTTTAATTGGATTAAATATTTCATTGGTAATATTTGGTATTTTATTTGAAGAGGCTTTGCATGAATATGTTTGGTCAGCATTTAATTTAGGACCTTATGCCATTCTTTTTGGAAATACAGTGGTATCTACTTTAGTGATTTTATTAATTGGAGAATTAGTACCTAAAGCCATCTTCAAAGCAAGAGCGGCATCCATGATTACTAGTTTTGCTCCCTTAGCCAACTTTTTTCATTTACTATTTAAGCCATTGACCATTGTACTCGTGAATTTGGCACAATGGGTTTTAAAAAACTTATTCAATGTAAAATTGATCAATAAGAAAGAAGCATTCAATAAAGTTGACTTAGCCCACTTTGTTCAACAAACAAAAGACGAACAAAATCAACAAGACCTAAACACAGATTTATTTGAGAATGCCTTAAGCTTACCCGATATCAAAATAAGAGAATGTTTGGTACCAAGAACAGAAATTATTGGCGTCGAAATCAATACCTCATTAGATGCATTGCAAAAAATATTTGAAGAAACTAAACTAAGTAAACTTATTGTTTATGAAGAAAGCTTAGATAGTATCGTGGGGTATGTTCATCAATTAGATTTATTTAAGAAGCCAACCAAGTTAGCAAGTGTATTACATTCCATACCATTGGTACCAGAAAGTATGAGTGCTGCAGATTTAATTAATTTATTTTCCAAGAAAAGAAAGAGTATTGCTTGGGTAGTAGACGAGTTTGGCGGAACAGCTGGAATTGTGACCATGGAAGATGTATTGGAAGAGATATTCGGAGAAATTGATGATGAGTATGATGAGCAAGAATTTTTAGAAAAGCAATTATCAGATACTGAATTTATATTTAGTGGCAGACTAGAGTTGGATTACTTATATGAAAAATATGGTATCGACTTTTCTGCAGATAGCGCTGAGACCCTTAGTGGCTATTTAATTCACAATTACGAGTCTATCCCGAAGGTGAGAACTACTATGCAATTGGCTCATTTTGACGCAGAAATATTGTCTGTGAGTGATACTAGGATTGAGAAGGTGAAAATAAGGATCCGATAGTGTAAAATTTAAGGCTCAAACCCCCATAATTCCTCTAAAAAAAGTAACTTTATTGCTCATTCATTTTTCGCATGGCAATATTCGATAGATTCAAATCAGACGAGCATTCAGAGATGTCTTTTATAGATCATTTGGAGGTATTAAGGGGTACTATAGTTCGTTCTTTATTTTCTATTTTAATAGCTTTTGTAACGCTATTCATATACAGAGACTGGATTATGGATCATGTTATTATGGGTCCACTCTATCCAGATTTTATAACTTATAAGGCATTCTGTGACCTAAGTCATTATTTACACTTAGGAGATTCACTTTGTATGCCGCCAGTAAAAGTAACTTTACAAAGCACTACTTTCGGTGGACAATTTTTAAGCGCTATTAGTATGGCATTTATTGGTGCCATCATTGTTGCTTTTCCATTTATTTTTTGGCAGTTTTGGTCTTTTGTAAAACCAGCATTAAAAGAAAACGAATTAAAGAATACGAGATTCATGATTTTTTTTGTTTCTTTTTTCTTTTTTGTAGGAGCTGCATTTGGATTTTTTATACTTGGTCCATTTACCTTTAACTTCTTAGCTGGATTTCAATTAGGTACTAGAGGTGCAGTAACCACCATCCCTACTTTTGCAGATTATATTGATAATCTAACCAATCTCATATTAGGCTGTGGCATTGCATTTGAAATGCCAGTAATTATGTTCCTATTAACAAAGATTGGTATCGTAACTCCTAAGTTTTTGAGAAGCGTAAGAAAATACGCTGTGATTGTAATCTTGGTAATTTCAGCCTTTATTACACCAAGTCCAGATTGGTATAGCCAAACAATTGTATTCATTCCATTATATTCATTATTTGAATTTAGTATCATTGTTTCTGCATGGGCATACAGGTCTGTACAGAAAGCAGATGAGGAATGGGATTAAATTAAAAACTAAAACGATCATTATGGCATTTGTTTTTGATGCAAGCAAACCTATTGCAATGGGTGCTGATCATGCAGGAGTAGATTATAAAGATCAAGTGAAGACTTGGTTAGAATCTCAAGGATATACTGTAAAAGATTTTGGAACTCATGGGAAAGACTCTGTGGACTATCCAGATTTTGCGCATCCTACAGCGAGTAGTGTAGAAACAGGAGAAGCAGCTTTTGGAATTTTATTTTGCGGAAGTGCTAATGGAGTGGCGATGACAGCCAATAAACATGCAGGTATTCGTGCTGGATTGTGCTGGGAAAAAGAGATTGCAGAATTAACTCGATTGCACAACGATGCTAATATGATATGTATTCCTGCTAGATACGTAAGTATCGAAAAGGCAAAAGAAATGATTGCGGTATTTATGGAAACAAATTACGAAGGAGGAAGACATCAAAATAGAGTCAATAAAATCACTTGTTAATTAAAATATCAACTATGAAAAAAGGGATTTGGATTTTAATTGCTTTTATTAGCACAACTACTTTTGCTCAAAAAGCAGAAGACTTAAAGAAATTCGGAAAGTACATTACACAAGAAGGATTAAAAGAAAAATTAAGTGTAATTGCAAGTGCCGAAATGGAAGGTCGTGAAACTGCTACACCAGGTCAAAAGAAAGCAGCAGCATATATTGAATCTCAATTTAAAAAATGGGGATTACAACCAGGTAATGGTACTAGCTATCAACAAGTTTATCCTGTATACCAAGATGCTTTAACAGAAAAAAGCTTAACCGTAAATGGAAAAACATTTGAATGGGATAAAGATTTTTCATTCTCATTACAGACCATAGGTACAGGTAATTTCAATTATACCAATGTAGTATATGCGGGTTATGGAATAGTAGATGCTGCAAATGGCATCAACGATTATGAGAACCTAGATGTACAAGGAAAATTAGTCATTGTATCAGAAGGTAGTGCAGCAGGTATCCCTACCATGGGACAAGGTGGCAATAGAGCTTTCAATGCTAATCCAGCTTCTCCAATGTCAAAGATGAGAAATGCAATGGCAAAAGGTGCAGCAGGTTTATGTATCATTAATGCAGACTTCCCAAAGAAGACAGCAACTCCCACCAAAGGAAATATGTATGTCAAAGCAAATACTGCTAAAGGTTTTGCTATGTTAAGTATTTCAAAAACATTGGCTAATGAAATATTAGGAACAAGTAACTATACTAAAGGAAGTTTTGCCACTCAAGTAAATTTAGTAGCCACCAAAGTGACTGAAAATTTAGAAAGTAGCAATGTAGTAGGCTATGTTCCTGGTACAGATAAAAAAGATGAATATTTAGTGGTATCTGCGCACTATGATCATTTAGGAAAAAGAGGTGATGTAATTTGGTATGGTGCAGATGATGATGGATCAGGTACAGTAAGTGTTATGCAAATGGCAGAAACATTTGCACAAGCTGCAAAAAAAGGAAAAGGCCCAAGAAGATCTGTTGTTTTTATCATTGTTAGTGGAGAAGAAAAAGGATTATGGGGATCTGACTACTATTCAGAGCATCCATTATTCCCTTTAGCCAACACTACTGCTGATTTAAATATTGACATGGTTGGTAGAGTAGATACAGAAAGACAAACAGCAGATTCTTTAAACTATGTATATGTTATTGGGCACGATAAATTAAGCACTGATTTACCTATCATCAATGAAGCCGCTAACAAAGCATCTACCAATTTAACATTGGATTATAAGTATGATGACCCAGCAGATAAAAACATGATTTACTATAGAAGCGACCATTACAACTTTGCAAAAAAAGGCGTACCTGTATTATTCTTCTATGATGGAATGTTATTAGCAGATTATCACCAACCTACTGATACCATTGAGAAAATCAATTTTGATTTGATGCAAAGAAGAGTGATGATG
>Ga0209358_10000449_pt1 | contig 36067 bp, 53 predicted proteins | sample LauGreFa1BDMLBSN_2_FD_187574 | JGI IMG/M metagenome (GOLD analysis project Ga0209358, IMG submission 187574) | Freshwater lake microbial communities from Lake Michigan, USA - Fa13.BD.MLB.SN (SPAdes) (version 2) | ecosystem: Environmental > Aquatic > Freshwater > Lake | place: Lake Michigan, USA... | reverse complement strand
ATATGTACCACGCTGCCATCAAAGCCCTGCAAGAAGCAATGGCCCGTATTGAACAACTTGAGGCGAAAGTCGCCGCATTGGAGAGCAAATAAATGACCGCTATCACTTGGAACATCTCTGTCCTTGACTGCCTCCCGCAGTCTGCTGAAGGCGCTGACTATGTAGTCACGGCCCACTGGCAATGCAACGGCGTAGACGGCGACTACAACGGCAGCGTCTATAGCACCTGCTCGTTCCCGGTAGTAGAAGGCACCTCCTTCACCCCCTACGCCTCGCTCACGCTCGACCAAGTGCTTGGCTGGGTCTGGGCCAACGGCGTGGACAAGGACGCTACAGAGGCTGCGGTGGAGGGCCAGATTGAGGCCCAGAAGAACCCGCCCATCGTCTCGCCGCCGCTGCCGTGGGTGTCGCCGTGATTAACCTCACGCTGACCACGGAAGAGGTCAACGCCATCCTGCAAGTGCTGGGTCAACTGCCCACCTCTTCGGGTGCGTGGCCGCTTGTCGTCAAAATCAAGGAGCAGGCAGAGCCGCAGGTAGTAAAGGACGGGGAGCCGTGACAGTCCCGGTCGAGCGCGTGGGCGACGTCGCCGCCGCCGGCAGCGTGACCGCCGCCAGCGTGTCGTGGATGACCCAGGCCAACGAGATCATCTCGCTGGTCGCCGGGCTCATCGCCATCGCGGCCGGCTGCTTCGCGATCGCCGTACACTTCAAGAATTTGAGGAAGCCCTGATGGAGCCACGCTGGCTCATCGCCGCGCGCGCCTTCCTCAGCCTGCGGGAGATCCCCGGCAAGGCCACCGCGCCCGTCATCGCCCGCTGGCTGCGCGAGCTCAAGGCGTGGTGGTCAGACGACGAGACCCCGTGGTGCGGCACCTTCGTCGCGGCGGCGCTCGAGGGCGAGGGCATCAAGCGCCCAAAGCATTGGTACCGCGCCAGGGCGTGGCTCGACTGGGGCGACCATCTCCGTGATCCAGCCGTGGGCGCCGTCGTAATCCTTGACCGCAAGGGCGGCGGCCACGTCGGGTTCGTGGTCGGAAACGACGAAGCCGGGCGCCTGATGGTGCTCGGCGGGAACCAGGGCAACGCCGTGACGGTGGCTCCCTTTGATCGCGCCCGGGTGCTCGGCTACCGCTGGCCCCCGGGCTTCACCGTGCTGGGCTGCCCCATGCCGCTCATCGCATCCAACGGGGCGAAGGCCTCGGCCAACGAAGCATAGGAGACGAACATGAACGCAGAACAAATCGCCGGGATCGTCCGCGCCGTCGTGGCCGCCATCGGCGGCTACCTTGTCGGCAAGGGCCTCGCCGACGCCGAGACCGTCGCCGCCGTGGGCGGCGCGCTCGCCACCCTCGCCGTGGCGGCGTGGTCGGTGCTGTCGAAGAAGAAGCCCGAGGCGGCGTGAGGATCTGGCTGGGGGCGGCTCTGGCGCTTGCGCTGGCCGCCCTCGGCTGGGCCGGGCACCGGTCGGCCTACCAGAGCGGCCACGAGGCCGGCTCGGCGGCCGTGAGGGCAGAGTGGTACCTTGAGCGGGCGAAGGCCGCAGAGGCCGCCAGAGAGGCCGAGGCGCTGATTTACGCCCGGCACCAGGAGGTAGAGCGTGGACTGTCGGAGAGGTTGGACGCCGCTGATCGCCGTGGCCGCGAGCTTGCTCGCCGGCTGCGCGACGCCCGCGCCGCCCCCGGCGTGCCCGCCGCCTGTCCCGGTGCCGCCGCGGCTGATGTCGCCCCCGGAGAGCCCGGCGACGCGCGAGCGATTGACGAGGCTTTTATCGCTCACCTCGGGGCGTGCGAGCGAGACGCCGAGCGGCTCGCCGAGCTCCAGAGACTGACAGAGGATTGATGTGGCACTTATTCCGCTGAACATCCAGCCGGGCGTGTACCGCAACGGCACCGAGTACCAGAGCCGCGGGCGCTGGCGTGACGCCAGCCTCGTGCGCTGGTACGAGAACACCATGCGCCCCGTGGGCGGCTGGCGCAAGCGCGCCTCTGGGCAGGTCACGGGCAAGTGCCGCGGCCTCCTGGCGTGGCGCTCGAACGCCAACGCGCGCTGGATCGGCATCGGGACGCACTCGAAGCTGTACGCCATGAACGAGGCCGGGACCCTGACCGACATCACCCCGGCGGGCTTCACGGCCGGCAACGCCGATGCGGTGCTGAATCTTGGGTATGGCGGCGGCCCATACGGGCTGTTCTCCTACGGCACCCCGCGCCCGGACACGGGCACGGTGACGCCGGCCACGACCTGGACGCTCGACAACTGGGGCGAGTTCCTGCTGGCGTGCAGCAACGCGGACGGCAAGATCTACGAGTGGGATTTAAACACCGCGAACGACGGCGTGGCGCTCGCCAACGCGCCGGTCAGCAACAAGGCCGTGCTCGTGACGGCCGAGCGGTTCGTGTTCGCCCTCGGAGCCGGCGGCAACGCGCGCAAGGTGGCCTGGTCCGACCAGGAAGACAACACCATGTGGACCCCGGCCATCACGAACCAGGCCGGGGACTTCGAGCTCGAGACGGTGGGCTCCATCGTCACCGCCAAGCGCCTGCGCGGCGTGAACCTGATATTCACGGATGTCGATGTTCACACGGCCCAATATCAGGGGCCGCCGTATGTCTACGGCTTCGAGCGGCTCGCCACCGGCTGCGGCCTCATCGGCGCACAGGCCGTGGCGGCGGTGGAGTCGGTCGCCTATTGGTGGTCGCCCTCCGGCTTCTTCATGTACGACGGCTTCGTGCGCCCGCTCAAGTGCGACGTGCTCGACTATGTGGTGAACAACCTCTCGCAGACCCAGCGCTCGAAGGTGTACGCCGTCGCCAACAATCAATTCGGCGAGGTCTGGTGGCTCTACCCGAGCACCTCAAACAGCGAGTGCGACTCGTATGTGTCGTACAATTACCGCGAGGGGCATTGGTCCATCGGCACCCTGGCGCGCACCGCCGGCACCGACCGCGGCGTCTTCAGCTACCCGCTGATGGTCTCGCCGGACGGCTATGTCTACGAGCACGAGGTCGGCGTCACCTACGACGGCACGGCGCCGTATGCGCGCTCTGGCGCCATTGAGCTGGGCGGCGGCGAGCGGCTGATGGTGGCCCGGCAGGTTATCGCCGACGAGAACGCAATGGGGGCGGTGTCGCTGCAGTTCATCACCAAGTTCGCGCCGAACGGCTCGGAGACGACCAAGAGCTACACCATCGACTCCATCTACACCCCGGTGCGATTCACCGGGCGGCAGGTCGAGATGCAGATCACGGGCGCGTCTCCGGCCACGGACTGGCGCGTCGGCACGATGCGGCTCGATGCCGTGGCGGGGGGAGAGCGATGAAAGAGGTCGAGGGCATCGAGCACATCGCGCCATTCCGCGAGCCCATCGAGCGCGCGCTCGCCGAGGGCTACGGCCAGATGGGCTACCACGACGTGCTCGACGGGATTGCGCGCGGCGAGTACCAGTTCTGGGCCTCGAATGATTCGTGCGTGGTGACGACCGTTGACATCTTTCCGCGAATCAAGCAACTCACCGTCATCATCGGCGCGGGCGACCTGCGCGAGATTGATGACGTGATACGCCCGGTCATCGAGGCCTGGGCGCGCAGCATCGGCTGCGACACTATGCTGATAATGGGACGCCCCGGCTGGCAGCGGGCGCTTGAGGGCTACAAACGAACCGCGGTGGTTCTAGAGAAGAAACTATGAGCAAGATTTTTTCGTCCAAGAAGAAGGAAGTCTCCAAGACGGAGATCGACCCGAGGATCTACGACAGCGTGCTGCGGAACCTGCAGTTCGCCGAGGAGGTCTCGGCCATTCCTTATGAGCCCTACCGCGGGATGATGGTCGCGCCGTTCACGCGCGACTATATGGAGGGCGAGGCCGCGACGCGCCGCATCGCGCGCGAGGGCGGCTTCGTCCCCGAGGTGGAGGCCGCCGCGCGCAACGCGCAGGCGCTGATGGGCTACCAGCCTGAGCGCATCAGCGCCGGCCAGATCGGGACCCAGTTCGGCGCGCGCGACATCGGCGCGTCGCTCGCGGGTGGCCCGGAGCGGGTCGCGGCGGGCGCCATTGGCACGCAGTTCGGCGCACGCGACATCGGCGCGGAGCGCGTCGGTGCGGCCCTTGGGCGTGGCCCGGAGCGTATCTCTGCCGGCCGCGTCGGGACCACCTTCGGCGCGCGCGATATCAGCGCGCCGGGCGCTGCGCCCACGGCGCAGGCGGCGGGCTTCTTGGACCAAGACCTTGGCCGCTACATTAACCCCTACGAGGCTGCCGTCACGCAGGCGGGGCTCGAGGACATCAGCCGCGCCGAGGAGCAGGCTCGAGGGACGCGATCAGCCCGCGCCACGGCGGCGCGTGCCTTCGGCGGATCGCGCGCCGCGATCGAGGAGGGCATCGCCGCCGGCGAGGCCGCCCGCGAGCGCAACCGCTTCGTGGCCGAGCAGCGCGCGCGTGGCTTCCGCGAGGCTGCGGCGCTGCGAGAGGCCGACGTCGGCCGCGAGCAGGCGGTGCGCCTCTCCAACCAGAACGCGGCGCAGAATGTGATGGAGCTCGCCCAGCGCGGCGAGATCACGAACCAGCAGCGCGACCTTGAGCTCGCTCGGCTTGGGCTTACGGGAGAGACGACGAACGTACAGGCCGGCCTCGAGGCCGCGCGCGCAAACCAGCAGGCGCAGCAGGATTACATGCGGATGGGCCTGTCGGCAGAGGAGGCAAACCAGCGCGCCATGCTCGACGCCTCCGGGCGCAACCAGCAGGCGGAGCTTGAGGCGCAGCGCCTAGGCTCAACCGCGGAGCAGTTCAATGTTGAGCAGGCGATGCGTGCGGGAACCTCCAACCAGCAGGCCACGCAGGACTACATGCGCATGGGCTTGTCCGCCGAGGAGGCCAACCAGCGGGCCATGCTCGACGCGCAGCGGATGGGGTCGACGGCGCAGCAGTTCAACGTGCAGACTGGCATGGACGCCGCGCGCGCGAACCAAGCCACCGGCTTGCAGGGCGCAGAGTTCCGGCTTCGCGCTGGGGGCGACCTGGCGGGATACGGCCAGACGGCGCTTGCGAACCGGTACGAGTCGGGGCGGGCGATGATGGGCCTCGGAACGCAGCAGCAGAATCTCTACCAGCAGTTCCTTAACGCGCGGCGCGAGGAGGACCTCCGCCGGCAGGAGTTCCCGCTGCGGCAGCTTGCGATCCGGCAGGGCGCGGTGTCGGCGTCGCCGTACAACGTGACCCAGACCGGGACCGTGACGGGTCGCCAGTCGCCATTTGATATTGGTATGCGATTTGCTTCTATGATTCCGATGGGCGGAGCGCCCACTCCAGGCTCCGACGAGCGCATGAAGCGCAACATCGGCGGCATCAAGAACCCGCTCGACAAGGTGCGCCGCCTCAAGGGCATCGAGTTCGAGTGGGAGGACGGCTACGGCGAGAATGAGGGCGAGGATAAGGGCGGCGAGGAGGACATGGGCATGTCGGCCCAGTCCGTCGAGCGCGCCATGCCCGAGGCCGTCTCGCGGCGCGAGTCGGACAACATGCGTCAGTATGATCTGCCGCAGGTGGTCGGACTGCTCACCGAGGCCGTGAAAGAATTGGACAAGAAGGTCGGCGGCAAGCGCCGCGGGAGGGCGTGAGGTGGACTTTTTCAAGAGGATGACGGACCGCGCGGCGCAGCGCAGGATTGACGCCGACGAGGAGATGTTCAAGCGCTACGGCACGCGGTACGCCGAGGGCACCGGCGTAGAGCGCGGAATCATGCGCCTTGCCGCGCAAAGCGAAGACGCTGAAGAGATGGACCTGACGCCGACCTTTAGGGCCAAGGTTGGCGAGCCTACCGGCGCCGACCCGCTCGAGATGTACCGCAAGATGTATCGCACCTACGGCGGCCGCAAGACGCGCGGCCTGCTCTTTGATTGAGGACCACGAAAATGGCAGAGAAAACAAAAAAACCCGGATTTTTTAGCCGCTACATCGGCGGGCTGCTTGGCGAGGACGCCGAGTCCATGACCGAAGACGATCGCCGCCGGGCGACCTTGAGCTTGCTTGGCGCGATTGGCCGCAACTATTTGTCACCCGGCTCGGGCGACGAGTCGCTTGCTGCCATGCGCGCCAGTCGCGCCGCAGAGCGTGAGTCCGCCGGCCTCGCCCGCCGACAGGCCGCCGCCGAGGCGCTGATGCCGCAGGTGGTGGGGCGTCTTTTTAGTGGCTCTGCCGGGCGGCTCGAGAGCCTCCCTGGCGGCGAGGGCGGCGAGCTGTCCTCACGGTACCGCCAAGACCCACGCGGCGCCATGGCGGCCCTCTACGGCTCCCAGGCGGGGCGCGACCTCGCCCAGATGGCGCCGGATCTTGCCGCGCTCGCCAAAGAGGGCACCCTCGGGAGCATCGTTGGCGGCTCGGTCGTCAATCGACTGACCGGCAAAGTTACGACGCCGGCCAAGGCGCCGGAGCCTAGGACCCTTATCAACGAGATAAGGCTTGGAGATAGAGTAATCGCCTATTTCAGCGACGGGACTAGCCAAGAGTTCAAGGTGGGAATGGAGCCCGGCGCGCGCGCGAGGGGAGGCGGTGGCGGTGCGCCGCAGGCAACCACACTTGGGGCGCCACCGGCTGCCGGCCCTGCGCCCGCCGTTCCCGGCTTCAGTTTTCCGCAGGGCGACTTTCCAAAGCTGACTGAAGGAGAGGAAAAGTCGCGCTTTTACACCACGACAATGGTCAGCTCTTTGCCCGTGATGGCTGAAGTTTTGAGGTCTGGATACAAGCCGACCCAGCGCGATAAGGCCGCCGCAGGGCCGCCATCTGAGGGTGTTTTGGGTGGCCTTTCCAATACACTTGTGCCGCGCAGCTTTGCAACTCCAGAGGGCCGTCGATTCTATACCGAGGGCCGCAAGGTCTTGGCGGCCATTCTGCGCAAAGAATCCGGCGCGGCGATTACCGACGACGAGTGGACCAACTATGGCCCGATGTATCTTCCTTGGCCGGGTGATACAGAAGAAGACATCAAGTTGAAAATGCAGTCCCTTGACCAGCAAATTTTGAACATGGCTATGGGGTCTGGCAAAGCATTCCAATACTTCACGCCTCCGCCGCCTTCAGTAATCAGCCGCGAACCAAATCAAGACGGGATAATCGACCTTCCCTCACCGACTCGTCGGAGATAAAAATGCCGAAGTACAGAATAGATGGAGAGATTTACGAAGCCGCGACGCCAGAAGAGGCGTATCGGCAACACGCTAAAAAAATCTCTCCGGGAATGATCTCGGGCGTGGCCCAGCAGTTCACCCAAGGCATGAGCTTGGGCGGCGCGGACGAATTGCAGGCCGCCATTGAGGCTGCTGCAGGCGGCGACTACCGCGCCTCTCTCGAGAGGCAGCGTCGTGAGCGTGAGGCGTTCCAATCGCAGAACCCCTACATCTCTGCCGCGGCCACCGGGCTAGGCGCCGTGACCCCGGTCGTAATGTCGACGCTCGGTGGCACGCTCGCAGCCCCAGGCCCTGGCACGATTGCGGCCGGCGGCGCGGCTGGTGGTCGCGCCCTGCAGCTCACGATGAACGCGCTCTACGGCGGCGGGGCGCCGGCGCGGAGCGTGCAGACCGTCGGGCAGGCCGTGCGGGAGGGCGCGCGCGTCGGAACCGTCCCCGGCATTTTGGCGGGCGGTCTCACGGCCAACCCGGATGAGCGCACAATGGGCGCGGCTACTGGCGGCCTGTTGGGCGCCGGAATCGGCGGCGCGGTCGGCGGCGGGATGCAGTCTCTTGCCGGCCTTTCCGATCTGGCATCTCCCTATCTAAAGCGCGTCACGGAATTTCTCGGCGCTGGCAGAAGCGGCGTGTCGCCGATGGCTCCGTTCACGCCGGAGGCCAGTCCGATGGCGCCCATCACGGCCGCAGAGGCAAAGATCCTCAAAGCGATGGAAACCGGAGGGGTGTCGCCAGATGTCGCCGCCATGCAGCTGGAGCAGTCGCGCCGGCTTGGCGTGCCTCTTGGCCTCGTAGATGTAGGCGGCCAACCCGTGCAACGACTTGCGCGCGGCGTGCGGACACTCCCCGGTGAGGGAAGCGCCATCATACAGGGCGAATTGGAACGGCGCGCTGCAGGTCAGCGAGGCCGTGTGGTGCGCATGGTAGAGCGCGCAACTGGCCGGCGAAGCACGGGCAACGCAGAGGCGCGCGCGGACGAGTTAATCACGCAGGCCCGCGCAGAGTCTGCGCCCTTTTATGGCCAGCTTGAAGGGCTGCCGCCGCTCTCTGAGCCGCAACTTCTGTCCCTGTTCGACATCCCTCGCGTGCGCGACATCGTGCGCAGAAGCGAAGCCGCAAGGCGCGGGTGGGGCGGCTCCGTGGACCCGCTGTACGATGACGCCGGTGCTTTGCGGCGACTTCCGACGTTCCGAGATGTTGACCGCATCAAGCAAAACCTCGACGAAATTCTGAAGCCGCAGTTCCAGATGGGGCCGCGCCCGGCGGACTCAGTAACCATAGACACGCGAGAGGAGCGCAACATCGTAGACGCCCTGCGTCGGCAGTTGCTTTCCGCCGCAGATGTTTCCCCTGGTGGGGACATCTACTCAAGCGCACGCGCAAGTTACGCCAGCCCAGCACAGGCGCGGGAAGCATTGGAGGCCGGCGCGCAATTCCCGCAGGCATCCCTGCAGGATGTCATCGCCATGACGCGCACGGCATCGCCTGCGCAGCGCAAGTGGTACCAGCGTGGCGTGACCGAGGCGCTGCGCGAAAACATCGAGGGAATGCCGGACATCGTGTCGCAGCCTAATGTTCTGCGCGCCGTAGCGGGCAGCCCCGCCGCGCGCGCGAAGCTTGAGGCGGCCACGCCGGAAAGGAGGCGGGAGGCCCTACAGGGTCGCATAGCCGCCGAGAGAACCGCAGCGCAGACCAATGCATTCCTGCGAGGCAACTCGCAGACCGCTGAAAAGTTGGCAGAGGCGACAGACACGGCGGTCGATACGATGGCTGATGTCGCTACTAGCGGAGTTCTTCAGAATTTGGTGCGCGGGGTTAAGTCTGCATATGACAGGGTGATTTCTGGCGTGAACGAAAACACGCGCGCCGAGATTGCCAGGCAGTTGACCAACTTCGACAACCCGGCGGCGCAGCGCGATTTTTTGAATCGGCTGGCGCGCCTCAAGGCAAAGGGAGATCTTAGGGCGCAAGATGTGGCCGCTACATCCAGATCTATGGCTGCTGGAACGCAGGCCGCCGGTCCCGGCTTGTTAAGCCCAGAGGATTAAGGCTAAACTCGCCGCACCTCAAAAGGGAGGCGATCTCTCGTGCCACCTCGTCGTGACCGCCACGCCCGGCTGCAGATCCCGCGTCGGTTCCAGCTGCACGGCCACGAGGTCACGGTGCGGATCATCCCGCGCACCCGGTGGCCGCACTCGATGGATACCGTCGGGATGTACGACCCGACCCGTCACCGCATCGACCTGCGGGGCGATCTGGGCGACACCGAGCTCCAGCAGGCCTTCTGCCACGAGTGGACGCACGCCCTGCTGTGCGAGATGAACCACCCGCTAAATCACGACGAGGTGTTCGTGGACAATCTGGCGTCCTTGTTGCACCAGTCCAGCACGACATTTTCCACGACTAAAAAATGACCCCTAGGCGGCACCTAATCATCCCCGACGCCCAGATTAGGCCGGGCGCCAACACAGAGCATGTTGACTGGGCGGCGCGAGCAATCGTCGAGTACCAGCCGGATGTCATCGTCTGCATTGGAGACTGGTGGGATTTTCCGTCGCTCAACTCGCACAACGAACCCGGCTCCGAGGAGCTCGAGGGCACCCGGTACCAGGAGGATGTCGAGGCCGGCAACGAGGCATTCCGGCGCCTGTGCGCGCCCATGCAGGCCGAGATTGACCGGCGCATCCGGGGCAAGCGCAAGTACTGGACGCCGCGCAAGGTGTTCGTGCCCGGCAACCACGAGGCCCGCGCCGACCGTGTAGCAAAGCGCGAGCCGAAGTGGCAGGGCACCATCGGCTCGCACAACTGCCAGACGCTAGACTGGGAGCGCCCGAAGTTCCTCGAGATCGTCGAGATCGACGGCATCAAGTATTCCCATTATTTCCCGAATCCGTTCTCGGGGCGCCCCATTGGCGGCACCATCACGAGCCGCCTCGGGCATATCGGGTCGAGTTTCGTGCAGGGCCACCAGCAGGGGTTCCTGTACGGCAGCAAGCAGTACCCCGATCATGTGAAACATGGCCTCGTCTGCGGGCGCTTCTATATTGACCATGAGGGCTATCGGCCCGAGGATGTGCAAAGGGCGGAGTGGTCCGGCATCGTCGTTCTCAACGAGGTGCGCAGCGGAAACTACGACCTGATGCCGCTATCGATGGACTATCTGCGGCGTAAGTTCGGCTGACCGCCGCGCGGCCTAGGCTAACGCTCCCTCGGGTCCACGCCGGCGAGCATTGAGGCGTACCAGAGCATCTTCTTGGCGTCCTGCTCCACGGAATCCTTCAGCCCCAGTCGCCAGTTATATTTTGCCACTTGCCCGCGCAGGTACCCGCGAAACTCCGTCTGCGACAGTTGCGCCTCGATGGCGTCGATGCACTCGATCTCGCCGGCCCTGTAGTGTGCCGGGTTGATGGGGTCGCTCACGTCATTACCTCCACAAGAAGCGCGCAGAACAGCAGGATGCCGATCGCCGCGATGATTGCGTCGCGCAGCAGCCGAAAAAAGGCGTCAAAGTCAGGCGGTTTTTCCATCTTCCCCTCTCTCCGCGAGCGCGGCGTCAAGCACGGTTATCGCAGCCCGAATCGGGCGCAGCGGTTCACACTCATCACAATCCGAATCGCCGCAGTCTGTGTCGGCGAAGCAGACCAGGAAATACAACTCTGAGCGCATCCGCTTAACGACGGCGCGGGGCAGGGTGATGTTGTCGCTCACGGCTGCACCTCCTTGATTTCGTCGTTTCTCATGCGAGATCTCCTTTTAATTTTATAACCATTCCGTAATCGTCGATGCCATCTTGAGGTTCAAAACCGTTTCGCAAGATTGGTCGTTGCAAGAAAATTTTGTAGTTTACATGGTGATGCCAGCGTTTATATTTCCAGATCACCTTCGCGCAATCTGGATGCAGCGCCGCAAGCATTTCGCTTTTGGCCTTGGTTCCTTCGACGGCATAAAATTCGTCCGTGTTGCCGCCGCGCATACCCTGTGTCTCTTTCTTCTCTTGTATAAAAGCGTTGAACTGCACGGTAACAAGCCCGTCCTTCAACACGCGAAGGCAGAGGTCAGTATCTTCGTTGTATCGACCTCGCCATCTATAGGGTATGTCGTTGCGTATCAGTAAGCACGAGTAGACCCGCGTGTTTAGAACATATGGCGGGAAGTAGTATTTCGATGGCAGGAAGAAATCGTACTGCGGACCACCGATGGCTACATTGGAGTACCTGGCGCACCAATCTTCCATCGCGCGGAAAATGGCGCCGCCTCCGACCTTGATTTGCAAATTGTTGTTCATGCGCCGGAATGAGCCGATGTTGTCATCCATCACCCAATGCCAACGGTGTCCGTGCTCTAACGAGTGATCCCATGCAAAATTACGAGCTGGACCTGGGCCTGTTTTCCCGTCATCAAATAACCCGCAAAGCTCGTATTCGGTTTTATATCGTTCCGGCAGCACAAGGCAGCGATCACTTCCCGCCCATTCTGCATACTGATCAAATTGATTTTCCTCAACCACGAGGTGATAGGGAATTTTCAATTCGTCTAGAGCGCGAGCGGTCAGTCGCAGATGGTATTCCCAACGCCCCTTCGACACGATATAAACGGGATGCTTCGGTATCACTTTGTGTCCATATAAATCTTATCGGCTACTCGCCGAAATTTCGCTTCTGGGTGCCAATAACTTTTGCGCTTTGTTCGCCGCTGATTAATCAACTTAAAAAAATCAGCGACATCCTCTTCATTTCTAAAATGAATAGTCACGGAAAAGTACGGCCCTTGGTCCTCTTGTTTGTATTCGGGCATACCTTTCCACAGGCTATCGTCGCTATCAAAAAGATTTTCGGCGATCATGGCCGCACCTCCTTCGGTCCAGAGCACTCGCCCTTGAACATCGCGTGACACCGCCCGCCGCCGTCGAGGCAGTTCGGGTATGCGCACCCGGCACGCTGCCCGCGCAGCAGCTCGAGCTCGGCGCCGTACTCGGCGCAGCGCTCCATCAGTTCCTTACACTTCGCCCGGTACTCTGATTCCGAGTGCGCGCGCGCGAGCCACTCCTTGTCCCAGTCGTCGAGTTCGATGGTCACTCTGAATCCTCCGCGCTGTGCCAGTCGCGCTGGCGCTTCAAGAACGTCGGCCACTTGAGCTCGTCCACCCAGCTGCGATCGTCGATCAGCACCTGGTTGGTGGGCTGCGCCGTGTACCGACCGTTCTCGAGCTGCAGGAAGTAGAACTCCTTGCTCTGCGCCGGCGAGGCGCTGAACGCATCGCCGACCGGCGCGAGCGTGAAGAGGTACATGCCGGCGTGCTCGGCGCCGTCCTGCAGCCGCACCCTCGCATTCATGGAGGAGAGGTACGGATATTCGAGGGTCGTGAACTGCCAGCCGTAGGCGTCCCAAGTCGCGGCCTGCCACGGCTCCCAGGGCGGGGCGTCCTTGACCGCGGCCAACTGATGCAGCGGTACGTTGCGGTACACCGCGCCGCACTCGAGCAGCACATGGCAGCCGAAGGCGCGCCCGGGGAAGCTCGTGAGCCCAAACCAGACCGCCCGCAGCCAGCCGTGGTCGCCGATCGCGTTTGGCTCGACCCAGACATACTGGTGCGTGGGCAGCGGGCCGGCGTGTGTGTGTAGCGTCATAGTAGGGTACCGGCTGTCTGGACGGGGCCGGGCTCCGAAGTGGGTATCGCCAGACTCGAGGGTGGATCAGGCCGCTCTCTTCTTGAGCCTCTCGTTCAGATCGTGCAGCGCCCGCAGGTGCAGGAACGCCGGCCAGGCATCATCGTCCAGGGACGGATAGAAGTGGTGGCCGAAGTCGCCGTTCTCCTTGCTGAACCGCAAAAGGTGATAACCGCCGTCGATCTCGTTCCCGGTGGTCTCCGTATAGGCCTTGGCATACGCCGCCAACTGACACAGCATCTCCGGCCAGACCGAGTTCGAGGTCTTGAAGTCCCCGAGCACGAGCTTGCCGTTGAGGCGGCCGATAAAATCCAACGTTCCACCGTACCGGTGCGACTCGCTGATAACCTTGACCTCGCAGTCGATGATTTCCAGCTGCGTGCCCTTGCACCAGAACTCGAAGGCCGAGTACGCCGACGATGCGCGCGCGCGGAACGACACCGGGTCGGTGACGGTCTCGGCGGCGATGCTCTTCTCGAGCACCTCCACCGGGCTACCGCCCTTCACCCAGGCCTCGCACATGCTGTGGACGCAGGTGCCGATTGCGAGGATGTCGTTGCCCTCGTACAAACCGCCCGGCGCGTCCTTGCCTTGACCCTCCAGGACGCCGTGCTCGCGGCCCTGTTTATACGCCCAGTTGATGAGCGCGCCGGGGTCCTTAATCTTGAGGACCGTGGTAACGCTCGGGATCTTCTTCCCGTCGGCTGCCTTATAGCCTTGTCGTGGACTGGGCATGGTCAGAACGCCAGGTCGTCGTCGGCAAAGTCCGACGCCAGCGCCGCGGGCGCGGCGGCAGGCTTCGGGGCCGCCTTCGGCGCGTCGACGATGCGGGCGGCGATCTTGTCCTGCATCCAGGTCGGGAGCTGCAAAAAAATCGCAGGGTCTGGCGCGTCCGTTGAGTACACCAGCGCCTCGCCCTCCATCACCGGAGCCGGGATCGCCTTCGGCAGCGGCATGATGCTGGTCAGGTTCGCGTAGGTGCGGTCGCCCTTCACGCTGTGCGTGATGTTGATGAACGCCGGCTTGCCGCAGATTTTCGAGAGGTCGAACTTCTTGAGCTCCTCCGGCGTGAAGGCCCGGCCGCGCCACGAGGTCAGCAGCGCGTAGAGCGTGCTCTTCTCGTTGAGCGAGAGGCCGACGGTGCGCGAGATGACCGCCGGCAGGCTCTTGGTCTCGCCCTCCCTCGTGATCTCGACCCGGATCTCCGGGATCTGGAACCGCAGCACCACCGTGCGCTTCGGCGCAAACTGGCCGCCGGGTGACGGCTGGACGCCAAGGTCCACCACCATGTCGCACACGGCCGCATACGCACCCGCCTCGATGGGCTTGCGGGGCTCGAAACTGCCGCCAGAGGCGGCGCTAACGTAAAGGCTCATCACTTCGTCTCCTGTTGTTGTGAATCAACTCTTCGCACTTCGACCACGCCGTCGTGGCCCGTAAAAATTGAAAGCCCAGAGAACCGCAGCGCCTGCGCCAACTCTCCGACGCTGACGCCGCAAAGTCGCGCGCGGGTCGGGGCGGTGACGCTCGCGGCGTCCACGCGCAGGCCCATCGTGCGCTCAAGGCTTTTGTAGAAGTTATCGACCGGGGCGCTCATACGAACCACCGCGAATACTTGCCCGGCTGCACGACGCGCGCGCGGATGGTCGGGTGCGGCAGCCGCTCGCGGCGGTCGCGTAAGCACGGCCACGGCGCGGGGCGCGCGTACATGAAGAGCGCCAAGACGCCGAAGAAAATCAGCGCCAGAAGCCCGACGGCTGCGCAGAAGGCGGTCTCGAGGGGAGTCATGCGGCCCCCTTTACAAGGGCAACCGCGCCGGGGTTTACCCATTCCCAATAGAACCCATGATCCTTCGCCCATGTCTCAAGGGCGGGGTGAATCCACGGGCAACCGCCGCGAAACTCTCCGTAGTAGTCCGCAAAGTAAAATGAATTTTTATCCTCCGCGCTCAACACAATCTGCTTGCGGCCCGCGCTGTCTTCGCCAACGAGCGTGGGCGGCGCGACGATCTTGTCGTAGATGTCGATTGTGGTCGGCATGGACTGGACGAGAGAAATGATTTTTTTGTCGTTCACGTTGCGTCTCCTTCTATCGCTTCCGGTCGGCAACATCGCCGCCCGTGGAAAGGATAGTCGCACAGCCGAAAACGGATTACAACCCCCCGGTGTAAAATATTTTCATCCCCCCTTCCGCGCCCTATACCGAAGGTTGTACCATGTCAACATGAGCAGGAAAGTCACGCCGCAACACGCGGCCATCATCTACGCCGTGGACAAAGCCGGGGGCCAGTCGGCCCTCGCCAAGGTCCTACGGATCAGGCCACAGGCCGTGCAGAAGTGGTGCGCGCGCGGCAGCGTCCCGGCGCTGCGGGTGCTTGCGGTAGAGGCCGCAACCGGTGTATCACGCAAGGCCCTGCGGCCGGATATCTACCCATGACCAAGCCAGACCTCACCGCCGTCGTGCCCGTCGAGCGCGTCCTCGAGCTCGCCAAGCGCGTCCCCGTCTTCCCCTGCCGGCGGCGCGACGAGGCCGACCAAAGCGGCCGCACCCTGCGCGCCAAGTCGCCCCTCACCTCCAACGGCTTCAAGGCCGCCACGCAAGACGAGGCCCAGATCAGGCGCTGGTGGAGCGAACGCCCCGACGCCCTCGTCGGCGTCCCGACCGGCTCCGTGACCAGAATCGTGGCCGTGGACTACGACCACAAGAGCGCAGGACAGGCCGCGCAGGACTGGATCGCCGAGCACCAGGACGTGCTCATCTCCACCCGGGTACACCAAACCGGCGGCGGCAGCGGCGGCCGTCACTATTTGTTCAGCCTGCCGCCCGGCGTCAAGATTCGGGGCGGAGTCTCCGTCACGCTGGGCAAGGTGCGCCGCGACGGGCTCGACATCCGCGCCGAGGGCGGCTACATCGTCTGGTGGCCGCTGCACTTCGGGCAGCAGGGGCCGGTCGGAGACATCCAGCCGCTCCCCGCCGGGCTTATCGACGAGCGCCGGATGGACCTCGAGCTGCCCGCCGAGGTCGCCAAGAAGCTGCCGCCCAAGCCCGGCACCAGCCAAGACTTCCAGCGCGACCTACCGCGCGTCACCGAGGCGATCGCCTACATCGACCCCGCCGGATACGACGCATGGCTGATGGTCGGCATGGCGCTGCACCACGCATCGGGCGGCGCAGACGACGGCCTCGAGCTCTGGGATTCGTGGAGCTGCGGCGGCATCACGGGCGAGCTGCCGGCATCCTACGCCGGGCGCGCCGACATTGAGTATCGGTGGCAGTCGTTCCACCTTGACCGTGGCGGTGGCGTCACCCTCGGGAGCCTCTTCAATGCCGCCCGCGCCGGCGGCTGGGCGCCAGTCTCGGAGGCCGTGCGCATCGGGCCGCCGCAGCGGGAAGAGCCGACCCCGGACTACGGCGACGTGCCAGAGGCGCGCGGCATGGAGCGAGTGCGTGAGCCGGACGCTGCGGCGGTGACGCCGGGCGCCACGAACGCGACGGGCCGCCGGCTCACCTTGCGCGCCATTGGCGATATCGTCGCGGAGCGGCGCGAGGCCACCTGGCTGATCCACAACGTGCTCGAGGCGAACGTGCTCGCCGTGCTCGCCGGGCCGCGCGCGAGCTTTAAGAGCTTTATCGCGCTCGACTGGGCGATGCGCATAGCCGCCGCCGGCAACCCGGTCGTCATCCTCTCGGGCGAGGGCGCAGGTCTCGGGCGGCGCGCCGAGGCGTGGGTGCAGGAGCACGGCAACGGGCGCACCCTCAGCGAGCTGCGGCTGCTCGCTCTGGAGTCGGTCGCCAACCTCAACGCCGAGGCGGACATGGGGTCGCTCCAGCAGGGCATCGACGAGGCCGGCATCCGCCCGGCGCTGATCATCGTGGACACCTTCAGCAAGTTCTCCGCCGGCCTCGACGAGAACTCGAACCAGGAGGTGGCCGAATACCTCTCGAAGCTCACCGTCGGGCTGCGGGAGCGGTACAGCGCCACGGTGCTGCTCGTGGCGCACTCGGGCCACGGCGACAGCAAGCGCCCGCGAGGCGCGTCGGCGCTCATGGCCAACCCGGACGCCGAGTACATCGTCGAGCGGCCCGATGTCCAGGCGATGGTCGTGAACGTCACCCGCGAGCGGTTTAAGGACACCGCCAGCATGGCGCCGGTCGCCTACGAGGCCACCGAGGTGGACCTGGGGCGCGCCGACAAGTACGGCGAGCGGGTCAAGTCGCTGGTCATGCGCGAGACCGCCGCGGCGGGGCGCAAGGAGCGCGAGCCGATGCCGCAGGGCAAGGCGCAGCGGCAGCTGCTGACGGCGCTGAGGGAGCGCCAGAAGGGCAGCGACTCGGAGATGATTTGGTCGCTGCCGGACCTGCGGCAGATCGGCAGGGAGGCGGCGATGAGCAAGACGACCGCCCACGCGGCCGCCGAGGCGCTGGCCTTTTCGCCCTTCATGACGGGCACCGTCGGGGGCTACAAACTGTCGAGGGAGGGCAAGTAACTGTGGCAAAAATGAGACAGAATCAGGTACGAAAAGTACGAAAAGTACGAAATGTACCCGTTCGTACCGTACGAACCGGGTACGAAAGGTACGAGAGTCCTTTAGGACTCGTACCTTTTGTACCGTACCCGGCCTTGGAACTTGAACCAGCCAAGACAGACACGGCCTTCGGCCGGAGGATGGTCGACGGGCTAGGTGAGGAGGGGTTCCGGGTGGCTAAGACCTTCCAAGCCCACTTCGGGGCCAAGGTCGTCCACTACCGCGACCAGCACGGCGAGGTCGGCACCGACCCGAGGTGGCCGGCGTGAGCCAGCAGAAGATTGACCTCAACCACACCGGGCCGCTCGAGTGGATGGATGACCCGTTCTGGGACAAGGCGTCAACGGATGGCCGGTTCTGTATCCGGGGCCAGCGGGTGGGCGACAAGGTCGAGTATGTGGTCTGGCGGATGGGCGCAGACGGGCGGGTGATCCCGCGGTGGCTCGGGGTGACTTCAACCTTCGAAGAGGCGGCAGAGCTCGCCGAGAACGCGAGAGGCGAGAAGCCGCCCAGCATCAACCTGCTCTGGAAGGTGGCGGATGAGAAAGCCCGTTAAGCTCTGCCCGGTCTGCCTGACCGAGAACACGGGCGGCTTGCCTCACCGGCACCATCGGCTCGCGGCGAGGAAGTCTGGGCATACCCTTGACGAGCTGGCGATCGCCGCTCGAGCAGTCATCGAGCAGAACGCGGTCACGGCCATCGTGATGGATGCGGTCGATGAGGCGAGGCAACCAGATTATTGGCGCGCAAGGAAAAGGTCGGAGTATCATCCAGCACATTACATGACCGCGGACGGTTGAAATGGGACTGCGACAACGACAACGCGGCGCCGAGACCGAGCGAGAGGTCTGCGACAAGATTAGCCAGGCGACCGGATGGGTCGTGAAGCGTGAACTCGGGCAGGCTCGAGACGGTGGCTGCGACATTCGACTTGGCCGGTTCGTGGTCGAGGTGAAGCGACGCAAGAGCATCGCGGTCTACGAGTGGGTCGACCAGGCGAAGGCAGCGTGCGCGCCTTACGAGATCCCGGTCGTCATCTGCCGGGGCGACAAGCGTGAGTTCCTCGTGGTGCAGGCCTTGGAAGATTGGCTGAAGATGGCAAAGGCCGAGCTGCCCGAAAGATGAAATGCCCTAAGTGCGCCAAATCGAGCGAAGTCGTGAAGGTCTACCAGTTCCCGACCGAGGCTCGGCGTCGGCGGGAGTGCCTGACCTGCGGCCATAGGTTCACGACGGCGGAGAAGCTCTGGCGCAGGGTCTACGCTGAAGAGATACGCAACCGACCGTCTCCTCGAGCGACGCGGCAAGAGAGACCGGAGCCTGTGAAGCGGCGCTGGTCTAACTTCGACGTGGTGCCGGTGGATGGCTACGACATGGACTACGAAGACGTGAGCACCTATGTGCATGTGAGCGACTGATGGCAGGGACACCAATCAAGCGGGCGAGGCGGGAGAAGGCGCTGGCGGTCATGGAATCGCCGGCATTCTGGGACCAGCTCTGGATTCATCTCGCCGAGGGCAACAGCCTGTCCTCGTTCGTGAAGGGCAGCGAGATCCCATACCAGTTGCTATGGGAGACGATTCAGTCCGATCCCGCGCGGCATGAGAAGTTCGAGCTAGTGCGGACTGCGCGCGCCCTGGCGAACGCGGAGCGCATTGAGGCGCTAGCCGACCAAGTGGAGCAGGAACAGATTGACCCGAACGCAGCGAAGGTTGCGATGGGTGCGAGGCAATGGCTGGCCGAACGGATGGACCCAAAACGGTGGGGGACCAAGGTCCAGTCCGATGTGCGGATCACGGATACGACGGCGCTGCACCTTGCTGCGGTGCGCGACCTGATGCGGACCGTGAGCGTGCAGGAACCCGAAAAGCTGACAGATGACGCATCGACGCCGACGGTCCCGCGCGCGTGACTCATTGAACCGGCCTGTGGATAACTCTGTGGATAACCTGTGGATAACCTGTGGATAACTCACGGCCTGGCGATCAGCACGCGCTCGGGCGCCGATGCGCACACACACGCACGGCGCAAGTGCTTGATTCGCAAGGGGTTGCGGCGCGTAGTGCGTATAACACCCATTATGTTAAATCGGGGCGATTGTGACCGCCCTGCGGACAATCCCCCCCCTCAACGACGGGGGCGCGCGTAAGTGCTTGATTCCACTAGGGTCGGGGCTCCGGGCGATTCCGGCCGCCCGCCAGACCCCCCCCCGGGGGGTGGCCCCCGGCGGGGGGTCGGCGCTTGCGTAACCCCACACGGACCCCATGAAAAATTCTGAAAACCCGTACTTCGCCTTCGTCAAACGCTACCACGCGGCCCCTGTGGCCTTCGTGGAGGAGGTCTTAGGCGTCACCCCCGACCCGTGGCAGCGTCGCCTCCTAGAGCTTCTGGCGGCCGGCGAGCGCAAGATCAGCGTCCGCTCCGGCCACGGCACCGGCAAGTCCACCGTGGCCTCGTGGGCCATGCTCTGGTTCATGCTCACCCGCGTCCCGGTTAAGGTCGTGGTCACGGCTCCCACGGCCAGCCAGCTCTTCGACGCCCTCTTCGGCGAGTGCCGCCGCTGGGCCAAGCTCCTGCCGCCGGCGGTGGCCGAGCTGCTCGAGATCAAGTCCGACCGCATCGAGCTGAAGGCGAGCCCGGAGGAGGCCTTCATCTCGGCGCGCACCAGCCGCGCGGAGCAGCCGGACGCCCTGCAGGGCATCCACGCCGAGTATGTGCTGCTGGTGGTGGACGAGGCCCCGGGCGTATCCGAGGCGGTCTTCGAATCGGCCGGCGGCTCGATGTCCGGCCACAACGCCACGACGCTGCTCTTGGGCAACCCCACCCGGACGCAGGGGTACTTCTACGACACCTTCCACCGCCTGTCCGGCGAGTGGAAGAACCTGCACGTCAGTTGCCTCGACTCGCCCCGGGTCTCGGAGGATTACATCGCCGAGATGTCGAGCCGGTACGGCGAGGGCAGCAACGCCTACCGGGTGCGCGTGCTGGGCGAGTTCCCGGTGGCGGACGACGACACGCTGATCGGGCTTGAGCTCGCCCAGTCGGCGGTGGACCGGGACGTGGTGCAGAACCCGGGCGCGCCGGTGCTGTGGGGGCTGGACGTGGCGCGCTTCGGCGCGGACTCCTCGGCGCTATGCAAGCGCCAGGCGAACGTCGTCGTGGCGCCGGTGAAGACATGGAGGGGCCTCGACCTGATGGCGCTGACGGGGGCGGTGATGCACGAGTGGGAGAGCACCGACCACCGCGACCGCCCGGTCGAGATCCTGGTGGACAGCATCGGCCTTGGCGCGGGCGTGGTGGACCGGCTGCGGGAGCTGAAGCTGCCGGCGCGCGGGATCAACGTCGGCGAGTCGCCGGCCTTCAAGGGGCAGTACATGAACCTGCGCGCGGAGCTCTGGGGCAAGGCGAAGGCGTGGCTCGAGGCGCGCGACTGCAAGCTGCCGCGCGACGAGCGCCTGGTGAATGAGCTATCCTCGCCGCGCTACTCGTTCATGTCGAACGGGAAGCTGCGCCTCGAGGGCAAGGACGACATGAAGCGCCGTGGCCTTGCGTCGCCCGACGTGGCGGACGCGTTCGTGCTGACCTTTGCGTCTGAGGCGGCGACGGGCGGCGGCGTGTACGCGCCGACCTGGCAGAAGGCGATGAAGCGGCAGATCCGGGGGGTGGTATGAACTGGCGGGATTTCTTTTTGGTGGACCCGTACTCGGGCGCGAAGATAGTCGAGCACGACCTGCAGGGCTGGGGGTCGGATGACCCGATGTTTGAGCAGGTCTTGGCGGCGGTGCGCCCCACGACCATCATCGAGGTGGGCTCGTGGAAGGGGCGCTCGGCGGCTAACATGATGGCGATCTGCAAGCGCCTGGGGCTCGACGCGCGGCTCTTGTGCATCGACACCTGGCTCGGGTCGCACGAGAATTATGCGCGCCACGACGGGGATAACCGCTGGCTGCACGAGGCGCTGCGGCTGCACGCGGGCTACCCTCGGCTGCACGAGCTGTTCCTGTCGAACATGGCGCGCCTTGAGCTGACCGAGCGCGTGACCCCCCTCCCCCTGCCGGCGACGATCGCGGCGCGGGTGGTGGCCGAAAAAAATATCGTGGCGGATGTGATTTACATCGACGGCTCGCACGACTACGAGGATTGCAAGGCGGACCTAGCAAACTACTGGCCGCTCTTGCGCCGGGGCGGGATTCTGTTCGGCGACGACTACCAGGCGTGGCCCGGCGTGACGCGCGCGGTGGACGAGTTCTGCGACGCGCACTTCCTGCACCGCTCTGTCGTGCGCCGCTCGGGAAAGTTTGCCTTCGGCAAGGACCGCGGCGTGGAGGGAATCGAGTGAAGTACTACTGCATCACGCTCTCCGAGACCCCGGAGCGCACCGAGCACGCCCGCGCGCAGGCCGCGAAGGCCGGCATCGAGTTGGATTTTATCTACGGCATCTTCGGCAAGACGATGCAGGTGAAGTCCGAGATCCCGATGCACTCGGACTATTTCGTGACCCGCGGCGCGACGTGCTTGGTCTTGTCGTGGCATATCGCGTGGCAGATTGCGTGGCGCGAGGGGCACGAGGAGTTCGTGATCTTTGAGGATGACTTCATCCTGCCGGATAACTTTGCCGAGCGCTGGGCGCAGATGCGCGCCGAGGTGCCCGAGTGGTGCGACTTGGTGTACTTGAACTCGTGCTGCACGGACCAGAAGCCGGCGAAGAAGGAGTCGGCGAGCCTGTGGGAGATTAAGTACCCGCTGTGTACGGCCGCCATCTGGCACCGCCGGCGCGCGATCCCGACGCTGCAGATGTACACCAAGCCCGCGAACACGCCGGTGGACATCCTGCTCGAGTGGCACGCGCTTCCGCACCTGCGGGTGCTGACGGCGGTGCCGCCATTGGTCTCCCAGGCAACGCAGGACCTTGCGGTGCCGATGCCATCGACCATCCACATGTGAGGTATCCGTGAATGCTAAAGCCAAGCGACGTGGCGCGGTTCCAGCGCCGGCTCGACAAGAAGTCCCCCGAGAAGCCGCAGCCCCCGGAGCCGCCGAAGGGTGGCGGGAAGGGTGCGCCGCGGCCTCCTTCGGACAAGAAGGCGGCCTGATACTCAGCGACCGGCTGCCGGCGGGGCGCTTCGTGCGCCTCGAGGTGCCGTGCGCGCCGATGCTGCCGTGTAACCCGTCGGTGGCCGTCGGCCCGGGCGGGGAGCTGCGGTGCCTCATCCGCGCCGTCAACTACGAACTCGGCGAGACGGACGGGATCTGGTTTCGTGACGACCCCGGGCCGGATACGGTCAACTACATCGCCGACCTTGGCGATGACTTGTCGCTGGCGCGGGTCGAGCGCGTGGACGACGCCGCGCAGCGGGCGTCGCGGCTGCCGTGCCGGGACGGCTTAGAGGACGGGAGGCTATTTTGGTTCCGCGGGCGGTGGCGATTTACGGCCTCGGGGCTGCACCACGGCCCCCGGGTGCGCACGACGATGGCGCTCTGCGCCCTGGATGGCCGCCTGGTCGACGAGCTCGAGTTCCTGCACAGCCCGCACGCGAGGGAGATGGAGAAGAACTGGATGCCGCGCGCCGACGGCGACCGGCTCTCGTTCGTGTACTCGCACCACCCGGCCGAGTCGTACCAGCTGCTGCCGGCGCGGGAGAAACTCTGCTTCGAGTCGTTCCCCAAGCTTGGCGGCTGGTCCGGCGGCTCGCAGATCATCCGCCACGGCGACGCCTGGGTCGGGGTGGTACACCAGCGGCGCAAGGAGCGCGGGCGGGTGTACTACGCGCACCGGCTGGTGCGCTACGACGACAAGCTGATGCCGGCGCACGCCGGGCGGGAGTTTTACTTTCGCGGCGCGCAGGTCGAATTCTGCGCCGGGCTCGCCGAGCACGGCGGCGGGTTCGTGCTCTCGTTCGGGGTGAAGGACCGCGAGGCGTGGCTGGTTCGGCTAACGGTCGCCGAGTTTGGCGCCCTTTTAGGCTGACAATGGGGATAGACCAAAATCGGCACGGGTGGCGATTTCATGTATAGAGCAGACGGGTCCCTAATCGAGCAGAGCGAGCAGTCCCTTGGTTTCGTGGAGACCATGGACGACGCCGACCTCGAGGCGCTGGTCGGCGGCGAGCTGACGGATGCCACCTCGTTTATCGACGCGGAGCTCTCACCGGTCCGCGCGCGCGCCATCCAGTACTACCGCGGCGAGCCCTTCGGCAACGAGGAGGAGGGGCGATCGCAGGTCGTCTCGACCGACGTGCGCGACACCATCAACGGCATCATGCCGTCGCTGATGAAGGTCTTTTTTGGCTCGAAGAAAATCGTCCAGTTTGCGCCGCGCAACCCGGAAGACGTGGCGTCCGCCGAGCAGGCGACCGACTACATCAACCACATCTTCCAGAACGACAACAACGGTTTTCTGATTTGCTACTCGGTCTTCAAGGACGCCCTGCGCGGCGCGCTCGGCATCGCCAAGTACGTCTGGGAGGAGCGGGTCGAGGTCAAGACCGAGTACTTCACCGGGCTCGATGACTCGGCGCTGACGGTGCTGCTCTCGGAGCCGGATGTCGTGGGGAGCGCCATCTCGGCGATGGACGACCCGTCGTACCAGCCGCCGGTGGACCCGATGACGGGCGCGCCGGTGGTGGATTCGATGACGGGCCTGCCGCCGCCGGCGCCGCAGATCTACTCGGTCGAGCTCAAGCGCGAGACCAAGAACGGCCGGGTGCGCATCGAGGCGATCCCGCCCGAGGAGTTCCTGATCGACCGACGCGCGCGCTCCGTCGAGGACGCTACCTTGGTCGCGCACCGGCGGATGATGCGCGTCTCTGACCTCGTGGCGCTCGGCTACGACAAGGATGAGGTCGAGGCGCAGATGGGCGTCTACGAGCTCGACACGAACGACGAGTACCTGGCGCGCAACCCCTACGCCCAGTCCTATGGCCCGGGCGGCACGCAAGACGACAAGCGCGTGCTCTACTGCGAGGCCTACATCCGGGTCGACTACGACAAGGACGGCATCTCGGAGCTGCGCAAGATTTGCACCATCGGCCCGAGCTACAAGATGGTGATGAACGAGCCGTGCTCGCACTCGCCGTTCGCGCTCTTCTGCCCAGACCCGGAGCCGCACGCGCTCATCGGGCTCTCCATGTTCGACATGACCGCCGACCTGCAGAAGATCAAGTCGGCGATCATGCGCAACATGCTCGACTCGCTGTCGCTCGCCATCCACCCGCGGGTGGGCGTGGTCGAGGGGCAGGTCAACATGGACGACGTGCTGAACACCGAGGTGGGCGGCGTCATCCGTATGCGTCAGGCCGGCGCGGTCCAGCCGTTTGCCGTGCCGTTTGTCGGCCAGGCCGCCTTCCCGATGCTGGGCTACCTCGACGAGGTACGCGAGACCCGCACCGGCATGAGCAAGGCCTCGATGGGCCTCGACGCCGACGCACTCCAGAGCACCACCCGCGCGGCGGTAGCCGCGACGGTAAGCGCAGCGCAGCAGCATCTTGAGCTGATCGCCCGGATTTTCAGCGAAACCGGGATGCGCGCCCTGTTCAGGGGTATTCTCAAGCTCGTCGTAGAAAATCAGGACCGAGCGCGGGTGGTGCGCCTTCGCAATCAATGGGTGCCGATTGACCCGCGGTCTTGGAACGCCGACATGGACGTCGAGGTGGACGTCGCCCTCGGCGGCGGCACCGAGGAGCAACAGGTCTCTGTGCTGACCGCCATCGCCCAGAAGCAGGAGCAGATCCTGCAGACGATGGGGCCGCAGAACCCGCTCGTGACGCCGCAGCAGTACCGGAACACGCTCGCGCGTCTGGTGCAGGCATCTGGATACAAGAACGCCGACGAGTTCTTCTCAAACCCGTCGCTGATGCCGCCGCAGCCGCCCCCGCCGCCCCCGCCGCCTGACCCGGCGATGATCTTGGCCGAGGTGGAGCGCCAGAAGATTATGGCGGACATCCAGAACAAGCAGGCGGAGCTGGAGCTCAAGCGCCAGCAGATGCTGCTTGAGGATGACCGCGCGCGCGACAAGCAAGAGGCGGAGATGATGCTGCGCGCCTACGAGATCCAGCTGAAGAGCGGCACGGCGGTGGACGTCGAGAGCATCAAGGCGATGATGGCCGAGCCGCGCGTGGCGAGCCCGAGCGTGCAGCGCCCGGTGCTGCCGGAGATTGTCCCGTTTGAGCCGCCGCCGGTTGCGCCGATGGCGCCCCCGGTCGGGTGATGGGCGATGCAGGAGCTGATTGTCCCGGCGCCGCCTAACCCTAACCTGGCGCCGCAGGCATACTTCCCGCAGTACCATAATCAGCTGAACAACCAGTTGAGGCTCTACCTCAACACCCTGGCGAGCAACCAGCGCGAGATCGTCGAATTCATCAACGGCCTGACGAACTTGAACCTACTCAGCAAAAACAACTTCGACGCATTCGGGCGACTTCGCGTCTCGCAGCCGTTCACGCTGTTTGACAGCCAGAACCGCTACGCGGCGGACCCGTCGTTTGATACATCGCTGACGGGCTCGGGGACCTCGACGTTCCTCACCAACGAGTCGGCGGTGAGCCTGGCCGTGACCACGGCGTCGGGCGACAAGGTGATTCGGCAGACGAAGCGGTACTTCCCGTACCAGCCTGGGAAGAGCCTCGCATTACTCACGACCTTTGTGATGGCCGCCGGAAAGGCGAACCTGCGCCAGCGCGTCGGGTACTTCGACTCAAACAACGGGCTCTTTTTGCAACGCAACGGGACTGAGCTCTCGTTCATCATCCGCACCTACACCGGCGGATCTGCCGACGACACCCGAAAGGTGGTCCAGTCTGCATGGAACGGCGACCCGTTGGACGGCAGCGGCGCGAGCGGCATCACGCTCGACACCACCAAGGCGCAGATACTTTTCGCGGACTTTGAGTGGCTCGGCGTTGGGTCGGTGCGCGTCGGGTTCGTTATCGACGGCCAGTACATCACGGCGCACACGTTCGACAACGCCAACGAGGTGACGTCGGTCTATATGCAGACCGCGACGCTGCCGCTGCGAATCGAGATTGAGAACACGGCCGCGACCGCGAGCAGCTCGAGCATGAAGCAAATCTGCTCGACGGTTATCTCGGAGGGCGGCTACGAGCAGACCTCTGTCGAGCGCGTGGCCCGAAGGTCCACGACGCTCACCGGAATCGGGACATCGTTTGTCCCGCTGGTGTCGATCCGGCTTGCGTCCGACTCGCTCGGGGCGGTGATTTTGCCAAAGCAGGTGCGCGTGCTTCCGATCGCCAACGGCGAGTACGAGATAGTGCTGGTCAGGAACGCGACGCTCACCGGCGCGTCCTACGATACGACGACCTTTGCCAGCGTGGACTTTGATGTGACCGCGACCGCCATGTCTGGCGGGGACATCGTGCTGAATGAATACGCCACGGCAAGCAACCAAGCCGGCGCGCAGGCGCAGAACGATTTGATCTATAACTTCGATATGCAACTCGGCGCGACCATCGCCGGGACGAGTGATGTCTACACGGTCGCCGTCAGAGTCTTGAGCGGCACCGGGTCTGCCATCGGTTCATTGGCCTTTTATGATTTGTCGGAATAGGTGACGCATGAGCAACGCATTCATGGGGCAGAGACAGCAGGCCTCGCCGATGGGCTTCGGCGGCTACAGCGGCGGCTACGACCCGTTTGGCGGCGGCTATGGCGGCGGAATGGGCGGATACAACCCGTTCGGCGGCGGCGGCTATGGCACGCAATTTGGCGGCTATGACATGGGCGGCGGAGGCGGCTTTGGCGGCTACGGCGGCGGGATGCGCGCGCCGGCCTACGAGCCGACCATCAACGACGCATTCTCCCGCTACTTCTCGCAGCAGTACTATGGCGGTCCTGCCTTCGACCCGTTCGCGGCGACCTCCTTTTTTGGCGGCGGCTACGGCGGCGGATTCGGCTTCGGCGGTGGTGGTCGCCGTGGCGGCGGGATGGGCGGCCGGATGCGCCGCCGGCGGCAGATGTTCGAGGACCTCTTCCAGCCGGAGCAGCCGCCTCAGCCGCAGCCGCAGCCGATGCCGATCGGCGGCGGCGCTTTCCAGCCGGGTGGCGGCGGGCAGCGCATCGAGATGGGGCCGGTCACGCCGCAGCCCGATTTGATGATGCGCCCAGCTGTGATGCCGCAGCCGTACATGGGGGGCTTTTCGTTCCCTTTTGATCAAGCCCTGCCGGCCAAGAGCGAGGCGCCGTCGGCGCCTGCCGTGCAGGGTTTTGATTCCATCATGCCGGTGCAGATGCAGGACACGCCGGTGCAGTCGGCTCCGGCGTATGCGCCAGCGCCGTACACCCCGCCCGCTCCGACCTACACGGAGCCAATGCAGTACACCCCGCCCGCTCCGTCCTATGCGGAGCCAATCCAGTACATTCCGCCTGCTCCGTCCTATGCGGAGCCAATCCAGTACATTCCGCCTGCTCCGTCCTATGCGGAGCCAATTCAGTACATTCCACCCGCTCCGTCCTACACGGAGCCAATGCAGTACACCCCACCCGCTCCGTCCTATGCGGAGCCAATTCAGTACATTCCACCCGCTCCGACCTATATGGAGCCGGAGCAATACATCCCGCTCAACATAGCGCCGAGGTTTTCTCCGTTCGCCCGCAGCAGCCGGGAGATGCTTGAGTTAGACTTCTGACGATTTTTTAACACGAGAGGTTCATGCCATGAAGCCCGGACTCTACGCAAACATCAACGCCAAGCGCGCGCGGATCGCCGCCGGCAGCGGCGAGAAGATGCGCAAGCCTGGCGCCAAGGGCGCTCCGACCGCCGCGGCCTTCAAGGCCTCGAAGAAGACGGCGAAGAAGCGCGGGTGAAGACGCCGGCGTGGCAACGCGCCGCCGGGAAGAACCCGCGCGGCGGATTGAATGCCAAGGGGCGCGCGTCGTACAAGTCGCAGACCGGCGGCACGCTGAAGGCGCCCGTCAAGGGAGCGCCAGATTCGCCGCAGGAGATGCGGCGCAAGGGTTCATTCTTGACGCGAATGGGTTCCATGCCCGGGCTTCTGGTGGACGAGCAGGGCGACAAGACGCGACTCAAGTTAAGCCTTGAGGCGTGGGGGCACTACGGCGGAAAGGATAGCGCGGTAGCCAAGGGGCGGCGCTTACTCGAGAGATACAGGAAGAAGAAAGATGGCTGAACGAAAGGAATGGTGGGAGATCCTTCGCGATCAGTTTGCGTCGCGCGGGCTGCTTGACCCAGAGTCGGAGCGGCTGCAAGAGGCCGCGCAGGCGGCCCCTGCCGTGCAGCGCCAAGCGCGCGGGCTGCTGTCTCTGAACCCGCAGGCAGAGAGTGACGCCGTGCTCGAGATGGGCCTCGGCTCGCTGCCCGGCGTCGGCCAGGCGATGGCGCTGCGCGACCTTGAGCGCGCGCGCCGCGACAGAGACCCCGTTGCGGGGGCCCTTGCCGCGAGCAACTTCATCCCGTTTGGAAGCATCCTTTCTCGTATGCGGCGAGGCGGAGACGACGGGCAGGTGGCGATGGCCGCCGACGGAAGCTCGTTTCCGACGGAAATGCAGCCCCCGAAGGATGAGCAATACTTCAACCTTGAGGGGTTGACCACGCAGCCATCTAGAAAGGTCGAGATCCCGAGGTATGAGCCTCCGCGCGGCGCCCCCGGGTATATGCAGCGGCTGGCAAAAAATCAAAAGGCCTATGACCAGGTTTTAAACTGGGCGCGCCGAGGCATGACCGAAGAGGGCCTCGGGTGGTACAACACGGACGCACTCAGGGATGAGTTTGTCAAAGAATTTGGCGAAGATGTCGGCCAGAAAAACTACGAGAAGTACATAGACCTTGTTGCTGCCACCAGCGCCGGCGCAAAGACCCCGGCAAACGCAAAGATCGCCTCTTATTACTACCAGCAAGCGGTAAGGGGCGAGCCCGCCGTCAAGCCGCCGAAGGGCTCCGGCTATGGGCACAAGGCCCAGAACCTGCACTTCAAGAACGCCGCAGAAATACTCGCCGGCGGCCAGCTTGACCCGATAAAAAACCCCAAGAGATTCACCTTCGGCGAAAACTTGAAGGGGAACTGGGACTATGCGACGGTGGACAAGCACAACGTCAGGGCGTTTGCTATCGCATCCAAGGACCCGGAGTTCATAAACAGCAGGCTGGCCGACCCAAAGGGCACCCCGAAGCCTTCGTGGTGGAACGAAAAAAAGCACGGCGCGTGGGATGCGCAATCTTTCAACCCAAGGGAGTTTGTACAGACCAACAAGGTGAAGTGGGAGACAATCCCGCCGACCTGGTTCAAGGAAGCGCCGAGCAAAACAGACTACAAGGCATTCGAGGAGCTGAACAAAAGACTCGCGAAAGACCTTGGGGTATCGCCGGCGGCCGCCCAGGCTGCACTCTGGCTCGGCGCCGGAGAGGTCACCGGGCTCGGGTCTCCGCCTATTGCCTTCATGAAGGTCCTCGAGGAAAGACTCGCCGCCACCGCAAAAAAGCGCGGAATCACGAGAGAGAAGGCGCTGAAGGACTTCATCCAAGGAAAGGCGCCGCTCGCGAAAAACAAGCAGCAGCAGGTCCAGGATGGGCTGCTGTCACAACAAGATCAGGGGAGCATGTATGCCTAGCAAGTCCGCCAAGCAAGCCCGCCTCATGGCAGCCGCCGCGCACTCCAAGGAGTTTGCCAAGAAGGTGGGCGTGCCGATGAAGGTCGCCAAGGAGTTCAACAAGGCCGACAAGGGCGGCAAGCTCTTGAAGCGCGCCATGAAGAACCGCCCCAAGAGCGGGCTCCTGGCTTGAGCGAGCGCAACCCGTACATCGACGCCGGCAAGGGGGTGCAGGCCAAGGAGCTGCTCGAGAACCCCATCATGGTCGAGGCCTTCGGCGAGCTCGAGCGCCGGTACATGGAAGCCTGGCGGCAGAGCAAGCCCGCCGACCAAGAGGAGCGCGAGCGGCTGTGGCTCGCGGTCGGCATCCTGGCCGAAATCCAGCGCCACCTGCGGGTGGTGATCGACAACGGCGCCATCGCCAACCGAGACATCGACAAAATCTCTGGTAGACGGTGACAATGGGGTCATGAGCACTACCGGCACGGGTACACCCCCGGGAAACGTACAGTCCACGCAAGATGTCTTCGAGCAGATGCTCGCCGCCGATGAAGGCGAAAACGAGCAGCCCGAAACGGAAGGCGTGGTGGAAGATGAGCCCGAGTTAGCGGCAAGCGAGTCCGCCGACGAGGGCGAGCAGACCGAAGGCGAGGAGGATGCCGAAGAGGCGCCCCAGCCGGGCCAGACATTCCGCGTCAAAATTGACGGGGAAGAAGTCGATGTCCCGCTGGATGAGCTGCTGAAGGGTTACTCCCGCACCGCGGATTACACGCGCAAGACGCAGGCGATCGCCGAGGCCCGGAAACAGGCACAGCAAGAGTCGGCCCTGGCGCGGGAAGAGCGGCAACGGTATGCGCAGACCTTGGCAGCCCTAGAGGGCACGCTCAAGTCGCTGCAACCGCCCGAGGTTGACTGGGATCGTCTCTATCAGGAGAACCCGGTCGAGTGGGTGAGACAGCGCGAGCTGGTCCGGTCCAGGCAAGAGCAGGCGGCGTGGGTGCAGACCCAGAAGCAGGCTCTGGTGGAGCAGCAGCAGGCTGAAGAGAGAGCGGAGGCCGAGAAGACCCTCGAGTCCGAACGCAGCAAGCTCTTGGAGGCCATGCCAGAGTGGCGCGACGCTGACAAGGCGCGCGCCGAGAAGGCGAAGATCGTCGAATATGCCACCGAAAGACTCGGCTTTACGGTCGAGGAGATTTCGGACATCTACGACGCCCGGGCCGTCCTGGCGCTGCGCAAGGCGATGATGTTTGACCAGCTGATGAGCAAACGCGATCAGATGCGTCCGCAGATCATCCAGAAGGCCAAGCCCATGAGGGCCGGGGCCGCCTCCACGCCGCAGTCGTCCAAGGTCGTCGCATCGAAGGCCGCTTTTTCAAGACTCGCAAATAGTGGCAGCACGCGCGACGCGGCTGCCGTGTTTGAACAATTCTTGGAGTAACTTCTAATGTCCCAGACCAGCAATACGTTTGATACCTTCAACGCAAAAGGTATCCGTGAGTCCCTCTCGAATGTGATCTACAACATCTCGCCGGAAGAGACGCCGTTCATGTCGAACGTCGGCCGCGAGAATGTGAAGAACACCTACTTCGAGTGGCAGACCGATTCGCTCGCCGCCGCCAGCACCACGAACGCGCAGGTGGAAGGCGACGACATCACGACCTTCGACTCGACCGCCGCGACCGTCCGCCTCGGCAACTACACCCAGATCAGCAACAAGACGCTGCTCATCTCGGGCACCCTCGAGTCGGTGGACAAGGCCGGCCGTCGTTCGGAGTTGGCCTACCAGCTCGCCAAGCGCTCGGCCGAGATCAAGCGCGACATGGAGAGCATCTGCCTCACCAACCAGGCGGCCGCGGCCGGCTCGGCTGGCGTGAGCACGGCGCTTCGCAAGACGGGCTCGCTGTTGGCCTTCCTCAAGACCAACACCGACAAGGGCACGGGCGGCGCCGATCCGGTGTACACCTCGTCCCCGACGGCGACCCGCACCGACGCGACCGCCGCCAACCTGCGCACGTTCACGGAAGAAATCCTCAAGTCGGTCATCCAGAAGGTCTGGGCGTCCGGCGGCACCCCCAAGGTGCTGATGGTTGGCCCGGTGAACAAGGCGCGCGTGTCGGGCTTTGCCGGCATCGCGGAGATCCGCCGCGAGGTGACGGGCAACCGCCAGGCGACCATCATCGGCGCGGCCGATGTCTACGTTTCCGATTTCGGCAGCGTGAACGTGGTCCCGAACCGGTTCCAGCGTGAGCGTGACGCCTTCGTGCTCGACCCTGAGTACGCGGCCGTTTCGTTCCTGCGCCCGTTCAGCACGGTGCAGCTCGCCAAGACGGGCGACGCCGAGAAGCGGATGCTGGTGGTCGAGTGGGGCCTCAAGGTCAACACCGAGGCCGCGCACGGCCTCGCGGCTGACCTCACCACGACCTAATCGGGTGATGTAAACTCGGGGGCGCCGGTAATTGTGCCGGCGCCCTTTGAGTTGAGGTGAACATGCAATCGACGGGCAAAAAGCTTTTCGATTTCGACCCGACGACAGGCACCACGAAGTGGTGGCACTACGACGCCGACTCTGACGAGGCGACCATCGAGACGGTCTTCGAGGTCGGCGACTTGGTGGAGCAGAACAAGGCCCAGTATGCCGCGACCGACGAGAGGACGCGCTGGGGCGAGTGGAGCAAGGTGGCGTCGATTCCGATGCCGTTGTTCTACCGGCTGAAGAAGGACGGGATCATCGACGACCCTAGCGCGATGAAGCGCTGGCTCAACGACCCCGACAACAGATTTTTCAGAACACGGCCGGGGCGCGTATGAGCCGCTCGGTCGCGATTCTGGTCCCGGCAAGGGACACGGTGATGACCTCGTTCGCCTATGACCTAGCGCGCGCGATGTCGTTCCACACCGCGACAACGGACGACCGTGTGCTGCTTTTCACCAGCCACGGGACTCTGATCGCCTCTCAGAGAATGGAGCTTGCGCGGCAGGCTCTTGAGGAGAAGGCGGACTATCTCCTCTGGCTAGACTCGGACATGCGGTTCCCGAAGGAGACCATCGGGCACCTCATCCTGCGCGACAAGCCCATCGTGGCCGCGAACTACGCGACGCGCCGGATGCCGGTCAAGCCGGTTGCGATGATGGACAACAACGGCGAGATCGGGCGGGTGTATACCGCGCCGGACTCTGAGGGGCTCCAGCCGGTGGATTACATCGGCATGGGGGTGATGATGGTGAAGCGCGAGGTGTTCGAGAAGGTGGAGGCGCCGTGGTTTGCGATCCCCTACTCGACTGTCGGGAATCACTACATCGGCGAGGACGTGTTTTTCTGCCGCAAGGCGCGCGAGGCGGGATACGAGGTACTCGTGGACCATGACCTCTCGCACCAGGTGCGGCATATCGGGACCTTCGAGTATTCACACGAAGGCGCGTGGGCGATGAAGGAACAGGTGGATGGCCCTCAACTCATACAGCGCGCTTAGGGCGAGCATCGCCGACTGGCTGAACCGGGACGACCTCACGTCGGTCATACCGGACTTCATCTCGTTGGCCGAGGCGCAGCTCGAGCGCCGGCTGCCGACGCAGAAGATGGTCAAGCGCGCCGACGCCACCATCGACACGCCGTTCTCGGCGCTGCCGTCTGACTTCCTTTCGGCCAAGTCTCTGGTGCTGACCTCGACGGCGCCCGTGCAGCAGCTCGTGTTCTTGACCGAGGACGAGCTGGACTCGAAGAAGACCCTGTACCGCACGACCGGCAAGCCGCTGTATTTCGCTCTGGTCGGGAACCAGATCGAGGTGCTGCCGCCGCCCGACACCGGGTACACGGCGGAGCTCACCTACGTGGCGACGCTCGCCAAGCTCTCCGATTCCAACGCATCGAATTGGATCTTGGAGCGGCACCCTGATGTGTACCTATACGGGTCGCTGCTGCAGGCGGCCCCGTACCTTCGCGACGACGAGCGCGTCGCCCTCTGGACCCCGCTCTACGGGCAGGCCATCGAGGACATGATCCTGCAGAACGAGCGCGCGGCATTTAGCCAGGGGCGCATGACCATGACAGTCAAACCGACGAGGGTTATCCCGTGAGTGCATTTTCCAACTATCTCGAGAACAAGATCCTGCTGCATGTGCTGTCGAACACGGCGTACACGTCGCCGACGACGGTCTACCTGGGCCTGCACACCGCAGACCCTACCGACGCCGGCACCGGCACCGAGGTGAGCGGCGGCTCGTACGCGCGCCAGTCGTTCGCCTCGACCATCTCGGGCAACGCGGCGTCGAACACGAGCGCGATTGAGTTCCCGACGGCCACCGGGTCGTGGGGAACGGTCGGCTGGGTCGCCGTGTGGGACAACCTCACCGGCGGCAATCTGCTGTTCCACGGCGCCCTGACGGCTAGCAAGACCATCGCCTCGGGCGATGTGTTCCGGGTGCCGGCGGGCGACCTCGACATCACGCTGGACTAATTGATGTCAGGCTACGGCTCCGGGTTATATGGCCGTGGCAACTATGGCATCGACCCTAAAGAGGGCGCTGCCAGTCTGAGTGCGTCGGCGGCGCTGTCGTGCGTCGGCGTGAGGGTGAGGCTCGGGGCGGCCGCCATAAGCGGCGCCGCCACGATGATAACGGTCGGGGTGCGGGTGCAGCCCGGCGCGAGCGCGATGTCGGCGTCTGCGACGCAGGCGGCGGCGGCGGTCATCGTCAAGGATGCCTCGGCGGCCTTGGCGGCCTCTGGGGCGCTCTCGTGCTCGTCGAGCATAGTGCGCGACGGCGCGGCGGCGATCGCCGGGTCGGCCTCTTTGGCGGCCTCGGCGGTGCGGGTAAGGCTCGGCGCCGCCGCGGTATCCGGCGCGGCCACGCTCGCGGCGGATGCGCTCAGGGTGCGGCTCGCGGCGTCTGCGATGTCTGCGGCGGCGAGCCAGTCGGCCGCTGGCGTGCGGGTTCGTCTTGGGGCGGCGGCGCTCTCGGGATCTGCGGGCCAGGACGCGACGGCGAACGTCGTGTACATCGACAGCGCGGCCCTCTCTGGGGCGGCTATTTTGGTGGCCGCCGGCGGGGTGATTCAGTCGGCGGCGGCGGCGCTCTCGGGGTCGGCGGCTCTGTCGGCCGCCGGGCGGCTGAAGTGGGAGAACGAACCCGACACGGCCGAGAGCTGGGCGCCGGTGGCGGACACGGCAGAGAGCTGGAGCGCGGCGAGCGATACGGTCGTCGCCTGGAGCGCGGTGGCGGACACCGCAGAGACATGGGCGCCGGTGGCAGACACGGCGGAGACTTGGACAGAGAAGACACACCCGGCCTATCTACAGGCCGCTTGAGGTAACGAAAAATGGCTGACACAACCACCACCAACCTTGGCCTGACGAAGCCGGAAGTCGGCGCATCGGCGGACACCTGGGGCGGCAAGATCAACACCAACCTGGACCTGGTGGACGGACTGTTCGCCGCCGCCGGCAATGGCACCTCGGTGGGCCTCAACGTCGGCACCGGCAAGACTCTGGCGGTGGGCGGGACGCTCACGATGTCGGCGCTCACGGCCTCGACGGCCTTGGCGCTGAACGCGAGCAAGCAGGCGGTGTCGGTCACGAACACCGGCACCGGGAACAATGTGCTCTCGGCGTCTCCGACGCTGACGGGCACGATCGACGCCGCGGCGCAGACCCTCTCCGGCAACCTCACTCTCAACGGCGGCACCGCCAACGGCGTGTTGTACTTGAACGGCAGCAAGGTGGCGACGAGTGGGAGTGCGCTGACTTATAACGGCAGCAATTTAATAAATACAAATGGATATGTCAGCACTTCTGGCGATTTTCGTATAAACAACGCTACATTTAGCCGTGTTGCAATTGGTGACGGCGGCGGTGGTTTTGTTGGTGGGTACAACATTACTTACAGCGGAAGCCCAATTTACGACAGCACAGGTGCAATTTCTGGCGTTTATTATTCAAGCGGCGGAAATGTTCAATTTTTTGCTGGTGGTTCAGCAGCGGCAGGAACAGCAGCGCCAGAAGCCATGCGCCTCAATTCGACGGGCCTCGGCATCGGGACGAGTTCGCCTGCTGCAAAGTTGCAAGTCGTTAGCGGAAACATTCGCCTTGATAATAATCAAGGTCTTGAGTGGGGAGGCGGGAATAATTACATCTACGGAAATGAAACGACG
>Ga0209358_10000448_pt1 | contig 36088 bp, 38 predicted proteins | sample LauGreFa1BDMLBSN_2_FD_187574 | JGI IMG/M metagenome (GOLD analysis project Ga0209358, IMG submission 187574) | Freshwater lake microbial communities from Lake Michigan, USA - Fa13.BD.MLB.SN (SPAdes) (version 2) | ecosystem: Environmental > Aquatic > Freshwater > Lake | place: Lake Michigan, USA... | reverse complement strand
GTGTTGTTCGACGAAATCGAAAAGGCTCACCCCGACGTGTTCAACACGTTGTTGCAGATTCTTGAAGAAGGTCGCTTGACCGACAGTCAGGGTCGTTCGGTTGACTTCCGCAACACCGTGATCATCATGACGTCAAACCTTGGTACTGCCGACTTGCGTAAAGCCAATGTTGGTTTCACCAAGGTCGACGAAGCCATGAGCTACACGCGCATGAAGGACAAGGTTATGGATTCACTCAAGAACCATTTCCGTCCCGAGTTCTTGAACCGCATCGACGAAGTCATCGTGTTCCACGAGTTGGCCAAAGCAGAAGTTATTCAGATGGTCGATCTCATGTTGGTCCGCTTGGCTGGTCAGCTCGAGAGCCAGGGTCTGGGTATCGAACTCACCGTTGCGGCCAAAGAACACTTGGCCGACAAGGGTTACGACCCGCAGTTGGGTGCACGTCCGTTGCGTCGTGCCATTCAGCGACTCATCGAAGATGCGCTCAGCGAGAAGATCTTGTACAAGCAGTTCACTGCCGGCGAGATCATTGTCGTTGACGTTGAAGACGATCCCGAGCGTCCCGGTGAAAAGCAGTTGGGCTTCAAGGCAGTCGAGGGTTTCCAGCCTCCGGCCGCGATTGAGCTCGCTGGTGTTGGTGATGGTGGATCTGCCACCACCCCCGACTCTGACCCCGAGTGATGTAATACGGCGACCGAGTCGCCGTACATAGGTGTGTCTTTCCCACAGTTGTTGTGGCCGGTAATTGTCTTGAGCTTTACTGCGCCTTGAAATGACTGCAGAAAGACGGCACAATGACTCTTGATGAAACAACTCGGTTTCGCATTACGAACAAATTCGTTGGCATCCTTGGCGACGAAGACGCGGCCAAGCTGATGGACGCTATTCCGCCCATCGACTGGGACCGATTCGCGACCAAAGATGACATCGCTGCCGCGACCATTCTCACCAAGGCCGAGATGGAACTTGAGTTTGCCAACTTCCGCACCGAAGTCGCTGTGCAGTTCGCAGAAGTACGCACCGAATTCGCCGCCGTACGCAGTGAGATGCGCGCAGGCTTTGCTCATACCGATCTCAAATTCAACGAAATGAAAACTGAGTTTGCAAACATTCGTGCCGAATTCGCTCACTCGATGAGAGTCAATACCTTGACAACTATCGGCGGCCTTGCCGCACTGATGTCAGTTTTCTCGGTGCTCATTCCGCTACTGAGCTAGGCGTGGCTAGTGCTCGGTGCGGTCGTAAAAGCAAGCCGTCAGATAAACGCTGTCCTCATCAATCATGAAAATCGCATGATAAGCTTCGCAACTAAATCTTCTCTAAGAACTAAGTGACTGCTCCAACTCGTCCAGTGCCGAATTGAGATCGTCCACGAGAGAGTCGAGTGTTGGCTGTAGGTCATTGAGATCTTGATTCAGATCATTGATGTCTTCGTTAAAATCATCAACTTCATTTTGCGAACAGGCCGTCACTAATGGCAACGCCAGGAGACATACGGGGACTATGAACTTGAATCTGACTTTCACATTGATTTTCATCTGAGGCAACTTTCAGTTTGTTGAAGAATTCTTTTTTACTAATTCAAGTACCACAAAAACAAATACAAAAAGTGACAGCAAAATTGTCACGATCATTCCTGGCTCGATCGTCGTATTGATCGCGTTTCCAACAGAATCTGGCACCAATGACTGCGCCGCCGCGGAGCTCACCCACAAAAGAACCGCATACGCCAATCGCGCCGTTGCCACCAGAGAGGTAACAATCAGAGCAATGCCCCGTACTGCCTTATGTGAAACCAGAAACGAAAGCATCCAAATGAGAATCGCGGCCCAACCCAATAGTTGGACAAAGAAACTTCCAATCAAGCCATCTCCACTGACTTCAACTGTAGGGCCACCTGAGGTAATGCGGATAGAGGTCCAAGGAACGTGACTCGCCACTTCGCCAACTATGAGTCCGCCCAAGAGAAATACTTGCTGGAAAGGAATATCAAGTGGGATTCCTACCCCGCGCATTTCTCCCAACTCAACAATGGCAACCATTCCCATTAACAAGCAGCCGACCAGGCAAATGGATGCTCCAGCTCCGGGCGAAACTCGGCCTGTAGCAATCTCTGTCCCAAGTATTCCGATGTTAGGAATAAACGAAGAAACTGTACTCAGTGCCGCAACAACGACTAACGCAAGTACACCAAGTCCCATAGAACTGACAGAAGCAATGACAAGGCCAATTCTTTGTTTAGCCGCCCATGCAATGCCGCCACCCAAAATAGGCAATGCGATCAGAACATAAAATATCGTTGCTCCGCCAAACCAGCCTCGAACACCACCCCGCCACCCGCCCCACACATCCTTCTCCCACCCACTGCACAAAATGATGTGGTTTGTTCGTTATCCCTAAGAACAACCTCAATTGGCCCCCAGGCCCTGTCTATAAGGTGGGAATTACTCGTGAATGTCGACCAGAACGCCGCCAAGATTCGTGGTTACGTCGTTGACCTGAGCAGCAATTCCCAACGAGGCTCGCTCGAACTGGGTCAACGCCTCAAGTTCGTCTTTATGAACGAGACCTATCGCATCCGCATCAGCGAGATCGAGGGCAAATCCGAGGTCATGCTCACAATTGACATTTTCGTCGCGCCCACCAAGTCTGCGGCTAATGAACTTGACTGGGCACGAAAGTTCCACCTCGACAAGAGGACTCGGATGAGCAACAGTCTCAAGCGCAACGAGCACAACCCCGAATTCAACGATCTCTACTTTTCGTTTTCGACATCGGCTGACACGATGTACAAATCTCAACTTCGTCGCATCTTGAGCAGCATGCGCCAGATTGCTCACGATTTTCGCCATTGCTTTAACGATCGCTACAGCGGTCTCGTTGCTCCACGAGCTATATCGGGAAACGATTCAGGTCAAGGTTCTGCTCAGCAATACAAACCCGACAACGCTTTTGAATACGATCACATGACTGCCGAGTACGACGTCGTTCATCAGGTACGCCATCTTTCAACAGAAGAAATCTTGGCCGAACTCGACCAACTCGTTGGCCTCCCCGATGTTAAGAAAGAGATTCGCCAGATTGTGGCAGCGCAACAAGTCGCGGTGCGCCGACGCGAATTGTTTATGCGTGGTGAACAGATGTCACCTCACCTGGTTTTTGTGGGTAACCCCGGAACCGGCAAAACAACGGTCGCCCGACTGCTTGGCGAACTCTATAAATCAATCGGCCTCTTAAAGAGTGGTCATGTTGTTGAAACCGAACGCAGCGGACTTGTCGGGGCCTTTGTTGGTTCATCAGCCGTGAAGACACGCCGTATTTGCAAGCTCGCTCTTGACGGAGTTCTCTTCATTGACGAGGCCTACACATTGATCAGCGAAGGTATGGATGGTGATTACGGTCCCGAAGCTGTTGCCACATTGTTGACCTTTATGGAAAACAATCGCGGTCGAGTGGCCTTGGTGATGGCCGGTTACCCACACGAGATGAACAAGTTGCTGCGTTCAAATCCGGGATTGCGGTCACGTTTTGATAACACGGTCATCTTTGATGATTACGACGACAAAGAACTTGAAGAGATCTTCTTAGAGATGATCGCGAATAACGATTACGAATTGAGCCCCGAGGCGTTTGTGGCAGTGAGTAATTACATCAAGGCACTGCCCATGCCGCGACCGCACAGTTTTGCCAATGGTCGCGAAATGCGAAAGTTGCTGAATGAGATCGTCAAGAACCAAGCAGAGTACGTGTTGAAGAATTTCGATCTAGCAACAGCGACCGAAGAAGAGTTGCGGTTCATTCCCGGGGAGTCGGTGCCGCCAGCTTTGGTGTGGAAAGCACCCGACCGTGAAGACAACGACCGAGGCTGGTTTTAGCTACACCACCCCGCACCCCGCCTCACCAGCAACTATCCTCTACTTCGTGCCCACACGTCGTCTGCTTCCCCTCGTTGGCGCACTCATCTTTCTCTTGTCGGCCTGCCGCGTCGATGTGCGCATTGACGTCACCGCCGACGACACCGGCGCGGGCAACATCGCCGTCATGGTCGACCTCGATGCCGAAGCAGTCACCCTTGTTCCCGGACTCGCCGAAGACCTGCGCATCGACGACCTCATCGCCAGCGGTTGGGTCATCGAAGGCCCCACCCAAATCAACAGCGGTGGTCTGCGCGTCATCTTGCGTTACGTATTCGATTCTCCCGCCGAAGCAACCACGGCCATGCGCCAAATCAGCGGACCTAATGGCCCACTGTTGAATCCCGAACTCAAACGCACCATTGATGGCCGCACCGTGAGCACCACTCTTGATGCAACTCTGCAATTCGTCGGAGGTATCGAAGCATTTAGCGACCCTACCCTCAGTGCAACGATCGGCGCCGCACCATGGGCAGCCACTGCCGAAAAATTTGGTGTCGACCCCATGCAATCGGTTGGTGTCACGCTCGTTGCTCACCTACCCGGCGATATCAAAAAGAGCACTGGTACCGAAGCCGAAGGTGGAGTCATCTGGACTGCACCCAACGATGGCACCGCAGTTGCAGTCGTCATCGGAACCGCCGAATCGAAAGTCGATGGTGGCTTCTGGCAAGTTCTCGCCACCATCATTGGCTACGTCCTTGGTCTGTGGCTAGTCATCATTGGCATCTTGATCTTGCTCGTCATCTTTGCCCGACGTCGCCGCACCGCACGATCAACTACACGCGCCACTCCTCGCGCCACACCCGAAGCCTAGGTTTTAGTCATGGCCCGCCTGCGACTCGTCTATAACTGTTCCGATTGCGGAGCTTCATACCCAAAGTGGACCGGTAAGTGCACTGCGTGTGGTGCATGGAACAGTTTGGTCGAAGATGTTGAAGACCCCAATGCCAACAGCATCGCATCACTCGCAGCTGGCATGTCGTTAGTGCCAGCCGGGACTCCGCAACTCATTGGTGAAGTTGACACCACACACGGTTCACCGCGCAGCACTGGCATTGGCGAACTTGATCGCGTATTAGGCGGGGGCTTAGTGCCGGGCTCGGTCACCTTGCTTGGCGGCGAACCCGGTATTGGCAAGAGCACATTGTTGTTGCAAGCACTTGCCGCGTGGCCGGGCCGCACGTTGTATGTGTCGGCTGAAGAAAGTGCGCAGCAAGTTCGCATGCGCGCCGAACGACTAGATGCAGTACGACCCGACCTGTGGTTGCTTGCCGAAACTGTTTTGCCACACGTCATTAAGACCATGGACGACCTGTCACCCGAGCTAGTGATTATCGACAGTATTCAAACCATGATCGACCCCGAACTTGGGTCGTCACCAGGCAGCGTCGTGCAAGTGCGCGGTTGCGCGCACAAATTGGTGATGGAAGCCAAACGGCGCAATGTGCCGATCATCTTGGTTGGCCATGTCACCAAAGAAGGCGGGCTCGCTGGTCCGCGAGTTCTTGAACATGTTGTTGACACGGTGTTGCAGTTTGAAGGTGATCGTCATCACGCATTGCGGTTGTTGCGTGCGTCAAAGCATCGATTCGGGCCCACTACCGAACTCGGTTTGTTTGAAATGGTTGAAAAGGGTTTGCAAGGTGTGCCCGACCCGAGTGCATTGTTCTTAGCCGATCGTCAAACCGGAATCGCCGGAAGTGTTGTTGTGCCGACACTCGAAGGTCAACGGCCATTGATGGTTGAACTACAGGTGCTCACCAATGAAGTCAAAGGTGAGACTCCGCCGCGTCGTAGCGCGCAAGGTCTTGACAACAATCGCTTGAGCATGTTGTTGGCAGTGATTGGCCAGCGTCTCATGCAACCCGTTGGCAAGAACGATGTGTATGCATCGGTTGTGGGTGGTGTGAAGATTTCTGAACCAGGCAGCGATCTTGGTTTGTGTTTGGCAGTGTTGTCAGCGTTGAGTGATCAACCGATTCGGCCCGATGTTGTTGCGTTTGGTGAAGTTGGTTTGGGCGGAGAAGTGCGACAAGTTCCGCATGCATCACGCCGACTCGCTGAAGCCGCTCGACTCGGTTTTGCCACAGCAATCGTTCCGGCGAAGTCTCCAGAAGTTGATGCCAAGATCAAGTTGATTCGCGTGAACACGGTTCGCGAAGCAATGAAGGCTTTGGGCCTCACCGGCAAAGTCGCCAAACGCCAAGACGACTTCTAAGCGTTAATCGCTACCGACTCCACTTCACTATTTGGTGTCTTAACCAGCCCGACTCCCAAAAACTCACGTCTCCGCCTTGCGCCAAGAGAACCTGATGAGCCGCGACCATTACCGCAGCTGCCCTCTCATGATTGGGCTCGACGCACAAAATGGCCTCGGCGATGTGTACTGCCAAAACTGGTTGACCAGTCGCTACCAAACTCTCGGCTCGATCACAGGCCACATCTACCCCGATCAACTGCACCAATTCACCCATCGCCTCGATGGGTTGTGCGGCATACAACTCGGTTGATGACTGTAAATGAAACCAACCCATATAGGTTTCCCAAATTGTTCGAACACCCCAGGCCACTTTGCCGTAGCCCTGGCCCACGCGTAGTTCGGGGGGCAGAACGATGTCGTTCATCAGGGTATGCACATCAATTCCTGCATTCATTCCCGCCAATGTTTCGCGATGTACATAATCAACTGCTCCATGCAGACGTGCCAAACAAGCGTCGATTAATTCAGCACCCTGAATCGGAAGGTGTCGACCGGGAATAATCACGTGCACTTGCAGATCTCGTAGTTTTTGCACTGTCTCTAAATAGGGTTCGACAAAACGATAGCGATCACCACGCAATGTATTGAGATTAGGAAAGTGCGGAAACAACGGTCCCAAGAGATTGGAAATAATCGCTGTTTGGCTCTGCGGCAAAAAGACGATCATTGAATCAATGGTTTCACCCGTTGCGGCAATCAAATGCACTTGTAAATTGCCAACGCTGAACTCGTAACGATCTTCAAACAACACGTCTGGTGTTGGCTTATCTTGTCGCATCGGAACACCAGGATGTTTTTGAGCGATTCGCTGGGCGGCGGCACCTGAGACATCGAACCAGATCTGGGCAGTCTGGTAACGAAGGTTTGCAATACGCGCGTCGTCTCGTTGGCAAGCTGGATTATTGGCTTGCGCTATATACACAGTTTCGGGATCACGAAACAGTCCGACTCCACCTACGTGATCAACGTGCGCTTGGGTTGTCAAAATATGAGTCGTTGGGCCAGCGCAAATCGCATCAAAGACCGCTTTATGATGCACGGCTTCATAACCCATTCCCGTGTTCACGATGATCCGTCCTGCTTCATGAACAATCATGTACGCCGCCGTTGATCCACTGGAGCGAAAGATATTTGGAGCAACTTCATAAGCAACATCTTCATAATGATGTTCAAGCAATTCTTTGCCCGGACGGGTATTAATCAAAAAGTTGACTTGCTGCTCAATATCGCTCGTTGTCACGTCACTTCACCTCGGTTGCAACATTAAATGTCTCTATGTAACTCTGAAAACGCTCACGAATATCTTTGGGCTCACGATTGAAATCGGCACGCACGTCATAGACAACAGTTGCTTGACCATCTCGCGAACGAGCCTTCAGTCTTTCGGCGATCTGTTTTGATGCATGCTCGTCCAACGAGTGCCCTGCAAAGTCAAAGACTCGATCAATCATTTTTTGATCGTCAGACATGAACTCATCAAAACGCACATCAAAGCGTTGGCCGGTTGGAATGAGATGCAGATCTCGGACTGCTGCTGTTAAAAGCTTTTCAATTCGATCGGTCCAATAATCGATATACCATCCTGGATCAATCGTCCGGTAGGCCATGCGCGCTGCATAGGTCATCATCGTTGCCGCCGATTGGATGACTGACACTGGATCTCGGTGAGTCATCACGATTGTTGCATCAGGGAATGTCTTCATCAGGGGCCCGATTTGTTCAAAGTGTTGAGGAGACTTCAAAATCCAACGGTTCCTCGGTCGTAAGAACGTCATGACCTTCAGCATTGTGTGCATGTACTCGTAATGCGGAGTTTGATCTTGCGATAAGTAGTAATCACGCCACTGTGGACATCGCGCCACCCACTCCAAGTTGTAAGAGGAGAAATCAGGCAACATCAATTCAATCTCTTCGTGTACATGGTCGGGATCCATCGGATGCATCAACGCAACGTGCGGTGTCACCATCTGCATTTGCTCCCACTCTTTGGCACAACGGGTATAGCGGGGGTCGACACCATCAGAGCTATTTGCTTGATTGCTCAGTGGGATTGGTTCGTAACTCTCCCACAGGGGCATTGAACGTAGTCTTTCATCGGCCGACAACACATTGAGTAAATGTGTAGTGCCGGTTCGTGGCAGTCCAACAATAATGATGGGTCGCTCGATCTTGATGTCATGGATTTCGGGGTGACGCCGCAGAAGATCTTGGGTCAACAGACGATTAGCGACATACCGAACGCAACTATTACGCAACGAGAGATTTCCGATACCGAGTCGATCTGGGTCTTGGGCAACTTCACCGAGCCACATCTCTAAACGGCCGACAAAGTCCATTGAACCAAAATCATCTAAACCGGTACGAAGGCTTGCGTCTTCCAAAATGCTTGACGACGACATATTGAGTGAAAGACCTTCGCCATAGTCGCGAGCCATCTTTTGAAGGTCACTTAACTGTGGATCACCGAGGTCAGAAATGCGAATCTTCTCAGACATTGTTCCTCGCTTGTCAAGACTTACCGAGACCCATAGTAATCTACGAGACGTGGGTAATCTTCGGCTCGGACTAGTGGGTTGCGGGGCAATCGCTCAATGGCACGCTCAGGCTTTACAACATGCTTCGCGAACTCAGGTGACCGCCTGTATTGATGTGTCGCAAACCAATGCGCAGAAGTTGGCCGACCTTACTGGTGGGCAACCATGTGCATCAATCGACGAGGCGCTGGCCATTGGCGTTGATGCTCTGGCAATTATGGTTCCTCATCATTTGCACGAAGAGTTAGTCACTCAAGCGCTTGAGGCAGGCGTGCATGTGGCTTTAGAAAAGCCAATGGCTCCGACCCTTGACGCATGTGAGCGAATTTTGGCCACCGCTGCTCGACATAGTGATCGCGTTTTCATGTTGACCGAGAATGCGCAGTACTGGCCCGAGGTTGTCATGGCCCAACAACTGATTGCCGACGGAGCGATCGGAGACATTGTTACTGCTCGTTCATGGCACAACTTCGGCATCACGAAAGAGTTCTATCCATCTGATGATTCGTGGAGATTTCAACAAGCTGCGGCTGGTGGAGGCGTTGCGCTTGATACCGGATCGCATTGGATGCGTCCATTACGCATGATCTTGGGTGAAATTGACGAAGTTGTTGGTGTCACTGGCCGTCTCTGGCAGAAGATGGAAGGCGAATCATTGGTTCGATCACTGTGCCGATTCCAATCAGGAGTTGTCGCAAGTTTCGATGTCATCTTGGCTACCGGAGCGGTCGGTCTACAGCCGCATTTTCAATTCACTGGCACCAAAGGCGAGATTGTGATTTCGGCACTCGGAGAGGTTCGCCTCTTCGATGGCAAAGAATGGCAAGGCACCGTTGTCGGAAACGGAAATTACATGGACAGTTACCAAGGCGTCTGGAAAGATTTTGAGGCAGCAATTTTGGATGGCACACCACTTGCTGCTGATGCCAGATATTCGTTGGGCGAAGTTGCTGCGGCTAACGCGATCATTCGTAGTGCAGAAACAAAGCGATGGGAGAAAGTCTGGTGAATAGCACGACTTTTCATTTCACCGGTGCCAACGTTTTAGTAACCGGGGGATCTAACGGAATCGGACTCGCAATCGCTACTGCTTTTGCAAGTGCTGGTGCCAACGTCATAATCACCGGTACTCGTCAAACTGCAGCCGACTACGAAAATGAATTAAGCCAATTCACTTATCGCCAATGCAATATGAGCAACAAGCAGGAGATCGCCGATCTTACGCAGTCAATACAAAAATTAGATGTCTTGGTCAACAACGCGGGCCAGGTGATGCCCAATGGCGGCGACGAATACAATCCTGACGTTTTTGAGGAAACTTTACAGATCAATATCTCGGCCGCTTTTCGACTGACACAATTACTGAAGCCATTGCTCAGTCAGTCTGTTTTGCCAGGTGGTGCATCGGTGATCAATTTGGCATCGCTCGCTTCTTTCTTTGCTGTTGAGTTTGTTCCTGGATACGGCGCAGCGAAAGCCGCAGTCGTACAAATGACAAAAACTTTGGCGGTTCATTACGCCTCGAACAACATTCGAGTGAATGCAGTGGCACCAGGATTGGTGGCTTCAAATATGACTGCGCCGATGTTGGGTTTTGATGCAATGACAAAACCTCATCTTGATCGCACTCCTCTGCGGCGAGTTGGACAACCCGACGAAATTGCACCAGCAGTTCTGTTTCTGGCCTCAGATGCCAGCCGCTTTATCACCGGACATACTCTTGTCGCCGACGGTGGTTTTTCAGCGAAAGGTTAAGAATATGAAACAAGCACTTCGAGAAGTAACAGCCGAAGAAATTGAAACCTTTTGGCGCGACGGCATTGTGTGCCTGCGCAAGATACTTGACCCACAGTTGCTACACGATATGGAAGAACCCGTAGCGCAGCTTATTGGCACGTCAGGCGTTGCTGATCTTTCTGCTATGGGAGACGCAATTGCAGCAAGTGGGCAAGATGTGCAACGGGGTGATGTGCCGACGAGTGGCCGAGGAAGATTTTTTGCTGGTGTTGATCATTGGCTCGAGCATCAGAGCTTTCGGGATTTCTCATGTCATTCGACTTTGCCTTCGATTGCCGGACAAATAATGCAGTCGAGTCGTATCCATTTGTGGGAAGACAGCGTGCTGTACAAAGAGCCCGGAACCATTGAGCGCACAGCTTGGCACCAAGACATGGGTTATTTCCATTGTGTTGGCGACAAGGTCTGCACGATGTGGTGCCCGCTTGATTCGGTGACTCTTGATTCTGGATCTGTGCGCTTTGTGGTGGGTTCACATCGTTGGCCCGATCTGTATCAACCCAATCTGTTTGTTTCCTCAATGGTGATTCCTGGTACTGAGGGATCGGCAATGCCCGATGTTGAAGCGATGGCTCGTGAAAACAAATGTCAGATAGTGACATTTGATACCGAACCAGGTGACGTCACAATTCACCACGCCCGAACCATTCATGGGGCTGGGCCAAATACGTCTAGCCGTTCACGACGTGCCATTAGTTTGCGCTATTGCGGAGACGATGCCGTGTACTTAACCCGACCTGGTTCGCCTGCCAAGGCCCACCATCACAATGTTGTTGAGGGTGCCGAGTTGCATACTGACGATTGTCCCATTGTGTGGAGACGCGGCTGATTCGACCGATGGGTTGCGTCAGTTTGCAACAACATGCACGTCTTGTCTGAAGCAGTTATGGACTAACGGGTTGGTAGTCGGGACCTTGGTCCCTACAAGTGAGTTGTTTGCAAGGCGTATTTTGAAGGAAGCCAAGTGAGAGGCGACACTCTTACTTCGATCCCCAAAGAAGTACTTGACCAACACGATCCCCTCGACGGCGGCAAGTACTCAAGGCGAGTGTGTCGGCTGAGTGGGGGGTCACGAACCCACCCAGCCGGCGCCGCTTTTGTCATGACAGTTAGGCTGCCTTGTTTGCTTTCTCAAACATCTTGTATCGAATTTCCAAAGCTTCGCTGTGAGGAAGTGACTGCGTTTCAACCAGGTGCTTGACCGAGTCTCGTTCGAACTTCATCGCTTTTAAGGTAGGCCCTTTTGGAGAGGTCACTATTTCTAAAGTCTTCGGGTTGATACTCCATAGATGTTTGTCAAAAGCTCGGTGATGAGATGCAGAAAGTAGCAATCCATTTCTTGGATCGTCGCTACCACCTTGCGCTACTGGAACCACATGAGCTCCATCAAGCATTTCAACAACACTGAGCCCAGTCACAGCACATCGGCCACGGTGCCGTTTAATAACTTCGAACTTGAATCTGGGGTTTCGTTCCACACGAATGATTTGATCAATCGTTAATGTTCGTCGCGATTTGGCTTCAAAAGGCTTATCGATCTCTATTTGTACAAACTCCGGTTGCTTGACTCCAAACTCAATCAGAAATAGGCGATTCACATCATCAAAATCTGCGACCCATGCTCGGCGAACTTCGCGATGCTTTCCCTTTTTAAGAATCACAAAAATTGGGATCTGCAATATTCCGGCTTGTTTAACCGATTCAATTTCACTCACATCAAAAGATGGGTGTCGCTTGGTTGTCGGGTAGTGGTAAATAATCCCATCTTCGTCAACGTCGTCGTCGTAGTGCTTGCCAGTATTTAAAACGGAAACCGCAATTCCGGACTGATTTATTTGTGATGTTTTCGATTTATCTAGCCAAATTCCTGCTGCGCCACCATAGAGCCCTATCTCTCGCAGCAATTCTGGTGTCAGCAGCGGCCAACTTGGGTGAGCTTGTAATTCCGCCCATAATGCTTCTCGCCACAACAGCTCCTCTTCGGGAGTTGTGCGGGGTAGAGCGAACATGCCGGCAGCTTATGTTTATAAAGAAGCTTTGTCGAGCTTCCTTAAAGTTAACTTTCCTCAAGCGCACATTTTCACCCCCTCCCATCGTTACTCCTAGACACCACTATCTAGGAGAACCCGATGACTACCTACACCGCAACAACTGTCGACCTTTTCTGGCGTGAATCATCCCGTAAAGACCTTGAGGCAACCACCGAACAAGAAGCGATCGACGAAGCATTCGAATATGCAGACTTCACCGGTCAAGTTCTTAGCGCAGTCGACAGCGACGACGGAACCCACATCTCATTCGAGCTCCCCACTGAAATCCCAGTCCACGACGTTGAGGTCCTCATCGAAGACGAAGGCAAGGCCCTCGAAATCGAGGTACCCAGTTGCACAATCGACGGAGTCCAGACGCTCGTCGAACTTCTTTGGGGACCCAATGCTCTTCTCGCGGTTCGGTTCAACAACCAGCACATGAACTTTGACAACAAGCGAATCATCGCACTTCACGCACCCAAGTCGTGGCACTTCCCCATCCATTACCTCATGTGAACAACCACTGAATTTCGCCCAGAGCCACCAAATATGTCCGTACATATGCAAAATTCTCACCCAACATATGTAAAAATCTCAGGCATGAGAAAACTCACTCGCATCGTCGCATCCCTCTCAGTCATTACTCTCCTCGTCAGTTGCGGCGGCTCCGAAACCGCCAGCGAAGACACCGGGGACACGTCGGCACCGAGCGACGGATCTTTCTCATGGGAAGCCGAGTGCACCACCGAAGCTGGTGACCTGCCCACCGAGGGTCTCATCTGTGCCGACTCTGGCATGCGCCCCACCACCGATGGTTTCTCATTTGAAAACTGGGGCGGTCCAGTTGAAGCCGATGCCGTCACTCTCAACACCGCAGCCACCCTGTACGGGATCGAATCTGTTTGCGCAACTGTCGAAGGCGACAACTGCACCCCTCTGCCCGGCGCTCAGCAATGGATTGAAGAAATGAATGCATCCATCGAAGGCGGACGTTGCGAAGGAATGGCAGTTTTAAGCCAGCGCTTTGCGGACGGCCTCAACACTCCAGGTGAATTTCAAGAGGGTGCCACCACAGTTTCTGAACTTCAACGTGAAACTGCAACAGTCGCCGCTGATATTTCTCGTTGGTGGGTCACACAAGGCCTGTCAACCGTGGCCGAGTTCAACTATGCCGCACAGCAACTGACACCTACGCAAATCGCTCAAGACATAGTGATGGCTATTCGCGAACGAGCCGGCGTCACCTTCGGCTTCTATTCCAACGGACAAGGTCACGCGATTACACCTATTGCAATCGCCCTTCGCCCCGACGGTGTTCTTGACGTTTTAAGTTACGACAACAACTACCCCGGACAAATCACTACCGTCACGATCGACCCATCAACCGAAGTTTGGTCATACGACATGGCCGCAACAAACGCTGGTGTTGATGCAGACATTTGGACGGGAACCACCGGCTCGATGGACTACACACTCATGAGTGCTCGCGAAGAAGCCAACCCCGCACCCTGGTCGTCTGCTGATCGCTCGGCTGCGACCAAAGGCTCTGCACGAATTTCAATTACGACAGGTGGTGCATCAGCAGCTGCCGCAATCATCACTGTTGGCGATGCCGTTATCGACACACGCGACTTGTCCACACTGTCTAATGGCATCCGAGTCTTCCTCAACAAGGGCGGCAACGGCACTGGCGCAACTATCGAAATTCCCGCCGGACTGAAAGATGTCAAAATCAAGCCAGTCATCGGTGACATCATTGATTCGTCCGCCGAGAAGATTCCATTGCTCTTCAGTGTCGACTCACCAGGTTCGGGTTCGCTCCTGGTTCGTGACAGCGTCGACCCCACTGACACCGAATACGACGACTTCAGCTACGACGTTTCAACCGAAGAAGATTTCTTGTCAAGTGTTGACACGGCAGAAGACGGCGATGTCGAAGCCGATTACGCCTACGGCGAAGAGTTGATTAGCGCGAATCTCGAAGACGGACAAGATTTCGACATCATTGATGCCGATGGTGAGGGCGATATTGACTTCACCTTGACCGACGAAGAAGGCAACGCACTGTACGAGTCATCATTTGATGGTGTAGACGAAGACGACACCGAAATCACCGAACTCGACTTCAACGAAGAGACCGGTGAAATGGATATCGCCGACCTCGCCATTGAAGACGAGAGCTTTGAACAGGACCCCGTTGACACCAACGATCCGACAACAGAAGATTCTGTTGTTGATCAGCCTGCTGACTCGAGTGTGGACGAAACCGTTGTTGACGATGTTCCAGTAGACGAGGCAGATGCCCCCGAAGAAGAGGGCTGAATTTTTCTTTATTGATTGATTCGCACATTTACCGGGGCACTCATCGTTGGTCAAATAACGCCAACGAACGGAGTACCCATGGCATTTATCGGAACCGCGCAACTCACCCGCCAAACCTCTTTGCAGACCACCCTTTTCAAGGACTGGATCGTGCAGGCAAAATGGCGCAACTTTTGGGGTTCAGGCGAACATTTCGACTGGTGGGCCTTTCCGATTGATGCCAATTCGAGCCATGGCGATCGCTACAACGTCACTCCGGCAATCGACGAACTGCGAAACAATGCGGTATTTCTCGAAGCAGTCCTCGAAAACGCCCAACTGCTCTCGATTGGTTTGGGCTACAGCCTCGAAGCCGGCCAGGTCATCGACCCGGCTCGCGCCGATCATTACGGCGTACGGCTCTACAAATGCGGTCGAGCCCTGCACCTGTGGGGTATGCCTATCGCCCATCGGGCTTTTGTCGGATGCGTTGAGCATCTGTTGCAAGATCATCCCGAATTGGCCAAAACCCTGGCTGGCATACGTGCCGACCAAACACCCGAGCTCAATCCACTCGGTATCGACCTAGTAATCCCCTCCCTACAACACCCACATGAAAGTATCTGACCATGGAAATTGTTCTCATCGTTGTCTTATTGGCCGTGCTCATTGCCGTCGTGATTGTCGGCAGATCAATTCAAAGTGGATTGAATACTCGGCCCACCGAACCCGCAACCGTTAACCCAGTCGCCTCGCCGATCGACCCAGCCGCATTGAAGGCAGATCTTTCGAACACAGTTGCCGACGCATTGAATGCGGCGCTTCTTCAAATTAGTGGTCAGGCGCGACACGACCGTGAAGAATCAATTCGCATGGCCACCGAGCTCATCACCAAGGCCAGTAACGATCAACTAGGCGCGCGTGCCGACGTCATTAACTCAACAATGCTGGGTGTGAAAAGCGAAGTCGCTGGTCAGTTGAAAAAGATTGACGATGCACTCAACACCTTGCGAGAAAGTAGCGCGACTCAATACGGAAATATGGAACAAGCAGTTTCTGTGCTTTCAAAGCGCACCGAAAATCTCAACGATGTACTTTCAAGTTCGCAAGCACGCGGTCAGTGGGGCGAGCGTCTGGCCGAAGACATGTTGCGCAAAGCCGGATTCATTGAAGGCATTAACTACGAGAAGCAAGAAATCATCAATGGTGGCGGAAAGCCCGACTACACCTTCAAGATGCCTCCCGATCGTGTTCTGTATATGGACGTCAAGTTTCCGTTAGATAAGTACGCCGAATACATCAACGCCGAGAGCGATGCGCTCAAAGCGCAAGCCAAAGTGGCTTTCTTGGCCGCAGTGAAAGGACACGTTGACACACTCGCCAAACGCGATTACGTCGATAAGTCAAATGACAACACAATCGATTATGTATTGATGTTTGTTCCTAATGAAAGCATTAGTGGATTCGTTCATGAAGCAAGCCCAAGCTTGATTGATGATGCATTAGATCGCAAAGTGGTTTTGTGTTCACCACTCACGCTGTACGCGTTCCTTGTTGTGATTCGTCAAGCAGCAGACAGTTTCCATACCGAACAAACAGCAGCAACCATCATGCAGCGAGTGAATCAATTCGGAAAAGAATTTGAAAAGTACACCGGCGCCGTTGACCAAGTGAGTAAGTCGTATGCCAAGCTTCACGATGAACTTGAATCAATATCCACTGGTGGAACCCGATTCAAGAAGTTGAACGTTCCAGTTCGCGAAATAGAGAAACTTCGGAAGAACCAAGGAATTCCAGAACTTGAAGCAGGTCAACCAGCAATTGATGACGAACTAGGGGACTAGTTCAAAGCCATCGGTTGTGGTTAAGTCCCATAAGTCTTCATCGGCCCATTCATCCCACGCCGCGGCATAGGCAACGCTCAATTCAAGTTGTCTAAGTAATTGAATTGCGCTGACCAATGCTGCTGTTCGATCTTTAAGACCATTTCTGATTGCATAGTCGTCTAGGTAAGTAACCGCATCTGTCGGAAGAGTCACGTTTAACTTCATGGCTGAACCTTATATTCAGAATTCATAGGTAAACCTAAACCAGTACTTTCGGATAGTGATGATCAAGAAAAATTCTCACAGATGGCGCTTCAACCGATGACAGATTGTTCGCGTTCCCAACGAACTCTTTGCTCATCGGAATCACCTGAATCACGCTCAATGTCTGCGTCAATCTCGGCGCTGAAATCGGCGTAGTACGAAACTGCCGCCCGGACTTGTGGTTCAGTGAGATCAAAACCATTGACAACTGCAGCGATCTGACCCTTCTCACCTTCAAGACTGACAATGATCTGTCGTACCTTCCAACGAGTTCCAACAATGTGGGCCTCACGCTTTCCTGCGGCTCCGGTGATGAATCAAACCAAGGGGTGTTTTTCAATTCGTAGCGACTCATTCAAAAGTCGGTCGACCATGGCATTTCGTGATTCGCCAGACTCTCCCACTTGGTGGTCAAGCAACTGGCTCGTAGTCGCCGACAATCGAAAACTTCTCTGAACCGTTGACGTAGTGTCAGACATATCGGGCATTATATTTCTCCGCACCCCTTTTCCTAGCGGCACCACCGGTCAGACAGTAAGTGGCAGTGCAAGCGTCTTCACTATGGGTCAAACCATTCCATTCCATATATACATTTCATTCCATATATAAACGTCTCTCACAACACCCCCTCCCCAAATACGTACCTACCCCACCTCACCACCAATTTCATACCCACCCCACCCCACATCTACCTCACCACCACCCAAAACCTGCCCGCGGGTACAATCTTTGGGATGAATGAATCTGCTGCGTCCCCAACCCCTCGGACGCGGGCCAAAGCTCCGGCGGTTCTCCCCCAGTCCAACGACGACTGCTGGTGTGGTTCGGGTCGCAAATACAAGCGCTGCCATAAAGGACTCGAGGGTCGCATCGCTCCCGGCATCATCTCCCCCATGCGCACCGTCCCCGCACACATCGGCAAACCTCCTTACGCCGACACCGGTGAAGTTCCGCGTTGGAACGAACCCCGCGTCAAGACTCCCGACATCATCGAACGCATGCGTTACGCGTGCGACATGGCTACCGACATTTTGCGACTTGCTGGCGAATACGTTCAGCCGGGCATGACCACCAACGACATCGACATTTTCGTGCACGATCTCACCGTTGAACGTGGCGCGTATCCAAGCCCGCTCAACTATCACCACTACCCCAAGAGTGTGTGCACATCACTCAACGAAGTGATCTGTCACGGAATTCCTGATGACACTGTGATCGAAGACGGAGACATCATCAACCTTGATGTCACGTGTTTTGTCAACGGAGTTCACGGCGACACCAACGCAACTTTCCTTGTTGGCAACGTGAGTGAGATCGATCGCAAACTTGTCAAAGTCACCGAAGAATGTTTGTGGCTTGGCATCGAAGCAGTGAAGCCCGATCGTCCGCTCAGCGATATCGGCAAAGCAATTGAAGATCACGCCAAGATTCATCGCATGGGTGTCGTGCGCGCATTCATCGGTCACGGCATTGGTGAGCAGTTCCACACCGATATTCAGGTGCTGCACTACTTCGATTCACGCAACAACATGCTCATGAAGCCAGGCATGGTCTTCACGATCGAGCCCATGATCACGCTTGGCACCTACCAGTTTCATATGTGGGACGACGACTGGACCGCGGTCACGGCAGACGGCAAGCGCACCGCCCAGTTCGAACACACCATCTTGGTGACCGAGACTGGTTGTGAAGTGCTCACTGGTGGCGACAAAGCCGTTTCACCTCGCAAGCCTTGAATCAAACCTCCGACTCAAGTCGTTAAACACCTCATTCAGCCCGTAGCGTGATGACCCGTGGGTGAGCGCTACGTCAATTTTGATCGACAGCAGTGGGCCGACCTTCGTGCGGCAACCCCGATGACCCTTCGGGAAGCCGATCTTGAAGATCTTCGCGGTATCAACGAACGAATTGACCTTGATGAAGTCGCTGCCGTTTACTTGCCACTGACTCGTTTGCTGAACCTATATGTGTCGGCCACGCAAAATCTGCACAAAGTGAGCGCGACGTTTTTAGGAACTCTCTCACCAAAGGTTCCGTATGTCATTGGCGTCGCTGGATCGGTCGCTGTTGGCAAGAGCACCTTCGCCCGTATCTTGCAAGCACTTCTCGCACGCTGGCCAGATCACCCCAAAGTGGACCTCATCACAACCGACGGCTTTCTGCACCCGAACCATGTGCTTGAAGAACGTGGCATCATGAACCGCAAAGGTTTCCCCGAGAGCTACGACACTCGTGCACTCTTGAAATTCTTGCGTGATCTCAAGAGTGGTCAAGCAACACTTGATGCTCCCGTCTATAGCCACGTTGTGTACGACATCGTTGAAGGTGAGAGTGTCACTGTCTGTCAGCCCGACATTTTGATTCTTGAAGGTCTGAACGTTTTACAAGTTGGTGCGCCAGGTAACGAGGCCACCGAATTCGTGAGCGACTACTTCGACTTCTCGATTTACATTGATGCCCTCGAAGCCGATATCGAGAACTGGTACGTGAATCGCTTCTTGAGTTTGTGCGATTCAGTCTTCCAAGACCCCAATAGTTTCTTCCAGCACTTTGCTCAATTATCTCGCGAAGACGCAATCGCCACAGCCCGCACCATTTGGAAGGGCATCAACGGACTCAACCTCAAGGAAAACATTGAGCCCACTCGCGATCGCGCCTCGCTCATTTTGCGCAAAGGCGAAGACCACAGAGTCTCTGAAGTGCGCCTGCGCAAACTCTAAATCTGTCACAATTGAACTGTGGCAAACTCACGAGCAAAATCAAAGAAGCGTCGCAAGAAGAAGGGCACCAAGGCTCGCGGGCCGGCCATCTTTTTGATCCTCATGTTTGTCGCCGCTGGCTTGCTGCTCATCAATCAGGTGAATCAATCACCAAGTTCGAATAGCACGCCCATTGCAATTGGCGACACCACAATCGTCTCGGGTGTTGACGTCAGCTCGGCCCCAATCAACACCGATGCATCTGGCCCTTCAGGTACTGATCCGAGCAATCTTGGCAAACCAGTGATCGTTCATAGCGACACACTTGGAGATCTTGACGTAGATCAAGTGATTGACGACTGGACCGGAGTTGAACCACCACCAATACCTGCAGATATTTCCGTAGTCGGATCAGCAGCTCTTGAGGGTGACTACATTGCCGACGATCTCGCCGATGGAATCTACATCGGTTATCTGTTGGGTGCCCTTGACGAGAACGAAGAAGGCTTCGTTTTCGATATTCGTGATTCTTTTGAGATCGTCAAACCAGAAAATGAAGGTTTGAAGTTGTATCCCGCATATCTCGATTCGGTTCTCTTTGTTTCTCTGTCAACTTCTGGCGAAGCGAATTCGGCGATTTCGGTGGCGAAGTATTTTGAGTTGGCAAAAAGTGATGCAAAAGAATTGCAAATTCCAAATGCTGATTTGTCAGCAATTGTGAAGGGAAGTCCTATGTTGCTCACCATCATTGGTGGCGAAATCATTGCAATTGAAGGTGTTGACGCCCCGTAGTTAGCCTTCGGTCAGTTGGCCGCGATCGCGTGCTTGCTTGATCAACATTTCGGTGTGACTCCACAAAGCCGATGATCCGTCGCCGATTGGACTCAGTCGCTTCACTGCCTGCGGATAACTCACTCCGTGACGTTTCCACGGCGACTCATCTCCGGCGTGATGATTCAGCATCGCTGGCTGCATGCGGTCGACCGCATTAGCAAACTGGCTTTCGGGCGTTTCTTGAGCTTCGTATTCGTTCCACAATGATCGAAGGCGATCGCGTTGATCGTCGGGCAGTAAGCCAAAAAGTCGGTCGGCGGCTTTTTGTTCGCGTGCATCTTTGTCGGCATAACCAGTCGTGTCATACGCAAAAGTATCGCCTGCATCAATTTCAACAATGTCGTGTACTAAGCACAGCGCCAACACATGTGCGATGTTGACATCAACGTTGCTCCACTCTTGTAACACCAGCGCATACATCGCCAAATGCCACGAATGCTCGGCGGTGTTCTCGCGTCGCGAACCGCCGGTAATTGCTGTTTGTCGTTCAACTTGCTTGAGCTGATCGATCTCCATCAAAAAGTTCAGTTGTTGTTGCAGACGTTGTTCGCTCATGATGGATCCCTACGACAGAAGAGTTGCTAGAGCCCAGATGGCGGCAATGAGGCCGAGTGCACCCATGAAAATGCTGCGGCTCAACGGTGCTCGAGGAAGGTCACCGTCTTTAGGGGCCGGCGGTGGTTTGACGATGGCCAAAATGTTGCCGGCGAACAGTGCGCCGCCTAAAGCCAAGATCAGCCAGCCCATCAATGTTTTGGCGTCTCCGAAGAACATGTCTCTATTGTGCCAGCACCCGCACATAAAGAATCTGCCGAACTGGTGTTGCAAAATATAGCGTATACGCTATATTTGCTTCATGAACTTCGCCCAGGTGCTTCGAGATTCCCGCCAACTCGGAGGACTCACCCAGTCCCAACTCTCGACGCGATCCGGAATTAACCAATCGGTGATCAGCGCCTACGAACGAGGACGCCGCGAACCCGGGGCAGAAACATTTCTCATGTTGATTGAAGCTGCTGGTCTTGACTTCATCATTCGTGTTCCCGTCACCAACTACCAGCACCCCACGCTTCCCGACTCGGCGCAAACACGCGCCCTCGTCAAACATCGACAGGCGGTGCTCGCTCTGGCAGCTCAGTTCAATGCGAGCAACGTTCGTATTTTTGGCAGCGTCGCTCGTGGTGAAGCTCGGCCCGATAGCGACATTGACATTTTGGTCGACTTTGACAAAGGTGCGACCCTTTTTGACCTCAGCGGACTGACCGAAAAACTTCGAGAGTTGTTGCATTTCAAAATTGATGTCGCTCCATATCGCTCACTAAAACCAGCCCTCATTAACCAAGTCAACAAGGAGAACATCGCACTATGAGTAGAACTACAAAAGATCGACTGCTTGAAATCCTGAACGCAATCACAGCGGTTAAAAGTCATCTCAACTATGGCGGTCTTGAAGACTTGCTGGTTTGGGACGCTGTTTGTATGCGACTCTTCCAAATCGGAGAAGTCATCAAGGGCCTCGACAAAAAGGTTCTGGCAACGTATCCAGGCATTCGCCATTCCGAAGTCATTGGTCTACGAAATGTATTGGCCCATCGCTATTACGAACTTGAATACGAAATGATCGAAGGCACGGTGAAACACGACCTTGACCAGCTTGAAATCGTGATTCGCCACATTTTGTCCGAACAGGGCACCACATGGCAGTTCAGGTCTTTCGCTGACCTGATTGATGCGTCATACTGAACCTATGGGATTTCACCACGTTGCCATCGCCATTAACGATGTCCAAGCCAATTACGACTTTTATACCCAAGTCATGGGTTTTGAATTAGTCAAGACGGTCACTGCACCAACACCCGAAGGCGGATACAGCAAGCACTTCTTTTATTCGACTGGCAAGAACAAATCCGGCGAACAGGGAATGATCGCGTTTTGGAATATTCACGTCGAGAGTCTTGAGGGTTTTGAGACCAACCTCAACAAAGCCGCGGGCTTACCGTGGTGGGCCAACCACTTCGCATTTGATTCACCGAATGCCGAACATCTCGAAGAGCGTCGCGAGAATTGGCGCTCACACGGTCACACGGTGCTCGAAGTCAATCACGAATTCTGTCGCTCGATTTACATTCGCGATCCCGAAGGCAACACTGTTGAGTTCTGTTTGAACCTTCGTGAATTCACCGAAGAAGAAAAAGTACACGCCTTGGAATTGTTGCTTGACCCAAATCCACCCATGGAAAAGCAGTTTGGTGCAAAAATTTGGCAACCTGAAGGTGACGCTCTCGTCATTCCAGCGGGCTGATCACACCAAACTTCTCAATTGTGAGTGTCGTATGGCGAATCAGCATGGAAATTCTTCGCCATATTGCGGAACTTGGTGAACTCACCGAAGAACGCCAACTTCACATTGCCAGTCGGTCCGGCGCGATGCTTGCCAATAATAACTTCGGCGACACCCTTTTCGGCGTTCTCTGAACTCTCGCCTTTTTCATTGCGATACATTTCTGGTCGGTGCAAGAACATCACGATGTCGGCGTCCTGTTCGAGCGAACCTGACTCACGTAAGTCTGACAACTGCGGACGCTTGTCTTGACGATCTTCGAGACGACGACTTAACTGACTCAATGCAATGACTGGCACATCAAGTTCGCGAGCCAAAATTTTGAGGTTACGGCTGATCTCACTCACTTCAAGTTGACGACTCTCATTCGTGTTTCCGCTCATCAATTGCAAATAGTCAATAACAATGAGACCAAGCCCGTTGTATTTAGCCTTGAGTCGGCGGGCCTTGGCACGAATTTCCATCACGGTCACATTGGCGTTGTCATCAAGGAACAACAAACGGTTATCGAGTCGACCAACTGCAAGGTTGATCTTGCTCCATTCGGGTTCGCTGATATTGCCAGTGCGCAAAAGCTTCGAATCAACTTCGGCTTCGCTGGACAAAAAGCGCATCGTCAATTCGGTGTGGCTCATTTCGAGCGAGAAAACCAAAACTGGCAAGTTGGTTGATTGAGCAACATTGCTGGCAACGTTGAGTGCAAATGCGGTCTTACCCATGGCTGGGCGAGCACCAATGATGATCAATGAAGATGGTTGTAAACCAAGAATGATTTCGTCAAGGTCGGTGAAACCAGTAGGTACGCCGGTAAGCGAGACTTTGCTTTCGAAACGCTTCTCGAGTTCTTCGGTCGCCAAACTCAAGAGATCGTTGATTTGACGCGTTGAATCGATGACCCGTTCTTCAGCAACAGCAAACACGCGCGATTCAGCTTCGTCGAGAGCTTTAGCTACATCATCAGGTTCGGTGTACGCAATCTCGGCGATTTCACTAGCAACACCAATGAGTCGACGTAGCGCCGACGTATCCATCACGATTTTTGCGTAACGACCGACGTTGCCAATAACTGGTGTGGAGTTTTGCAATTGCAGCAAAAAGTCAAGGCCGCCAATTTCCTCAAGGAGACCGATACGTCGAAGTTCGTCAGCCACGGTGACTGGATCGACGGGGTTGCCGCCAGCTAACAGCGCGCGCATTGCATCAAAGATGTGTTGGTGACCTGGCTTATAGAAGTGTGCGACGTGAACGCCCGCTTCTGACACCGTGTTCACCGCGTCGCGCGATAACAACATTGCGCCAAGTAACGATTCTTCGGCGCTCAGGTTGTGTGGGGGAACGCGATTGATCATCGGTCGGGGCGCGTTGTCACGCTGATTCTTGGGACCCCACTGTGAACTACCCGATGAGTTATTCGTCATTACCTCTACCTTGACCTATGCGCCCTGTTGATCGCTAGGGGTACAACCCTGTGAATTTCCTGTGGACAACTTTTGCTTTCTGGGGATAAGCCCAGTTCCTAGATGAAACAGGACCCGAACCAGTTGGCCCGGGTCCTGTTCACATCATGAATTGTTCAATCGTGTGTTGCGGACGATGTCCGCCATCGTCACTTGGCGACGACGTTGATATTGATGCCGAATTGCACATCGTTGTGCAACTTGGCGGTGACGCTGTACTCGCCCACGGTCTTGATGTGGTCGGGAACCGACAACTTCTTACGATCGAGTTCGATTCCGGTCTGAGCCAAAACCGCTGACACAACATCAGAGGCGGTCACTGAACCGAACAAACGACCTTCGGTACCAGCGGCCTTGGCCTTGATCTCGATGACCTTGGCGACCAAAGTTGACGCGACGGTTTGAGCTGAATCACGATCGGCAGCATCGCGCAAATCGCGACGACGACGCATGGAAGCTGCCTGTGAAACCGCGCCCTCAGAAGCATTGATTCCGAGTCCGCGAGGCAACAAGTAGTTACGACCGTGGCCCTTGGCGACTTCAACGATGTCACCGCGCTTGCCTAAGCCATTGATGTCAGAACGCAAAATGATTTTCATGTTCAGCCTTCCTCGTTGGTTTCGATCTCGTCTGCTGCTTCGAACTCGATACCGGTTTCGAGATTCTCGATCACGGCGTCAATGTTCTGCTCTTCGACCTGGTCGACGGCTCCTTCGGAACCGCGAGGACCACGCGGTCCGCGAGGACCACGACCAACTGAAGCAACGCGCTTGGTGTATGGCAACAAAGCCATTTCGCGAGCGTTCTTGATGGCGTTTGCGACTTCACGCTGCTGCTGCACCGTGGCGCCGTTCAAACGCTGACCGCGGATCTTTGAGCGGTCAGACATGAAACGCTGCAACAAGTTGATGTCTTTGTAATCGACGTAGTCGATTTTTTCTGACGCCAAAACGTTGGCCTTCTTTTTGATCTTGCGACCATTGTCTTTCGGAGCACGGCCCCGAACTGGCTTCTTTGAAGTGCTATTTCCCATGAACTTTTCCTTAAGTCGATACGTGAATTACAGATGGATAATGAGTTGTGCAGACTGGCTGCTGATCAGAATGGTTCTTCGTCGGCGTAGTAACCGTCATCGGCCGGGGCTGATGCTGGTGCACCACTTGAGCGAGGAGCTTGACGAGGTGCTGAACCGCCGCCTTCGCCGGCGCCTTTTGCTGGTGTGCGCTCGACAGTGACAGTGGCCCAACGCAAGGTCGGTCCAATTTCTTCGGCAGCAATATCTACTGACGTTCGCTTGCCACCTTCGCGAGCTTCGTATTCGCGAACATCGAGACGACCAGTCACAAGAACACGGGTGCCCTTTGTGAGTGATGCCGCCACGTTTTCAGCGAGTTGATCCCAAGCAACAACATTCATGAATGTCGTTGCATCTTGCCATTCGCCGTTGACTTGATAGCGACGATTGACGGCGATGCCCACGGTGACCGTGGCCTTGCCTGATTGGGTGTAACGAAGTTCGGGATCTCGGGTGAGATTGCCCACGACGGTGATTGAGTTAGAAGCCATTGGTTTCCTCCAGTGATTGCTGAGAGTGGATAGGTCCGAAGACGAGGGCTCAGGCTGCGATGAGGCCGCGACGGGCCGCTTCGGCGTCGGGAAGACGCATCAACTTGTGGCGAAGGACATCGTCGGCGATACGCATTGATCGCTCGAGTTCGTCAAGTGCGCCGCCGGGAGCGACAACGTTGAGAATGGCGTAGTAGCCATCTTCTTTTTTGTTGATCGGGTAGGCCAAACGGCGCTTGCCCCAGAAATCAACTTTCCCGTGGACGGTTCCACCAGCGTCGGCAATGCCCTTTGAGACATTGGCAATCCACTGTTGGGCGACGACATCATCAAGTGAGCCGTCGATAATGATCATTAATTCGTAAGCACGCATCATAAGCGTGTAACTCCCTTCGGTCACGGTGTCGGCCTATCCGACATCGGGGCCCCTGCTTGGGGCAGGGTATGTACTGACTAGGAAAGTGTATCGGGGTAAAAGCAGAACCTCACGGGGATGACTCTGGCAAAGGGGTGTCGCACAGTCGACTCATATTGTTGACCCATATTGTTGAGTCGCTGATCGTTATTGAGTGATTAAGGGCGGGTCAGACGCACAAAAGAGGCCGCCAACAGGCCGACCCCCCATGACACTGCGCCATCGCGAGTCGTCACCGAACCGCCCTCACGCAGGTATCCCGTGACCGCCGCGGGTCGAAATCCCTGGAACGCCAGACCTGGTGCCCCACCTTTGAGACCCCACCACACTGAAATAATGCCGATGACCATGGTGGCGACACATACGGGTATTGCCAGGGATTCTCGGGGCATTCGCGAGGCCAAGACCAGAGCAAAAACTGCGCTGAGCAACAAAAGGACGCCAACTGCGGCCAAAGCAATAAAGAGATGTTGCATCACCCCGGCCACGCCAATACCGGCTTGATCGCCACAATCGACCATGGCTCGAGTGGGGGCCGTCGGGTCGTCGTAGGGATAAACCTGCAATAACTGACACGGCGTGCCATCGCTTAACTGGGGTAGACCATCAACGAACTTCACCGAAAAGTCGTCGGTGACTGAGCCAAACAGTAAGAGACCTAAACAGCTGATCAATACCAAGGCAAGGCCCGTAATGGCATCTCGTTGCAAACGACGACTGGCTTCGTACGGCAACCAACTGCTGCGCCGCGATTTTTTGCGTCCGCCTGACCCGAGTTTCAACATGGTGTTAGCCCACTCTCCGATCACTACGTTGCCCGCCGATAGGAAGCACGCGTACCAAATGATGCCACTTGCAGCCGCAACATGCTTCAACGACATAGGCCGTGAATTCGTCGGGGCGACGATGGAATTCGGCAAGTTCCTTATTTTCAGTGATGACCCTGCCATGAGCCGGCAAACGTGCACCAAAGAGATAAGTCACGAGAACAACATTGGCGACCTCACAAATGGGACACTTCGTTTCGGTCTGCTTGCCGATTCCGCGGGCTGCCCGCATGAGTTCGGGGTGCGCATCACACACTTCTTCACGACCCAAGCGGCCGCGGTGATACTCATTAATGAGGTGACGGCGAGCCATGCGGTGATCAACCAGACCCGATCGAAGCGCCGACATTCCACGCAGTGATCCTGTTCCGAAGGATTCGCGGGATTTTGTCATTGTCTCAAGGCTACTCCGTGAACGTGTGGCTGTGAACTAATTCGACTTGGGTTGCGTCGCCCACCAAGCGTCCAGCCGGCGACGAATCTCTTCGTCACCAACAAGTCCTTCTTCAAGACGAATCTCGAGCATGAACTTCAGGGCCCGTCCGACAATCGGGCCCGCAGGGACATCAAGTTGCTGCATAACTGCGAGACCGTCTAACTCGGGGCGCATCGCTTTTAGTTCTTCTTTAGCCGTGAGCTCAACGATGCGTTCTTCGAGTTCATCCATACGTCGCGCTAGTCGCGCGGCTTTTCTTTCGTTGCGTGTTGTGCAATCGCAACGAGTCAAAACGTTTAACTCGGTCAACAATGGGCCGGCATCATTGACGTAACGACGCACTGCCGAATCGGTCCAACCCATTTCGTAAGTATGAAAACGTAAATGCAATCGCACAAGTTCAGTAATCGCTTCAACGTCTTCATTAGGAAAACGTAAAGCAATCAGGCGCTTTTTCGTCATTTTTGCGCCTTTCACATCGTGCATGTGAAACGTTGTGCCCTTACCTTCTTGGAATCCTCGCGTCGCTGGTTTACCAACGTCGTGAAACAACGCCGACAATCGCGTGATGCGAAAATCAAAATCGTCGTGTGCATCAGGGCGCACATTTTCAATAACTGCAAGCGTATGTGTCAGTACATCTTTATGACGATGAATCGGATCGTTTTCTAAACGCATCGCTGGAAGTTCTGGCAAGAATTTGTCGGCGAGTCCGGTATCAACTAAAAACCACAGGCCGGCAGTTGGTGAATCAACAACAATGAGTTTGTTGAGTTCATCACGGACACGCTCGGCCGAAACTATTTCGAGGCGGTCTTTGAACTGGCGGACAGCTTCGACAAGTTCAGGAACTGGCGTCATGTCAAAGCGCGCAATAAACCGGGCCGCTCGAATCATGCGTAACGGGTCGTCGCTGAAACTGATATCGGGATCGAGGGGTGTGCGCAGGGTCCGTGTCATCAAGTCGCCCGCACCATTGAACGGATCAACCAAAGTGGGCGTATCGCTCGTGAGTTCAAGGGCCATCGCGTTGATTGTGAAATCGCGTCGGGACAAATCAACTTCAATCTCGTCGGCGTACTCGACATCGGGTTTGCGAGTGTCGGGGTGATATGCCTCGGCGCGATGAGTTGTTATTTCGTAGACCCGCTCGCCCTTACGTGCGCCAATGGTCCCGAACTTTTCGCCCTGGGTCCACACCGCATCGGCCCAGCCACTCAGCAACTTCTTGGTCTCATCGGGCCGGGCATCAGTTGTCGCATCAAAGTCGATTTGGTCGCTCGCATAACCGCCCAATAGGTCGCGAACCGTTCCACCCACGAGATACAACCGTTTACCCGCGGCTCGAAAGAGCGCGCTGACATCAGATAACTCGGCGAGCACAGGGGCAAAACGTTCAGGCACCACGGGCGTCAGGCTATGAGGTGGGCTCGGTACTTGGCGGGCACTTTCCCGCAACATTTGGTAGACGATGCCCATTTCCCCGTCTAGTGTTGGTCTTCAGTTGCATCATGTGAGTAGACAATCACGCAGCGATGCTTGACCCTGAGGAGAAATCATGTCCCCATCCATCCAGTTCAACCGCCGCACATTGTTGGCCGGCACCGGCGTCAGCGCCCTCGCGATGTTGATCGCCGCCTGTGGCGGAGACGACAACGGTATGTCAGCAAATGGTTCTGGGACTTCGGGCTCATTAAAAGAGATCGATCTATTGACGGTCGCCTTCCCATCATCACTGTCCAACCTGTACCCCGGTCAAGAAGCCGGAAACTTCAACTATTACGTGGCTTGCCTCGTCGGAGAAGGTCTCGTCGCCCCCGACGGAACTGGCAAGTTGGTTCCGGCATTGGCCTCGAAGTGGGAACAAACCTCACCCACGACCTACGTCTACACCTTGCGCGAAGGTGCCAAGTTCAGCGATGGCACTCCTCTGACACCTGAAGATGTTGTCTATTCAGTCGGCATCTCAAAGGATGAAGAAAAGTCCCCCAACATCGCCTACTACTGGGCCAATGTTGACAAGGCCGAAAAGACTGGCGACAACGAAGTCACCATCACCTTGGCCTCACCTGATGTCGCATTCGAATGGGGCCCCTGTGCAGCCAACGCCTTGTGGATCACTTCGCAGGCATATGTCGAAGGCAACGGCGGCGAAATGGGAACACCCAAGGCACTGTTGTACGGAACTGGCCCATACAAGGTCACCAAGTTTGAGCCAGACACCATGGTTGAACTTGAGCGCGTTGACACCTGGTGGGGCGGAGTTCCACCAGTAAAGACGGTCCGCATTGAATTCATCACCGAAGAAGCAACTCGTGTGCTGGCTCGCAAGTCTGGTGACATCGATTTGGCTATCAGCATCTCGCTCGACCAACTCAGTCAGTGGGAAAACGCTGCCGACACATCAGTGTTGTTTGCACCAGACCGCAGTTACGTCGGCATCGACTTCAACACCGCGGTTGAACCTTTTGACGACATCCATGTCCGTCGCGCCATTGCCTATGCGTGCGATCGCGCAACTGTCGTCGAAAAACTGCTCGTTGGTCATGCTGAGCCCGCAACTGCGCTCATCACACCAGATCAGATTTCGTCAGTCCTCGGACTTGATGGTGCACGCAAGGCTCTCAAAGAAGTTCTTGATCTTCCATTCGATCTCGACAAGGCAAAAGAAGAGCTCGCACTTTCAAAGGTTCCGGACGGATTCTCCACCAAGGTTGGTGTGTCGTCGAGTGCTCCGCAGGTCAGTCAGTTCTTCCAGTCGCTCGCCGAAACTGTGAAGCCTCTTGGCATCAACATTGAAGTTGAAGAGATGCCCGTCGAGCAGTGGTACGACACAATCGGTTCAGCCGATTGGGGCTTGGCCTACATGTGGTACTTCAACGCCACTGGTGATCCGGCCGAAATGTCGTCGTGGTTCTTGGGCGAAGGTAACCCTGCTTCGTACAGCAACGAGGCCGTCACCGAACTGATGGCTCAGGCAAAAGAAGAAACTGATCCCGCGAAGCGCGTTGAGATTTTGCTCGAAGCACAAAAAACTGCACTCGCAGACATCCCATACATTCCGCTGTGGTGGGGAGAAGCCGCTACGGCTATCAATAGCAAGTACACCATCGAGGACTTTGGTTCGTACTCACTGTTGTCGCCGTGGACACCGCGCATTCTCACCGTCGACTGACCCAACTACTTTCCCGTGGTTCGCTGACACGATTCATCATCGTTCGTCTAGCGGCCACGGGTCTGTTGTTGTTGGTCCTGTCGTTCGTAGTTTTCGCACTCTTACATCTCACGCCCGGTGATCCCGCGCGCAACCTTGTCGGAGTTCGTAACGTTACGCCCGAATTGTTGCAGTCAATTCGCGATAAGTATCACCTCAATGATCCATTTATGAGCCAATATTTGCGTTGGCTCGGCAACGTACTCCATGGTGATTTTGGTGAATCAATTCGCAACAACACTACGGTCACCACGCTGTTGTCTGATCGAGTCACGCTTACTTTGCAACTCGCTGGTTTGTCATTTTTCTTGACGGTCATTGTTGCGGTTCCACTTGGTATTGCTGCCGCGTGGCGATCAGGCTCAGTACTTGACCGTTCTGTCAGCGTTGCGTCAATTGTCGGTATCGGAGCTCCGACCTACGCAGTTGGATTGTTGTTGCTCTATGTATTTGGTTTGTGGCTTGACATCTTTCCGGTGTACGGAAGTGGTGATGGTGGGTTTGATCGATGGTGGCATTTAGTTTTGCCCGCAATCACATTGGCTAGCGGACTCGCCGCCATGGTTTTCAAACTGACTAGAACTGCCGTGATCTCCGAACTCAATCAGGACTACGTTGCATTCGCCCAAAGTCGCGGACTCACACGCCGTCAAATTCGGTCGCTGGTTTTACGCAATGCCATGATTCCGGTTGCCACAAGTTTGGGTTTGGTATTTGCATTTCTATTCGGTGGCACCATCTTGGTCGAAGTAACTTTCGCCCTTCAGGGAATCGGCTCATTGCTCGCTGGATCTGTCACTTTTAAAGACCTTCCAGTTGTACAAGCGATCACTTTGTTGACCGCAACTGTCATCGCTCTCACTGCGCTTGCTGTTGATATTTTCTATTACGCCGTTGACCCGCGTGTTCGTCAGCGAGGAATTCGATGAGCCGTCGGCCATTCATTCCAATCTTGACAGGAATCCCTTTGGGGATCATCGCGATCTTTGTTGTCGCGTCGCGATGGATCGTGCCCAATGCAACGAAACAAGACATCATGACCGGGGTGACGTCTCCCGGAACCGCGGGGCACCTTTTTGGTACCGATCAACTCGGGCGAGATATTGCACAACTAGCAATTGCTGGCGCTGGCTCGGCGGTCGTCGGACCGATAGTGATCGCGCTCGGTTCAATGATGATTGGCATCATGCTCGGAACTCTCGCTGGCTACATCGGTGGGTGGCTCGATTTGTTGCTTTCGAAATACGCCGACTTGTTGCTCGCACTACCCACAACTCTTGTGGCCCTTGTTGTCACTGGACTCATTGACGGCGGATATTGGGTCACTGTTTTAGTGCTCATCATGTTGTTCTCACCAACCGATATTCGTATGGTTCGTGGCTCGGTGATTGCTCAAACTGGTCGACCATATATTGAGTCGGCGAAGGTTTTGGGTCTCGGCCGAATACGCATCATGTTTCGTCATATCTTGCCCAATGTCTTACCTGTTGCTTTTTCAACGATGCTGCTGAACGTAGCGTTTGCGTTGGTGTCGATGTCCGCCTTGTCGTTCTTGGGACTCGGTGTTGGACCTGGTGTTCCCGATTGGGGACGTCAACTCAGTGATAGCCGAGATCTTCTCGATCGAAACTGGGGCGCGCTTGTTCTCCCCGCGATGTTGATCATTATCACGGCCGCCGCCATCAACCTGTTGGGCGATTGGTTACAAGAGCGCTTTGAAGAACGTTCGGTACAGAGATGAATCGCGGACTTTCTCTGAGCAACTTGGTGGTCACGGGTCCTGCTGGACTCATTGTGACGCGCATGGATCTACATGTCGAACCAGGACAAACAGTTGCATTGGTCGGTGAGTCTGGTTCAGGTAAATCTATGACCGCGAAGGCCATGACTGGATTGTTGCCAACTGGTGTCACTGCCACCGGCAATCTTCAACTTGATGACATCACCGTCGATCTCGCACTTGGACCAGATGCGCTCTCTGGTTTACGAGGCAAACACATCAGCCTGCTGTTACAAAATCCATTTACCAGTTTGAGTCCAGTGCATCGTTGTGGTGAACAAATAACTTCGGCATTAGCCCCCGACTTACGCCGCTCAAAGGATGAAATTCGCCGTCGTCTTGACGAGGTAGATCTTCCTGAACGCGTGGCGCGCCAATATCCCTTTGAGCTCTCTGGTGGTATGCGACAAAGAGTCGCGCTTGCAGCGAGCCTCGCGAGTAATCCACAGATCTTGATTGGCGACGAACCAACAACCGCTCTTGATGTCACGACACAACGGGAAATGCTTGACCTACTGGAACGCATTCAACGCGAACGAGATATGGCGTTACTTTTAATCACCCATGACCTTGGTGTTGCTCGCGAGCGAGCTGACAAGATTTTGGTGATGTACGCCGGTCGACTTGTTGAGTCAGGCCAAGGTGCCGAAGTCTTCGCTCGCGCGCAACACCCTTACACCGCTGGTCTGCGTGACAGCGATCCACCGCTTGAACATCGACTTGTTGAACTACCAGCAATAGCTGGATCAGTGCCGCGCCCATGGGAAGTCGCTGTTGGTTGTGTCTTTGCACCCCGTTGTGAGCGAGCCGACGATCAATGCCATAAAGAAGCCCCCGAACTCGTAGGAACGATTTCGCAAGTGGCTTGCTGGAAACCGATAACACCGAGTGACCCGCAGCGACTAATTCAGATCGCAACTGATGTGCAGGCGCAAAATACCGATAACAATCTCGTCGTCATCACAGCAATGAGTAAGAGATTCTCACCTGACACCCCGCCAGCATTAGACAATGTCGATGTTTCAATTCGAATTGGCGAAGCGGTCGGAATCGTTGGCGAGTCGGGCTCAGGTAAAACAACTTTGGCGCGTTGCCTAATTGGTTTAGAAAGATATGACTCTGGGACTGTCTCTTGGACAACTGATGTTCCCATGGCGCAACGTGCCCAGATTGTCTTTCAAGATCCAACATCGGCATTGAATCCAGCAATGACGATTGGCGCATCATTGGCTGAAGCTTTGCGAGCTGGCCAACGCGACAAGTCAGAAGTGCCTAGTCTTTTGCAACTCGTTGGTCTTCCTGCCGAATACGCCACGCGTCGACCTCATGGCTTGTCGGGCGGCGAACAACAGCGTGTTGCGATTGCCCGGGCTATTGCACCACGACCGAAACTGTTAATTTGCGACGAACCTGTCTCGTCACTTGATGTTTCTGTTCAAGCTCAAATTCTGAATCTGATGAACTCCCTTATTGAGGAACTCGGCATTGCATTGCTGTTTATCACTCACGACTTGGCCGTGGTCCGGCAAGTAGTGAGTCGGGTTTATGTCATGAGCAATGGCCGAGTAGTTGAATCAGGACCCATGGAGAATGTCTTGCTGTCTCCTCAACATGAATACACACGTCAACTCTTCTCATCGGTGGCCGGAAAATGAACCCTGAAATCAATCAAAATATTGAACAACTCCACAGCAGCCATGATGAGGGCACTTTGGTACGCCGAAGTGTTGCTCACAACATGCGCAAAGTTCGCCTTGCGCGAGGTCAAAGTTTGCGAGATTTGGCCACCGAGACGAATTTAAGTACCGCACTTTTGTCGCAAATTGAACGGGCTGTAGCAAACCCAACTGTGGTGGCACTCACTCGCATAGCCGCGGCACTCGATATCAGCTTTGCTGACTTAACTCGTTCAACAGTGATTGAAACAGAGATCGTGCGCGCCGACGATGTTGATTCAGATCAACCACGAGCCCGAATGCTTTTTGCCATGATGCAACGCCGAAGGTTTGATATCTCTGAAGGCCATTTGCCTGCTCATCAATCAGGAGTCTTTAGTGACCATGGCCAACAATCTGTGGAGTATGCCTATGTCATTTCTGGGTCGGTCACTTTGAGGCTTGGCGACTCCACATTCGAACTGAGTGAACATGACGCCATCCGCTTCTCTTCAGAAATCTCTCACGCATACAGCACTGGTGATGTGCCGGCGATTCTCTTAACAGTTGTGAGTTACGACGATGAATAATCCTTCACAGACCGCTCGCCTTTTGGCGAATCGCGCACCAGTCTCGGCGCATCTCAACAGTGACCAGACATCTTTGATTGTCACGACAGTTGAAGTACCAATCGGCACCGAACAGGTCGTGTCAAAAACAACTTCAATCAATCTCGCTGATGCTCTCGAATCAGCAGGGCCCGATGCTGATCCTGTCATTCAGCAATACGCTCCAAACGACGAGAGTGCGACGTACTCGCCAAATCAGAAGTTCTTGATTGTTACACGTGGTCGGGGCTCAACAATTGATCCGACCAAGCCGTATCGCTGGACTCGGCCAATACGACACTTTGATGCGATCGACGCGATTGATGATCCGCCACAACTTCAACTTGTTGATCTATCGAGCGGCAATTCTCGCTGGTTAACTAACGACGGATGGCGCTGGTCATCTGTTAGTTGGTCACCAAACAATGACTCTGTCTTCGCGTGTCGCTCATTAGATCCAGATGGGCTCGATGGATTTCAATATGCACAAGTCATCAACATCGATGGAACCGTTCGTGAACTGCCGATTCCGGGAGGTCGCGCAATCGTCGGAACTTGGCTCGCCGATGGCCGATTAGCAGTACTTATCGCAAACCCACAGGGAACACCCTCAGGTAGCGCTGCTCACATGTACTTCATTGATGGCGAGTCTTCTCGTCTCGTTGATATTCCCCACTTGTTTGGTGACGTCTATGGTGATCAACCAGCCGAACTCGCCGATATTTACGATCATGTTTTGCTCGCGCATCCTGATGGCTCGTTAATCATTCGCACTGGCTCACGTGGTCGCATGGGAATCATTCAAGTAGATCCAGACAGTCCAGAATCAGTCGATGTTCTGATTGAGGGAGATCGTTGCTGCTCTCCTGTTGCAACCACGTCACACGAACTGATTTTCACGAGTCAATCATCAACGTCGCCCGTAGAGATCACGGTCCTCGATTATTCGACGAAGACTGAACGTCAATTGACCCACTTCAACCAATTAAATGACTTACCTCTGATCGTCAATCGTTTTTCACTAGATACTCCCGACGGATTCATTCTTGATGCTTGGTTCTTGTCCAGTAAAGAAATCACGCAACCACTACCAACGGTCAGCCTTGTTCACGGCGGACCACACTTTGCCTATGGTGAAGCTTTTTCGCTAGACGCTCACGCATTGTGTGCGTCCGGATTCGGTGTGTTGTATACCAATGTTCGCGGCTCCACTGGCTACGGCGATAAATTCGCCCACGCCGCACATTCGAATTGGGCCGAAGGTCCGGCTAAAGATCAGTTACTCGTGATTGATCATGCAATCAAACTTGGATTCGCCGATGCA